>Ga0184615_10001032_pt1 | contig 15171 bp, 14 predicted proteins | sample PLM4_65_coex_FD_133134 | JGI IMG/M metagenome (GOLD analysis project Ga0184615, IMG submission 133134) | Groundwater sediment microbial communities from an aquifer in East River, Colorado, USA - PLM4_65_coex | ecosystem: Environmental > Terrestrial > Soil > Riparian zone | place: USA: East... | reverse complement strand
GTCGCCTTCTCCGCGCCCTGACGGCTCACGGTCGCGGCCTTCTCGGTGTTGCCGCGAATCGTGGACATCGCATCGGAGATGTCGCGCACGGAGCCCTCGACCTCGACGGCGTTGGACGCGACCGCCTCGGCCGCGAGCGAGACCTGCGCCATGTTCTCGCTCATCTGCTCGGTCGAGTTCGAGACGCTGGCGACGTTCGTCTTCGCCTCCTGCGCCGCCCCCGCGACGGTCTCGATGCTCGACGAGACCTCGTGCGTGCGCGCGGCGACGGCGCTTGCGCCTTCGCGGACGGACTGACTGTTCTCGACCAGCCGATCGGAGATGCTCGTGAGCTCGTCGGAGGCGCTGGCGAGAGTCTGCGCGTTCTCGGCTACGTCGCGGATGATGCTCTGGAGCTTCGCGACGAAGGCATTGAAGTGCGTCGCGAGCTGGCCGACCTCGTCTCTCGATTCGACGTGCAGCCGGAAGGTCAGGTCGCCCTCGCCATCCTCTAGATCCTTCATCGCGGCGGCGACGCGCTCCATCGGCGCCGAGATCGAGCGGCCCAGGAAGTAGCCGAGCACGACCATCAGCGCGAACGTCACCGCGGAGGCGACGATCGACATCACGAAGTTGCGCCAGACCAGTGCCTGGAGGGTGTGCTTCGAGAAGTCGATGCAGAAGAAGCCCTTGAAGGCGGCGCCGCTGTAGACCGGGGCAGTCACGCGCAGGAGACCCTCTGCGTCGAGGTGCTCGATCCGCAGCGCGCGATCCGCGGAAACGGCGTCGGTCGCGCGGTTCCCGTCGTTGAAGCCGTCGAGCCGCGCGCCGGCGTCGTTGTAGACGGTGACGCGGTTGATCTCGATCGGAGCGAAAGCGTCCGCCTCGCCCGACGGCTTCGCTTCGCTCGCGGAGCCGAGCGAAGTCGACTCTCCGGAGAGATTTCGCAGCGCCGTCTCGATGATGTCCTCGCCGCCGAAGCCGAGCGCGTCGAAGGCGGGCTCGATGTTCGCCGCGAACAAGCTCGCGATCGTGACGGCCGAGTCGGTCATCAGCCGGTTGCCCATCTTCGACGCCTGTGGCGGGAAGAAGAGCATCATGAAGCCGCTGAAGAGCACGGCGATCAGAGCCATGTAGGCGGCGACGCGCAGCTTGATCGTGAGCCGGACCATTCCCATTCCGCCTATCGGACCGTCTTCGAGATCTTCAGGATCTTGGGGTCCCACTGGATGCCTTCGAATGCCGAGCCCGTGAGATTGAGCAGAACTTTCGGATTGTCGTTCTCGATCCCGATCCCGAGCGTCACGCCCTTGCCGACGAAGCTCGGCACGTTGGTCACCGAGAGCACGCGGTTGTCGCGGGTGTAACGCGTGACGAGCGCCGGATCCGCGCCTTCGCCCACGAAGACGAACGTCGGCTTCTGTGCGGGGGGCAGCGCGTCGTAAGAGACGATGGCCGCGACGGAGACGCTCGAGCCCTTGGCGATCGCGTGGCCTTTGAGCTTCGTGAAGGCGGCGACGGCCTCGGGAGAGCCGATCACGCCGATCTCGAGCTTGCCGCCGGTTTTCCGCTGCAGGTCCTGATCGAGCGCCAGCAGCTTCAGGATGATCACGGAAGCCCGGTCGAGATCGACGTCCTGGGCGCGCGCTGCCAGCGCGACGCCCTGGATCAGCAGGCTCGCGCAAAGCGCGGCGATGCTGCGAGCCGGACGCCGGACCGACATGCAATCCCTCCCAGCGTTCCGGTTCGTGTTTCCGAGCGCGCGCCTTTAGTCGGCAGACGAGTGCGCATCCCGAAGCTCGCCGCCAGATCGCGCCGCACGCGTCAGTGCGCGACGAGCGGGACAGTCACCACTTCTCGGCGGGCGCTCGCGCGGGCTCGTCGGGCGCGGCGTCGATCGCCGCGAGCACGCCCGCCACGTCGCGGACCACTCGGACCAGCGCGGCGTGCTCGGGCGCGAGCAGCCGCGCGTCGATCATGCGCGCGAAGAGCGCGAGCAGAGGCTCCCAGAAGCCGTTGGCGTTGACCAGTACGAGCGGCTTGGCGTGAAACCCGAGCTGGCGCTCGACGAGGATCTCCGAGACCTCTTCCAGCGTTCCAAAGCCGCCGGGAAGCGCGACGAAGGCGTCGCCGCGCCGCGCCAGGCCCGCCTTGCGCGCGCGCATGTCGTCGACCACGTCGAGCGCGTGCAATCCCCGATGCGCGACGCGCGAGAACGAGTCGAGGATCACGCCCTCCACGCGTCCGCCGGCTTCGAGCGCCGCATCCGCGCACGCACCCATCAATCCGACGTTCGAGCCGCCGTAGACGAGCACCCAGCCGCGCGCGGCGATCGAGGCGCCGAGCTCGGCGGCGAGCGCCACGTGATCCGCCTGCGCAAGCCGGCGCGAGCCGGCGTACACGGTGACCGCGAAGCGCCCGTTCTCGCTCATCAGGGACCGCTCACGACGGATCGCTCAAGGCGCCAGCGCCCCCGGCCACAGGTAGTAGAAGCCCGGCGAGAGCTCGCTGCGCCGGATGGGCAGGAGACTTACGTCGGTCACCTGGACGGCGATGTTCGGCGCGCGGCTGTAGATGTTCTCGCGCGTCTGGTTGGCGCGGTGGTAGATGACGACGCGTGACTCGGTCACGCCCGCGCGCTTTTCGAGGTCCGCGACCGCGTCCTCCAAGTAGCCGAGCTGATCGATGAGCCCGGCATCGAGCGCCTGTTTTGCCGAGTAGACGCGGCCATCCGCGAGCGTCGTGACCTTCTCGCGCGTGAGCGCCGGTCGGCCCTTCACGACCACGTCTTCGAAGCGGGCGAAGAGATCCCCGATCACGCTCTGCAGCTGCGCGCGTTCGTTGGGACGCATGTCGCGCAAGAGCGTGCCGGTGTCCTTGAACGGGCCGCTCGTGAGCGTCTGGTCGGTGACGCCGTACTTCTCCATCAACCCCTCGACGCTGAGTCCGGGCATGACGACGCCGATCGATCCGGTTACCGCGGCCGGGTGCGAGATCACGCGATCGCTCGCCATCGCGACGTAGTAGCCGCCCGAGGTCGCCAGGCCGTTCAGGAACGCCACCACCGGCCGCTTCGTGTCGGCCTTCCAGACTTCGATCTCGTGGTACAGCGTGTCGCTCGCGGAAACCGATCCGCCCGGCGTGTTGATGCGCAGCAGCAGGCCGGCGACCTCCGGGTCGGCCGCGGCGCGATCCAGTGCGTTGCGCGTCTCGGCGACGATCCCGGGCCTTTCCGCGAACGCCAGCCGCCCGCGGCTCTCGTCGTCGGAGATCACGCCGGAGACTTCGATCAGCGCGAACTTCGGCCCCTCGCGCCCGAGCACGACGGTTTCCTCGAGCTCGCCCGGACTGCCGATCGACCCGAGATCGATCGGCGAGTAGAGGATGCAGCCCGAGAGCAGAAGCGCCCCGGCGAACGCCGCGAAACGGTGCATGGTCATTCTGAACACCTCGTCATTCTGAAATCATCGCGCGGGAAGCGCCCAAGGTAACTCCCCGAAAACAAACGCGGGGTGACCTTCCTTCCGGAAGGTCACCCCGAGGTAGAGCGACCGAGAAGTCGCCCTAGGGCTACTTGCTCCGCTTGCCGCGATACTTCGCCCAGCGGCGCTTCGCGGCGAGCGAGATCGCCCGACGACCTTCATCGCTCAGTCTGTTTCCCCGTCCGGGTTTCCGCCCCGCGGAGGCACCCTTGCGGCCCTTCGAGAGCCCAGTCAGATCGCCCATCCGCGCGCGCAGATGATTGAGCTGCTTGACGAGAGACTGCTCTTCCTTCCTCAGCGCCTTCACGGCTGCCTGAATCGACTTCTGCCACGACATACTGATCCCCTTCCCAAACCAGACAAACACGAGTCTTTCGGACTCGGCCGTAGATTAGGAGCCGGCCATCGCAGTGTCGAGGGAGAAACCGGCAGTTCGGTGCATTAATTCCGTCAAATGACGGGTTCGAGCGGCTTTGCTCGCGCCAGCGCGTTGGGTGTAGGATTCGGCCGGCGCCGCAAAGGAGAACAAAGTGAGGCTTGGACTTGTTGTCGGATACTCGGGGCGAGGTGCTGGCCTGCCCATGGACCTGATCAAGGAAGCGGAGAGCCTCGGCTTCGACTCGGTGTGGACTGCGGAGGCTTACGGCTCGGACGCGGTCACGCCACTGGCCTGGATCGGGGCACAAACGACGCGAATCCGTCTCGGCACTGCAATCATGCAAATACCCGCGCGTACTCCTGCCATGGCCGCGATGACCGCGATGACGTTGGACGGACTCTCCGGGGGTCGCTTCATCCTCGGGATCGGACCCTCCGGGCCCCAGGTCGTCGAGGGCTGGCATGGCGTCCGCTACGGCAAGCCGCTGACTCGCACGCGCGAGTACATCCAGATCATCCGCAAGATCCTGCGCCGCGAAGAGGGCGTGGAGTTCCACGGCGAGGAGTACGACCTGCCCTACACCGGTCCGGGTGCGACCGGGCTCGGCAAGCCGTTGAAGAGCATTCTGCACGGCCGCGCCGACCTGCCGATCTACACCGCGGCGATCAGCGCTGCGGGCGTGAAGGTGGCCGCTGAGGTCGCGGACGGCTTCTTCCCGGTCTGGATGTCGCCCGACAAGTGGAGTGTCTTCGCGCCGCACGTCGAGGAGGGCTTCAAGAAGGCCGGCGGCGGCAAGAGCTTGGCGAATTTCGACGTCGCGCCGTTCGTGACCTGCGTGATGGGCGATGACATCGCGAAATGTCGCAACGCGGTGAAGCCGATGCTCGCGCTGTACATCGGCGGCATGGGCGCACGAAACAAGAATTTCTACAACGACTATGCAAAGCGCCTCGGCTATGAAGAGGCGGCCGTGAAGATCCAGGACCTGTATCTCGACGGAAAGAAGATGGAGGCGATGGCGGCGGTGCCCGACGCGCTGGTCGACGAGGTCGCGCTGCTCGGCCCGCGCGAGCGGATTCGCGACCGGCTCGCGGCCTGGAAGGCATCGCCGGTCGGCACGCTGTGCATCGGCAGCGGACAGCCGGAGGCGCTCCGCACCATCGCCGAGCTGGTCCTCTAGGCGCTCGACGGCACGCGAGGCAGAGCACCCGAGCTGCGATGCAGCTCGCGGGCGGGCTATGTTCGGCATTGACGATGGATGCCCCTCGGGTTCGCGCCGGGACGTGTGAGATGGTGAGGACGGTCTCGGCCGACGGGGGCCTGTCCGTTCGCGCGATCGTGGCCACGGGCCTGGTCGCGGAGGCCGCGAGCCGCCACGCGACGGCGCCGACCGCGAGCGCGGCGCTCGGGCGGGCGCTGATGGGCGGGGTGCTGATCGCCGCTGGCGCGAAAGAGGACGAGACCGTGCAGCTGCAGTTCCGCGGCGACGGGCCGCTCGGGCAGATGACCGTGATCGCCGACCATCTCGGCCGCGTGCGCGGCTACGTCTCCGACCCCTCCGCACACCCGCCAGCGCGCGCCGGCAAGCTCGATGTCGGCGCCGCGGTCGGGAAGGGCATCCTCGCGGTCGTTCGCTATCGCCCGAGCTGGCGCGAGCCCTACACCGGGATCGTACCGATCGTCTCAGGCGAGGTTGCCGAGGATCTCTCGCACTATCTCGCGGAGAGCGAGCAGACCGCCTCCGCGCTCGCGGTTGGCGTTTACGTGGCGAGCGACCTGCGCGTCGAGGCGGCGGGCGGGTATCTCGTGCAAGCGCTGCCGGGCGTCGAGGACGCCGTGCTCACCCGGCTCGAGCGCACCGTGCGCGAGCTGCCCACGCCGACCGAGCTCGTGCGCACGGGACTCTCCGCCGACGCGATCGCCGACCGCTTGCTGGATGGAATCGGCTCACGCGCCCGGCAGCACTCGCGCCCCGAGTTCCACTGCGGCTGCGACGTCGAGAAGATCCGCCGCGCGGTCACGCTGCTCGGCCGCGCCGAGACGCGCGCGATCGCCGAGCAGCGGGAGAGACTCGAGGTGCGCTGCGAGTTCTGTGCGACCGAGTACGTGCTCGAGCCGGACGAGGTCGGGGCGCTGCTTCCCGATGCCTGAGCGCGAGGCGGGCGGCGTGAAGGTCGCGCTCTTCATCCCCTGCTACGTCGATCAGCTCGCGCCCGAGGTCGGGCTCGCGACCGCGACGGTGCTCGAGCGACTCGGCTGCACGGTCTCCTTCGACCCGCGCCAGACCTGCTGCGGCCAACCGTTCATCAGCACGGGTGCGCGCGCCGAGGCCGTCCGGCTCGCGCGCGCGCATGCGGCGAACTTCGCGCACGCCGAGGCGGTCGTCTGCCCGTCCGCGAGCTGTGTCGCGACGGTGCGACGGCGCTATGCGGAGCTGCTGGGCGCGGAACCGGCTGCGGAGCTCGCCGCGCGCACGTTCGAGCTGGCTGAGTTCATCGTTTCGCGCCTGGGCACGTGCGACGTTGGCGCGCACTTTCCGCACCGCGTCGCGCTGCTCGAGAGCTGCCACGGGTTGCGTGAGCTCGGCCTCGGTCAGCCGACCGAGCAGCTCGGCGGGGATCCGTCGCTCCTGGGTGTCACGGAGCGCCTCCTGCGCGGCGTCGCGGGACTCGAGCTCCGGCCGATCGCGCGGCGCGACGAGTGCTGCGGCTTCGGCGGCGCGTTCTCGGTCGGCTTCCCCGAGCTCTCGGCGCGCATCGGCCGCGACAGGCTGCGCGCGCTCGCCGAGAGCGGCGCCGAGTACGCGACCGGAACGGATGCGAGCTGCCTGGTGCACCTGGACGCCCTGCGCCGTCGAGAGGGCTTCGGACCGCGCGCGATCCATCTCGCCGAGATTCTGGCGCGCAGAGCGCCCGGATGACGGCGGCGCTCGATCGCGCCGCGACGGAGCTGCTACCTGCAGGGCCACGGCTCGTGGCGCACGACGCGGCGGTCTTCGCGCTGCGCGAGAAGCGCGACGCCGCCGGCTCTGCCGAGCCGGACTTCGAGCGACTGCGCGAGTATGCGCGCGCGGCGAAGGCCCACACGCTCGATCACCTCGACCTCTACCTCGAGCGCTTCGAGGCCCGTGCGACGGCCGCGGGCGCGATCGTGCACTGGGCCGAGGATGCGCCCGCCCTGAACCGGATCGTGCACGCGCTGCTCGCCGAACGCGGCGCCCGCCAGGTCGTGAAGAGCAAGTCGATGCTGACCGAGGAATGCGGGCTGAACCCGTACTTGGAGAGTCGCGGCATCGAGGTCGTCGACACCGATCTCGGCGAGCGCATCGTCCAGCTCGGCCACGAGCCGCCGTCGCACATCATCATGCCGGCGATCCACCGCACACGCGAGGACATCGGCGCGCTCTTCGCGCGCGAGCTCGACGTGCCGGCCGGCGAGACCGATCCCGCACGGCTCACCGAGGCGGCACGGCGCCACCTGCGCGGCCACTTCCTCGGCGCGGATGCCGCGATCACCGGCGCGAACTTCGCCGTGGCCGAGACCGGCACGCTCGTGGTGGTCACGAACGAGGGCAACGCGGATCTCGGTATGAGCCTGCCGAAGCTCCACATCGCCTGTCTCGGCCTCGAGAAGCTCGTTCCCGGACTCGCCGATCTCGCGGTCTTCCTGCGCCTGCTGGCGCGCAGCGCGACCGGTCAACCCATCTCGGTGTATACGAGCCTGGTCACCGGGCCGCGCCCGGATTCGGAGCTGCACATCGTGCTCGTCGACAACGGCCGCACGCGGCTGCTCGCGGACGAGCACCACAAGCGCGCGCTCGGCTGCATTCGCTGCGGCGCGTGCCTGAACACCTGTCCCGTGTATCGGCGCGCGGGCGGCCACGCCTACGGCTTCGCGATTCCGGGCCCGATCGGCGCGGTGCTCGCGCCCGCGCTCGGTCGCACCGCGGAGCAGCGCAGACTGCCGCTCGCGTCGACGCTGTGCGGGAGCTGCACGGCGGTCTGTCCGGTGAAGATCGACCTGCACGAGCAGCTGATCGCGTGGCGCGCGACGGACGTGCCGCGCGGCGCGCGCGAGCGGTGGCTCGCGCGACTCGCCGCTCGCGTGCTCGCAAGCCCGGCGCTCTACCAGCTCGCGGGTCGCGCCGCGCGCGTGGTCTGGCCCGTGCTCTCGCGGCGCTGGCCCGGCAACCCGGCGGCGGCGTGGCTCGCGGCGCGCGCGTTGCCCGAACATCCCGGCGCGAGCTTTCGCGCGCGCTGGCGCGCGCGAAGACGCGAAGGCGTGCAGTGAGCGCGCGCGAGCAGATCCTCGGGCGGATCCGTGCGGCCGCCGGACACGCGGCGCTCGCGCCGCCCCGGTTCATTCCTGGCGCTCGCCGCACGGACTTCGCCGCATTCGCGCAGATGCTCGTCGCGGCGGGTGGCGAGCCGCATGGCCCCGTCACCGCTGCAGGGCTCGCCGGCCGTGTCGCCGAGCGGTGTCGGGCCTGGAGCGCCGGCGGACGCGTGCTGGCCAGCGACGCCGCGCTCGTCCGGCTCGGCGGTGGGCCGTGGCAGCCCGTGCCGGTCGACGCCGATCCGCATGCGCTCGCCGACGTGTCGGTCGCGATTCTCTGCGGCGCGTTCGGTGTCGCCGAGAACGGCGCGGTCGGTCTCGACGGGCGCGAGGCTTTGCCGCGCGCGCTGCCGGTGCTGTGTGAGCGCCTGATCCTGCTGCTCGATACGAGCCGCCTCGTTTCGGACATGCACGCGGCGCTCGCCGCTCTGCCGCCCGACGCGCTCGCGCACCACCACTTCACCTTCGTCGCCGGGCCGTCGAAGACCGCCGACATCGAAGGCGTGCTCGTCCTCGGCGCCCACGGTCCGCGCGCGCTCGCGGTCTTCGGGATCGAGGGCTAGCTAGTCCACCGCAGGTATACCCACGTTTGGCGCAACGAGAGCGGGCGATGGAAGCTCCTGCTGCGGCATGCGAACGTCGCCTCCGCCGAGTAGGCCCGTCGAGGCTCGCTCCCTGTCCTATGGGTCGCTCGGGAGCAGCGAGCCTGGACTCCGAGTCTGGGAACGCGGGCACGGCGCCCCGGCGCTCATTGCCGCGTCAGGCGCCTATTCGAGCAGCTCACCCGCGCGGCGCTCGAAGCCCGCGAACATCGCCTGCCAGGCGGCGCAGACCGCGGCGCGGTCGCCGAGACGGCCGAGCGCGCGAAGTCCTGGCGTGCGCGCGAGTCGCAGGCGCAGGCGCGGTGTGTGCACTTCGAGCTGCGAGGCGACCCAGCCCAGGCGGTACAGCGCCTCCCAGATGAACGCGCCGTTCGCGGCCGCGGCGATCGCGTCGCGCGGCGCATCGCCGAGCGCCGCGAGATAGGTGTGCTCGAGTGTCTCCCAGGCGAGCGTGCGCGCGCGGAAGAATCCGACGTCGTCGCGCAGCCCGGGAAAGCGCAGCTGTCGAATCGGCAGATACTGGAAGAGCAGCGTCAGATCGAAGATCGGTGGACCCGCCGAGACGGCCTCCCAATCGAAGAGGATTGGTGCGCCGGTCGCCGGCAGCCAGATGTTTCCAGGATGCAGGTCGCGGTGCACGAGGCTGTGCGGCGAGCGCGCGAGCTCCTTCGCGAGCGGGGAGAGATCTCGGTGCAGCGCGCGCGCGAGCGTGCGCGCGCGGGGACTCGCGAGCTCGCGCAGGAGCGGCTCGCGGCGCTGCAGCGATTCGAGCCTCGCGACGCCCTCGGGCACGTGTGCGAGCGCCTGGGCCAGATCGCGCGCGAACGGGCGCGGCAGCCAGTCGGGTACACGATCGAGTGTCGCGGCGTGGATTCGCGCGATCTCCCGGGCGACGTCGAGCGCGCGTGCCGGCGTCCAGCGCCGGCCCGGTGGGAACGCCTCGAGCAGCAGCCAGCCGTCGGCGCAGCCGGCGAGCGCGCCGGAGGCGAACGCGCGCGGGATCCGCGCAGGCAGCGTGTGGCCGAGCTCCTCGTAGAAGCGCCGCTCGCGCGTCACGCAGATCGGATCCGGCGCGATCGCCTTCAGCACGCCGACCTGCGCGTGGCCCTCGACGGAGAGCCGCACGCGCTCGAAGCGCGCGCCCGATCCGCCCGCAGAGCTCGAGAGCGGTGAGCGCGCCTCGACGCGAACGTCGAGCAGCGGATCCTTGCGGAAGCGTCGTACGCCTGCGCAGAGCGCCTCGTCCGAAACCACGCGCGCAGCATCGCCCGCGACTCGGTTAGGATACGCGGCGATGGCGGAGCGGGCGGGGGGCGCGGAGGGCACCGATTCGCGCTTCGCGGTGTTTCGCGAGCCGAACTTCCGCTGGTACGTCGTGAGCCGCTTCTTCGGCGGGACGGCGATGATGCTGCTGCGCGCGGCGGTCGCCTGGCACGTCTACGAGATCTCGCACTCGGCGTTCCAGCTCGGTCTTGTCGGGCTCGTTCAATTCGTTCCGGTGATTCCGCTCTCGCTCGTCGCCGGCGCGGTGGCGGACGTCGTCGATCGCCGGCGCCTGGTCTTGCTCTCCCAGCTCGCCCCGACGGTCTGCTCACTCGCGCTCTTCGTCGCGACGCTGTCGGGCCTGGCGAGTCTGCCCGTGCTCTACGCGGCGATCGCGCTGGCCGCGATCGCCTCGGTCTTCGAGGCCCCGGCGCGCGCGTCGATCCTGCCGCGGCTCATTCCGCGCGAGCTCTTCGCGCGCGCGGTGACGGCGAGCGCAGCGATCACGTGGCTCGCGTTCGCGTCCGGTCCGATGCTGATGGGCTTCGCCGCCGCGTACGGAGGCATCGCGGCCGCGTACGGCCTGCACACGCTGCTCGAGGCCACGTCGATGCTGTCGCTCTCGAGACTCCCACCGCTCGGTGCCGCGACCGACGCGCGCATCAGCTGGGCGGCGATCCGCGAGGGGCTCGTCTATGTGTGGCGAAGTCCGATCGTGCTCGGCTGCATGACGCTCGACATGTTCGCGGTGATTCTCGGCGGTGCGACGGCGCTCCTGCCGATCTACGCCAGCGACATCCTCCAGGTCGGCGAGCTCGGCTACGGCCTGCTCTCGGGGTCACTCGAGCTCGGCGCGATGCTGATGTCGGCGGCGCTGATCCTCCTGCCGGGATTCCGGCGCGCGGGTCCCGCGCTGCTCGGCGCCGTCGCCGTCTACGGCACAGCGACGATCGTCTTCGGTCTGTCGCGCTGGTTCCCGCTCTCGGTGCTCGCATACATGGTCGCGGGCATGGCCGACGCAGTCAGCGTCGTGCTGCGCGGCACCGCGATCCAGCTCTCGACACCCGACGCGCTGCGCGGCCGCGTGAGCTCGGTGAACTTCATCTTCATCGGCGCTTCGAATCAGCTCGGCGCGGCAGAGTCGGGCTTCCTGGCGGCGCTCACGAGCGCGACGTTCGCCGTCGTCAGCGGGGGGCTGGGGTGTCTCCTGGTCGTGGCTCTGGTCGCCTGGCGAATGCCGGACCTGCGTCGCTACGGCACCAGCAACTGAGTGCGCGTCCGGCCTTGCCACACGCGGCCCGCGGAGCTACCCAAGCGCCATGCAAGTCGGCGCGGTGCTCGTCTTTGAAGCCGGGCCACTCGAGCTGCGGCACGGCGGAATCGACATCGAGCGCTTCCGGGCCTACACCGCAGCGCGTCTCGGGCACACGCCGCGCGCGCAGCAGCGCTCGGTCGAGCTCGCGCTGGGCCGGCTCCCCGTCTGGGTCGACGACCCGTTCTTCAATCTCGACTACCACGTGCGCCACGCGGCGCTGCCGCGCCCGGGTGACGAGCGCCAGCTGAAGCGCCTGGCCGCGCGCATCTTCTCGCAAGCGCTCGACCGCGAGAAGCCGCCTTGGGAGCTCTGGCTCGTGGAAGGGCTGGACGCGGGGCGCTTCGCGGTGATCGCCAAGGCAGACACCGCCTTTGCGAGCGGTCGTGACGGCTTCGATCCGCTCGCGGCGCTCGTGAGGAAGTCGGCGGAGGAGCGGATCGACGCGGCGCCGCGCGCGGAGCTGCGGCCGACGCCGGGTCGCATCGCGCTGATGCGCGCCGAGCTCGCGCGTCGCGCGCGCGAGGCCGCGCGGCCCGAGCAGATCGCTGCCGCGCTCGGACACGGTCTGCGCGGTGCGCTGAACGCGCTCGAACGCGCGCTCGCAGCGGCGGGCGAGCTGCCGCTCACCGGGCCCGCCGGGCCACACCGGCGAGTCGAATGGCTCGCGCTCGAGCAGGCGGATCTGCGAGCCGTGAGTGAGCGACTGGCTGCTCCGACACATGGGGTCCTGCTCGCGGCGCTCGCCGGCGCGCTGCGGGTGTTCGCATCGCGCCGCGGACTCGAGCCCGACGCGTTGGCGCTGCGCGCGCTGACACCGATCGGCGTCGGAGCGGTGCCGGACGAGGCCATCGCGCCACTCGTCGCATTGCCCCTCGCTGAGCCCGATCCGCTGCTTCGGCTCGCGGCGCTGCGCGCCGCGCCGGCGCCCACGGGCGCAACGGGCACACGGTTCTCGGTTCTGCGGGACCTCGCGAACCTGCAATCCGCCGCCGCCGCGGGCCGGCCCGCGAGCCTGTCGGTGGCGAGCCTGTCCGCGCCCAGCGCGCCGCTCTACCTGCTGGGCGCCCCGCTGCGCGCGTGCATCCCGATCCCGTCCCTGCTCCCGGGTCACACGCTGGGAATCGCGGTGTCGCTTTTCGACGAGCGCGCCATGCTCGGCTTTGCCGGCGACGCGGCGCTCGTGCCCGATCTGCCGCTCCTTGTCGATGCCGTTGCCGCCTCGTTCGACGAGCTGCGTCGGCTCGCGAGCAGAACCGTTCATCCCGCGAAGCCGCGCGCCGATCACGCACGAGGACGCAAGCGCGGAGCGGAAGCATGACCGAAATCTCGCGGGACCCGGGGCCGCCGTACGAGAACCTGGTGGCGATCGCGGCAGGACTGGCGTGGATCGCGGCGGGCGAGGGTGTCTTCGGCTTTCTCTTCGGTGCGCTACCGGGCTCGCTAATGGTCGCCGGCGGCGTGGCGAGCCTGCTTCTTCCGGGGGACGTGCGCACGCCGCAGCTGATTGCGCTGGGCAGCGCGTGCGCGCTGCTCGCGGCGATCCCGATGATCTTCGCCGTCGGCTTCTTCGAGACCCTCGGGCTCGTCGCGCTCGCGATCGCGAGCTTCATCGCCTGCGGCTGGACCGCGCAGCGTCGCGAGCCGCCGATCGAGCGCGTGCCCGAGCCGACGCTCGATCTCGAGCTCGCGCTGAAAGTCGGTTTCGACCAGCTCGCGCTTGCCAGCATGATCGCCACGCGCCCGGGCGGCTTCATGCGCGACGTACCGCGCGCCGCGAGCGAGCTCGTGGATGCGCGCGAGCTGTTCGAGCGTTCGGGTTGGCTCGAGAAGGTCGCGGCATACCACCAGGATCCGCCGCCGCTCGAGGCGCCCGCGCTGCGCTGGCGCCGCAGCCTCGGCTTCTCGTTCGAGCACCTGTCTTTCGAGAGCGGCTACGAACCGCGCGCCGGCGAGCCCGGCCGCGAGCGCTGGCTCTCCTACGCGCTGAACCGCGAGGCGCATGCCTGGGTGCTGCGCCACGCGGACGCGACGCGGCCGTGGCTCGTGTGCATCCACGGCTACGGAATGGGGATCCCGGCGATCGACCTCTCGGCCTTCGAGGCGCGCCGGCTGCACAACGACCTCGGCCTGAACGTGATCTGTCCGGTGCTGCCGTTGCACGGGCCGCGCAAACGCGGGCTTCGCAGCGGCGATGGCTTTCTCAATGGCGACTTCCTCGACACCGTTCACGCCGAGGCGCAGGCCATGTGGGACCTGCGCCGCCTGCTCTCCTGGCTGCGCGCCAACGGCGCGACGCAGATCGGTGTCTACGGGCTCTCGCTCGGCGGCTACACGACGGCGCTGCTGACCGGCCTCGACGCCGGCCTCGCCTGCGCGATCGCGGGCATTCCCGCGACGGACTTCAGCCGGCTCGTCTCGCGGCTTGCGCCCCACGCGACGCTGCGCGAGATCGAACGGCTCGGACTCGATTGGGGAGTCGTGCGCGACGTGCTCTCCGTCGTCTCACCCCTTCACCTGAAGCCCCTCGTCGAGCGTGAGCGGCTCTCGATCTTCGGCGGAACGGCGGATCACCTCGTGCCCGCGGATCAGGTGCGCGACCTGTGGAAGCACTGGGGCGAGCCGCGCATTGCCTGGTACCCGGGCAGTCACCTGTCCTTCGGACGCGAGCCGCAGGTGCGTTTCCTGATCGACGACGCGCTGCGCCACGGGGGCCTGGTCCGGGAGCAATGAGGCCGCGCGCGCCGCTTGGCGACGGCATCGTCCGCGTCCGGCGCGAGACCTCGGGACGCGGCGGGAAGACGGTGACGACGATCGCCGGCGTGGCGCTCGCCAGCGACGCGCTCGCGGCGCTCGCCTCCGAGCTGAAGCGCGCCTGCGGCACCGGCGGAACCGTGCGCGAGCACGTGATCGAGATCCAGGGGGATCACCGCGCACAGATCGTCGCGCAGCTCGAGCAGCGCGGTTACACGGTGAAGCTGGCCGGCGGCTGAGTCGAGCCGCCGCTCAGCCGCCCATCATCGCCGCGAAATTCTCGGAGTAGAACCGCTCCTTCGTCGACGGCGCGGCGCTCGGCATCGCCTCCTCGAAGCGCCGCAGCGGATCGCGCCCGCCTTCGGGGTGCGGATAGTCCGACGAGAACAGGAACAGGTCGTCGCCCGACTGCTCGAGTAGCCAGCCCAGCGGCTCGGTCGGGTAGGGCGTGAACCAGACGTGTCCGTGCACGTACTCCGATGCGCGCTTGGGCAGCCGCAGCGCGGCCTCCTTCTTCTGGAACGTCTCCTGTGCGATGCCGAGGCCGCGCAGCCAGCTCGGGACCCAGAGCGCGCCCTGCTCGATCACGCCCCCGCGCAGATGCGGAAAGGTCTCGAAGATCCCGTCCAGCACGAGGCAGGAGAGGAACGCCTCGGGCGGGTTGTGCATGACCATGTAGTCCTTGGAGCGGATGTTCTCGCCGCCGCCGAGGAAGTCCGTCGTCGCGGGCAGGCCGTTGTTGTGGAAGGCGCGGCGCAGCGGACGTCCGCCGCCGCCGATGTGCGACATGAACGGGATGTTCGTCTCCTGCAGGTGCGACCAGAACGGGTGGAAGTCCGGATGCGTCGGCGACTTGTCGCCCTGCGGCACGGAGGGCACGAGGATCGCGCCGCAGCCGAGCCGGATCGCCTCGTCCGCCGCGCGCGTCGTCTGCTCCGGCTCGAGCCATGGCACCATGCCGACCGCGATCAGCCGCGAATCGCGCTTGCCGAAGTCGGCGATCGCGCGGTTGTGCGCGCGCGTGCCGCCGTAGAGCAGCTCCGCGTCGTCGCCCGCGAACTGCGT
>Ga0184615_10001030_pt1 | contig 15179 bp, 8 predicted proteins | sample PLM4_65_coex_FD_133134 | JGI IMG/M metagenome (GOLD analysis project Ga0184615, IMG submission 133134) | Groundwater sediment microbial communities from an aquifer in East River, Colorado, USA - PLM4_65_coex | ecosystem: Environmental > Terrestrial > Soil > Riparian zone | place: USA: East... | reverse complement strand
CGCGGGCCTGGTGGATGTTCCGGGCCTACGGCCACGAGCGGGTGTTCCTCCTCGACGGCGGCCTGGTGAAGTGGCGGGCGGAGGGCCGCGCGGTGGAGCCGGGGGAAACGACACGGCCGCCCGCCGCCTTCAGCGCCCGGCTGGACCGCTCGCAGGTGCGAGACCGCTCCGCGGTGCACGATGCGCTGTCTTCCGGGGCGGCACAGCTGGTGGACGCGCGCTCCGCCGGCCGGTACTCGGCCGCGGAGCCGGAGCCCCGGGAGGGTCTCGCCTCGGGGCACATGCCGGGAGCATTGAACCTGCCGTACACTTCCCTGGTGAACCCGGACGGGACGGCGGTCTCGCTGGGAGAGCTCCGGGACAGGATGACCGCCGCCGGGATCCGGTTGGACCAGTCGGTCATCGCGACCTGCGGCTCCGGCGTCACCGCCTGCAACCTGCTCCTGTCGCTTCATCGCCTGGGGCACGACGGGACGTTGTACGATGGCTCCTGGACCGAGTGGGCCACGAGCCGCGGCCCGGTGGCGAAGGGACCCGACCCGGGTCACTTGCGGTAAGTGGGCGGTCGTGCTCGGCCGGAGCATACCCACCCGGAGGGAGGCAGAATGGCTGGCGACGTAACTCCGGAATACCCTCGCGCCCGGGACCTGATCCGGTCGCGCGCCGGCATCGTGCTGGCGGGCGCCGGTGTCTTGACCGCCGGACTCGGGCTAGTGGTGCTGGCTGGCTGGCTGCTCGGGATCGAGCGGATCACGACGGTGATCCTCGGTCTCGATCCGATGGCCTTCAATTCCGCGGTGGCCTTCGCGGTGCTGGGCCTCGGCCTGCTCGCGCTGGCCGTGGGCCAGCTGCGGCTGGCCACCGGGCCCGCCCTGATCGTCATGATGTACGGGCTGCTGACCCTGCTGCAGCACGCCGCTGACCGTCCCATCTGGCTGGACACCCTGTTGTTCACCCCTGAGGAGCCTGCCCGGACCATCGGGCGGGGCTCACCCAACGCCGGGCTCTGCTTTCTGCTGAGCGGCATGGCGGTGCTGGCCTTTGCGAGCGGGAGCCGGATCACCGGCCGGCTGAGCGGCGCGTTGCTCGGGTCCGCCTCGCTGGTGATTTCGCTGGTGGATCTGCTGGGCTACCTCTTGAGCGTCGGGGGCCACGCCGGCGCTGCGCTGGTACCGCAGATGGCGATCCACACCGCCCTGGGGATGGCGATCGCGAGCGGGGCGCTGCTGCATGCCGGATGGTGGCTGCCCAGGGGCATCGGAGAGAAGCCGTTCGCCCGCCTCGGCCTCGCCGCCGGGACCGTGGTGGCGCTGCTCAGTGTGCTGCTGGCCCAATTGCTCCGGTTGCAGGAGCGGAGCCAGATCCGGGGAATGGTGCAGGTCGCGGCGCAGGGCATCGCCTCACAACTGCAGCGGGCCCTCGACGCGCGGGTGACCACCGCGGCGTCGATCGCCAGTGCGCTCGGTCCGGTGGCGCCCGGAGGCTGGGAGCGCTTTGCCAGCGCGGTGCTGGGCGCAAGCCGGCGAGGCGTCGCCTGGGTCCGGCCCGGCGCCGCTCCGCGCTGGCTGGCCCTGAACCCCGACGAGGTGCAGCTCCGGGCCAACCCCTGGTGGCCCGATTCCGCGCTGCTCGCGCGCGCGGCCCAGCGCCCCGACCCCACCGAGGCCGTGACTGAGCTGGAGGGCCGGCTCTGGCTCGGGCTGCTCACGCCGACCGCTCCGAGCGGGGCGCCACCCGGCATGCTCTGGATCATCACCGACCTGCGGCAGACGTTGGACGAGGTGCTGAGCTCCGCCACCGGCCGGTTTGTGGTCGTGGTGAGGGATCAGGAGAAGGAGCTGATCCGGCGCGGCAGCGCCGACACCCGGATGGAACGGCTGTGGGGCAGCGGCGCGCCGGTCACTCTCGATTCGATCCGGTGGGAAGTCACGGCCTGGCCCACCGCCGGCGCACTGGCCGCCGCGCGATCCACGCTGCCGATCATGACCCTGGGCGCCGGGACGCTGGTGGGACTCCTGCTTGGTCTCTCGCTCGCGCTGGCCCGCCAGGCCCGGCAGCGCACCCTGGAATTCCAGGCGACCAACGCCCGCCTGACGAACGAAATCCAGGAGCGGGAGGCGGCCGAGGCCACGTTGCGCCAGCGGGAAGAAGAACTCCGCCAGGCCCACAAGCTCGAGGCGGTCGGCCGGCTGGCCGGCGGGATCGCTCACGACTACAACAACATCCTGACGGTGATCCGGGGCAATGCCCGGAGCCTCCTGCTGCGCGACGGGGTCGCCGACCTGACCCGGGACGCGCTGGAGCACATCGATCGCGCCGCGGCGCGCGGGAGCCTCCTTACGGCGCGGCTGCTGGCGTTCAGCCAGCGGCAACTGCTGCAGCCGGAGACGCTCTCGATCGGCGAGCTGGTCGGGAGCCTCCGCGACGAGCTGGCCCAGCTGCTCGGGCCCCACGTGCGGCTGGTGCTGGAGCGCGCGCCCGGCGTCGATCTGGTGCAGGTGGACCGTCGCTGGATGTCCCAGGTGATCCTCGATCTCGCCTTCAACGGCCGGGAGGCGATGCCGCTGGGCGGGGCGCTCTGGATCCGCACCCGGGCGGCCGACGATGAGCTCCGCACCGGCTACGGCGTGTCCCAGGTCAGGGGCCCGGCGATGGTCCTGGAAATCGAGGATTCGGGCCGCGGGATGGACGAAGCGACCCGGGGCCGGCTGTTCGAACCGTTCTTCAGCACCAAACGGTTCGGCCAGGGCTCGGGGCTGGCGCTGGCGAGCGCCTATGGCATCGTCCGGCAGAGTGGGGGAGAGATCGCGGTGCGGAGCGTGCCCGACCGCGGTACCCGCGTGGGGATCTTTCTCCCGCTGGCCGATGGGCCCGCGCCGGCAGTCGCCGATACCAGCCTGGCCGGTCTCACCGTGCTGGTGGCGGAGGACGAACCCGGGATTCTGCGCTTCATGCGGCGGACGCTGGAGCAGTCGGGATGCACGGTGCTCGGCGGCGCCAGCGCCGAGGCCGCTCTCGAGGCGGTTCGAGAGAGCAATGCCGTTCCCGACCTGCTGGTGAGCGACATCGTGATGCCCGGCCTCTCCGGCGTAGAGCTGGCGGAACAGCTGCGTGGCCGGTATCCCGGTCTGGCGGTCCTGTTCGTCTCGGCCTACACCTCCGATGCCCTCAAGCAGCGTGGCATCGCCTCGCTGGGCGCCTACCTGCTGCAGAAGCCGTTCACCGTGCAGGAGCTGCTGGAGCAGGCGGCCCGCGCCCTGGCTCCCCGGGTCCCCGGCAGCGCGAACGGGTAGCTACGCCGCGGCCGGAGTGACAGTGGATCCGGAGTTCGCGGGCCCCACGCTCAGCCGGTAGCCCAGCGCGATCAGCAGGAGTCCGAGAAACTCGGTCACGTACAACACCTCCACGTGGCCGAAACGGGTGAAGGTCCCGCCGATACCAGGCAGAATCCCTCCGGTCGCGATCGCGATATTGGCCAGCACCCGGTGACGAGTCTCCCGTCGGCTGGCGTAGCGCACCGCGGAAAGAATCGCGCCCCCTACCAGGAACATGAGTGCGTAGAGGTTGATGAAAGGGCTGAAGTACCGGACCCACCGCCACACCAGCACCTTCCCCGACAGCCGGTGGGCCTCCACCAACCCGTAGTCCAGCGGCGAGAGCAGCACGCAGATGGAGCCCGCCACGACTGCGGACACCAACAGCACTGTCAGCCGGTCGGCGGTGCGCTTGGAGAGCAGCAGATACACCGTCCCCTGCGCCAGGGGAGCCCCGCCCAGCAACGCGCCGGTGATGTACCACGCCCGGAAGATCCCCGCGTGCCATCCGGTCAGGGTGGTGAGCGACTCGGTGATGGTCCCCGCCGCGTAGGTCAGCATGCCGATCCCCCACCAGAGGAGATGGGGTCGCGCCCGTTCGCAGTAGCGCCTGAACAGCACCACCGCGAACGCCAGGGCGAGCACGGTGGTCAGGATGGGGATGTAGTGGACGGGAGTTGGCATAGTGGGGAATCAGTTCCGAGTTCCGGGTTCCGCAGGGCGCGCACAGCTGCGCGCGCCCACACGCGGAGCGTGGAACTCGTCGGAAATCAGAAGTCGACCCGATACGACATCGTGACGTTTCGCCCCGGCGCCGGGCGGAAGAAGCTGGTGTTGCTGGTCTCGGAATAGAGCTTGTTGCCGAGGTTGGCGACCGTGACGCTCACGTTGTGGCTGGTGCGTCCGGCCCGGAACAACCGGGCGCCGGCCCGGGCGTCGAACACCGTGAACGAGGGAACCGGCTCGCCCACCGCCGAGCCGATGGAGATGTCCTTCTGCCGGCCATTGTGCCGGGCGTCGGTCGCCAGCCAGAACCGGCCCGAGGGGTGGTCGTAGCGGAGGTTTCCGCCCAGCCGCAAGCCATAGGTCGAGCCCACCGGATTGCTGGGATCCTGCACATCCTTGGAATCGAAGACGGTGAAGTTGGCGCCGGTGGAGAAGCCCGCGCCCAGCAGCAGATGACCGTTGGCTTCGAGACCCAGGTACCGCAACCGGTCGATGTTCACGTTCTCGTACTCGGCCAGCCCCTGCACGGTGTCGCCGGTGGGCCGGATGGCGATGCCATCGTAGATCTGATTGCGGAAACCGAACACTTCCAGGCTGCCCTGCCGGGAGCGGAGTCGGAAGCCCAGATCCACATTGAAGCTGGTCTCCGGCTTGAGGTCGGGGGTCTGCCGCTGGAAGCCGCTGCCTTCGGGGGTGGGTCCGGTGAAGAACCGCTCCACCAGGTTGGGCGCCCGGAACCCCCGGCCCACCGAGCCGATCAGGCTGAAGTTCTCGGTCACGCTGTAGCCCAGGTTCAGGGTCCCGACGACGGTCTTCTGGTCATCCGAGACCAGCGGCGCAGTGAGGCCTGGAGTCGCACGGGTCTCGGCCTTGATGTCCTGTACCCGGGCGCCGGCGATCAGGTTGAGTCGCTCGGTGGGATGCAGATCCATCTGGGCGAACGCGCCCAGGCTGCGGAAGGTCGCGTTGGGCACCTGGGGCACGCCGCTGTTCAGCACTTCCTGCGGCGGGCCGAAGCCGACGATGGTCTGGACCTGGTGGTCCAGGTTGGTCGAGCGGTCGCGGAAGCCGTCGAAGCCGTAGGTCAGGAGGTGGCGGCCGCCGACGGCCTTCGCGGCCTCGACCCGGAGACCCCAGGTCGCGAGCGAGGTGTAGTTGTTGGTCACCGCGGCAAGGCCCGCGCCAGGCGGGGTGCCCGGGCCGAACGGGATGAAGATGTCCAGGTCCAGGGTGCGGTTGTTGGTCATGAAATAAGGCGTCACATCCAGCCGGTCGGCCAGGGCAAACCCCAGTGCCTTGGCGGAGTAGTTCGCGCTCACCTTGTCGACGTACTGGGTGGGATAGGTGATGTTGATCGTCGGTGCGTTCGCATCGAAGGGCTGCTGCACGGCGTTGTCCACGTAGCCAAAGCCGGCATCCTGGGCGCTGTAGCGCTCGTAGCGGGCCGACACCGACTGGGTTTCGCTGAAGGAGTAGCCGGCCTGGACGGCGACATTATTGTCGGTGACTCCGCTCCCCCGCACCGTGGCACTCTGCGGAAGGGTGAGTCCGCCGAACTTCCCCGATGGCGCGTCGTAGGTTCCCGCATCGCGGTAAGAGCCGAAGGCGAGCCAGCTGAAGCGCCCGACCGTGCCGCTGGCGAGCCCCCACGGACGCTGCTGCTCCCCCGCGCTCTGATAGCGGTAGCCGAAGCTGCCGCGCACCGTGGTCCCCAGTATCGTGCTGGGCGGCTGCCGGGTGATGAGGTTGACCGCCCCACCAATGGCGTCGGTGCCGTACAGCACCGAAGCCGGCCCCCGCACCACCTCGACCCTTCCCAGCGCCTCCAGGGCGACGATCGAAGGGATCTCCCCGAAGTCCTGCTGCCGGCGCGAATTGTTCAGGCGAATGCCGTCCTCCAGCAGCAGGATCCGCTGTCCCAGCTGGCCCCGGATGACCGGACGAGTCTGGCTCGGGCCCACGCCGTTGAGATCGAGTCCCGGCAGGTCGAGGAAGAGGTCGGTCACGTTGGCCGGTGCCCGCTGGGCCAGCGCGGTGGAATCCACCACACTCACCGGGGCAGGGGTCCTGAACACCTCGCGCAGGTCGCGGGTGGCGGTGACGGTCATGGGGGGCAGCTCGACGACGCTGTCCCGCTTCTGCCCCGTGGTCCCCTGGGCCGACAGATGGGCGGGGAGGCACAGGGCCAGCGCGAGCGCGGCTCGATGAAACGACGACATGGGAAGTATTCCGGCGCGGGTGAGACGAAGGCCAGCGATTGTACGCGCGACTACGCTAGCTACCTGTTGCCGGGCGCGATATTCGGAGAAGCTACGTGACGCCGATCCGTACAAGTACGGGGGGCCATCGGAAAACGATCGCCTGACGGGGGGTTAGCCAAGTGGGGGGGAAGCCCGGTGCATCGATCGTGAACCGAACTCTCACATCGGTTACACCACTCCTTTAATTGTGGCCGCCATCCGGGCAGACATCACCCCGGGCGCGGGCGAAGTCCGTGAACAGCAACGCAGAGGCGCAGAGGACGCGGAGGTCGCAGAGAACAACACATCCTCTGTGATGTTCCTCTGCGAACTCTGCGCTCTCTGCGCCTCTGCGTTGTTGTTACTCCCGAATTGAGTAACCCGTTAACTGTCTACTTCCGATCGAATCAGCCCCGCCTCCAGCGCGAACCGCGTCAGCGCCGCGACCGTCTTGATATCCAGCTTGCGGGCCAGGCTCTCGCGGTAGGTCTCGACCGTGCGGGGCGAGAGACCCAGGCGTCCCGCGATGGCCCGGCTGGTTTCACCGGCGGCAATGCCCGCGAGCACCTCGCGTTCCCGCGGGGTCAGACGTGCAAGACGTCCGGCGGGGTCCTCGGCCAGATTGTCGCCCCGCACCGCGGCCGTCAGATGGCGCGCCACCGGAGGACTGAAATAGGACTCACCCCGCGCCACCGCCTGGAGTGCGGTGCGGAGCTCCGCCGGTGAGGTGTCTTTCCGCAGGTAGCCCTGGGCGCCCGCCCGCACCGCGCCGAGCACGTACTCCTGGTGGTCGTGCACACTGAGGATCAGCACTTTCACGCCGGGCAGCACTTCCTTGAGCCGGGTGGTGAGGTCCAGGCCGCTCGCTCCGGGGAGGGACAGGTCCTGGACCACGATATCCGGCTTGCTTTCCCGGGCCAGCCGCAGCGCCTCGGTGGCGTCGCCCGCTTCGGCCACGACTTCGATGCCGGGCGTAGCCGTGAGCACGTGCCGGATGCCCTCGCGCACCAGGGCGTGGTCGTCCACCAGCATCACCCGCAGACGGATGTCGTTCATCGGCTATCCCCATTGTTCGCGGGGAGCCAGAGCTGGAGCCGGAGACCCCCGCTCGAAGTCGGCTCCAGCGCCACCCGGCCCCCCTGGGCCGCAAGGCGCTCGCGCATCCCGGCGAGACCGGTCCGCTCCTCCAGCGCCACGATTCCATCGGTCGTCTTCAGCCCTCGCCCGTCGTCCTCCAGGGTGACCGCGATGCCACCTCCAGCCAGGGTGACCGCGATGCTGACGGTATCGGCATCGGCGTGCCGGGCGACATTCGACAACCCCTCCTGCACTCCGCGGAACAGCGCCAGCTCGGCGTCCTCCGACAGATCGGGCAGCGCCTCCACGCCCTTGAAGGTAGTGGCAATCCCGGTGCGTCCTTCGAAGTCGGTGATCAGCGCCCGAATGGCGGGGAGAAGGCCGAGGTCGTCCAGCAGTGAGGGGCGGAGCGCCATGGTCACGCTCCTGATGCTGGCCATGCCCTCGTCGACCAGCTCCAGCACCCGGCCGAGGCGCTGGGCCTGCGGGGCAGGCACCTCTTCCCGCACGATGCCCAGCTGCAGCTTCACTGCGGAGAAGACCTGGGCGGTCTCGTCGTGCAGCTCGAGCGAGATCCGCCGCCGCTCCTCCTCGTGCTGCCGCACCATCCGTGACGAGAGCCGCTCCAGGTCCTCGGTCCGGCGGCGGACTTTCCGGTCGAGCTCGGCGTTGGCCAGCGCGGCGCCGACCTGCTGTCCCAGGGCGTGGAGGAAGGAGACATCCAGGGCGGTGAAGGGATCGCGGGTCTTCCCGACCAGCACCAGGGCGCCTTCCACCGCGGCGGCCCGTAACACCGGCAACACCGCGACGAACTCGAAGGCCGGCGGCGCGCTGGCCGACACCGGGCGGTTGTGCTCGACCGCCTCCTGGATGAGCGGGGCCATGTCCGGCGGGGGCGGCCGGTCGCGCCACTCCTCGCAGGCGCCGATGCCGCGGTAGAATCGGCCCGTATCGCGATCGAACAGGGCGCTCCCCCGTACACCCGGGAGCATCAGGGCGCGGCCCAGGAGCGCGGTCGGCGCATCCAGCGTGGCCTCGCCCCGCTGGAGGTCTCCCGACAGGGCCGCGAGCGCGCCGAGTCCGCGCTCGAAATCCTCCAGCACGAGCATGCCGATCCCCATGCCCACCGCCAGCAGGAAGAGGATGTCCAGGTAATAGCCCCACGGATTCCAGGCGCCCTGCGCCCGGAGAATCGGGTAGTCGAGGTGGTGCAGCCCCCAGAGCAGGAATGCACAGGCCAGCAGCAGCGCGGCGGCTGACCCGGTCTGCCGGCGAAACCGGAAGAACACGCCGCCGGTCCAGAGTGTGGCTCCGCTCAGGAACGCCACGGCGGGAAGGGCGGCGAAGAGGAACTGGGCGCGTTCCTGAAAATGGAAGATGGCAAAGGCGGACCAGACCAGCGGGAAGAGGACCGCGAGGAGGTACACGGCACGGAACCTGGCCCCGCGGGAAAACACCATGGCGCCCCAGAGGAGGGCGAGCGCGGTCCATCCGGTGGCGACCTGGTGGGCGAAGAGCCAGAACGGGTTCCGGGTGGCGAGGTAGGCGAAGATCGCGACCATGCGGCCGAGATAGAGCCCCCAGGCCACGGCCCACCAGAAGAAGTAGGGCTTGTCGTAGCGGCGGTACAGCAGGGCGCAGAGGACGGCCAGACCGAGGGTGATCGTGGCCTGGAGGAGCGCGGCGTGGAGTTCGGTAAGGAAAGACATGTGGCCGGGAAAGTGGCTATGGGCTATGGGCTGTGGGCTAAGGAGATCTCCTCAGCCCATAGCCCATAGCCTATAGCCTATTTCGCGAAGATCCTGGCCATGTCGCGGAAACTCTTGAACTCCAGCGCATTCCCCGCCGGGTCCAGGAAGAACATCGTCGCCTGCTCGCCCACCTGGCCGGCGAACCTGATGCCCGGCTCGATGATGAACCGCACGCCGGCCTGCCGCAGCCGGTCGGCCAGGGCGTGCCAGGCGTCCCACGGCAGGATGACACCGAAGTGCCGCACCGGAACGTCCTTGCCATCGACCTGATTGGACGCCGCCCGGCCGACTTCACCGGGTGAGAGGTGCGCCACCACCTGGTGTCCGTAGAAGTCGAAGTCGATCCACGACTCGGAGCTGCGCCCTTCGGGGCAGCCCAGCAGGCCACCGTAGAAGGCGCGCGCGGCGGAGAGGTCGTCGACCGGGAAGGCGAGGTGAAACGGAGGACAGGTGGTCACTGTTTCGCCCTCTCGGACTTGATCTGGCGCCAGCCCTGCGGGCCCAGGGTCAGCTCGGCGAATTCCGTGCTCCGGCGCTTGGTCTCCAGTGGAGCGTTGCCCTTGGCCGTCCGGATCTCCTGGTACACCCGGGCAAACGCCCTGAGTCCATCCTGGCGATTCACCGTCAGCACCCGGTAGGTGGCGGAGATCCGGTCGACATCCTTGTCCTCGAACAGGCCCCGCCAGGCGCGTTCGTCGCTCTCCGACAGATTGGGGAGCAGCCGCTTCACCTCGCCCAGCTGGCGCGATTCCACCGCCCGCTCCAGGTCGCCGTAGAAATTTACGATCTGTACCGAATCGGGGAGCGGCGCCGGGGCGTAGGTCTCGGTCCTGCCTGGTCCGGTGCTGTCGGGGCGGCCCGGCGTTCCCGGCCGGACCGGCGGGCCTCCCGCCGAGGTGGGCTGGTTGCCTGCGAGCGGCAACCGGGCGGTCTCCGCCGCGGTCCAGAGGGCCGAGGCCCGGTACACGAGGCCGCTGGCTTCTCCCTTCCGGCCCGCGGCGGACAGCGACTCCGCCTCCTGCATCAGCGAATCGCCGGCCGCCAGCGCCGCGGGTGCGGCGCCGGCCGCGACCGCGCGCTGCCGGGAATTCTCCGCCGCGCCGCGCGCCACCAGCAGCACGCTGTCGGCGCGAGCCTCTTCGGGTGTGATGGGGGGGGCAGGCACGGCCGGCGGAGGCTGGGGCGGCGTGGTGTCGGCCACGATCAGCCCATCGTTCCGCGCCTGGAGGGCGACATAGGCGAGGCTCGCGCCCAGCCCTGCGAGCAACAGCCCCACCAGCACCTGCGACACCTGCACCCGCTTGCGCCTGCGGCGCGCAATGGGGCCGGGGAGTACCCGCGGCAGCGGCATGGGGCTCGACGGGGTACGGCGCGCATCGCCCACCGGCCGGCTGGGGCGGGGCGCCGCCAGGAGGCCGATGTGGCTGCGCACCCCATCGTCACCCAGCGCCTGTCCCCCGCTGATCCGCATCCCGCTTGCCGCCTGCGCCGCCTCGCGCATGGTGGGGAAACGATCGGCGGGAGACTTCTGCAGCATCCGCATCACCGCGTCGCGCAGGTCCGCCGGGCAGTCGGGTCGGAACTGCTCGGAGGAGCGTGGCTGGGTGTGCACCTGGGCGTACATCATGCCGAGGCTCGAGTCGGCGCTGAAGGGCAGCTGGCCGGTGATCATCTCGTAGCCCACCACGCCGAGGGCATACTGGTCGGCCGGGGTTCCCACCGGTTCGCCGGAGCAGGCCTCGGGACTCAGGTAGCTGGGTGTCCCGACGGTGGTGCCGCTCCGGGTGAGCGACTCCCCCTCCACCGCGCGCGCAATGCCGAAATCGGTGATGACCGCGAAGCCCTCTTCATCGATCATGATGTTGCCGGGCTTCACATCCCGGTGGACCACGCCCTGCCGGTGGGCATAGTCCAGGGCCGAGCCGATGTCGGCCAGGATCGACCGCACCATGGGGAAGGGAAGCGCGCCGACGTCCTGGAGGATCTGGTCCAGCGCCCGCCCGCGAATGTACTTCATCACGAAGTACAGGAGCTGCTGCGACTCGCGCACCGCGTAGATCGGGATGATGTGCGGATGGTTGAGCCCGGCGGCCGTCCGGGCCTCCCGCTTGAACCGGGCGATCATCTCCGCGCCGTGGACGAACTGGGGCGACATCACCTTGATCGCCACCTTGCGGTCGAGCGCGATCTCATGCGCCAGGTAGACCGTCGCCATGCCGCCCTGACCGATCTCCTGGATGATCTCGTACTCGCCGAGCGTGGCCTGTCTCAGCACCTGCAGAAGGGTTGGCAGGGGCGCCGTGTGCTCACCCGAAACACTCAGACCACAGGCCGGACAGAACCGGACACCGGGTTCAAGCGGGGCGTTGCAACGAAAGCAGGCGATGGTCACGTTCATCGTGGGGTGGTTCGGGACAGCTCCTCAATGCGTTCACGGTACAACGACGCCTATGGGCTGCGGGCCGCGCGGGTACCGGGCCAGCCTGGGCCTAATCCGAGCCCGGTGCGCGCCCCGACCCTTCAGCCCACAGCCCATATTCGCATAACAACCTACGCGGGGATTCTAGCACCCTCGAGGCATCTCTGCTATCGTCGGACGCCCCGTATTCCCTTAGAGTTACCCTCAAACCGGAGGCCTGGCCAACGCCGGCTCCCTCCGCCCGTGGCGGCCACGCCACACCGCCAACTACCCCTGCCCAATGGACTCGCAAGCCATGACTTCGGAACCCTCACGCCGGGAATTCATTCGGAGCGGAGCCGCTGCAGCACTTGGTGTGAGCTTGCCAGGACTCGGGGCGGACAGGGCGGACAGGGCGGGCAGGGCGGGCAGGGCGGGCGAGGCCATCGCGCCGTGCGCTACCCCCTTTCGTGCTCCCCCGATGGAGAAAGTGCGCATCGGCTTCGTCGGTGTCGGGGGGCAGGGGATGACTCACGTCGAGAATCTGCTCGAGATCCCCGGCGTCGAACTCACCGCGGTGTGCGACATCCTGGAGCACCGGGTGATGGCGGCGCAGGAGAAAGCGGTAGCGAAGGGCTTCAGGACACCGGTGGGCTACACTCGCGGCCCGCGCGACTTCGAGCGGCTCTGCGCCGAGCAGGACCTGGATCTGGTTTTCACCGCTACGCCGTGGGAATGGCATGTGCCGGTGATGCTGGCGGCCATGGCCAGCGGCAAGCATGCCTGCACCGAAGTCCCCGCGGCCATGACGATCGACGACTGCTGGGCCATCGTGGAGGCGGCCGAGAAGCACCGGAAGCACTGCCTGATGATGGAGAACTGCTGCTACGACCGTTTCGAGCTGATGACGCTCAACCTCGTGCGTCAGGGACTGCTGGGCGAGATCCTGCACGGGGAGGCGGGGTACCTGCACGATCTCCGGGAGACCAAGTTCGATACCGTCGGCGAGGGACTGTGGCGCCGCGCCTGGGCCATCACCCACAACGGCAACCTGTACCCCACGCACGGGCTGGGCCCGATCGCCAACTGCATGGACATCAACCGGGGCGACCGGTTCGAGCGGGTCACGTCGTTCAGCTCTCCCTCCCGCGGGTTGCAGCTGTGGCAGGCCGAGCACCTGGAGGCCGGCGATCCCCGCCGCCGGGAGAAGTACACGCTCGGAGACGTGAACGTCAGCCTGATCCAGACCGCGAAGGGCCGGACCATCTACCTCGCCCACAACACCAACAGTCCGCGGCCCTACAGCCGGCTGCAGACGCTGCAGGGAACGAGGGGCCTGGTCTCCGGCTGGCCCCACCGGGTGCATATCGAGGGCCGAAGCCCGGGCCATCGCTGGGAAGATGCGGAGGCGTACTACGGCGAGTTCGAGCACCCGCTCTGGCGGTCCAGCCGGATAAAGGAGATGGACCGGGGGCACGGCGGAATGGATTTCCTGGAAGACTTCCGGCTGATCGAGTGCCTGACCCGAGGTGAGCCGACGGATTCTGACGTCTACGACGCCGCCTCGCTCTCCAGCATGGTGGAGTTGAGCATCCGCTCCGTCGCGAACAAGGGACGGCCTGAGGAGGTACCGGACTTCACCCGTGGCGGGTGGAAGACCCGGGCGCCATGGCCGATCGTCGAGGGGTGAGGGGGTGGGCGCGCACAGCTGTGCGCGCCTACCCCCTCACCCCTCACTGCGGACGATTCACCAGGATCCTCACCGCCTCGACCCCCGCAAGGCGGAGCAGCCCCTGGGGCCTGGCGAGTTCATCGAGTGCGGCGTTGCCCCTCACCTTCCAGTCCGCGGGTGCCCCACCGTCGAGGTAACTCAGTGCCTCGAGCCCCAGGTCGCCCAGCTGGCGGAGGGCGGTGGCGGCGGCCATGCCGTCGCGGGCGAGCGGCATCGAGTCGCCCAGGGTGGCGACCTGTCCTTCGAGCGGGCGCCAGCCGGTGAAGGTCCGGGTGAGCTCATCCCGCTCGGTCTCTGCCGCCTTCGGGTCGGTGACGATCCGCCGGGCCAGCTGATTCATCCGGGAGCGCGACCAGGGGTCCGGCCGCGCCGCGTCTACCAGCCCGGAAAGCGGGGTGAGCTGGGTGGTCTTCTGCAGCTGGCTCCGCTGGCCGAAGGTGACCGGCATGGTCACCGCCAGCAGATCGTGCAGAGGCTGGACTCCGCGGCGTCCCGCGAGCAGGCGGAGCATGCGAAAGGTGTGGGCCTCGTGCCCCAGCCCGGCGCGCTCCAGCGAGACGCTGACCAGCGAGAGCCGGCGATACATGTCGTCCACGTCCCGGACCGACGCCGGTGACCAGAACCGCTCGGCCACGGCCGCCATCCGGGGCCAGATGCGGGAGTCGACCGTCTCCTGCGACACGTGCTCCGCCCACATGCAGGCCTCGCCGCCCAGGACCAGGGCAGCCTGCGCCGGTGTGAGCGTGTTGCCGGCCGGAAGGGGATCGGCGAGATAGTGGGTCTCGGCGGTCTCCTGATGATCGAGGTACCAGGGGGCGGAGAGGACTCCTGCGTTGCCCTGGCTCGCGGCCCGGCCCAGGTACTCGGTGCCGCGCCACGACTGAATCACGGCGTTCCGGGGGATATTGGGGTGAAGGATTTCGTCCCAGCCGACCAGCCGGCGCCCGTGCCGCGCCAGGATGCGGCCGACCCGCCGGTTGAACCAGGCCTGCAGCGCGTCGTTGTCCTTGAGACCCTGTGCCCGGCGGAAGCGCACGATGCGCGGGTTCCGGGACCACTGCCTGCCGTTGACCTCGTCGCCGCCGATATGCCAGAAGGGATCGGGAAAGAGCTGGACCATCTCGGCGACGAAGCCATCGATGAAAGCGTAGGTCCCCTCGCTGGTGGGGTCGAAGGCCGGATCAAAGACGCCGAACTTGCGTTCGATCTGGTAGGGTCCCGGGGCGCTGGCATGCTCCGGATAGCCCACAAACCAGCTGGTCGAGTGACCCGGCATGTCGAACTCGGGAACGACCCTGATGCCACGATCGCGGGCGTAGGAAACGATCTCCCGGATCTCGGTGTGGCTGTAGTAGTTCCCGTCGGAGCCGAGCCGATGGAGCCGCGGGTAGCGGGTGCTTTCCACCCGGAACCCCTGGTCCTCCGACAGATGCCAGTGCAGCACGTTGAGCTTCACCATCGCCATGCCGTCGAGGGTCCGGCGGATCATCTCCGGCGGCATGAAATGGCGTCCCGCATCCACCAGCAGTCCCCGCCACTTGAACCGTGGCCGGTCGGAAATGACGGCTTCCGGCAGGTAGAATCCGCCGGCATCGCCGCTCACCAGTTGCAGCAACGTCTCCAGCCCCCGGAGTCCGCCGACCACAGTCGCGGCCTCGAGCTCGGCCCCGGTGCTCGTGACGGTGAGGCGGTACGACTCGTCCTCGTCCGGTGTCTGGACCGGCTCACCGGCCCCGCGGATGCGGAGGGTGAGTCCGGGTCGGCCGCTGGCAGAGTCCCGCCGCACCGCCTGGCCGATGCGCGCCTCCAGCCGGGTCACTGCCCGGCCCACCGCCCGATGCATCCGGCCGTCGGCGAACCCGGCGATCGCCACCGAGAAGGAGGAATCCAGCCGCATCTTCCCGGCGCCCATGTTGAGTTCGGCCGGCACCGGCATCAGGG
>Ga0184615_10001029_pt1 | contig 15183 bp, 11 predicted proteins | sample PLM4_65_coex_FD_133134 | JGI IMG/M metagenome (GOLD analysis project Ga0184615, IMG submission 133134) | Groundwater sediment microbial communities from an aquifer in East River, Colorado, USA - PLM4_65_coex | ecosystem: Environmental > Terrestrial > Soil > Riparian zone | place: USA: East... | reverse complement strand
GGCGAGCCCGGCATGCAGCGCGGGCACCGCCTCCCGGCGGATCCAGCGGAGGACGAGGTCCTGCTCGCGCGTCAGGCGCACCGAGCCGTCTCCGTGCGCGCGGGCCAGGTCCGCGACGGCGCGGAGCTGGGCGGAGGTCGCGTCGCCGAGCGGGAGCACCACCTCGACCGCCACGTACCCCGGCTGCCGCTGCGGCCGGACGTTGGTCCGCTCGAAGGCGCTGCGCGCGCTCGCGAGCGGCGCGACGTCGACCTCGACGGTCGGGACGACGCCCGGGCCCCTGGGCTGCTGGGCACGGACCCGCGCCGCGATCGTGTCCGGCGCCGGTGCCGCGGGGCGCACCCCTTCCGGCGGCAGCTCCTCCGGCGGGCGCTCCGGATCGAAGCCGAGGCGCGGCGAGCCCTCGGCGCGAACCTTCTCCCGCTCCGCCTCGACCTCGGCGCGGAACCCGTCGAACCCGAGCTTCCGGATGAGGAACTTCATGCGGTTCGCCTGCCGGTGGACGCGATCCCCGAGCCGGTGGAAGACGCGGACGACCGCCTCCGACAGCTCGAGCAGCTCGCCCGCAGGCAGGAACGGGACGAGCACCTGCGCCGACACCGGCAAGGTCGCCGTGCCGCCGCCCGCGCGCACGAGGAAGCCGCGCCGCCCGTCCGGCGCGAGGCGCGCCAGGAAGCCGAGATCGTGGATCGCGGCGGCGGCGTGGTCCTCCGGGCAGCCCTCGAAGGCAGCCTTGAACTTGCGAGGCAGCGAGCTCGAGAGCGGGTGGCGGAGGAAGTGGCGCGTGAACGCCTCCGCGTACGGGCTCGGGTCGAACACCTCGTCGACCGCGACGCCCGCGAGCGGGCAGGCGGTGACGTTGCGGATCGAGTTCCCGCACGCCTCCCGCGTGGTGATGCCTGCCTCGGCGATCCGCCGGATCGCGGCCTCCGCCCCGCGCGGCGTGACGAAGTGGAGCTGGACGTTCTGGCGGGTCGTGACGTGGGCGAAGCCGCGCCCGTGCTCCTCCGCCACGTCGGCGAGCGCCTCGAGCTGAGCAGCGGTCAGGACGCCCTGTGGGATCTTGATGCGCTGCATGTGGGCGTCGGCCTGCCGCTGCCCGTACGTGCCGTGGAGCAGCCGGAACTGGCGCCACGCCTCGGCGCCGATCTCGCCGCGCTCGAACTTGCCGAGCATGGCGAGGAACTCGTCGAGGTCCCGCGGGTCGGAGAACGGCGCGCGCTCGCGCGAGGTCGCGGCGGGAACGGGAGTGGGCATGCCATCCGTTTTAACAGACGAACCGCCGCCGGCGCCACCGATGGCCCCGCGAGGGCCGGGAGGGGCGGGCGGACGGGCGCTTGCCCGGCCCGCGCCGCGCTCAGGCCGGGATCGTGAGGGTGAACGTGGTTCCGCGCCCGGTGCGGGTGCGGAACGCGATGCTCCCGCCGTGCTCCTCGGCGATCCGCTTCACGATCGCGAGGCCGAGGCCGGTCCCGTCCTCCTTCCCGTGCGTCGCGAACGACTGGAAGAGCCGCTCCCGGATCTCCTCCGCGATCCCCGGTCCGGTGTCGCTCATCCGGAACACCAGGTCGTCGCCGCGCTTCGCGACGTGGACCGAGAACCGGCCGCCCTTCGGCATCGCCTGCGCGGCGTTCCGGGCGACGTTCACGATGGCGCGCCGCAGCTTCACCTCGTCGAAGCGCGCCGCGCTCGCGTACGAGAGGCGCACCCGCAGCTCGACCCCCGCCGGCTCGAGCTCGCGCCGCAGCGCGTCCGCCACGTCGTCCATGAACAGGTTGACGAGGACCTTGCGGCGGAAGACCTGGACCTTGCCGCGCGCGAAGTCGAGCACCTCGCGCGTCATCGCGTTCACGAGATCGAACTGCTTGAGGAGGAGGTCGCACGTCCGCTCGCGCTCGGCGGCGTCGTTCTCCCGGATCATGAGCTGCATGTACCCGGAGATCACCGTCATCGGGTTCCGCAGGTCGTGCATGATCCCGGAGAGGAGCTGTCCGATGGTGGCGAGCCGGTCCTCGCGCGCCCGCTCGTCGCGGACCCGCTCCGACGCGACCCGCACGCCGATCTGGGCGGCGACCGCGGCGAGGATGGCCTGATCCTCCTCCGTGAACCCGCCCCGCTTGTTGAGCAGCTCCAGCGCGCCGACCGTCTCGTCGCCGTCGCGGATCGGAACGCACACCGCCGAGCGCACCTCGTAGCCGATGCGGTCGGCGAGGCGGGAGTCGAACGCCTTCTCCTTGGCGACGTCGTTGGCGAGGATCGGTCGGCCGCGATCCGCGACGACCCCGGCGATCCCCTTCCCGCGCGGGAGGCGGAGCCCCATCACCGCGTCGGGGCGGCCGCCGCGGGCGGTCCGGAAGTAGAGCTGGCCGGAGCGCTCCTCGACGAGCAGCACCGCACCCGCGTCGGCGCGGACCACCTGCAGCGCGTGCTCGAGGACGGCGTCGATGCCGGCGCGCAGATCGGGCGCGGCCGACAGCCGCCGCTCCACCCCGAGGAGCAGGTCGAGCTCGGCGAGGCGGTGCTCCAGGTCCGCGCGCGCGAGATCGAGCGCCGCGTTCCGCTCGGCCGCCTCCGAGAAGAGCTGCGCGTTCTCCACCGCGACCGCCGCCTGCGACGCGACCGCCGCGACGAGGCGCTGCTCCTCCGGTCCGAAGACGCCGACCTTCCGGTGGACGACCTCGAGCACCCCGAGGACCTGGCCGTTGCGTCCGGCGAGCGGCGCGCACACGACCGAGCGCGTCCTGTACCCGGAGCGCCGGTCGATGGCGGGATCGAAGCGCGCGTCGTGGTACGCGTCCGCGACCGCCACCGCCTTCCCGGACCTTGCCACCCATCCGGCGAGGCCGCGGCCGACCGGCAGCCGGATCTCGCGCAGCCGCGCCCCTCGCAGCACCTTGCTCCAGAGCTCGCCCGACGCGCGGTCGTGGAGGAAGAGCGTCGCGCCGTCGGCGGCCACGATCTGCGCCGCGCGATCGACGACGACGCCGAGGAGCGCATCGGGATCGAGCGTGGACGAGAGCGCCAGACCGATCTCGACGAGCGCCGCCGCGCGCGAGGCATCGAGGCCGCCCCAGGGCGGAGTGCCGAGGGGCGGGGCGGCGACGCGATCGCGGGTGGCGGCCATGGCCGGAGCGTAGCAGCCCGGCGCTCGCCGTCTAGTCGTGCTTCGCGTCGTCCTCGTCCTCGTCCGCGAGGTTCTCCTCGTGGAGAACCCCGGTCTTCTTCACGATCTTCGGCGTCATGCGCTCGACGATGGGCTCGAACACCTTGTTCGCGAGCTCGTCGTCGTAGTCGACCTCGGACCCGCCGCCCGCGACCTTGACGGACGTGTCGGCCGTGTCCTCCTCGTCCTTGAACGTGGCGAGGATCTCGCCGGACTGGGTGTCGATGAGCCGGATGTCGAGTCGCCCGCTGAACTTCACCTTGGCAGTGTTCACGCTGCCCGCGACCGCGCCGGCCATGCCGGACCCGGTGAGCTTGCCGACGAGCGCGCCGACGCCCCAGCCCGTGGAGGCTTCGCTCTTCTTGCAGGCGAAGCGGGTGATCTTGCCCGTCATCATGTAGCGGACGCCGAGGAGCTTCCCGATCTGCTGCGCGGTCGCGCCATCCACCTCGCCGCTCTGCTGGAAGTTCAGCTCGTTCCGGACCTCCGCGAGCCGCTCGCGCTCGATCACGCGGATCTTCCCCCTGGCGCGCTCCATGATCTCCGTGGTGAACAGGTCGCGGAGCACGTCCGACATCCGGTGCTCGCTGTTGCCCCAGCCGCTGCAGTGCCAGGCGCCGTCGGCGGCCTTGAAGTCGAGGATGGCGATGCGGGGCTTCTTCAGCTTGTCCTCCCTCGACTCCTTCGCCTTCGCGGCGACGGCGACCGAGGGCGAGAGCAGGAGAACGGCGAGCGCAGCGACGACCGACGTCCCGAAGCGCATGTGAGATCCCTCTGGCGGATGGGGTTGCGAAACCGTCGGAGTCTAGCATCCCGCGGAAGGGATGCGTGTCGAGCGGACGCGGGACGCGCGGCGGTGATCCGCGGCAGCCACGTTGCGCATCGGAAGCGGGCTCGCGCCCGCGGGTGGGACCGCGAGGCTGCGGCGATGCCGTGCGCGCGCGTCCGGACGGTGACCGCGTATACCGAGCTGCCCCTCGCGTGCGCCGCGGCAGCGAGGCGACCCTGCGCGCCGTGAACGGTCATGGTCGCTCCTCCGCCCCGCCCACGGTGCGGGGTCTCGCCGTTGTCTATCTACGGCGCGCCGTCGTCGCCCGGGATCGCGAGGGGCGCCTTGACCAGGCGCCGATAGTAGAACGGCTGCCCGTAGAGGACCGCGACCGGGTTGTGGCCGGTCACGCGATCCTTCACCACGAGGGTCGTGACCGGTGCCCGCGAGTGACGCGTGAACAGGATGTCGTGCCCGACGCACAGGCCGACGATCACGTTCAGGTCGGTCCCGAGGTCGTTCAGGATCCGGGCCTGCGCCACCGGGTTGCACGCCGGCTCGAACGTTCCCGGCCGGACCTTGTCGGCGTCCGCGACCCCGAGCGCCTCCTTGTCGACGCTTCCCACCTTGCAGCACACGCTCGTCGGCTCGAGACCCTGCGCTCGGAGGATCTGCTCGAGCCGGCGCGTCTCCTCGAGCAGGCCGATGCAGGTGGCGATCCCGACCTTCCGCCAGCGCATGAGCCGGGCGAACGCGACGGTGTCCTCGACGCGGGTCCACCGCGCGTGGACCGCCCCGCCTTCCCCGCGCGCGTAGCAGAGCCCTTCCACCCGCGCTGCGACCCCGGCGATGCGAGCGTCCTCGCCTCCGTCCGTGTAGCCGGGGAGGGACGCCGCCACCGTCGCCGCGTGCGCGCGGGTGGGGCACGCGCCCGGCGCGGGGGGTGCGGCGGCGGGATCCGCGCTCCAGCAATGGGTCGCGCCGCTCTTCCCCCACACGGCGGCGCAGCTCGCGCAGTCGGGTGAAACGACGTTGGGGTCGGCCATCTGCTCCTCCGTTCGTGAGCGCGCATCATCCCCGATCGTGACCCGCCGGCCCAGCCCTCGCCCGACCGGCGGGGACGCCGGAATTCTCGGCTCGCCCCGAGCGTATGAGGGGCGTCCGCTGTCGGGAGGTGACATGTCGTTCTGGAACAGGACCGAGAAGCCGCTCTTCGACCCGCTGAACCCGTCCGCTCCGTCCTCGCGGGCAGAGCCGCTGCCGCCCGCCGCCCCGGCGAGCGATCGCCTGGCGGCTCCGCCGCCCGGGGCGCCTTCCCAGGCCGCGCCCGGCGACCGCCTGGCCGCTCCGCCCACCGCCGCTGCGCCGCCGACCGCGGCGCCCGTGTCCGTGCCCGTCCAGGAGCCGGACGCGCCCCGCGGAAACCACCTTCGGCTCGGCCGCGGCGTCAGGCTCGAAGGGAAGCTCACCTTCTCCGGGGCGGTGCGGATCGACGCCACGTTCCAGGGATCGATCGTCACCGACGGCGTCCTCGTCGTCGGCGAGGACGCGACCGTGAACGCCGAGGTCTCGTGCGGCACGATCGTGATCGAGGGCGAGCTGCGGGGCAACATCGTCGCACGCGACGCGGTCGAGCTGCGCAAGAGCGCGACCCTGCACGGCGACGTGGAGACCCCGTCGCTCTCCGTCGAGCGCGGGGCGACCTTCGAGGGCGCATCGCGCCGCCCCGCGGGCATGGCCTCGGCGAGCGCCGGCAAGGCCGCCGCCGCGCCGGCGCCCAGCGCGCATTGATGCTTTGCTTGCGGCGAGGCGCGCACCCTGTCAGGTTCCGTCCGGCGGGCCCGTCGGCCCGGAGGACCTGAGGACCTGAATGAAGCGTGACCCGAACGAAGATCAGCGCATCGCCCTGTTCATAGATTTCGAGAACCTCGTCACCCGCACGGGGCTCGATCCCGACAGCTTCGACCTGCAGCCTGCCCTCGACGTCCTGCTCGAGAAGGGCAAGGTCGTGTTCCGGCGCGCCTACGCGGACTGGACCCGGTTCGCGGGCGCGACGAAGCGGCTCCACGATCACGGCGTCGAGATGATGGACGTCCCCCCGTCGACGCGCGCCGGCAAGAACGGGGCGGACGTGCGCCTCGTCATCGATGCGCTCGAGCTCGCGTACCTGCGCGAGCACATCGACACCTTCGTGATCGCCTCGGGCGACTCGGATTTCTGCCCGCTCGCGGCGAAGCTCCGCGAGAACGACCGCACCGTCATCGGCATGGCGGTGAAGGAGTCCACGAGCCCCCTGTTCGTGAAGGCCTGCGACGAGTTCGTCTACTTGCGGGCCGGCGGCCAGCGCCGCCGCGGCGAGGCCCGCGAACGGGACAAGGGAGACAAGGGTTCCCGCGAGAAGGAGAAGGAGCAGGAGAAGGTCGTCCCCGAGGTGGCCCGAGAGGCCGCCGCGGCGATCCTCGCTCGCGCGACCGCACCGGTGAACCCGTCGGCGATCAAGGCCGCCATCGTCCGGCGCGAGCCCGACTTCGACGAGCGGGATCACGGCTTCTCGTCCTTCTCGCGTCTGCTCGAGCAGATGGAGAAGGAGGGGCTCCTGCGGCGCGAGCAGGGCGCGAAGGGTCAGTGGTACGTGCTGCCGCCCGCGTAGACCACCGGCGGCGCGCGCCCTTCGCGCGCTGACCACGCCGCGGGCACGCGGGTGCTCGAGAACCGGGCGCGGGGGGCGCTCGCGGTCGAGTTGCGCCCGGAGCGGGCGGGCTCGCGCTGGCGCGCTGCGTGCAGCCCGAAGGCACGTGACCAGGATCGAGGCGATCATCCCGCCCTCCAAGGTGGACGAGGTCCGCGCTGCGCTCGCCGGGCACCCGTGGATCTCGGGGCTCACCGTGGGCGAGGTGAAGGGGTTCGGGCGCTCCCGCGGTCATGACGCCCTCTACCGCGGCGCCGAGTACGCGGTGGACTTCGTCCCCAAGGTGAAGCTGGAGATCGTGGTCCCCGACCCGCTCGTGCCGCGCATCGTCCACGACCTCGAGCGCTGGGTCCGGACCGGCCGGATCGGCGACGGCAAGATCTTCGTCACGCGCATCGAGGAGGCGATCCGCATCCGGACCGGAGAGCGGGGCGAGGACGCGCTGTAGGCTTGGCCCTCCTGAGGAGAGGGCGCCGGCCGCCCCATCTGCCGCGGAATGGCGGCCGCGGTGCGCGATGTTTGTCGGATCCGTGGCATGCATCTCGAAAGACGCGACGCCCTTTGCGCCGACTCCAGCAACGCCCGAGCGAGCGAGGCTGCCCGCTCCCACCGAGGCGACGGGCGCCAGCCCGGGCGCTCAGGATGCGCAGCTCCTGCTCGCGATGGACGTCCTCGAGCACGGTGATGCGCTCCTCGCCGTCGACGCCGACTTCCGCATCGTCCTCGTGAACGAGACGCACGAGCGGCTCTCCGGCAAGCGTCGGACCGAGACGCTCGGGCGGGTCCTGTGGGAGGTGTTTCCCGAGGCCGCCGATCCGGACCGGAAGTACTGGAGCGAGTACCACCGCGTCATGCGCGACCGCGTGCCGGCGCGCTTCGAGGAGGTCTACGCCCCGCTGGACCTCTGGACCTCGGTGAGCGCGTTCCCGACGCGGCAGGGCGGCATCGCCGTGTTCGTCCGGGACGTCTCGGAGCTGAAGCGGAGCGAGCGGGCGCTCCGCGAAGCCGACCAGCGCAAGGACGACTTTCTCGGGATGCTCTCGCACGAGCTGCGCAACCCCCTCGCGCCCATCCGGAACTCCATCTACATCCTGAATCACACCGAGCCCGGCGGGGAGCAGGCGCGTCGGGCGCGCGCGGTGATCCAGCGCCAGACCGAGCACCTGACGCGACTCGTCGAGGACCTCCTCGACGTGACGCGCATCGCGCGCGGCAAGATCGAGCTGCGCGGCGAGCGCGTGGATCTGGCCGCGGTCGTCCGGCGCACGGTGGACGACTTCCGGTCGGTGCTGGACCAGCGCGGGCTCGCGCTGACCGTCAACATCCCGGACCGTGCGGTCTGGGCCGACGCGGACCCGACCCGCATCGCGCAGGTGGTCGCCAACCTGCTCGGCAACGCCTCCAAGTTCACCGCCCGCGCCGGGCGGATCGCGGTGACGCTGGCGCTCACCGGCGAGCACGCCGAGATCCGCATCCGCGACACGGGCGTGGGCATCGAGCCGGCCCTGCTCCCCCACGTGTTCGAGCCGTTCGTGCAGGCGGCGGGCTCCCTCGAGCGGTCGCAGGGCGGCCTCGGCCTCGGGCTCGCCCTCGTCAAGGGGATCGTCGAGCTGCACCGCGGGAGCGTGCGCGCCGAGAGCGCCGGTCCGGGCGCCGGCACCGAGATCGTGGCGCGGCTCCCCATCGTCTCGCCTGCGCTTCCGGCGCGTGGCCCCGGGGGGCGCACCGCAGCGCATGGCCGGCGCGTCCTCGTGGTGGACGACGATGCGGACGCGGCGGAGACGCTCGCCCAGCTCGTCGAGATGTTCGGGCACACGCCCGAGATCGTCTACGACGGGCCGAGCGCGCTCGAGCGCGTGCGCGCGGCCCCTCCCGACATCGTCATCTGCGACATCGGCCTGCCGGGGATGTCCGGGTACGACGTCGCGCGCGCCCTCCGCCGGGACGGCCCTCCGGGCCTCCAGCTCGTCGCGGTGAGCGGATTCGGCGACCCCGAGGACCTTCGCCTCGCGGCGGAGGCCGGCTTCGACGCGCACGTCACGAAGCCGGCCGATCCCGCCGTCATCGAGCGGCTCCTCGCCTGACGGACGCGGGCGGGCCGCGCCGGATGCTCAGCCCCCCTCGAGCACGCGGACCGGCATGACCATGGCGTTCAGCCCGTCGAACTGCAGCCGGCGCTGGAGCGCGTAGGCGCTCTCGTTGTGGAGGAGCCGCTGGTACCAGCGCTCCTTCTGGAACACGAGCTTCCCCGCGAAGAACACGGCGCGCGGGAACTCGTGCGAGATGGCGACGCTGAGCTTCTCCGCCTCGGCGACCGCCTCCGTCCCGACCTCCATCCGGTAGTCCGCGGCGAGCTTCAGGCGATGGGCGAGGTCCACGTACTGCTCGAGCGAGGTCTGGGTCCGGAGCCGTACCCGGTCCACCTCCTCGATCCCCTTCATCGCCGCGGAGTCCACCACGCCGACCGACACGAAGACGAAGTTCTTGAAGAAGCCGGGGAACGTCCGCTGCACGGTGAGGAGCGCGTGCACGCCGAGCCCCGCGTAGCCGCCGACGAGCAGCACCGCCGTCGGCGCGCGCGCATCGAGCACCGGGCGCGGGCCGCCCGTGTGCGGCGGGAGGACCTCCATGATGGTGTCGAGCCGCCTGAGGTTGGCCTGGACCGTCCGGTAGTGGCGCCGGATCACGAAGCAGAGCCCCACGACGAGCCCGGTCACGACGATGGTCACCCAGCCGCCCTGCTCGCCCTTCTCGTAGACCGTGCCGACGAGGATCGCGGCGCAGAGGAGGAACGCGGCGCCGTGGATCGCGAAGCCGCGCTTCCGCCCCTCGGTCCGGGTCCGCCACCAGTAGCGGAGCATGGCGAGCTGCGAGAGCGAGAAGGTCACGAAGACGTTGATCGAGTACATCGTGACGAGCGAGAGGATGTCGCCGTGGGTCCAGAGCAGCGTCGCGAGCGAGGCGCCGCCCATCAGCAGGACGCCATTCTGCATCGTGAGCCGGTCGGAGAGCTGGGCGAACCGGTGCGGCAGCCACGAGTCGGTGGCCATGTTGGCCATGACGCGCGGCCCGTCGATGAAGCCGGCCTGGGCGGCGACGACGAGGAGCGCCGCCTCGGCCACGAGCGTCACGACGACGAACCCCCGCCCGATCTCGACCCCGCCCACGCGCCACCCGCCCGCGAACCGCTCGAGCAGCACCGCGTTCATCGTCTTCCCCTCCTCCGGCGCCGCGTGGAACAGGAGGTAGAGGAGCAGGATCCCGCCGGCGGTGACCGCGAGCGAGACCGCCATGTACGTCATCGTGACCCGCGCGGTGTGCACCTTCGGCTCGCGCATGATCTGGATTCCGTTCGAGACCGCCTCGATCCCGGTGTAGGTACCGGCGCCCATCGAGTAGGCCCGCACGAACACCGCGAAGAGCCCCACCGCGCCCAGCTCGGCGAGCCCCGACCGGAAGCCGTGGGACACCTCCGCTGCGACGCGGGGCACCTCGGGCAGGTGCGTCCCGAGGCCTCCCGCGACCAGGATCGCGTGCGTGACGATGAAGAGCCCGAAGATCGGGGCGAGGAACGAAACGGACTCCTTCACGCCCCTGAGGTTCAGGACGAGGAGCAGTCCGATGGCCGCCGCCTCGAGCGTCAGCTTCCAGACGACGAGCCCGGGCGGCAGGAAGCTGAAGATGGCGTCCCCGCAGGCGGCGATCGAGACGGAGATCGTCAGGACGTAGTCGACGAGGAGCGCCGACCCGGACACGACGCCCACGCCGGGCCCGAGCAGCTCGGACGCGACGATGTAGCCGCCGCCTCCGAACGGGAACCGCTTGATGATCTGCGAGTAGGCGACCGAGATGATGAGGACGGTAACCGTCGTCGCGAGCGCGAGCGCCACGGCGAGGTAGCTGTGCCGGCCGAGCGCGCGGAACGCCTCGTCGGGACCGTAGGCGGAGGACGAGAGCCCGTCCGCGCCCAGCCCGACCCAGGCGAGCAGCGCGATGAGCGAGATGTGGTGGTGCGTGCGCGGGTCCTGCACGTTCCGCGGCGCGCCGAACAGGAAGCGGCGCAGGCTCCACTGGGACTGCGGCGCAGGGGTCGGCGTGGGGGCGGGCGTTCCGTCGGCAACTCGTTCGGGGGGCTTGGGGCTTTTCGGGGCTTCCATCGGTCCTCTCGAAGCGGGGCAGACTGTCGCGCGTCGCATCAGCCCGGGATCAAGAAGAGCTCCCGACGTATCACGGCGGCATCAAGACAGGTGCCCAATCGGCCGACGTTCTTGAACATTATGACTCTGCAGCTCCGCTGACGCGGGGCTGACGCCTCGCCGCGGAACGCTGACATCCAACGGACCTCCCCGCTCCTAACCTCAGGGTCGAAGCTTCTAACCTCGAGGTCGAAGGATGCCGCAGCGTATGAGGTCCGCCACCCACCTCGCCGTCGTGAGAGATCCCCCGCCGCCCGCCGCCGACCCGGTGCCGGATGCGAGCGATCTCGTCCTCATCGGCGCGCTCTTCGCCCTGAACCTCGCCCCGGTGATCGGCGAGCTCGCCGGGTTCGGCCACTGGTCTGCGGGCATCGTCGGGTTCGCGACCGCCGCCGCGCTCCTCACCGGCCGCGAGCTCTTCTCCCAGCTCCGCGCACGCGCGGGCGCGAGGCTGACGCCATGATCGACGCCCTGCTCCTCTCCGTCACCGCCGTGTTCTTCGCGGCGACCTTCGCCCTCGTGAAGCTCTGCGAGCGGCTCTGAGACCGCCATGACCATCCTCACCTTCGCCGCCGGAGCGCTGTCCGTCGGTCTCCTCGGGTACCTGGTCTTCGCGCTGCTCTTCCCGGAGAAGCTCTCGTGACGCCGACCGCCATCGCCTCGATCGCGTTCTACTTCGTCGTGCTCACCGCGCTCGCGGTGCCCCTCGGCCACCACGTCGCGCGGGTGCTCGCTGGCGAATCGCGCCTCGCCGGGATCCTCGCGCCCGTCGAGCGGGGGCTCTACCGCGTCGCGGGCGTCGATCCGAAGGAGGAGATGACCTGGCGGCGCTACGCCGCGGCGGTGCTCCTCTTCAACCTCGCCGGGCTCCTCGCCGTCTACGCGCTCCAGCGGCTCCAGCACCTCCTCCCGCTCAACCCGGCCGGCCTCCCGGCGGTCGGCGAGTACGTCGCCTGGAACACCGCCGTCAGCTTCTCCACGAACACCAACTGGCAGGCGTACGGCGGCGAGTCCACGATGAGCCACCTCGTCCAGATGGCGGCCCTCACGGTCCAGAACTTCGTCTCGGCGGCCACCGGGATCGCGGTCCTGGCTGCGCTCATCCGCGGGTTCGTGCGCCGCTCGGCGCAAGGGATCGGAAGCTTCTGGGTGGACCTCACCCGGACCACGCTCCACGTCCTCCTCCCGCTCTCCGCGCTCCTGGCGCTGTTCCTCGTCTGGCAGGGGGTTCCCCAGACGTTCTCGGCGGACGCGAAGTTCGCGCTGCGGGATCCGCCGCGCACCGAGAAGGGCGAGCTCGTCACGGAGCAGGTGGTTGCGCTCGGCCCGGTGGCCTCCCAGATCGCCATCAAGCAGCTCGGGACGAACGGCGGCGGCTACTACAACGTCAACTCCGCCCACCCGCTCGAGAACCCGACGCCGCTCTCGAACCTGCTCGAGGCGCTCGCGATCCTGCTCATTCCGGCCGCGCTCTGCTTCACCTTCGGCACGATGGTGAACGATCGGCGGCAGGGCTGGACGATCTATGCCGTGATGGTCGCGATCCTCCTGCCGCTGATGACGGCCACCGTTGCCGCCGAGCAGCGCGGGAACCCTGCCCTCGCGGCGTTCGGCGTGGACCAGGCTCCGGGCGCGCTCCAGCCCGGCGGCAACATGGAGGGGAAGGAAGCGCGGCTCGGGCCGGTGGAAGCCGGGATCTGGGCGACGGCGACCACCGCGGCCTCGAACGGATCCGTGAACTCGATGCACGACAGCTTCACGCCGCTCGGCGGCATGTGGCCCATGTGGCTCATCCAGCTCGGCGAGGTGGTGTTCGGCGGCGTCGGGTCCGGCCTCTACGGGATGCTCCTCTTCGCGATCGTGGCCGTGTTCATCGCCGGCCTCATGGTCGGGCGCACGCCCGAATACCTCGGCAAGAAGATCGAGGCGTTCGACGTGAAGATGGCGAGCATCGCCATCCTCGCTCCCGCCGCGATGGTCCTCGTGGGGACCGCGCTCGCCTCGGTCGTCCCCGCCGGTGCGGCCGGAACGGCGAACCCGGGGCCGCACGGCTTCAGCGAGATGCTGTACGGGATGTCGTCGATGTCGAACAACAACGGCTCGGCCTTCGCCGGGCTCACGGCGAGCGGGCCGTTCTGGGCCGTCGTCGGCGGCGTCGCGATGCTGGTCGGCCGGTACTGGGTGATCGTCCCGGTGCTCGCGCTCGCCGGATCGCTCGCGCGGAAGAAGTTCGTCCCCGCGAGCGCCGGAACCCTCCACACCCACGGCCCGCTCTTCGGCCTCCTCCTCATCTCGACGGTGCTCCTCGTCGGAGCGCTCACGTTCGTGCCCGCGCTCGCGCTCGGCCCCGGCGTCGAGCACCTCCAGATCCTCTCTTCCCGGTGAACGCCATGCGTGCCCCTGCGAAGTCCCTCCCTGCACCGTCGCCGCCGCCTGCCGTACCGGCCCGGATCGGCGGAAAGCCCCCGTACCCCCCGGGCGCGGTCCTGCGCACCGGGATCGTTCGCGCGGCCGCGCGCGACGCCGTCCGCAAGCTCCACCCGCGCAACATGATCCGGAACCCGGTCATGTTCACGGTCGAGGTCGGGAGCGCCTTCACGACCGTGCTCTTCGTCCACGCGGTCGTCACCGGGCGCGGCGACGCCCCGCCCGCCTTCATCCTCGCCGTCTCGCTCTGGCTCTGGTTCACGGTGGCCTTCGCGAACTTCGCCGAGGCGGTCGCGGAAGGGCGCGGCAAGGCGCAGGCGGAGACGCTCCGGCGGGCGCGGCAGGACGTGGTGGCGATCCGGCTCGCGTCGCCGTCGCGGGACGCGGCGCGCACCGAGGTGCTCGCGGCCCGGCTGCAGAAGGGGGACCACGTCCTCGTCGAGGCCGGCGCCACCATCCCGGCGGACGGGGACGTCGTGGAAGGGATCGCCTCGGTGGATGAGAGCGCCATCACCGGCGAGTCCGCCCCGGTCATCCGCGAGAGCGGCGGCGACCGGAGCGCGGTCACCGGCGGGACGCGCGTGCTTTCCGACTGGATCGTGGTCCGCGTCACGTCCGAGCCGGGCGCGTCCTTCCTCGACCGGATGATCGCGATGGTGGAGGGGGCGAAGCGGCAGAAGACGCCGAACGAGATCGCGCTCGACATCCTGCTCGCCGGCCTCACCATCGTGTTCCTCCTCGCCACCGTGACGCTCCTGCCCTTCTCCGTCTACGCGGTCCGCGCGTCGGGCCAGGGCGCGCCGGTCGGCCTGACGGTCCTGGTCGCCCTGCTCGTCTGCCTCATCCCCACCACCATCGGTGGCCTCCTCTCCGCCATCGGAATCGCCGGGATGGACCGGATGATCCAGGCGAACGTCATCGCGACCTCGGGGCGCGCGGTGGAGGCCGCCGGGGACGTGGACGTGCTCCTCCTCGACAAGACGGGCACCATCACCCTCGGCAACCGGCAGGCGACCGCCTTTCTCCCCGCGGACGGCGTGCAGGAGCTCGAGCTCGCCGACGCGGCCCAGCTCGCCTCGCTCGCGGACGAGACGCCCGAGGGGCGCTCCATCGTGGTGCTCGCGAAGGAGCGCCACGGGATCCGCGGCCGCCACCTCGAGCCCACCGCCACGTTCGTGCCGTTCACGGCCCAGACCCGGATGAGCGGAGTGGATCTGCCCGAGCAGCGCTTGCGCAAGGGGGCGCTCGACGCGGTGGCGCGGTTCGTGGAGCGCGAGGGCGGACGCTTCCCGGAGCCCGTCCGGCGGATCGTGGAGGACGTGGGTCGCCGCGGCGCGACGCCACTCGTCGTGGCCGACGGCGCGCGCACCCTCGGCGTGATCGAGCTGAAGGACATCGTGAAGGGCGGCATCAAGGAGAAGTTCGCCGAGCTGCGCCGGATGGGCATCCGGACCGTCATGATCACCGGGGACAACCCGCTCACCGCCGCCTCGATCGCCGCGGAGGCGGGAGTGGACGACTTCCTCGCCGAGGCGACCCCCGAGATGAAGCTCGCCCACATCCGCGAGTGGCAGGCGAAGGGCCACCTCGTCGCCATGACCGGCGACGGCACCAACGACGCTCCCGCGCTCGCCCAGGCCGACGTCGCGGTCGCCATGAACACCGGCACGCAGGCTGCGAAGGAGGCCGGCAACATGGTCGACCTCGACTCGAATCCGACGAAGCTCATCCAGGTCGTCGAGATCGGGAAGCAGATGCTCATGACCCGGGGAGCGCTCACCACCTTCAGCATCGCGAACGACGTGGCGAAGTACTTCGCGATCATCCCGGCGGCATTCGCGGGCACGTATCCGGTCTTGAACGCTCTCAACATCATGGGCCTCAAGACCCCCCAAAGCGCCATCCTCTCGGCGGTGATCTTCAACGCTTTGATCATCAT
>Ga0184615_10001028_pt1 | contig 15189 bp, 16 predicted proteins | sample PLM4_65_coex_FD_133134 | JGI IMG/M metagenome (GOLD analysis project Ga0184615, IMG submission 133134) | Groundwater sediment microbial communities from an aquifer in East River, Colorado, USA - PLM4_65_coex | ecosystem: Environmental > Terrestrial > Soil > Riparian zone | place: USA: East... | reverse complement strand
GGTAGGGGTATGAGACCTTTGGCTATGATCTCAGCCCGGATCTCGTCCACAGATCTCAATCTGAATAGATACTCGAAGTACCTGTCCTCTTTGGAGAACCCAAAGGTGAAGAACACCTCCCCCTGATCCCGAAACCGAACCGCCCACCCTGGACCATTCGGCTCATGAGTGCAACGCTTTGGCTCGGTATACAGAAGGGAGACGTGAGCCACCGACTCAATCAGAGTATCGGACAACTCACGTCCACAATCCAAACCTGGGCACAACACCAGTACCTTACGACCCTTGAGGGCTAGTTGGGTGGCCTCGTGAAGTGCCCTTGCTTGGTTCATGACTGTCCTGACTCTAGTGCCTTGATCGTGTTTCGGAAGATATCCGATAGTTCAGGTGGGATGCTGAACCTCTTCTCGTTCAACTCGATACTGCGCATGATGTCCCCGTCGTCGTGACGCTTGGTGGAAGCCCACCAGTCTAGAAGCATCTCAACCAAGTCCACTAGGGTCATGCCCCTGATCCCATTCTCGAAGTGCTCCGGGTGATGACTATTATTCGAGTAATGGCTATCAAGCGCGGGCTTCATATCAACCAGGAATTGCTGGTACTCAGGGCTCCCGTAGGTTGTCTCTCTGAGCTTTGGCCCGTACTTGGCAAGTACTGGTAGTTCCGCCTCAGTGAGTTTGGATTTGTCGTGGATAGCACTGCGTTTGAGTATCTCGAAGGCAAAGTCCATCAAGAGCTTGTGAACAAGGTCGATATGCCTATGGGTATCAACGAGAGTCTGCATCCAGTCGAAGGTTTCCTCATCCATGGTTCACGTCAATCTTCGGCACGGCCGCTTGGGCATCTTGCATGAAGTACTCGAAGGCCTTGGTTTCCGGAAGTTCAAAGTGGGCCTTGTCATACTTGCTAGAATCAAAGGCAGCTAGGAACTCGTCGACCTCACGTTTGGATAGTCCAATCTCGACCATATTCTCCGTGGTGAGTTCCGTCCTGCTTGGGCTCAACCCAGCTCCCGAACGGATCAGAAGCTTACTGAGGACCTGCATCTCTTGACGGCTGAACGTGCGAGACTTGAAGTTGTAGTCTGCCCATGCCTCGAAGAGATTGGGCCACCCGCGCTCCAGGATCCCAGCAATGATGTTCGCGAAGACTCGGATTTCCCACTGGGCATGAGGGTCACAGCGGAGCCCGAGGAAGTGCATCAGGTTGTGGCCGTCGATCTTCCAGCGCCACTGAGTGTAGGTCGACAGGGGGAGGTCGATCCGAGCCAGCTCCCGAGCCACATCCTCGGCAATGAGCCACTCGTAGTTCTCTTGGATTAAGGCTCTCTGCTTACTCCAGTTGATGGCAGCCATCTCGTGGAGAGACCCATCGAGCCCCCCACTACGGCCCTGCTTGTTGCTTTGGGACTGCTTGGCGAAGTGCTCAGCCTCCGGGGTGTGGAAGAGCATCGGGAGGATGCTGTACCGACCGCTCACCTCGTTGATCGAAGCCGTCCGGTGGCGTACCCATTGGCGCGCAACGAAGATGGGCATCGAGCAATGAAAGTGGAACTCCACGAACTCGAAGGGGCTTGTGTGCCGGTGCCCTCGAAGGTACCTGACCAGGCCCTTGTCATTGCTCGTGGCCTTGGTTCCATGGCCATAGCTGGTACGAGCACAAGTCGGAACCGTCGGGTCCGTACCCATGTAGTCCATCAGAGAAATGAAACCGTGGTCAAGAACAGGGTAGTATTCGCCAAGAATGGCTTCAGCGGTCTCAGAAGTTGGGCGTTTAGTCTCTGCCACGGAGTATCCTTTGGTATCGGGTGGGGATTTTCGACCTATCGAAGTCTTCCATGTCGATAGGTCGTATCTCGCAGGATACACCGGCAGTACTTACCTTAGATTTGACCAGCCCTAGGTGGTAAGTCCCGCTACTGTTAGACACACTCAGAATGACGTCGGACCGAAGGGCCATTGACGAATTAGGGTGAGGACTGATAAGCCCTTTTGCAGTCTGGAAGGTACCAACCACTGCAGTTCGGCCAAACCCGGAGTTGAATAGTTGGGATAGTTGGCGAGCACGGCCCCCTAGAATGCTATCAGGAGTGGTGTTATCGGACACCATGTGATTAAGTGAGTCTAGGACCAAAAGATCGGTCTTTTCTCTCTTCCCAGGGTGCAGCAAATAGGCAATGAGCCTTGCCACCTCCTCCAACGAAGTCATCTCTCGTACTGGGTAGTCCGATCTGAACTCCTCTTCCGAGGTGATGTACACAACACTGAGCCCCTTCTTGTGAGCCCGAGCGCAGCACTTTCTCATTACCTGGGACTTACCGCTCCCCGGAGCCCCACCTATCAGGGTAAGACCCCCACGTGAGAACCCCGCACACTCCCCGCCACCGGCAAGCATTCTATCGAGGGCTGGGAATCCAGTAGGAACAAAGGACATTACAAGCTGACCCTAACTCGCTGAATAACCTCATCCCATGAATGGACTCTCAGTTGGTCGTAGCCAAAATCCCTCGTCGCACGGGTATGCCAAAGCATAGATTCCATGCAGGGATTCCCTGCTGACCAGCTCAGAACGTTGTCCAAGTTGTCATCCAAAAACCACTTACCAGATACCGCATACTTGGCACTTGCTAGGATGACGTCTTCCTTTGGGATCCCTACTTCCTGTTCGAGCCACTCGTACCTCTCATTGAACCACTCCACGTGAAACGGCCAAGTTACCGCGAGTACCTTGACCAAATCTCGCAGCTCACGAATGGCTTCCTTGGCCCCTGGTAACACCTGCAGGGACCTGCAGAACCCAGGGGTTCCCATGATCTCGAAGGCCTTTTTCTTCTGGTCAGCATCTAGAACACTGAAGTAGTCCCAACCGGTAAAGTCATCGGGGGTATGCTCGATCCTAGAGACCTCATTGACGATCCGAAGTACTTTGGGCCTAAGATCTGCCAGGACGTCATCCACATCGACAAGGAACCTACGATTAGCTAGAGGCACAACGGGCATCTACGCCATTACACCGGATAATCAGTCCTTGTCATGCGCTTCGGCGATATTCTGCTTCACCCGAGAGTAACGATCCGTTCCGGTCTTCCAACCATCGATTCGGTGGTTGATGGCAGCCTTGATCTGGTCCTGCTCTTCCAGGGTACGAGCACGAGCGTAGAGCGCTCTAAACCCGTCGGCTGTCTCCTTGTCGAGAAGGCCAGCGCGTTCATAGACGCCAACTGCAGCTATGTGGCTATTCTTCCGCTTTCGGAGGATGCTGCTCACCAGTGGATGGTAGCATAGGACCGTTGGAACTATCAGCAATCATCGCCAGGTCCGGCTGGATTGCTTCTAGCTTGTCAAGTTGGTGGTACTCCAGGACCTGAACCCCGAGTTCCTGCAACTCTTTTAGGAATCCTGGCAAGTCGTCGACCACCTTGGCAAATACATCCACCCCCTCACCGATGGCGATGGCACGAGCTGGAATGACCACCTCACCAGGTGATCTGACCTTGAAAGAGTAGTAGGACATCAGACTACCTCCACACTAACTCCGGAGGTGAAGTCCCCCAAGACCGGAAAGATGTCGATGAAGTCCCAGTAGACATGAAGGGTGACCTCGGCGACGGACTCCACTGTCCAGCGGTCGTGCAACTCCCGATGGTTGGTTCCAATCTTGGACTCGTCGAACTCCAGACACCCTACCTCTCGGAACAAGTGAACAGCTACGTTGGGTGGCCCATTGACGGGGAAGACCCTGCACCCTCGATCCATAATAGCCCGAGCCAGGTTGGGTTCGCAGATCCAAACCCCTTCGGATCGATCTTGAAGCAAGGTGTCCAACTCCTCTGGCGCCAACTGTAGGGGTCGTGCAGCAGCTTCCTCCAGGAGGGTACCAAGTATCGACCTAGCCCAAGAAGACGTCACAGAGGCCAGCGTAGCGGTCAGGGCATCGAACCTTGGGTTGACTGAGAGCTGGTCTTGGACTCGTCTTCGAACCCTACTCCAAGGGAGAATCTTGATGGGTACGCACGAGTCGCTGAGGGGAAAGGACTCTTTGCCTATGGGGAAGTACTCCAGGAGTGCTTTGGCTGGCCCACTCGGGTCCCGGAAGGTGGACGCGATCGAGTCATGAACTTGCTGAGAGATAGTACGCCGGCCAGCCCTGGACAGAACCAGAGTTCTCGGGTCACCCTCTTCTCGCTGTAGCTCAGTCTGATTCAACCGAGCGATGACCTCCCTGCGCAACCCACTCTCTCTCGTATTCTCAAAGGACCAGTAGGCCAGGTAGGCTTCGACGTCAGGCCTGATTCTCAGGCCTCTCTCAATCATATTGCCGCTCTCGCGCGGTACGGGGGACGCTTCGTACAAGCTCTCCGTTGAAACCCTGGCTATGGCCTTACCGGTCTCAGGGGAGATGAGGAGAACTCCTTCACCTATCTGCTCGAACTCGTCAGAGAGATACTCGGTAACCTGATCCAGACCCTCATGGGGGTAGGCTTCAGACAATAGCCCGAGTAGGCGCTGGCGGTCTACCTGACGTGAGCCTCCAGCCTCACTCTCCATCTGAGCGTCTACGAATACTTGACGCACCTCTTCGTTCTGCTGCAGCAGGTATCGGATCGATCTCAGCAAGCTAGGTTCGGGTTTAGCCGAGCTGACTACTTCGATGTCCAGGCTTGCCGAGTCCGATGCGACGATGTTGGGCATGGTATGCTAGTACACCTAGCGACCACCACCCACCAGTCTGAAGTTGCTAGCTCGACGCTTGGGGGCCGCCAGCTTAGCTCGAACCCCATCGTCGGATTCTTGGTTATACCCAACCCATTCTACCAAGGCATTGATCTCGTCACGCATGGTTGACGTGATTCTAGACTTGGTTTGAAGTTCTTGATGAAGGATACCCTCGTCCAAACCTGACTTCTTGGCATTGAAGCTTGCCGTCATAGCAGCCTCGACGCACTGTTCGATCTCACGCCCTACCAAGTCTTTAGCAGCCTTGGCCAGCTCCCCTAGTTGGAAGCTTGAGATATCCTGAGCGAAGTCCATTGCGTGGATCGTGAGAATGTCGATGATGGATGACTCGTCTGGCACGTCGAAAAAGAATCGATCCGGTAGTCGATTGACGATCTCAGGCGGGAGGTTGGTTAGGGAGTTCGCCGTTAGGATCAGGCTCACAGGGGATTCCATCTCTTGAGCCCACGTGGACAAGATGCCCAACATACGACTCGTGGTACCCGCATCCGACTGAGCAGATGAGGCACCACCCGCGAGGGACTTCTCGGCCTCATCGATCCAGACTGCACAAGGGGCGACGGTCTCCACGATCTTGAGGGCCTGAATGAGGTTGTTCTCAGATCGACCTACTGCCGGATTACGGAGTCGACCTAACTCCAACTGAACGAGAGGGAGTTCCCACTCGGTAGCGAGAGCCTTGGCGCTCAAGGACTTTCCGCACCCATAGACGCCCATCAACAGAACGCCGCGGGGAACTCGAAGTCCGAACTTCCTACCCTCGGGGGTCCAACAGGACTTGGTAGAGGTAGCCCACTCCTTGAAGCGTTCAACACCCCCTACCGACTTAAAGGTGAACCTCTTGGTGTCGATGATCTGAACTAAGTCGGTCTTGCGGATCTGCTTACGCCGATAGTCAGAGACGAAGTTCGGATCGATCCTCTTAGGTGCCCGTGGATCAACCATAACATCGACCAGGGCTTGAGTCACCACCTGATCGATCTCATAGCTTGTAAAACCCCGGAACATGGATTGGTAGTCCGGAGGGGGTTGGATCTCGAAGTTGGCGCAACTATCAGTTACCACCTTCGTCAAGTCCTCTGGGCTAAGCCCGTGCATCTCGACTACCTCGATGTATCGAGCTAGCTTAGGCGGAATGAACCGAGCGCTACCTACGAAGATCAAGCATTTGACGATCTGAGGGTCTTGGTGCAACTGGTGAGCGATGTTCATCACTCGACGAACGGCCATGTCATCATCAAGAATGACGTCTGGGTCGGTGAACAGGTAGAAGAACTCATTCTCACGAGGGTCATCGGTATAGACCCGCTTCAGCGCATCATGTACCGTAGTGTTGTCTGCAGTATGGGTCCGATTGGCCCAATCGTTGATGAGGTCATCGATCTTCAGCATACCAAAGGCACGGTTGTAGACGAACGTCCGATCCGCGAACTTAGGCATTTGCTGTCGGAACTGCAGGATGAAGTTGTCTTCCTCATCAGTCACGACATAGATGATCCGGGTCAAGGCCCGTAGATGATGGACTAGCTCGGAACTAAACATGCGCGGGTACTCCGATGGTCAACGGTACTTCCGGATAGTACACCGTAGAAACACGAAAGCCCACACCTTTCTCAAGAAATGTGGGCCATTCGTGGCTACGGTCCCAAGGGTTCTAGTAGGTCAGGCTTCCTTGGAACAACAGAGGACGACCACCTGCTGGTTGCCCTTCATTCTTGTGAACTGGTTGGTGACCGTCGTGCCGACCTTGAAGTGCATATCCAAACGCTCCTCGACGGAGTAGATCTGGCGTAGCGATCCAACTCGTTCATTCGTTGCTGCTCGGTTGTCGTCCGAGTCAGCTCCGGTTACGACACCCGTACGAGTGTCGATAGTCGTGTCCTTGAATGCGCCCTGAAGAAGAACCAACCGGGTACCTTCCTCACGGAAAGCGATGTTGGCCTTCGTGAGCGCCCTCTTGGCGATGGTAGCATCCTTGATTTGGGTGTCAAAACGTGCTCGATGTGACATGCGTTAGCCCTTTCGGTTACTGGAGATCTACTTTGCTGCTCTCAAAGATGGAAAAATCAGGAGTGGGTCTCGTGGACCTCATCTCGGAAGTCGTTGGGCAGCTTCGTATCCTCGGTCATGTTGCCCATTGCGGCGTACTGGTTGATGATGCCGTCGCAGCCCTGGCGATTGGTGCCAGTGATGTGACCGGTCTCGACATGCCCATCCGGGTAGATTTCTTCTTCCCACGTTGCTCTTGCCATTGAGTGCTCCTATTTCGATACACCGGAACCCGATCCAAACCTAACCGTAGCCCCGGCAGTGACAACTACTTCAGAGGGCGTACTTTGCTCTGGTGCTCCCCAAGAGTCAATTCTTTTCTTGGGTGTATCTGACTGAGTAGTGGGTATTCGAGCCCCAGGCAAGTATTGCTCTCTCTCCACGCTGGTGTTCAATAGCAAAGTCTCGCGTGAAATGGAAGAGGGTGCGTTAGCTGGTTGAAAGTAGGGTGCGTGAACCACGGGCTCTGAATCCGGTAGCTCGGTTACTGTTACCTCTTGGGGAGGCTCGGGGAGTATCTCTCTTTTAGGAACCGGCTCATCTGGCGCACCCCACCCATGGACGATCAAAGCCTCTTGAACCGGATGAAATTCTTTCGAAGCGATCTCCCCAAAACGAGGGTCACTCTGGTCCATTCGGGGTACCTTCAAGAACAAGCGCTCTTCCCAAGTAGCTACCCGCTGGTCGAACTTGGTCATCCCATGGGTGCTCCGCGAGCACTCTGGTTGAAGGCACCTGACGCAGTAGGCGGACCCGAAGTCCTCCAAGGGCAAGTTCTCCTTAACTTGCTTGACAACCTGGGCGTGGCACTCCTTCAAGTAGTCTCGACGCATGGGCATTAGGAGGCTCCAAGGTTGTAGCGTTCCATCTCGTCTACAAATAGCTTAGAATTCACGAGAATCTTCAAGTCAGGGCTGATTAGGGTCTCCCCTGACTCGCTATCGATCAGATGGAGAACCTGGCCATTGACGTCAAAGCACGCTTGGCAGAAACCAGCCACCTCTCGAATCGACCGGCGAGTCAAGTTCCAGCTCCGCATGTAGACCCGGAGGGGCTCTCCATTCTTGCCGTTGGTCGGGGGTACTGACTTGCCATTGGTCGGAGGTGGTGTTGATGCGCGAGGGGGTGGTGCACTCTGCTTGACCTCGGCCTTGGTCGAGGTAGGGAGTGGATCTGCTTTCTTGACCCCAGGGGGTGGGGTGGGCGGGTCACCCGCCGGAGGGGTACTACTGGGCTCATCAGGCTTGACCCCAGACTTCATGTAGTCTGGTACCAGAATACCCTCAAGCCAAGGGGGTGGCTTCTGATAGTACCGGTCACCAACCTTGAGGTCCGAGTCCTTAGGCTTCTTCCCAGATTCAGGAATGTAGCCCTTCATGATCTTGTGGTAGTCGTAATGAGGATCCCAGTGGGCGTCAATTAGAGGCTCGACCTCCAACTGTACCTTCCACTTCTTCATCCTACCAGGCTCGGTCATGATACGCTCGATGACAGGCATAACCTCCATGAGCATCTCGTGCTTGACCTCGAACACGATTTCATCGTGAACTGTCAGCATGAAACGAGCCTTAGGGTCCTCTCCCTGGATCCACCCTTGTTTGAAGAATTCCTTGTAGAGCATCACCATGGCCATCTTCATGATGTCCGCACCACTACCTTGGATCGGGTAGTTCAGCGAGTAACGCTCACAAGCGGCAACCACAGCCTTGTCCGGAGAGTCCACATCAGGGACCGCCATCCAACGTCCAAAGGCCGTGTAAACGCCTTTCTCCTTCTTGACCTTAGCCTTTTGCCCCTTGACCCACTCGTTGAAGATAGGCATGGCCTTGTCGAAGTTGGCCTTCCTTCGAGCAGCCTCTTGCTGGGTGCACTTGGTGGCACGCATGATGGCCATAGTCCCACCACCGTAAACCAAGCTGAAGTTTGCCATCTTCCCTTGCTGACGTTGCTGCTTGGTGATGGTGTCCCCGAAGAAGGCTTTGGCCGTAATCGTGTGCAAGTCTCCTGAGCCCTCGTTGAACTCCTTGATCCAGACAGGCTCCCCGGACAGGTTGGTGACGATGCGAAGCTCCTCACCCGCGAAGTCAACCTTGACCATCGTATAACCCTTACGGGCTACGAACGCCTTGCGGAGAGCGGTAGCCACCTTTGGCTTCTTCTCGTCATAGGTGGAAGGAATTCCGTGAATTGGAATCCCACCATACCCGTGAGCTGGGTCTCCCGCAGGTGCGGTGAAACGTCCAGTAGGTGCCCCTGTCTGCTTGAACTGGTATCGAAGCTCCGAGTTCTCGTCACAGTTTTTGAGCATCCCCTCCAAGTAGGTACCAATGACCTTCTCAACCTGGCGGAACTTCACAACCGTGATGAGAATTGGGTTAATATCCGGATGCTCCTCTACCAACTTCTCAAGGGTATCGGCGTCCGTCTTGTACTGGTTCCGAAGCTCATCCTTGGTCTTCTCCGGCTTGGGCTCGACGTTGAGACCATTGGGGCTTGCGAACAAGAACTCACTGAGCTGCTGGGTAGACTGAGGGTCGAAGTTGTTGAAGCCTTTCTGAGCGGCTAAAGCTACAATCTGCTGACGATAACCATCGGCTTCCTTGCGGGCATCCTCAAAGAGTTGTCGAACGTACTCATGGTCAATCTTGATCCGATTACGTTCCATCCACCGTAGGACTTGAACTACCTGCTTCTCAATCCGATAGATCCCAGCGAATCTCTTGTCCTTGATGGCGGACTGGATAGTGGGGTGATCACAGTGCAAGAAGGTGCAGATTGCATCAGAGCAAGCGTAGTAGCGTGCCTCATGGGGGTCCAAGGATCCAAAGTCAATTTGGCGACCTCTCAGGAACAAGGACTTCAAGTCGATCATCTCATAGGGGATTGGGACTCCCGTAGGGGACTCCTCGACTATCTCATGTTGCGGGTTCTTTGGGTCCTTCTTGACGTGCCCAAGTACTAGATTACCATTCCGATGCACACTGAGCTTCTTGTGGCTCTTGTCCTTGAGCCCGAGGCTCTTGTCATTCGTGTAGATGCAATAGTAGACCAACATTGCATCTTCGAATGACTCTGGGTGCCAGAAGTCGATCCCCGTGACAGGGAGTAGGAACTCTTGGTCGAACTTGGCGTGCCAGAAGAAGATCTTGACTCTGGGCTTCTCAATCAAAGCACTTGCAAGGGGATCTACAGAGCGACCCTCTTCCTTGATTACCGGTTGGGAAGCCAAGCATAGCTTCTTGATCAACTTGCCAACAGCGACAACATCCAGGTTTTTCTCTGCGCCTTCCTCAGTATGCCGAACAGGAACATAGTACCCTGTGCGTCCATCCGGACTAAGGCAGTACCCCACGATCTTGTGGACAGTCTGTAGGATACGCTCAGGTTGGGGGCCATCCCAGTACTCCTCATAGGGGCCTCGGATCTTGCTCGGGTCCCGTTTGTAGATCCTGTTGTCTAGCCCCTGGGTCTCTAAGTCCAGTGAGCACTTACCAGTCTTGAACGCTTGGGCAACAATCTCCTCAAGTTGCTCTAGGGACTCGACGACAACGAACTCGTGGTAGTGCATCCACGCTTTGAAGATATCGGTAATCTGGGGCTCAACTGTGGTCCCCATGCTCTCCATGATAGCCTCAGGGTCTAGAGGCATCTCATCGTCATCATCGTCGTCGAAGTGATGGCGCACAGGTGGAGGGGGCGGGGCGGGTGCCTCCTCTGGAAGCTCGGGCGGAGTACCGTCATCTACCTCAGCTACGGACACTATTGGAGTTACCTTTGGGCTCTCCTCAAGGCTAGCCAGGATGTCTCCGAGTTCTGGATCAAGGTCAGTATCTGCCATGGATAGCTATCCGACTTCCGGGTGAACGACTACGACTAGATACACCCTCTCGCGCCACATCCGGACCAACAACCCAGCCAACCGTCTTGCCTCAAGATCCTCAACCCCTGCTGGCTCAAAACATGAAGGCATCTTCTTGAACAACGGGACACACTCCTTCTTTCGGTAGAAGGGGCACATGATTCGCTTGTCACAAGTTCCGTTGGGTAACTTCCGTAGGGCGCCTTCAGGTGGAATGCCTAGGGCCTTGATGAAAGGACGTGTGAGCCCTTTCAGTGCATGGTCCATCACTTCTTTGGAGACCACAGTCAGTAGCGAGGTGATCGCCTCTCCCTGTAAGGGTCTCCACTCCTCTTCCCATAATTCCCCGTACTGGTAAATCAGGTAGAGTTCGAGGTTACCCATCTCGTGGGTCTTGAGATTAAGTTGGCGAGGCACGCATCTTCTCGCTGATCTTGTCAAGTACCTTCCGGGTTATCCCTTTGGCAGTTGCTAGGTCGATGTTTCCCTTACCCATTCGGAAGTGAAGTCGGTCGAGGCATTGCCCTACCGTCAAAAACCCCTTCATAGTGAAGTTGGCTTTGGCATCTCGTAGACGGCGCTCGCAGACCGATAGCAGGTCCCGCACCTCAAGCTCATCCTCAGAGGGTCCTCGAAGTGACTCAGGGGTGAAGAAGTCCCTCTTGGGTGGCTCAGGAGTCTCAATCCCGAAAGCCTCTTCCAGCCCCCGTAGGATCACGGTGAACTTCATCTCAGGGTCGCCTTTGAACTCCTTCCAGAGTCCGAAGATATCCTTGGGCTTGCCTCCACACGTGAAGCAATAGAAGGCTGACGGCTTACCCCCTTGACTAGGGTACACCCTAGCCGATGGCCTACTATCATCGTGGAATGGGCACAAGATCTGCTCAGAGTGATCCCCGCTTGTGAACTTCAAGGATACCCCGAAGTGGCGCAACACGTCCTGAGCAGTCACCTTGTCGAGTAGGGTGTCCTTACGTTGGTAGATCCACTCGCGGACAGACCCTTGCTCGATGATGTTGGTGTTAGTCCCAACTTTACGTTCACCTGGCCGTACTGAAGTCATAGTTACACCTGGAACATTGCGTCAACACCAAGGACTAGATTGAGGTCATCCACCGAGATCCCTCGCTCATCAGACCCGTGGAACGTTTCGAAGTTGGTGATCCGCTTAGTGTTCCAATTGATCCCAGCCTTGAAGGGTAGGAATGGTACACCATCACGTCTCTTGAGGCAGTCGAACAAGGTTGTACCCTCCTTCCGATGCTCATCGTTCAAGTAGGTTGTGGTCACTACATCGGCGGAGCGCTCACATTCGTTGGCGTAGCTTAGGGCTCTCAGCTTGTAGCGCCCTTCGTTCTTGTCCGCGAAGTCCTTACCATCGCGGTTGATCTGAAACAGCACTAGAATGGGGATCTTCTCCCCGTGGTTGAAGTGGAGCGCCAGCTTCTTGGTGTCACGCAGGACTGAGTTCAACTCAATCGTGTAGTCCTTGTTCCGCTTGCGCTTCCGTGGCTCTAACAAGCCACCGTGGTCAATGACCAGGAGGTTGATGTCCTCCTCTTGGTGCTTCAACTCGGCGTACTGCTGGATCTCATCGATAGTGATGTCCTCATCCGGACCCCAAACATTGAACCGCCCGTACTTCTCGTTCTCGTTGAAGTCAGCAATGACTAGCTTGTAGAAGACTTCCTCTTCGGGGGTAAGCTCCCCTGACTTGACCTTGTCGTAGTCGAGGGGTTGATACCCTTGAGCTTTCCACTTCCCGTTCGAGGAGTGCATCACATAGATCATGGATCGAACTTGCTCGTAGGGCATTTCGAGGGTCACATAGAGGACACTCTTTCGATAGCGAGTAACCAAGTTGTAGGCCCAATTCAGGGCAAAGGTGGTCTTGAGTTCGCCGACAAAAGCCGCGTGAACCCACATCTCACCCTTCTTGATGCCCTTGACGACGGAATCAATCCCATTGATTCCGCAGAACATACCCCAAACGTTGCCCTTGTTGGACTTTGCGTCTAAGTACTCGTCCCAGACCTCTTGCCCGTCATCCCGGATGTTCCCATCAATCCGAGAGTTGTGTTCATAGACCAAGAGCCGGTGGGTATTTCGAGCAAAGTGCAGTACCCCATCCCGGAGCCCTTGCTTGCGCTCCTCATCAACGATGAGGCCCTTGGTGATGATCTCCTGAGCCTCTTTCAGGATGGTGATTGCTCGAACCCTATTCTGTTCTTCGAGGGTCTCGTGTAGCAGGTGGGTGAAGTTGGTCCTGCTATAGGGGGTTACCGCCTCATGATCAGAGACCCGCTCAATGCACTCTTGGTCCTTTTTCTGGTCGAAGTGATCAACGATTGTTTGCTTCGAAGGGAGATTGAGGTGCTGGTGGAAGTAGTACCTGAGGAAGGTGTAGATCCGCTTGTCCGCCGGGTGCGGCCACTCAATGCGTGACTGAGTGAGCTTCTGGAAGTTCACAATCAGGTTGTCCTGAGTGATCCCTCCGTAGTCGATGACCGAACGAAGTAAGCCTTTCATCAAAAACCACCCCTCTTGTACTTTTTCTTCTTGCCTTCACCCGTGAGTAATCCCATGTCCACCGTAGGTGAAGAGGGGGCCGCAATAGCTGCGGGTGGCATTACGAACTTCTTACGAGGTTTGGCGGGGGCTTCCTCAGAATCCAGACTCATACCTTCCTCTTCTTCAAGAGCTAGGTGTGCACCCGCCACGCCCCTGGGGGCCAACACCCTTTCAACAGTTGAATCGATCACCACCACTGAGAAGTCTTGGTGGATCATCTCTGCAACCTCAGGATCATAAGAGAAGTGCCCGGGGCCAAAGATGCTGTTCGGCTCCTCGACTATCCAAGTTGGTTTAGAGAGACCCCGACGCAAACGAAGGACCTCCTTCAGAATCCCTGGCATGGCCTTGTTGGGGTGCCCAAGGAACCCAAGACGGATGATCACCAACTCCTTGTCGGCCCCAATGACGTCCGACAGATTGTTGTAGGTTTGGATGTCGTCCCTCTTCTTCCGGCTACGTGCGGTGTATGCCTCTGACCCCACATAGATGTCACGCAACTGAGCATCCATGATGATCTGAAATGGGTACATCAGGTTGCGGAGCATCTTGTAGGTGAGCACTCGCAACAAGTGGGGGGCCAGATCAGACCAGCACCCCTTGATGAATAGGTTTTCAGAGGTCAGATCTACGAACACCTCACCCGGACCCCCAATCTTCAGTAAGGGGGAGTCCTTTATCGGACCCGCCCCCGCGATATCAGGGGGCAGCCTCTTACGACAGTCGGACCGGAAGCTGCACACACATTGCTTGGTGCTCCCGTGCTCATCGACCTCGATTTTCCCGTCAGGGCGCTTACAAATCGGACAGACTACGGGCTCGGGCATCGTCCGTGGTACTACACCGACGGGACTACTTCTTCACAGTTTCCCGCAAAGAACTGATCAATTCGCGAACGGCATCCTCGTTACGTTCGAACTTCAATGCACCCACAGCCGCCTCCCCGATCACTTGGTCTATAAGGCCCTTCTTTTTGCGTAGCTTCTGGATGACCTTGTGGTCGATGGTCTCGGTCTTCTTTCCGGCACCAGGACGCTTTGCCACCAAATGAACAGCAAGAACGGCTTGGTGAGGTGACCCGATTCGAATCATCCTCCCCAAGAGCTGAACGTAACGCCCCCAAGACCACGGGGTGTCGAAGAAGATCATCGCTGCAGCCGCTTGGAGGTTGATCGACTCGCTACCAGCATCTGTGATGAAAATCACTTTAATCTTGCTGTCGGGGTCCTGAAACTTGTCCTGAGCTGCCTTGCGTGCACTCGCTTTCGTGACATCTCCCGAGATGGCTACGCTCTTGATCCCCTCTTTAGTCAGGATAGCTTGGAGCCTAGGTAGGTGGCTCTTGAACCTGGTGTAGACGATGACCTTTTCACCATCGAACTCCTCACTCAACAGCTCGACCAATGCTGCCTCTTTAGAGCTACGTCCCTCCGTTGAAGTTACTGGACGGTCGAACTCATCGTCACCGAACTTCACAAGACTCAGCGAGTTACAGACCTCCTGGATGTAGATCAGGGAGGTCATCTGCTTAGTCTCAGTGTAGTCCTTGATCTCACCAGTACCAAGCTCGAAGACTCCGCTCAATGCTTCCTGGTACTTGCGGTCCTCAGCCGGCGAGAGATCGCAGATGACTTCTCGCGTTGTCAGGGCCGGAAGTTCATTCGAGACCAAGTGCTTCGGACGTCCGTAGAAGAACGGATCTATGGTCTCTCGGAATTGCGCTAAATTCTTGTAGCCAACGATGATCTGAATTCTTGCATTACCTCTGACCAGCCTCAGCTCAGTAACACAGTAGGTATTGATGAACCCAGACTTGGACCCAAAGGTTTGGGGTCGAATGACCTTGAAAATACCGAAACCCTCGATCAAGTGGTTCTGCAGCAAGGTAGCGGTCAAGCCCCAAACCCTCTTGCACCGGTCTGCCAGGAACTTGCACGTCTGATGAGTCTTCGTCGTCGGGTTCTTGCACGCCTG
>Ga0184615_10001026_pt1 | contig 15193 bp, 12 predicted proteins | sample PLM4_65_coex_FD_133134 | JGI IMG/M metagenome (GOLD analysis project Ga0184615, IMG submission 133134) | Groundwater sediment microbial communities from an aquifer in East River, Colorado, USA - PLM4_65_coex | ecosystem: Environmental > Terrestrial > Soil > Riparian zone | place: USA: East... | reverse complement strand
TTTCGCCGCGCGGGCGTGAACCAGGTGCGAACCCTGCTCGCGCGGGACAACCACCTGGTCATGTCGTTTTTCCGCAGCCAGGGAATGATGGCAGCGCCGTTCATCGCGCACGAGCGCGACCTCGACTGACCCGCCCGCCCGGATGAAACTGCAGAAGAACACCAGCATCGCCTTGTGCAGCGTCCTGGAAGCCGCGTCCGATCCGGGCCGGCAGATTTCGACGGCCGACATCGCCAGCAAGTTCGGCGTGTCTCCCCACCACCTGGGAAAAGTGCTGCGGCAGCTGGGCCGGGCCGGAATCCTCGACTCGGCGCGCGGCGTCGGCGGCGGCTACCGGTTCAGCGGCAACGCCAAGCGCCTGACGCTGATGGACGTGATCGACCTGTTCGAAAGCATCTCGGCGATGCCCGCGGAAAGCGGTGGCAAGGAGTACACGACGGATGTCGGGCGCGCCATCGCGTGCGTGCTCTCCGAGATCGATGAAACGGCAACAGCGACTTTCCGCTCGATCAGCGTCGACACCATGTTGAAGCTGATCGAGCGCGACCGGCGCGGGCGTTAGGCGCGCCCACAGGGCCGCGGCCGGTGAGCACGGCTCAGCCGGAAGACTTCCGGGGTTTTCTTGCGGCTCCCCTGATCTTCGGTGCCGGTTCCCCCGGCTGGAGCCCGGGTTCGAAGCCCCCGACTTCGTGATAGATGGCTTGGGTCTGCGCCTCAAACGCCCGGACCGCCGGGACCCGGCCCGGCAGTCCCAATTCCTTCCAGCGCCTGGCAACCGTATCGTAGATGTTTCTTCTCAGCGTGGTGCGCTTGGAAAACACCGGCAGGTGGCGGTGCTCCTTGCAGGCGTTGATCAGGGCCTTCGAACCATAGGGCCGCTTCTCGGGCGGGTTCTGGGTCGGATCGAGCCAGGTGCTCCACGTATTCCTCAGGATGTCGATGTCATCGATCGGGTTGCAGCGGCTCGCCATCGCCCAGATGACCTGATCCATGTCGGTGGGGTCGACGTCCTCGTCCACCGCAATGATCCACTTGGTGTAGTACGCGCCGCCCGGCACCTGGGCGGCAAGCGCCAGCACCTGCGCGGCATGGCCGGCGTGGCGCTGTTCGAGGCTCACCACCGTCATCCCGAAACCGCCCGCCGCCGCCGGATGAGAGTAGACGCCGCGCACGCCCGGCACGCCGAGCTTGTCCAGGTCGTCCCAGATCTTGGCCGAGCGAATGATGGAGAAGAAGCCGCTTTGCTCGCAGGACGGATAGTCCGCCATGAGCGCGTTGGTGAGGATGGGGTTGCGGCGGTGGTGCACCGCGGTCACCTCGACCAGCGGTGCGCCCGCTTCGGGCCGTCCATAGTAGCCGGGGAACTCGCCAAACGGCCCCTCGGCCTTCACCGAGTTGGGGCGGATCACGCCCTCGATCACGAATTCCGCGTTCGCGGGCAGCAACAGGTCGGTGGTCGTTCCGCGCACCACCGGCACGGGCTCGCCCCGGATGCCGCCGGCATATTCGTATTCGGAGACGTTTTTCGGGAACGTCTGCGATCCCACCAGCATGTACAGAGGATCGATTCCCCAGGCCGCTGCCACGTGTATCGGGTCGCCTCGCTGCCAGGCGCGGGTGATGTGCAGCCGGGCGTCCTTGCCCGGCGAAAGGTAAAGGCCAACCTGGTTCTTCCCTTGCTGCATCATGCGGTAGGTGCCGACGTTCAGGTAGCCGCTGTCGGGATCGCGCGTGATCACCGCATCGCCGGTCCCGGCGTAGCGCCCGCCGTCGAGCGGCCAGTGCCGGGGAATCGGCAATTGATCGAGGTCGATCCGGCTGCCGGTGAGGGTGTGCTCGTAGACCGGCGCCTCGCTGCGCGCCACCTCGCGCGGCGGCAGGCGCTGCTTCAGCTTGTCCTTGACGCGGCGGATCAGCTCGACGGCAGGCGTCTCGGGAGGCTCCTCCAGCGTGAGGGCGATGCGCTTCAGGCTGGGACCGAGAATGTTCCAGAGGAGCTTTGCGCCGAACGGGCTCTTCTCGAATCCGCGGGCGCGCTCGAAAAGAATGGCGGGAGACGGTTGCTGTTTCGCCACCAGGTAGGCGATCGCGCTCATCTCCTCGTCGCGGTCGACCGGCCGGGCGACCCGCACGAGCTCGCCCAGTTCGGCGACGCGCGCGAGCCAGTCGCGCAGGTCCTGGATCGGGCCGGGCTTTCGTGCCTGCCCGGCCGCCGCGCGGCGTTCAGTCTTCTCGGCTATGCGCATGGTTCAGGGTTCCACGGAAGGGACGGTTCACGGGCCGCTCGATCCATCCGCCCGCGAATGCTTCAGCCGCGCGGACGTCCGGCGGAAAGCGCGCTCACGTTGACGAAACGCGGGAAATGAATCACCATTCAATCCTCGAGAAACTCCCGGTCGGGATCGCGGCGCGCGGGTCGCGCGAGCGGTATCGCGGCCGGCGCAATGGACACCTTCATGCCTGCGAGCGTCAAGAGCAAAGTCGATGATACGGCCCTGGTGACCCGGCGGCGCAGCCAGATACTCGGCGCTGCGATCGAGCTGTTCGGCAAGCGCGGCTACTACGCCACGACCGTCCGCGATATCGCCGAGCGCGCCGGCGTGAGCACCGGCCTGGTCTACCAGTATTTCGGGGGCAAGGAGGATGTCCTGTTCCTGGCGCTGCAAACGGTGCTGGACGCCTACCGCGAGCGCATTCCGCGGGCGACCGAAGGGGTTCGCGACCCTCTGACGCGGTTCCGGGCGGCGGTGCATGCCTATTGCCGCGTCATCGACGCCAACATCGACGCCACGGTGCTGGCGTACCGCGAGACCAAGTCGGTGAGCCGGGCCCGCCGCAACATCATCAAGCAGAAAGAGATCGAGACCAATGCGCTGATCGAGGCGCACGTGCGCGACTGCGTCAAGGCGGGCCTGTTCGAAAAGGTCGACGCGGAGCTGCTCACTTACCAGATCGTGATGTTCGCGCACGCCTGGGCGCTCAAGGCCTGGCACTTCCGCGGCAAGATGACGGTCGACCAGTACGTGGACCGCAACCTCGCGCTGCTCCTGCATCCGCTGCTCACGGAACGCGGCCGGCGCGAGAATCTGCAGCTGGTGGTCGCGGCGCACTGAGCACGATCTTTCAGTTGCCTTCAAACACCGGCTTCTGCTTGGCGACGAACGCGCGATAGGCGCGCCCGAAGTCCTGCGTTTGCATGCAGATCGCCTGGGCCTGGGCTTCCGCCTCGATCGCGTCGTCGACTCCCATGCTCCACTCCTGCTGGATGCACGTCTTGGTCATGGCATGGGCAAAGGTCGGACCGTCGGCGAGCGACTTGGCGAGCGCCCGGGCTTCCGTCAACAGCGCGCCCGGCTCGCACAGCTTGTTGTAGAAGCCCCAACGCTCGGCTTCGGCGCCGTCCATGCTGCGGCCGGTATACAGCAGCTCGGCCGCCCGGCCCGCGCCGACAATGCGCGGCAGGATATTGCACGCCCCCATATCGGCACCCGCCAGGCCGACGCGCACGAACAGGAACGCGACCTTGCTCGCGGCCGTGCCGTAACGCAAGTCGGATGCCATGGCGACGATCGCGCCGGCGCCGGCGCATATCCCGTCGACCGCCGCGACGATCGGTTGCGGGCAGCCGCGCATGGCCTTGACCAGATCGCCGGTCATGCGGCAGAACGCGAGCAGCCCGCCCATCTCGCCCGCCTCCTGCATCTGGACCAGCGGCCCGATGATTTCGTGCACATCCCCGCCCGAGCAGAAGTTGCCGCCGGCGCCGGTCACCACGACGGCCTTCACTTCCTGCGCGTAGGTGAGATCGCGGAAGGTGTCGCGAAGCTCGGCGTACGATTCGAAGGTCAGCGGGTTCTTGCGCTCGGGGCGATTGAGGGTGACGGTCGCCACCTTGCCGTCGAGCTGCCAGCCGAAATGCCTGGGCTGAAAGGCGCGGAAATCCACGTTCGCAGGGCGGAACAGATCCAGCGTTTTCATGATGTGCGTCCTCCTCAGCCGGCCATGGTCAACCCGCCGCTCACGCTGATCACCTGTCCGGTGATGTAATCGGAGCGTGGGCTGGCGAAGAAAAAGATTGCGTCGGCGATTTCCTGCGGCTTGGCCACGCGGCGGAACGGTATGGCGCGCACGAACGCATCCTTGAGCTTGTCGGGCACGGCCTGCCACAGCGGCGTGTCGGTCGGCCCCGGGCAGACGCAATTGACGGTGATTCCGTAGCGCGCCGCCTCGCGCGCAAGCCCCTTGGTAAAGGCGATCAAGCCGCCTTTCGCCGCCGAGTACACCGTCTCGCCCAGGCTGCCGACCCGCCCCGCGTCGCTGGCGACGTTGACGATCTTGCCGGCGCGCGCCTCGAACATCGGCGGGAGCAGATGGCGCGTCAGGCGGATCGGCCCCATCAGGTTGATATTCATCACCTGGTCCCAGAACTCGGGAGTGTTCTCGATGAAGGGTTGGGTCCGGCCCCAGCCGGCCGCGTTCACCAGGATGTCGACCCGGCCGGCGCGCTTCAACGCCTCGCTGGCGAACCGGCTGATGGATTCGGCGTCGGTGATGTCGACCTTCAGATATTCGGTCGGCAGGCCGGCTGCTTGCGCTTCGCGTTGCGTCTCGGCGCCGCGCTGCTCGTTGATGTCGGCCATGATGACCCGCGCCCCCGCTCGCGCCAGCTCCAGCGCCGTCGCCTTGCCAATTCCGGAGGCGGCGCCCGTCACGACCGCGGTCTTGCCCTTCAGGTTCATCGTTTGCTCCTTATTGAACGATCGTTCATTCAACATGGATTGTGGCCAATCCAGCGCCCGCTTGTCAACCCTTGCCAGCGCGGGCTGGAGCAGCGCTCTCCCGGTTTAGCGCCTTGCCATGCGGCTCGAAAAGGCGGTAGGTCGTTCATATAAAACATAATGTGGATCATATAGTTAAGTGCTTCAATTGAGCGCTTTCATTCTTTCGGGGGCTGCCGGGATCGGATCGCACAGGGTAGCACTGATTGACTTCTGGCACTGACTGAATCACCATTCAGGGTGAATGAGTGTTCAATCCCGGTTCAGGGCTCCCGGCTCGGCACCGGAGGGGGCATTCGGAGGGGGTGGCATGGAGCAGGGTGCGATTGCGCGGGAGGAGGCGGGGCGCTTCGCTCATCTCAACTGGCCGTTCTTCGGCGAGCCGCACTCGCGCCTTGCGCGCGAGGCTGCGCAGTGGGCGGGCCGCGCAGTGGGCAATGGGTCGCACGCGGGGGATGCTGACGCGATCTGCCGCCGGCTCGTGCGCGAGATGGGCGCGGCGGGCTGGCTGGGCTACGCGGTGCCGCCAGAGGGCGGGGATGCAACCCGGCTCGATCTGCGCTCGATCTGCATCCTGCGCGAGGTATTCGCCTTTCACGACGGCCTTGCCGACTTCGCGTTCGCCATGCAGGGCCTGGGAAGCGGCGCCATTGCGATCGCCGGCAGCGAGGCGCTGAGAAAGGCCTACCTGCCGCGTGTCGCCAGGGGCGACGCGATCGCGGCGTTCGCGCTGTCCGAAACGGATTCCGGCTCCGACGTGGCGGCCATCGCGGCCACGGCCAGGCGCGAGGGGGCGCAGTTTGTCCTGGACGGCTCCAAGACGTGGATCTCCAATGGCGGGATCGCCGATTTTTACGTGGTATTCGCGCGCACGGGCGAGGCGCCCGGCACCCGGGGCTTGTCCGCGTTCGTGGTCGATGCCGGCGCGCCCGGGCTCGCGGCCGACGAGCGCATCGACATCATCGCGCCGCACCCGATGGCGACGCTGCGGATGGCGGGATGCCGCGTGCCCGCGGACCACTTGCTCGGCGCGCCCGGCGAGGGCTTCAAGATCGCGATGCGCACCCTCGACATCTTTCGAACCAGCGTCGGCGCGGCGGCGCTGGGGTTCGCGCGGCGCGCATTGCACGAAGCGCTCCGGCGGGCGCGGACGCGCCGCCTGTTCGGACAGATGCTGTCCGACCTGCAAATGACGCAGGCGAAGCTCGCGGACATGGCCACGGCGATAGACGCAGCGGCGCTGCTGATCTACCGCGCGGCCTGGACGCGCGACGTGGCGGGCGGGGCCATCACGCGCGACGCCGCGATGGCCAAGATGTACGCCACGGAGGCGGCCCAGCAAGTCGTCGATGCCGCAGTGCAGATTTTCGGCGGCTTGGGCGTGGTGCGGGGCAACCCGGTGGAGCGGCTATACCGGGAGGTGCGGGCGCTGCGGATTTACGAAGGCGCGACCGAAGTGCAGAAGCTGATCATCGCGCGCCAGTTGCTCGATGCCGCCGCCCGGTCCGGTGACGGTGCATTGCCATGAGCGATACCGCCCACGTCGACACGTTCGCGCGCGACAGTCTGCCGCCGCGCGATCAGTGGCCGGAATTCAGCTGCGAGCTGCCGGAATTCCATTTTCCGGCGCAGCTCAACTGCGCGGCCGCACTGCTCGACGACAAGGTGGAGCGGGGACTGGGGGAGCGCACCGCCATTCTCACGCCGGACGAGCGCTGGTCCTACCGGCAATTGCTGCACCAGGCCAACCGGATCGCGAACGTGCTGGTCGAGGACCTGGGGCTCGTTCCCGGCAACCGGGTTCTGTTGCCGTCGCCCAACGGCCCCATGCTGGCCGCGTGCATGTTCGCCGTATGGAAGGCAGGCGGCATCCCGGTGCCGACGATGGCGCTGCTGCGCGCGAGGGAACTCGCCCAGGTGATCCAGAAAGCGCGCATCAGCCACGCCCTGTGCGACCGGCGCCTCGCGGTGGAGCTCGAGGGGGCCCGCGCGAATTGCCCGACGCTTGCCCAGGTCCGGTATTTCCGGGACGACGGTCCCGACTCGGTCGAGCACCTGGCGGGCGGCAGATCCCAGGAGTTCGCCAACGTGGCGACGGCCGCGGAGGACGTCGCGCTGATCGCCTTCACGTCGGGAACCAGCGGCGTCCCCAAAGGGGCGATGCATTGCCACCGCGATTTGCTGGCGATCTGCGAAGGCTTTCCGAAGTACGTCGTACGGCACACGCAAGACGACATCATCGCGGGGACGCCCTCGATCGCATTCACCTACGGGCTGGCCGGAGTATTTCTCGTGCCGCTCCGTTACGGCGCCTCGACGGTGCTCATCGAGCGCTACAGCCCCGAGACGCTGCTCGAGACGGTCAGCCGCTTCAAGGTCACGGTCCTGTATTCGGTGCCCCTCGTCTACCGGTCCATGGCGGCGCTCGCCAGGAACTACGACCTGTCGAGCCTGCGCACCTGCGTATCGGCGGGCGAGTACCTGCCGGTGCCCACGCGCGCGGCCTGGGAGCAGGCGACCGGCGTGAAGATCATCGACGGCATCGGCTCGACCGAGCTGGGCCAGATCGTCATCGCTGCCGCGGGCGCTGATATCCGCCCCGGCGCGACCGGCAAAGTGGTCCCCGGCTACCGCGCCGCGGTGCTCGATGAGCAGGGCCGCATCGCGCCGCCGGGCACGATCGGGCGCCTCGCGGTCAAGGGCCCCACCGGCTGCCGCTATCTGGCCGACGAGCGGCAAAAGACCTACGTCGTGAACGGCTGGAACGTCACGGGCGATGCCTACCTCATGGACCCGGAGGGCTATTTCTACTACCAGGCGCGCGTGGACGACATGATCGTGTCGGCCGGCTACAACATCGCCGGGCCGGAAATCGAGAACGCGCTGCTCGCGCACCCGGCGGTCGCGGAGTGCGGCGTGGTGGGCTGGCCGGACGCCGAACGCGGCCAGATCGTCAAGGCTTTCGTCGTGTTGAGGCTGGGCTATCAGCGCGGCGACGACATGGTCGCGGAGCTGCAGGAGCACGTGAAGCGCAATATCGCGCCCTACAAGTATCCGCGGGCGGTCGAGTTCGTCGATTCCCTGCCGCGCACCTACACCGGAAAACTGCAGCGGTTCAAGTTGCGGCCGCCGCCAGCGCCGCCGGCCGATGCGAAGCAGGTCGCCGAAATGGCGGGCCGGCCGCGGCGTCCGCGGGCCAAGCCAGCGCCCAGGTCGCGGCGCGCGGGCGCTCGCTCATGAAGCGCATCGTCTCATTGTGGCTCAACGGCCGGCGCCGCGAAGATGCCGTCGCCGACGGCCTGCTGCTGATCGACTATTTGCGCGAGGATCTGGGGCTCACCGGCACCAAGCGCGGCTGCGACGGCGGTGAATGCGGGGCGTGCACGGTGCTGGTCGACAATGAGCCGCGGCTCGCCTGCCTGACGCTGGTGTCCTGCTGCGACGGCAGGCGAATCGAGACCATCGAGGCGCTTGCCACGGGCGGGCGCCTGAACCCCCTGCAGCGCGCATTTCATGAAAAACTCGGGACGCAGTGCGGTTACTGCACCCCCGGGATGATCATGGCCGCCGAGGCGCTTCTGCGCCGCAATCCCGACCCGAGCGAAGCCGAGATCCGCGCGGCGCTCTCGGGCAACCTGTGCCGCTGCACCGGCTACGTGAAGATCATCGAGTCGGTCCAGGCAGCCGCGTCCGGGCGATGAACGATCCGATCCCGCGGTCATCCGGCACGGCGCGCGTCGCGGGTCGCCGCCAGCCGCTGCTCGACGGCATCGAGAAGGTCACCGGCCGGGCGCGTTTCACGGCCGATCTTCCGGCGGCCAACGCCCTCACCGGGGCGATCCTGACAAGCCCGATGGCCCATGCCGAGATCGTGCGGATAGACACTTCACGCGCGCGCGCGCTGCCCGGCGTGCGCGCCGTCATCACGGGTGAGGACTGCGATGTGCCCTTCGGGATCCTGCCCATCGCGCGCAACGAGTATCCGCTGGCGCGGGACAAGGTGCGTTACTGGGGCGAAGCGGTCGCGGCAGTGGCGGCGGACGATGCGAAAACGGCGCGCGCGGCGCTCGATCTGATAGAGGTCGAGTACCGGAAGCTCCCCGTCTATACCACCGCCGCCGAGGCGCGAGCCGAGGGCGCGGTCCTGCTGCACGCGGACAAGCCCGGAAACATCGAGCGCGAGGTCAGCAACTCGTTCGGAGACGTCGATGCGGGCTTCGCGGCGGCCGACCTCGTGCGCGAGCGGAGCTTTCATTATTCGGAAGTGGCGCACGCGCAGATGGAGCCGGACTGCGCGCTCGCCGACTTCGATCCCGAGAGCGGCCGGTTGACGCTGCAGTCGGTGACCCAGGTTCCGTATTACGTGCACCTGACGGTTGCCGAGTGCCTCAAGATGGATCCGGCGTCGATTCGCGTGGTGAAGCCGTTTGTCGGCGGGGGCTTCGGCCACCGCACGGAAACGCTCCCGTTCGAGATCGTCGCGGCGCTCCTCGCGCGCGCCGCGGCCGGCACGGTGAAGCTGCAGCTCACCCGCGCGCAGACGTTCACGATTCACCGCGCGCGGCCCGAGACCGATATCCGGCTCAAGATCGGCATGAAGCGCAGCGGCGAAATCACCGCGGTCGACGCCGAGGTCGTGCAGCGCGGCGGCGCCATTGCCGGGTACGGCATCATCACCATCCTCTACGCGGGCGCGCTCATGCACGCGCTCTACCGCCTGCCGGCGGCGCGCTACCGGGGCTATCGCGTCTACACCAACACGCCGCCGTGCGGTCCCATGCGCGGCCACGGCGGAGTCGACATGCGCCACGCGTTTGACGGCCTGCTCGATGAAATGGCCGGGGAGCTGGGGCTGGACGCGTTTGCCGTGCGCCGCGCCAATCTCATCACGCCGCCGCACCGCACGATCAATGATCTGCAGATCAACTCCTACGGGCTGCCCGAATGCCTGGACTGGGTGGAGCAGGCCTCGGGCTGGCGCGAGCGCAAGGGCAAGCTGCCCCGCGGGCGCGGCCTGGGCCTCGGCTGCTCCCACTTCATCTCGGGCGCGGCGAAGCCGGTGCACTGGACGGGAGAGCCTCATGCCACGGTCAACCTGCGGCTCGACTTCGATGGCTCGATCACGCTCCTGACCGGCGCCGCGGACATCGGACAGGGATCCTCGACGCTGCTCGCGCAGATTGCCGCGGAGGCGCTGGGCCTCGAGCTTTCGCGTTTTCGCGTTGTCGCGGCTGACAGCGCGATCACGCCGAAGGACAACGGCTCCTATTCGTCACGCGTGTCGCTCATGGTCGGCAATGCGGCGCTGGCGGCCGCCGAAGAGCTCAAGCGGCACCTGGTCGCCGGCGCCGCCAGGAAGCTGGAAGCGCGCCCCGAGGAGGTCGAGAGCCTGGCCGACGGTTACCGGGTCATCGGCACCGAGCGAGTCGTGGCGTACCACGACGCCGTGCATGCCGCGCTCGAAACCACCGGGCCGATCACCACCCGGGGCACCTACACCGTGCCGCGCGAATTGCAGGGCGGCAAGTACCGCGGGGCAGGCGTCGGCCCGAGCCCGGCCTACTCGTACGCGGCGCAGGTGGTCGAGGTGGCGGTAGACGAGGACACCGGCGAAATCAAGGTCGAAAAGATCTGGGTGGCGCACGATTGCGGATTCGCCATCAATCCGCTTGCCGTTGAGGGCCAGGTCCAGGGAGCGGTGTGGTTCGCCATGGGCCAGGCGCTCAGCGAGGAGACGGAGTTTCGCAACGGCATGCCGATGCGCGCGAATCTTCTCGACTACCGCGTGCCCACGATCGCCGAATCTCCGCCGATCGAAGTAAAGATCGTGGAAGCGCGCGATCCCAGCGGGCCGTACGGCGCGAAGGAGGCGAGCGAAGGCGCGGTCGGCGGCTTCGGCCCGGCGCTCGCCAGCGCGGTGGCCGAGGCCATCGGCATACGCTTGCAGGGACTGCCGCTGTCACCCGACCGGGTGCTGGAGGCGATCCATGCCCGCCGGCGCGGCGAGCGCCTGAAAGCCGCGCTGAAGGACACGCGCTGAAATGGAACTGCTGCCCGAGTTCGTGGTGAGGCACGCGGAAACGCCGCAGGAGGCGGCACGCCTGCTCGCGGGCGATGCCGGTGCGCGGATCCTTGCCGGCGGGACCGGACTGGTCGCCAACATGAGGCTGGGCCTGGACGCACCGTCGGTGCTCGTTTCGCTCGACCGAGTCAAGGGATTTCGCGATGTCACCGAACTGGGCGGCGTGTTGCGGTTGGGCGCGGGGGTCACGCTATCCCGCCTGGCGACCGATGCCGATGTCGGCCGGTGGGCGCCGGCGCTCGCGGAGGCGGCCGCCACTGTCGCCGGACCCGCGCATCGCAGCGCCGCCACCCTCGGAGGAAATCTTTGCCTGGACACGCGTTGCGTGTTCTACAACCAGAACGAAACGTGGCGCAGTTCGATCGGTTACTGCCTGAAATATCGCGGCGAGCTCTGCCACGTCGCGCCGCGCGGCAAGCACTGTCATGCGGCCTACAGCGGCGATCTCGCGCCGGTGCTGCTGGTGCTCGGGGCCGAGGTCGAGGTCGCGGGACCGGGCGGCGTGCGGCGCGCGCCGCTCGGCGCGTTGTACCGCGATGACGGCGCGCAGCACCTGGCGCTTGCCCGCGGCGAGTTTCTCACCGCCGTGCTGGCGCCGGCGGCGCGGCCGGGAACGCGCGTCGCGTATCGAAAAGCGCGGGTGCGCGGCGCGATCGACTTCCCGCTCGCCGGGGTCGCCGTCGCACTCGAGACCGAGGGCGGCCGCGTGCGCGACTTGCGGGTTGCGCTCACCGGCACCAACCCGTGCCCCCTGCTGCTCGCCGGCACCGGGGAATTCCGCGGTCAGCCGCCCGATCAGTCGCTACTCGACCGGCTCGCCAAGCTGGTGCAAAGGCAGGCGAGCCCTCAACGCACCACGGTGACGTCGTCGAACTACCGGCGGCAGGTTGCCGCCGCGATCGCGAGGCGCCTGGTGAGCGAACTCGCGGCCGCGGGTTGACGGGCGTCACGGGCCGCGATCACGGCACGCACCGCCCGCTCGGTCATTTCAACAGATACCCGAACCGTTGCATCGCCTTGGCGTAGGCGTCCGGACTCAGCTTGTTGACAGCCGGAAACGCGTCGCGCCAGTGGAACGGGCGGCAGGCATCGATGATCGCGCGCGAGTTGGTGTTATCGCCGCGCGCTTTCTGTTCCGGCGGGATGCGCGGATCGAGCGGCGTGCTCCAGGCGCCGTTGATGATGTCGATCGAAGTCGCCGGGTCCGAGCGCGTCAGCATGCCCCACATCAGATCCTCGAGATTCGTGACATCGATGTCCTCATCGACCACGATGACGTACTTGCCCGAGTACGCCCCGGCATGGCATTGCGATGCGACGTGGCCCGCCTGTTTCGCGTGCCCCGGATAGCGCTGCTTGATCGATACCCCGAGCAGCATGCGCGAGCCGCCCACTTCATGCGCCCACACCGCCTGCACGTCGGGCACTCCGGCCTGCTGCAGGTACTTGCGGATCAGCGCCGAGCGCGTCACCGCGCGGTAGCGCGCCTGTTCCTCGGGCGGCTGTTGCGGCGGGCAGCCGAACAGGATCGGGTCGTTGCGATGATAGATCGCCTTCACGTCCATCACCGGCTCCTCGCGCACGTCGCTGCCGTAGTAGCCGGTCCACTCGCCGAACGGGCCTTCGGGCTTGACCTTGCCCGGGTCGACGAAGCCTTCAAGGACGATTTCCGCGTTGGCGGGAAATGGCAGTCCCGTGACCTTGCCGCGCACGACTTTCAGGGGCTTGCCGCGCAGCCCGCCCACGATATCGAGCTCGCACACGCCGTAGGGCATTTCACTGCTCGACATGAGGAAGGTGAGCGGATCGCCGCCGCACACGATCACGACCGGCATCGGCTCGTTGCGCGCCCGGTACTTCTCGCGATGGATGCGGCCGTGCTTCCCGGGCGAGATGTAGAAGCCCACCGATTGCTTGTCGTGGATCATGACGCGGTAGGTGCCGGCGTTGATCCACTTTTCCTCCGGGTCCATGGTCACGTTGAAACTGCCGGTGCCGATGTAACGGCCGCCGTCGCGCTCGTGCCAGATCGGCACGGGAAAGCGCGTCACGTCGACCGCGGCGCCCGTCATCACGTTTTCCATCACCGGGCCGGACTCGACGAACTCGTGCTGGAGGGTGGACAGCTCGCGCAGGTAAGTGTCGAGAAACGCCTGCGACAATTCCATCTTGTTGAACTCGAGCGGCAGTCCGAGAGTCATGTTCTTGCGGCGCCCCGCGAAGAAATTGACGAGCACGCGATGTCCCTTGGGATAGCCGGGCACCTCGTCGAAGATCACGCACGGCGCGGTGTCCGAGTGCATGATCAGGTCCGCTGCCAGGCCAATGTCTTCCTGCCACGAGGCGCCCCTTACGTGCTTCACCTCGCCGAGCTGATCGGCCTGCGCGATCCACCCGCGCAGATCTTCGTAGGCGAAATGGAAGCGGGGATCCTTGCCGCGATTCCCCGCCCCGGACACGACGCTGCCGACCGGATTGCTCATGGCGTCGGGGGCTTCTTTGATGGTATCCATTTCACGCTCCTGGATTCGCACAAATGGCGTTGCAGGAAACTAACCCTCAGGGAGACGCACGAACTTGATCCAGAGCAAAGATAATCCAACTGTGGTCTTCCGGCCATTTCATGCAGGAGTGAGTGTATCCTCGCCGCCCGGCAGATCCGCGATTTTACTTCAACTTATCAACACAACCACTTATTATTAATAGTATTTTAGTGCAGAGTACCCGCCGGTAGGTTACAATGACACGTATGGGCCTGTTACCCGACAGGAAAGTCGTGCCGCTCAGGCGGCGGGCGAAGCACGCGCGCCATGCGCCGTGGCAAGCCGCCGTAGACCGGCTGGAAGCGCGCGTCGCCGAGGTCGAGCGCGGCATGGATGCGCTCGACCGCCGCATGACCGCGCTCGGCAAGCACGGTCGCATGAAGGTCGCGGCGTCGGTATCCATCCTGCTCCACGCCCTCATCATTTTCGGCGTGAGCTTCACGCTGCCGGACCTCTCCAATCTCGCCGCCCAGCCGCCGCTCGAAGTGACGCTGGTCAACGCGAAGACCCAGGCGCGGCCCAAGAAGGCCGACACGCTCGCCCAGGCCAACCTGGATGGCGGCGGCAACACTGACGCCCGGCGCCGCGCGCGGAGCCCGCTCCCGGTGCCCGTCGAGGACAAGCAGGGCGCGGAGCCCGCCATGGCGCAGAAGCGCGTCGCGCAACTGGAGCGCGAGGCCAGGCAGCTGATGACCCAGACGCGGTCGACGACGACAGTCGCGCCCCGGATCGAGGCGCAGCAGCCGAAGGAGGAGCCGCAGGTTGCGCCGAGCGCATCCGAGATCGTGAGCCGCGGCATGGAGATCGCCCGGCTCGAGGCCCAGATCGCGCGCGAGTGGGAGAACTACCAGCAGCGGCCGCGGCGGCGCTTCATCGGCGCGCGCGCGCAGGAGTTCCGTTTTGCGCGCTACATCGAAGACTGGCGCGCCAAGGTCGAGCGGGTGGGGGAACTCAACTACCCGCAGGCCGCGCGCAACCAGCGGATCTACGGCAGCATGGTGGTGACCGTGTCGATCAAGTCCGACGGCTCGCTCGAGCGGGTGGAGATCAACCGCCCCTCGGGACACCGGATACTCGACGCGGCGGCGCTGCGCATCGTCCAGCTTGCGGCGCCCTTTGCGCCGTTCCCGGCCGATATCGCGCAGGACACGGACATCCTCAGCATCACGCGCACCTGGATCTTTACCCGCACCGACCAGCTCGTCACCGAGTAGGAGTTGGCAGAGTGCAGTGGACAGTTTGCAGTACGAGCCGCTGCCAACTGACGGCTGCCGACCGACGACTGGGAGGTCAGTAATGACCGACCAGTACGCCGTCATCGGCAACCCTGTCGAGCACAGCCTCTCGCCCCAGATTCACGCCGAGTTCGCGCGCGTGACGGGCCAGGACCTCGCCTACGGCAGGATACTTGCGCCACGCGACGGCTTCCGCGAGGCGGTACTGGCGTTTCGCGCCGCGGGCGGCAAGGGCCTCAACGTCACGCTGCCGTTCAAGCACGAGGCCTGGCGCCTCGCCACCGTGCGCAGCGGCTTCGCGCTCGTCGCGGGGGCGGTCAACACGCTGTCGTTCCAGGGCGAGAGCATCGTGGGCCACAACACGGATGGCATCGGGCTCGTGCGCGACCTCACGCGCAATCTGCGCGTCGCGGTGCGCGCCAAACGCGTGCTGCTGATGGGGGCGGGCGGCGCGGCTTACGGCGTGATGGAGTCGCTGCTGCGCGAGCAGCCGGAAACGGTGGTGGTGGCGAATCGCACGCTGGAAAAGGCGATCGCGCTGGTGGGGCACTTCGA
>Ga0184615_10001024_pt1 | contig 15213 bp, 12 predicted proteins | sample PLM4_65_coex_FD_133134 | JGI IMG/M metagenome (GOLD analysis project Ga0184615, IMG submission 133134) | Groundwater sediment microbial communities from an aquifer in East River, Colorado, USA - PLM4_65_coex | ecosystem: Environmental > Terrestrial > Soil > Riparian zone | place: USA: East... | reverse complement strand
GCTGTCGGCAATCGCCAAAGCACAAGATGTCCCGCCCCGATTCCTGGCCAAGATCTTTCAAGCGCTGGCGAAGGCCGGTGTCGTCAAATCCCACCGGGGGGCCAAGGGCGGCTTCTCCTTGGCTCGGCCAGCATCCGAAATCACCATCAAGGACGTGATCGAGGCGATCGAGGGTCCCATCTACCTCAACGTCTGTCTGGTAGGCCAGGGGGAGTGCAGCCGCGATAAGATTTGCCCGGTGCACGCCGTCTGGGAAGAGGCCCAAGAGAAGATGATGAGTGTTCTGGATCGGGCGAATTTCGCCGACCTCGCCAAATCCGAGGAGCAGTTGCAAATTAGGGCTTCCTAGCACCTCTTGGCCGACGGAGGCACCGCAGGGGTGGGGGCGCGCACGCCGCGTCCCCACCGGGCCACTGTCTCCGCTCCGTTACCCGCCAAGTTCTCTCGTGGTCCGGGTTTCCCGCGCCTCTCTATGCGAGAGAGCAGAGGCTTCGCCATCTTTGCGGGACCGCCTGGTATCTTCCCTGTTGGGCCCGGACGTCTCTTCCTGAAGCCCGATCGCGCCGCAAGGGATGACAAGATGCTGACCGCCGCGCACACCCGGATCGGTCTGCGGGATATATTACCGGTTCCATCGAGATGAATTGGGGCAGGCTCCACAGAGTGAAAGCGGGGGGGTGCACGACAAGATTGTGAGATGAGATCACCCTGCCGCCCGGGCCTGCGACCAGCGCTCCCAGAAATCCTCGAATCGACCTTCCAGGTTGCATTTCACCGCCCCGTCGGCTATCATGGCCATTCAAGAGGAGCAATTTATGCCAGTGGGTCCGGCTTCCCATAAAGCTGCGATTGCCGAACACATCCTGCCTTTCGTCAACAAGCCGTCCCGTTACATCGCCGGGGAATGGAACGCCGTGGTGAAAGACCCGGCGATGGCCGAGGTCCGGGTGGCCCTGGCGTTTCCCGATGCCTACGAGATCGGGATGTCGCACATGGGCCTCAAGATCCTCTACCAGATTCTGAATGCCCGGCCGGACACCCTGGCGGAACGGGTGTACGCCCCCTGGCTGGATGCCGAGGCGCTCTTCCGTGAACGGCGCATCCCCTTGTGCAGCCATGAGTCGGGGCTCCCCCTGGCCGGTTTCGATATCCTGGGATTCACTCTCCAGTACGAGCTATCCTTCGCCACTATCCTCAATATGCTGGATCTGGCCGGTATCCCCCTTCGCGCCGCCGAGCGGGATGCCCGGCATCCCCTGGTCGTGGCCGGAGGTCCCGTGGCCTTCGCCCCGGAGCCGCTGGCGGACTTCATGGATGTCTTCCTCATCGGCGACGGTGAGGAGGCAACGCTGGAGTTATGCGATGTCGTCCGCGAGTGGAAGCGGGCGGGCGGCTCCCGCGAGGAGCTGCTGCGCGCGGTCAAGGCGATTGCCGGGATGTATGTCCCGGCCCTGCACCAGCCGGGCGAGGTCGTGCGGAAGCGGACCGCCCTGACACTCGACGTCGTGGACCACGGCAAGCTCCCCGTCCCCTTCATGGAGATCGTCCACGACCGGGCCAACATCGAGGTGATGCGAGGCTGCGCGCAGGGGTGCCGTTTCTGCCAGGCTGGCTACATCTATCGCCCGATCCGGGAGTATTCCGCCGCCAAGATCCGGGCGATGGTGGATCAGGCACGCCGCGGGACCGGCTACGAAGAGGTGTCCCTCTCTTCGTTATCCATCGCCGATCTGTCGTGCCTCCGGGATCTGGTGCCTCCACTCATGGCGAGCCTGGTTCCGGACAAAACCTCCCTGAGTCTGCCGTCGCTCCGGGTCGAGGCTCTGAATCGCAATAAAGAGATCGCTGAAGAGATCGCCAAGGTCCGCAAGACCGGGTTCACCATCGCGCCCGAGGCCGGCTCCGCCCGGTTGCGAAAGGTGATCAACAAGGAAGGCTTCGACGAGGAGCAAATCTTCACTGCGGTCCAAAACGCGGCCCGCGCCGGCTGGGAGTCTGTGAAGTTCTACTTCATGATCGGCCTGCCCACCGAGACGCAGGCAGACCTGGACGAACTGATTCGCCTGGCCAAGGAGTCGGCGCGGATCGCCCGCCGGGAGAGCCCCCGGGGTTTCGGCCTGACGGTCAGCGCCAGCTCCTTCGTGCCCAAGCCGCATACGCCCTTCCAATGGTTTGCGCAGGAGCCGATGCGGGTCCTGAAGGAGAAGCAGGCGTATCTGCGAGCACGGCTGCGCGAGGCGCGGATAGATTTCAAGTGGCATCATGTGGAGTCGTCGTTCCTTGAGGCCGTATTCACGCTGGGTGGCCGGGAGGTGGGTGCCGCCATCGCCTTGGGGCAGCAGCGGGGATGCCGCTTCGACGGCTGGACGGAGCAGCTCAAGTTCGACGCCTGGATGGAGGCACTGGCGGCTGCGGGCGTGGACCCATACGCCATCGCCAATCGACCGCGTTCCCTGGACGAGGCCCTGCCGTGGGATCATATCGACTGCGGGGTCTCCAAGCAGTTCCTACAGCGCGAGCATAGGAAGGCGCTACAGGTCAAGGGCACCCCGGACTGCCATGTGGGTCCCTGCAGCAACTGCGGCGAGGTCTGCGTCCCCAACTGGCGCACCTGGGCCCAGGAAGTGGGCATGATCCCGGTGGAGCCCAGAGCCGAGGGCCCAGAGCCGAGAGAAGCAATTGGTCAACTGGTTCATCAGTCAATTGGCCCAGACGAATTGACCAAGAGACCAATTGACCAATCGACTCAGGGGAGCCGGGTCCCCCCCGCGGGGGCGGCTCCGAGCCCGGCGCCAACCGTGCAGCCGGTCCAAAAGATCCGATTCGAATTCGAGAAGGTGGGAGAGCTTCGCTATCTCTCTCACCTTGAACTGATGCGGGCGTTGCAGCGCGCCTTGCGGCGCGCCGGCGTGCCGTTGGCCTACACGCAGGGCTTCAATCCCCAGCCGAAGGTCTCGGTGGCCCAGGCGCTGGCCGTGGGCGTCGAGGGCCTGCGGGAACTCGGGGAGGTGGAGCTGACATCGTGGGTAGAGCCCGCGGACCTCCTGGCGCGCTGGAACAAGCAGTTGCCGCCTGAGCTCAAGATTCTCCGGACGTGGGAAGCACCCCTGAACGTTCCGTCCCTTTCCGCCGGGGTACGAGGTGCCGTGTATCAGGTTCGGTTGCTGCCGAACGGCTGGGATCCAACCATCCTCGCCGTTCTCGGCAATGCCGGGGCCTGCGCCGACTTCCTGGCGCAGGGTCCCATCCCTGTCGAGGTGTCCAAGAAGGGCCAGACGGTGAGCCTCGACGCCCGCCCCTTCGTCCAGGAATTCTCCGCCAGCTCAGCGGACGGGTGCCCTCAGTGGCAACTGGTCATCCGGGCCGGCCTGGGGGGCAGCGTGAAGCCCCAGGCGGTCATGCGGAGCTTTCTGGGACAGCGGGTCCCCCCCGGCACACTGGATCGGATGGTCTCGTCCCTGCGGATCACGCGGACGGCTCTCGCCCTCGAGGGCCAGGGGTAGGCCTCCCGAGTCCCCCGTCCGGTCCGTCCCCCGCGATCAAGTCGTGGGGTTCCGACGGACGCGTGGCGGGGGTGTCGAGGTCTACGGATGAAACGCGAGATCATTGTCAATTCCTCCCTGGTCGAGACCCGGGTGGCCGTCATCGAGGACGGGATCCTGGTCGAACTCCTGATCGACAACTCCCACACCCAGAGTCTGGCGGGCAACATCTACAAGGGCCGGGTCCTGAAGATCCTGCCGGGGATGCAGGCCGCCTTCGTGGACATCGGGTTGGCTCGGGACGCCTTTCTGTACGTCCGGGACATTTACGAGGAGCTGGAGGATTACGAGCAACTTCTGACCCTGGGCGAGGGCAACGGCGACGAAGAGGCGGCCGACCAGGAGGCTCCGCCACCGCGCCGCGGGGAGAAACGCAACCGGCCGCGGCGACCCGCCCACGCTTCCATCGAGGAGTTGATCCAGGAGGGGCAGGAGGTTCTGGTGCAGGTGGCGCGGGAACCCCTGGGCACCAAGGGGGCCCGCATCACCTCTCACGTCAGCCTGCCGGGACGCTATCTCGTCTACATGCCGACCGAATCTCACGTCGGCGTGTCGAGGAAGATCGAGAGCGAAGGCGAGCGGTCCCGCCTCAAGCAGATCATCGAGGAGGTGAACCTCCCGCGGGAGGGGGTGATCGTCCGGACCGCCGGCATCGCGCGCTCCCGGCCCGAGATCCAGGCCGACTTCGAGTTCCTCCGCTCCACCTGGCAGCAGATCAAGTCCAAGGCCGAGACCCTCACGGCCCCGGCGCTGGTCCAGAAGGATCTGGACCTGGTCTTCCGCATCTTCCGCGACCTGATCACCAAGGACGTGGCGCGGCTGGTGGTGGACTCGGCCCTGGAGTACGAGCGCTGCCTGGAGTACACCGAGTCCCTGTTCCCGGAGCTGCGCCAGCTCCTGTTCCTGTACACCGAGGACGAGCCGGTCTTCAAGAGCTTCGGCATCGAGAAGGAGATCGAGAAGGCCCTCCGCAGCAAGGTGTGGCTCAAATCGGGGGGCTACCTGGTGATCGAGCAGACCGAGGCGTTGGTCTCGGTGGACGTCAATACAGGCAAGTACGTGGGCAAGCACGACTTCGAAGAGACTATCCTGAAGACCAACCGGGAGGCCGCCCGCGAGATCGCCCGGCAGGTGCGTCTGCGGGACCTGGGCGGGATCATCATTATCGACTTCATCGACATGGCCCGCCAGGAGAACCGGGACAAAGTGATGGCCGATCTGAAAGAAGCCCTCAAGGCGGACCGGTCTCCCACCAACGTGTCCCTGCTGTCGGAGCTGGGGCTGGTGGAGATGACACGCAAGCGGGTGCGGCAGGGGCTGAACCAGTCCCTGAGCCAGACCTGCGCGGCCTGCGGCGGGCTGGGCTGGGTCCGCTCCACCGCCTCCATCGCCCACCAGGCCCTGCGCGAGGCGGAGTGGCGGCTCGGGCGGAAGGGTCTGCCCCGGATCAAGATCCGGGCCGCCCCCGACCTCACCGAGTGGATGAAGGCGGAAGAGGCCGAGATCATCGAGAGCCTGCAACAAACCCTGGGCGGCGAGATCGACCTCATCCCCGAGGAGACGTATCCGCCGGGGAAGTACTCGCTGCTGGAGGGGTAAGGATCGTCGAGTGGTTGACTTGTCAATTGGTCAAGTGGTGAGTGGCAAGGCTCGAACTCCGGGCGGGGGTGACCAATTGACTCTTTGACAACTCGACTAGCTGGCAGGTTCCGGAAGGCCGGAAAAGCTTGACACTCCTGGACCCCCATGTTATAGAAGACTCCCCGTCTCGGCGAGAGGCGGGGTAGTTTTTTAGGGGGGCACGACCCCGAGTCCGGGTGCTTTTCGCTCGTTGTTCTCGAAGGGAAGGAGTGCCGGTGTACGCCATCATTGAATCGGGGGGAAAACAATACCGGGTGGAGCCCGGAGCCGTCGTGGCGCTGGAGCGCATCCCGGGGGATGTGGGCAGTCAGGTGGAGCTGGACCGGGTCCTGTTGACCTCGGATGGGACCACGGTGAAGGTCGGCAGGCCGACCCTGTCCGGCGCCAAGGTGATTTCGGAGATCGTGGCCCAGACCCGTGGTGAGAAAATCGACGTGTTCAAGTTCAAGCGGCGCAAGAAGTACCGACGCAAGACGGGGCACCGCCAAGAGCTCACGAAGGTCCGGATCGCGGAAATCGTCACGTAGGGTCGTGCCGGGGGCCGGACACATCCGGCACCAATGATCCTGGCATCCCAGAAGCAGAAGAGGACAGCATGGCACACAAGAAGGGCGTGGGGAGTTCACGGAACGGCCGAGACAGCGCGGGTCGCCGCCTGGGAATGAAGGCCTTCTCCGGCCAGACCGTGACCGGGGGGAGCATCATCGTCCGGCAGCGGGGCACGCGGTTCAAGCCGGGGAAGAACGTGGGGATCGGCGGCGACGATACCCTGTTCGCCAAGGTGGGTGGCGTCGTCCAGATCGAGCACCGGGGCGGCAACCGCTTCGTCTGCATTACACCCGCCAGATAATCCTACTGCGGATTGCGAACGCCCTGGGGGTACCCGAATTTCGGAATGACAATCCGAGATCTCCAATCCGAAATCCGAAATGTTCGTTGACACCGCCCGCATTGTGGTGCGGGCAGGAGACGGCGGTCGGGGTTGCGTGAGTTTCCGCCGCGAGAAGTACGTGCCCCGCGGCGGACCCAACGGCGGGGACGGCGGGGACGGGGGGAGCATCCATATCGAGGCCAGCCGGTCCTACCAGACCCTGATCGACCAGAAGTACCATCCACTCTACCGTGCCCAGCGCGGCGAACACGGGCGCGGCAAAGATCAGCACGGCGCGACCGGCCAGGACCTCCTCATCAAGGTTCCCCTGGGCACCGTGGTCCGCGACGCCGACACGGGCGAGATCCTGGCGGATCTCGTGATGGAGGGTCAGCGGGCTCTGGTGGCCATTTGCGGCAAGGGCGGCCGCGGGAACGCCCGCTTCGCCACCTCGACCCGGCAGGCACCCCGCGTCGCCGAGCCGGGGAGCCCAGGGGAAGTCCGGGCCATCCTCCTTGAACTCAAGCTCATCGCGGACGTCGGCCTGGTGGGCCTGCCCAACGCGGGCAAATCGTCCCTCCTGGCGGCCTTCTCGGCTGCACGTCCCAAGATCGCGGCCTATCCCTTCACGACTCTCACTCCGAATCTGGGCGTGGTGGACATCCCCCCCTTCGGTGGCTTCGTCGTCGCCGACATCCCGGGCCTCATCGAGGGGGCCGCGGCCGGGGCGGGGCTGGGCATCCGCTTCCTGCGCCACATCGAGCGCACCCGACTGCTGGTGCACGTGGTGGATGTTTCGGAGGCGGGCGATGACCCCGTGGCGGCCCTCATGACGCTCGAGGGGGAGTTGGCCGCCTACGATCCCACCCTCCTGCGCCTCCCACGCATCGCTGCCGGCAACAAGATCGATCTGCCTCATGCCGAGGGCCTGGCGCGTCTATCCGCCCTGTGCGCCTCGCACGGGATCCGTCTGGTCCCCATCTCCGCCCTGACGTGCGAGGGGGTCCCGGCGCTGGTGGAGGAGATCGCCACGACGCTCCGGGCGGTGCAACGGGAATCCTATGACCTCGCGCAAAGCGTCGCCTCACGCTGACCGCCAGGCGTGGCTGGCGCACCCCAAGCGGGTGGTCGTGAAGGTAGGATCGGGTGTCCTCTCCCGCGGGGGGATCAGCCTCCATCGGCCGGCCATCACCAGGTTGGCTTCGGCCCTGGCGGGGCTCCGGGCACGAGGGATCGAGGTCGTCCTGGTGTCGTCGGGGGCCATTCTGGCGGGGATGGAGGCCCTGGGCCTCACGGAGCGACCCCGCGACCTGCCGCTCAAGCAGGCCGCAGCCGCCGTCGGGCAAAGCCACCTCATGCGCGCGTACGACGAGGCGTTCCAACCCTGCGGACAGCGGGTCGCCCAGATCCTCCTCACCCAGGAGGACCTTCGCCACCGCGGACGGTATCTCAATGCGCGCAATACGTTCTTCACGCTCCTGCGCCTCGGCATCGTCCCCATCGTCAACGAGAACGATACGGTGGCCGTCCGGGAGATCCAGTTCGGCGACAACGACACCCTCTCAGCGCTGGTGGCCAACCTGGCCGAGGCGGACCTCCTGGTGATCCTGACCGACACGGAGGGGCTGTTCACGGCCGACCCGCGCCGGGATCCGTCGGCCCGGCTGATCCCGCTGGTGCGCCCGCAGGATGCCGTGACGTCTTTCTGCGCCGAGGAGGCCGGCAGTGCGGCCAGCATCGGCGGCATGAGCTCGAAGGTGCTGGCGGCCCGGCGTGCCGCCACCGCAGGCATTCCCACGGTGGTGGCCAGCGGGCTGCACCCCGGGGTGCTGGACACAATCCTGCGGGGGGCGGACGTGGGGACCTTCTTCAGGCCGTCCGGCAGCCGGATGCAGAGCCGGAAACGCTGGCTCGCGTTTGCCAGCCAGCCCCGCGGGGGGATCGTGGTGGACGCGGGGGCGAGACAGGCGCTGGTGGCCGGGGGCAAGAGCCTGCTCCCCTCCGGCATTCGCCTCACTCGCCGGGGCTTCCGCGCCGGCGACGTGGTCAGCTTGCTGGATCCCGAGGATCGGGAGTTCGCCCGGGGCCTGGCCAACTACAGCCGGGACGAGGTGGAGAAGATCAAGGGCCTGAAGTCCCACGAGATCGCCGCCGTGCTCGGCAGCAAGCCGTACGACGAGGTCGTGCACCGGGACAATCTGGTGATCCTGGAACGCCTGCATGCAACCGCAGACACCCAGCGCTAGCGCTGGGTACCCGGCAGATGGACGCGGATGGGAATGCAACCGCACATGAACGCACCCAGACGCGAATTCCCGAAGTGGGGAAATCGACTTTGCCTTCGCCTGTCCCAATTGATTGGCGTGCATTCGCGTCCATGGGCGGCTGGCGTGAGCGTCTCGCCATGAGCGGCTGTGACCTCCGCGCCATGGCCCGTGCCGCGCGGGCGGCCAACCAGGCGCTGGCCCGCGCCACCGGGGAGAAGAAGAACGCGGCACTCCGCGCCATGGCGAAGGCAATCCTGGATTCCCACGAGCCCATCCTGGCGGCGAACGCCGAGGACGTGGCAGCGGCCACGTCGGAGGCCCATCCCCCGGCCTTCGTGGACCGCCTGACCCTGACCGTCCCGCGGCTGGAGGCGATGGCCCGCGGCCTCCGGCAGATCGCGGAACTGCCGGATCCCGTGGGCGAGATCACCGGCATGTGGCGGCGGCCCAACGGCCTGCAGGTCGGGCGCATGCGGGTCCCACTGGGGGTGATCGGGGTCATCTACGAGTCACGGCCCAACGTGACGGCCGACGCGGCCGGCCTCTGCCTGAAGTCGGGGAACGCGGTGATCCTGCGGGGGGGGCGGGAGGCGCTCCGCACCAATACCGCCATAGGCGGCATCCTGGCGGCGTCCGTGACCTCGGTGGGGTTGCCGGAGGCTTCGCTCGCGGTCGTGCCGACGCCCGACCGGGCGGTGGTGAAGGAGATGCTCCAACTCCACCATCTGATCGACCTGATCATCCCCCGCGGCGGGGAGGAGTTGATCCGCGCGGTGCGAGAGGGTTCCACCATCCCGGTGATCGCCCACGACAAAGGGGTGTGCCACACCTACGTGGATGCGGGCGCCGATCTCGCCACGGCGGCGGAGATCGCCTACAACGCCAAGGTCGAGCGCCCCGGCGTCTGCAACGCCATGGAGACCCTCCTGGTCCATGCCGAGGTGGCAGCCGCCTTCCTGCCAGGCTTCGTCGAGCGCCTTGGCCGTGCTGGCGTGGAGGTGCGGGGTTGCGCGAAGACCCGGGCCCTGGTCCCGGGGATCCGGCCCGCCACCGAGGAGGATTGGGGCACGGAGTACCTCGACCTCGTCCTGTCCATCCGCGTCGTGGAGTCCTTCGAGGAAGCCCTGGCCCACATCGCCCGGCACGGCTCGGGGCTCGCGGAGGCCATCGTGACGGCCGACCACGGGCGCGCCATGCGCTTCCTGCGGGAGGTGGACGCCGGCGCCGTGTTCGTGAATGCCTCGACCCGATTCACCGACGGCTCCGAGTTCGGGATGGGCGCCGAGATGGGGATCAGCACGCAGAAGCTCCATGCCCGTGGGCCTATGGGCCTGACCGAGTTGACCTGTCAGAAGTTCATCGTCCTAGGCGACGGGCAGGTCCGCGATTCTCGGACCTAACGACCGGCGTCGGTGGGCGACCTCCTGGCACGAGGCGGAATCATGCGTCTTGGCATTATGGGCGGGACCTTCGATCCGATCCACCTGGGCCACCTGCGGGCGGCCGAGGAGATCTACTGGGCTTTCGGCCTGGACCGGATCATCTTTGTCCCGGCAGCCCGCCCCCCCCACAAAGATGAGGTCGTGGCCGCCTCCGCCCTCCACCGGTACGAGATGGTCTCGCTGGCCACGGTTTTCACCCCGTACTTCACGGTCTCCTCCATCGAGTTGAAGCGACCGGGGAAATCCTACTCCGTGGAGACAGTCCGAGAATTCCAGAAGATCTCCGGGCCGGATGCCACCCTTTACTTCGTGATGGGTGTGGATGCCTTCCTGGGGATGTCTGGATGGCGGCAAGCCCGGGAGTTGCTCGGCCTGGCACGGGTCATCGTGACGGCGCGCCCGGGCTGGCGCCTCGACGAGGTGGAGCGGTTGCTGACTCCCGAGCAGCGGCGGATCCTGGGGAACCCGGGCTTCCGGTACCTGAAGATCTCCGACATCGATCCCGAAAGGGTCGAGCGGGAACTGGCGCCTCGGCAAGTGCTCCTGGTGGAGGTGGTCTCGCTGGACATCGCCTCGCGGGAGATCCGGCATCTGGTGGAGGAGAGGCGGAGCATCCGCCATCTTGTTCCGGACACGGTGGCGGCCTACATGGCCAAGAATCGGCTCTACCAGCGGGCGAAGCCGGGCCGCTCCCGCGCCTCGGCAATCTGGCAATCCGGCGATCGGGCGACCCGGAACCCCTGATTGCCGGATTGCCCAACGGCCTAATCGCAAACATGATGGAGGGACTGCCATAGACTCAAGCGATGTGGTGAGGCTGGCTGCCGATGCGGCGGCCAGCGTGAAGCCCAGCTACCTGGCGATTCTGGACCTCCGCGGGCTGTGCGCGTTCACCGACCACTTTCTGATCGCGAGCGCCAACTCGACGCGCCAGGTCCGGGCCATCGCGGAGCGGGTGGAGGAACAGCTCGCGAGGGCGAAGGTTCGGATGTCGCACCGCGAAGGGATGGGCGAAGCACAATGGATTTTGCTTGACTACCATGATGTCGTCGTTCATATTTTCGCCGACCAAGCCCGCGAGTTCTACGATCTCGAGCGTCTCTGGGCGGATGCACCCAAGCAGCAACTGGTCGGCTGACCGTACGGCGCCGGGAGAGAGAGGACGTTCCTCCGGGTCATCTCCGGGCGGACCATCGAAGGCATAGCGGGAGACCGCGACCCCGCGCGTGACCGGTGGGGATCGCGGTAACCAATACCGACCTCGCGGAGGCAAGGCGATCGCATGGCTTCCGCGAGGATTTATATTCCCGCCGCAGCGGAACACCCTCTTCGCGGGGGTGGGGGTGGGCCACGCGACCGTGCGCGACGTGCGGGAACGGAACGGGAAGCCGTGACGGCCCTCGCGGCGGGCACCAGTCGGATCGCTCCGCCACGGGAGGGGACGAGGATGCCGGTCAAAGGACCCAAGCTGGAGAAATTCAAGCAGCGCTTGCTTGCCAAGCGGAAAGAATTGATCAGCGAGGTCCGGGACTCCAATGTCGGGAGTCTCGAGACGAATAGCGACGGGATCCAGGACCTCGCCGACCAGGCGAGTAGCGCCTACACCAAGGAGTTCCTGCTCTCCATCGGGGATGCGGAACGCCGCATGCTCAGACAGGTGGACGAAGCCCTGAACAAGATACGGCAGGACACCTACGGCCTGTGCGAGTCATGCGGCGAGATGATCAGCGAGCGGCGCCTTGAGGCGCTGCCCTTCGCTAGGCTCTGCATCACATGCCAGGAGGAGGAAGAGCGCGCGAAGGCCAAGACCTGACCTCGCCCGCCCCCTCTCACGGCCGGATCTACGGCCATGGCTCCGGCCGACCGTCGCGTTGGCTCTCGGTGGTGCCGGGTGCACGGATCGGAAGGCCGGCAGGCTCCCGTTCCCCCCCATTCACGGATCGCCCGTGGTCTCCATCCGGCGGGGCCAAGGGCGGCGCGTCCCTTCACCGATCGGCCCGTCTGTGGTTGCGCGCAACGATCCATGACCCGCGCTCCGCTCGCTCCCGGAACCTCACCGCCCCCCCCCTGGGGTCGCCCTCACCCATTTTCCGTTTTTCGCGGGCTCCTGGGATGGACCCTGCTTGCCCCGCGGCCGGCGTGGGCCCAGGTTGCGGAGGGCGGACGGTCCGCGCTCGACGCGCTGCGGGAGCGGCTGGCAGAGGGGCTGGGGATGGCGAACGATCCCACCGTGCAGAAGTACGCGGCCTATGCGGTGGGTGGGATCGTCTTGCTCTGGCTGCTCCGCCGGATCCCGCGGCTTCTGCAGTCGGGCGGGGGAGTGGGCGCGGCGACCCCATCCAAGTCTGAGAATCTTCGGGAGGCCCGGCGAGCCGTCCGGCGTGGGGATCACATCCAGGCAGGGCGATTCTACGAGGCAGCCGCTGATTGGGGGGCCGCGGCCGAGGCGTACGAGCGGGGGCGGGCCTTTGCGGAGGCGGCCGCCCTCTGGGAACGGTCGAACCAGCCAGCCAAGGCAGCCCGGCTGTACGAGCAGGCGGGCGAGTCCACCAAGGCGGCCGATCTGTACGCTCGCCTGGGCAACTATGCCCGGGCGGCGGGCCTGTTTCAGAAGGGCCGGCAGGGCATCAAGGCGGCCGAGGCCTACCAGCGGGCGGGAGATCCGGAACAGGCGGCGGAGCTGTATGCCAGGCATGAGGTCTTCGAGCGCGCCGGGGACCTCCTGTCCGGGCTGGGCCAGCATAAGCGGGCCGCCGAGCTCTTCGAGCGTGCCCTGCGGCGCCTGGTGCTGCGCAGGGGGGGCGAGCTCTCGCCGGAGGGGGTGCGGGAGCGGCAAGCGTTGGCACGCCGCGCAGGCGGGCTCTACGTGCAGAGCGGGCAACCCGCCAAGGCGGCTGCTGTGCTGTACTCGCACGGGTTGGAGGTGGACGCGGCGGAGTACTATTGCCAGGCGGGGGAGTGGGAAACGGGATTGGGGCTGTTCCTACGGCACCGGCAGTTCGACCGTGCCATCGCGGCGTGCCAGGCCCAAGGGGCAGAGGATCGACTCCACATCGTTCGGGGCGAGCAGTTCATGGCCGATGGGCACGAGGGGGATGCGGCCCGGGAATTTGAGGCAGGCCAGGCGTGGTGGCGGGCCGCAGAGATGTACGAGCGGGTCAAGGACTACTCCAAGGCGGCCGTCATGTACACGCAGCACGGGGATGACGATCGGGCCGCCGAGATGCATGTCGCCGCGGAGGAGCCCGCTTTGGCCGCGGCCGCCCTCCAGCGGCTGGGGAAACCCAAGGATGCGGCCCGCTACTACCAGCAGGCGGGGGCGCTCCAGGAGGCCGCCCAGGCCCTGCAGGCGGCGGGCGACTACTTCGGGGCGGGGACCCTGCTGATCCGGGCGAAGGCCCTGGACGAGGCGGTGTCGCTCCTCCAGCAGGTGGGCCCGGAGTCGGATCGGTACCTGGATGCCACGGTCACCCTGGGAGACCTGTTCCTCCAGCGCCGGCTGTATGGCCCAGCCCGGGAAAAGTTCGAGAAGGCCACGACCCTGCGCCCCATCGCGCCGGACTTCATTCACCCGACCTACCAGCTCGCCCTCATTCACGAGCAGGAGGGGGATCTCCGGAAGGCGCTCTCCCTCTACGAGAAGGTCATGGCAGAGCAGCTCTCCTACCGGGACGTCCAGACCCGGGTGGCCGAGTTGCGGGAGCGCCTGGCCCAGGCCGCCCCGACACCGACGAGTGGGGACGCCACGCAGATCGTGGCCTCGCCCGCCCGAGCCCGCTATCGCATCGTCAAGGAGTTGGGACGGGGGGGCATGGGGATCGTGTACCACGCCGAGGATCAGGTCCTGCAGCGCCCCGTGGCCTACAAGGTGCTGCCCAGCGCCATCCGCGAGGACCCGAAGTGCCTCGACGACTTCCTGCGCGAGGCCCGTATCGCCGCATCCCTGCAGCACCCGAACATCGTGACCATCTACGACGCCGGCCAGTCGGCTGACGAGATCTACATCGCCATGGAGTACGTGGAGGGCCGCTCCCTGCAGCAGATCCTGGACGAGACCTCGGTCCTCCCCTTGCCCTGGGGCCTGGCAATCTTTCGTCAGGCCTGCCTGGGGTTGGCCCACGCCCATAGTCACAATATCGTTCACCGGGACGTCAAACCGGCCAACATGATGATCACCTCCGCCGGTATGGTGAAGCTCATGGATTTCGGGCTGGCGGCGGTGGTCACCGAGGCCATGTCCAGGGCCACCCAGGTGCGGGGGACCCCCTTCTACATGGCGCCGGAGCAGATCCTGGGGGAACAGATCTCGGCTCTCTCGGATCAGTACTCCCTGGGCTGCACGCTCTACCGCATGGTCACGGGCCGGCCGCCTTTCGTGGAGGGAGATGTCCTGTACCACCACATTCACACCGCACCCGCCTCCCCTCAAGAGCAGAATCCTCGGGTTCCCGCGTGGCTGGATGCCATCATCCTGCAGACCATGATGAAGGATCGGTCGAAGCGCTTCCCATCGGTGGCCAGCCTGCTCCAGGAACTGGACCGCTGCTTGACGAGCGCCCGCGGGGCGGACCCAGCGTCCGGCCATGCGGCCCGCTGACGCAACACCGATTCGCCTCGGACTGCGGGACGTCCTGGCTGCCTGCCTCAACCTCGTCTATCCCACGCCCTGCCAGATCTGCCGGCACTCCCTGGGGCTGGATCGGGTGAGCGCCCTCTGCGGGGGCTGCTGGGGCGATCTGGAACGGATGCCGGCAGATGGCTGTGCACGGTGTGGGTGGCCCTTTCCGGGCGCTGCCGGGTCCCGCGGGACGGAAACCCCCCTCTGCCAGCGCTGCCGGGAGACGCGGGATCACTTCCGGCTGGCGCGGGCGGCGTTGCGCTACCGGGACGAAGGCATCGCCCGCGGCGCAATCCTGCTGGTCAAACACGGCGGGCACCTGGCCCTGCTGCAGCGCCTGGCGGGGCTCTTGGCGGAGGAGGCGCCTCACTACCTCCCCCTGGAGGAGTGGGACGGGCTGGTCCCGGTGCCTCTCCATTGGGTGCGGCGCTGGCGGCGGGGATTCAACCAAGCCGAGGTGCTGGCGCGCGCGGTGGGAAGGCGGCAGGGGATCCCGGTGCTGGGCCGCGCGCTTCGTCGCGTGCGGGCCACGCCCCGCCAGCACGGGGACTTCGAGGCTCGCCGCAAAAACATCCGGGATGCGTTCACCGCGGCAGCGGGCGCGGGGATCGCCGGCCGGCGCCTCCTCCTCGTGGACGATGTGTTCACCACGGGGGCCACGGCCGACGCGTGCGCTCGGGTGTTGCGCCGGGCGGGGGCCGCCGACGTGGGTGTCCTGACACTCGCCCGGGCCGAATGATGCCGGAGGCGCCGGTCCGCGGGTGACGCACCGGCGTTCCGGGAGGCGCTGGACTCATGTTCAGCAGACCGGACCAGCGCCGAATGATGCCCT
>Ga0184615_10001023_pt1 | contig 15215 bp, 13 predicted proteins | sample PLM4_65_coex_FD_133134 | JGI IMG/M metagenome (GOLD analysis project Ga0184615, IMG submission 133134) | Groundwater sediment microbial communities from an aquifer in East River, Colorado, USA - PLM4_65_coex | ecosystem: Environmental > Terrestrial > Soil > Riparian zone | place: USA: East... | reverse complement strand
GGCCGAGCGGTCCCCCTTCATGCCCAAGGACCCGAGCCGGCGGATGGCATTGGAGAAGGAGATCGGCGAGACGACCGCGGGACTGAAGCGATTCATCCTCCCCAACGAATACTGGCAGATCTAACAGCGCCACGGTGCGACCGGCATCAACGCCTCAACGTAACGGGATGGGACTCAGTACTACGTGAGCCTCCCCAGCAATCGGCTGGAGCTCTGGGCGCTCGTGGAATCGGACCGGATCAAGCATCCCGTCTTGCGCGAGTTCTATACCGAACGGGCCGTCGTGCACGAGGAGCGGCGACAACGCTACGAGGCGAATCCCGAGGGGGCCCTCGTCGAGTCGTTGTTCGCGTCGGCCTTCGTCGCCCACCCGTACCGCAACCCGGTCATCGGCTGGCCCAGCGACATCGAGAATCTCCTCCGCCCCGACGCCATGCGGTACTTCAAGCGGTTCTACGCCCCCAACAATGCGGTGGCGGTCCTCGTGGGCGATCTCGATCCCGCGTCCACCGCCAGAATCGCGGAAGAGCACTTCGGCTCGATCCCACCGCAGCCGCTGCCGGAACCCCGCATCACGCAGGAACCACCGCAGCGCGGGGAGCGGCGGGTATCGATCCGGTTTGATGCCCAGCCCCGCATGACGATCGGTTACCATACCCCGGCCCTGGGCCACCCCGATACGTACGCCCTGCAAGTCGCCGCCGCCATCATGGGAACCGGCAGAACAAGCCGTTTCTACCGCGGCCTGATCGACGGCAAGCGCCTGGCCTCCTCCATCGAGGTGCCATCCATCCCGCATCGGGACCCCGGGCTTCTCATCATCTCTGCCGTCCCCCGGGCGCCCCACACGCTGGATGAGCTGGAGAAGGGGATCGACGCCGAGATCGAGCGGCTGAAGGAGTCGCGCGTGACCGATCGGGAATTGCAGCGGGTGAGAAACCAGTTGGAGGCAAACCTGGTCCGATCCCTTCGATCCCCGGCTTCTCTGGCAGCGCATCTTGGCGCGGCGCAGGCCTTGACCGGGGACTGGCGCTACATTCTGGAATCTCGCAAACGGTTGAAGGCGGTGACAGCCGATGACGTGCAGCGGGTTGTGAAAGCCTACTTGACCACGGAGAACCGCACCGTCGCCACCCTGCTCGCCACCAAGCCATGATCAGGAATTCGCAAAAGAAGAGATGATGCCACTTGCCGTGAAGCGCGCGCTCATCGCCGGACCCTTGCTCGCTGCACTTCTGGTCGCGCAGGCCAGAGGGGCGGACGAACAGGCGACCGCTCCCGCCCTGCGCCGGTCCCAGGGCGCGGAGAAGATCGGCCTGATGATCTTCCCACCCCTGATCTGGAGCCCACCGGCCATCGGGATAGAGGTCGAGCGCCACACGCTCAGCAACGGGATCGTCCTCTACCTCTACCCCGACCGCACGCTGCCGCTCTTCGAGCTGGTCGGCCTGATCCGCGCGGGCCGCCTGTACGAGCCGGCGGAGAAGGCAGGCCTGGCCCGGATGGCTGCATCGCAGATCCGGTCCGGCGGCACCACCTCGACCACAGCCGACGCCCTCAATGACGAGCTGGAATCGCTTGCGGCGCAGCTCGAGCTGTCGGCCGGCGAGGAGGCGGTCGAGGTGCGCCTGAACCTGCTCTCGCGAGATACCGAGCGGGGCCTACAGCTCATGGCCGACGTGCTGCTCCGGCCGGCCTTTGATCCAAGCCAACTGGAACTCGCCAGGGGACGCATCCTTGAGGAGCTTCGCCGCAGGCGCGACAACCCGGCCGAGCTGCTGCAGAAAGAGTTCGCCGCCCTCCACTACACTGACCGACATCCGCTTGGCCGCGAGCCCAGCGAGACGACCGTCCGCGGCATCAGCCGCGATGACCTGATCGCCTTTCACCGGCGTTACGTCCGCCCCGACAACCTGATGCTGGCCGCGGCCGGCGATTTCGACAAGGAGTCCCTGATTGCGCTCCTCGAACGGTTCCTCGGGGCCTGGCCGGCCGATGGAAGCCTCTCGCTGCCTCCGATTCCTTCCGTCGAGCCCGCCAGCAAGGCCGGAGTCTTCCTGGTTGACAAATCGGTCCCTCAGACCGGCATCGCGATCGGCCACTTCGGCGTTGATCGTGCCAACCCGGACAGGCAGGCCATCGAGCTCATGAATCAGCTCCTCGGGGGCGGGGGGTTCATTTCGCGCCTTACGCAGCGGGTCCGGTCCGCGGAGGGGTTGGCGTATTCCGTCGGCTCCCGATTCGGAACCGAAGGGCCCGTACCAGGATTGTTCAGGGTGATCGCGTTTACCCGGACTGACGCCGCCCCACGAACCATCACCGCGGCTATTGAGGAGATCAAACGGCTGCGGGAGGAACTGGTCAGCGAGCCCGAGCTCGAAACGGTCAAGGAAGCCCTGGCGAACTCGTTCCTCCACCGGTTTGCTGATCCGATGGAGACGGTTCGCCAGTTACTGCTGCTCGAGTTCCAGCGCCTGCCATCCGACTACTACCAGACCCTCCTCGACCGCTACCGAGCGATAACCCCCGAGCGGCTGCAAGAGGTGGCCAAGCGCTATCTCAGGCCGGAGGACCTGGCCATCGTGGTGGTGGGTGAGGCAAAAGCACTCGAGCCCGCGCTCATGCCGTTCGGCCCTGTAAAGAAGCTCCCGTCCGAACCTCCGGCCGCCCGGGCGCCGTAAACCTCGACCACGCCTGTGGTTCCGCTGTAGTCCTCCTCTAACTGTTCGTGCCAACCGTCAACTTCGAATGCAGGGAAGTTTTTTCTTGACACCGCACTGCCCAGGGCGTAAACTTGCCCAGTCTATTGACACTGATAATCATTTTCACTTTCACTCTCGATGCCCGATAAACTCCGACGATTCCAACAGCACTTGACTCGTGCCGGGCTGAAGGCGACCCGGCAGCGCCAGCTCATCGCGAGGGCCTTCTTTGCCACCAATACCCACATCAGCGCAGAGGCCCTCTACCGTCGGGTAAGCGGGCGGGACCGCCGGATCGGACTGGTCACGGTCTATCGGACCCTGAAACTCCTGAAGGAGGCAGGGCTCGCCCACGAACGGCAGTTCGGTGAGGGACGTGCCCTCTTCGAGCACGCCTCCAGTGAGCGCCACCACGATCACATGATCTGCACCGACTGCGCGAAGATCACTGAGTTCGAGAACTGCGAGATCGAGGCGCTCCAGGAACAGGTCGCCCGCAGGTTCGGGTTCACCCTTCGGTATCACAAATTGGAGCTGTACGGACTCTGCCCCGAGTGCCGCGCGAACACCAACAGGGGGACGGGAAGGGTTCGCGCGGTTGGGGCCCGCTGAGACACCCCGGAACTTCCGGGGTTTTTGTCGGGACCGCAATTGAAAATGATATTCATTGTCATCTAAGCCAATGGCGTGATCTCGAGCCGATCCGAGACGACTCGCAGAGGAGGAACAATGATCGCTGGAATGCTCATCACCATTCGGGAGGGACTTGAGGCTTTCCTCATCACCGGAATCCTCTTGGGATACCTGAGGAAGGTCGGCCGCCCCGCCCTCAGCCGATACGTCTGGGCTGGGACGATCGTGGGCGTGCTGGCCAGCATCGGGTTAGCCATGATCTTTCAGAGGCTTGCCGTGGAGTTCGAAGGCCATCGGGCCGCCCTGTTCGAGGCGACAGCATCTGCCATCGCCGTGCCGATCCTGAGCTACATGGTGCTCTATATGCAGCGCCAGTCTCACAAACTCAAGGGGGAGGCGGAGGTCAAGGCCGAGTTGGCGATCTCGACGGGCCAGGTCCTGGCCCTTGGGACCCTCGCCTTCATCACCGTGCTGCGCGAGGGGCTGGAGACCGCCCTCTTTCTCACAGCCCTCACCACCCGGGTGTCAGGCGGGGGGCTGATGCCGGGCGCCATCCTGGGACTGGTACTGGCAGCGGCGATCGCCTATACGATCTTTGCCTCGACGATACGGCTGAACCTGCGACGCTTCTTCATCGTAACCGGCTTCCTGCTCGTTTTCATCGCAGCCGGCCTGTGCGCGCACATCTTCATGGCCCTCCACGAAGCCGGCTTTCATCTCCTTGGGACGACCGCCTGGAGCACCAAAGCGATCCTGGATAGCGAGAGCTTCCTCGGCCGGCTGCTCCACGCCTTCATGGGGTATCACGATGAACCGACCGTGATCCAGGTGGTGGCCTACTTCGGGTATCTCGGCATCATGAGCTGGGCCTTCCTGAGGGCGGTGAAGGCGACGGCACGACCGAATCCGACCCGGCAGGAAGTCCCGAAAGCCGCAGCCATCCGCTGAGGGGGTGGCGAAAGGGTGTGGATGGCTCAGGGAACAGGAGGTGCTTGAGGAGGGCAATTATTAGCGACAGCTTCTAACTGGTTCGAGGGTTCAACCACTAAATAGAAGGCGACCCCACCGCGCCCTGCTTGGCGGCTGGTGCGGTGGAGCCGCCTGCAGCCTCGGAAGGCCATTTCATCAAACGGCCCCGTGGAGCCCTTTTCTTTTACGGCCTTCCTGGCAGTGCCATTCTAGCAACCTCGGTGGAGCAAGTCTAGGGAAAAGGGCGACGTGTCGGCAAGCCAGCGAAGAACCGATAGCACCCAATTGATGGGAGAAGGGAGAAACCCATGAAACGAGTGCTGATGCTTTTCGTTGTGTTGAGTGTCGGGATGATCTCCGTCGGGACGGCATTCGGAGCGACACTGGATGACCTCGAAAAGCAGCTTCAGGACCTTCAGCGACAGATCCAGCAGATGAGGGACGAGAGGCAGCGACAGGATCAAAAGTTACGGGAGGTGGAGGCGGCACAGGCTGCGCAAAAAGAAGACCTCAAGAAAGAGACGGCGAGCCTGCGGGAGCAGGCGCGGCGGGTCTCTTCCGAGTTGGCCGAGCGGGTAAAGATCGGTGGGTACGGCTCGGTCAGATTCGAGGGCAACAGCCTCAAGGAGCAGAGCAATACCTTCACCTTCCGGCGATTCGTCCTCACTGCGGACGCCAAGCCTGTGGACCCGATGCGGATCTACATGGAGCTGGAGTTTGAACGGTTCACCCAACTCGAGCTCGAAAGGAGTACCCGACCGGAGGCAGGCGGCCTACGGGTCTCGGAGGCAATCGAAGGGACCGATGGATCGGAGATCTCCATCGAGCAGCTCTGGTTCCAGTACGACCTGTACGACTGGCTGAAGTTCCGCACCGGTCAGGTCCTGGTCCCACTTGGCCGGTTCAACATCAACCACGATGACAACCGCTGGAACATCGCCCGCCGATCTCTCGTCGATCGCGGTGTGCCCGTCCTGCCGGTACAAGCGGCCTGGCCAGAACTCGGGGCGGGTTTTCTTGGCGACATTCCCTTAGGACAGATGGGCAAGCTGAGCTATCAGGCTTACGTCGTCAACGGCGTTGCGCTTAATGCTGAGTTGGAAAAGAAGGCCCAGACCCGCGATCCGGACACCAACAAGCTGGAGCTGGAGGTCGAATTCAGGCCATCTCGAGGGACAGCCAAACTCGACGTGAAAGACAGCAAGGCGATCGCAACTCGCCTGGCCTGGAGCCCCTTCCCCGGCCAGGAGATCGCCGGCTCCTTCTACTACGGCCGCTACACCCCAAAGTTCTTGAGCGACGAGTCGGTCATCGCCTTCGCCATCGATGGCTTGACGACAATCGGGCCGTTCGAGATCGAGGCCGAGTATGTCAATACGAGCTTCCGAAACGTCGATCGGGTCGCCAGGAGCTTCGCCAGAACGGTTGTACAAAAGGAAGCCGAATTCGAAGACCTCCCCTCCAACCTCGAGATAGCGGTTGAGTTCGAGCTAGCCGGGCTTGCCAGGAACAAGCATGGCTACTGGATCGAGGGGCGCTACCGATTCTGGCCGGAGGTCCTGACCTCGACCGTCTTCGGGAAGTACTTCGAGAACCCTCAGCTCATCGTCACTGTGCGCGGGGAGCAGGTGTGGCTCAACGGGCTCGTGAGAGAGGTTGAGTTCGAGGGCGGGGTCCTCACCGCGCTCGAACAGGAGAATCGACACCTCTACCGGGTCACGGCGGGCCTCGCCTACAGGCCGACTCCCCTGGTGGTCTTTCAACTGGCCTATGAGTATACGAAAACCAACTCGGGACGGAGCCTGGCCGAGGTCACGAATTTCCTGCCGGCCCAGTCCAACGAAGACGACGCGCATGCGGTGTTGGTCGGTGTTGCCTTTGGCTTCTGAGGCAGACCATATTTCGCCGCCAAGCACCTGCCCTTTGCCCGCACTGACCCCTTATGCTATAAGGATGCGGATACTGTCCCGGCGCCGCTTCCTCACCTCCATTCTCAGTCAAGCCCTTCTGGCCTTCACCCCGGACCTGGTCAACGCCCAAGAGGGGACCTTCCTTGACGAGGACGAGGCCCCAAAGGCGGTCTTTCCAGAGGGCACTCACTTCGAAAAGAAGATCATCCCCTCAACCGACGCGCTGCGCGAGAAGATGAGGGAGCTTCTGGGCAGGACACGACCATCGATCTGGGAAGGCGCCTACATTACATATCAGGTCCGCCGGAACGGAGAGCGCCTTGGCTTTGCTGTCATCGTGGAAGAGATCGGGAAACACCGCCCCATCACCTTCATCGTCGGCATCAAACCCAACGGAAAGGTCAAGGATGTCGCCCTGATGGTCTATCGTGAGGCCTACGGGGGGGAGGTTCGGGAGCGGCGCTTCATGCGCCAGTACCACGAAAAGGATCTCGATGCCCCACTCCTGCCGTATCGGGACATCGTGAACATCGCCGGAGCCACCCTCTCAGTCCAGTCGATTGGCCGAGGGGTGAAGAAGGCCCTTACCCTTGCGCAACTCGTCCTTCTTGATAAGCTCCGTCGGCCATGATACCTTCCCATCTGCGCGCCGCACTTCCTTCCCACAAGCGTTCCAGGCGAGCGCCGACCGTCGCCCTGCGAGAGATCCACTATGTCATGGGAACCCTCTTGGATATCACCCTGCACCATGAAACGGAGGAAGAGGGGAAACGGCTACTGCGCAGGTGTTTTCAAGAGGCCCGGCGGCTGGAAGAGGTCTTCTCGACCCATGATGACGGCAGCGACCTCAGCCGCCTTAACCGGCACGCCGGCCTTGGGCCGTTCGAAATCAGCGGGGAGCTCTGGTCGGCGCTGGAGATCTGCCTGCGCTTCGGAAGAAAGACCGAAGGGGCCCTGGACATCACCATCGGACCGCTCATCGACCTCTGGAGGGCGGCTGAAGAACGTGGGACCCCGCCCTCACCCGCTTCCGTGTCGGAGGCGCTTGGCCGGACAGGGATCACGAAGGTCGAGCTGCATCCAGATGGGAGGGTCCTGTTGCGACAGGCCGGGATGCGACTGGATCTGGGCGGGATCGGCAAGGGATACGCCGTGGACCGGCTGAAGGGACTGCTTCTCGAGGAGGGTGTCGGGCGTGCCTTCATCAACTTTGGCAGGAGCAGTCTCGCTGCAATCGGCTCACCTCCGGACCAGGAGGCCTGGCCGGTCCTGCTTCACGGCGACGACGGAGACCCTGTCGGGATCGTGCATCTGAGAGATCACACCATCTCCGCCTCCGGCAGCTTCGGCCACTCGTACGAGATCGGGGAAACCCGCTACGGGCATCTCATCGATCCACGGGACGGCTATCCCGTACGCCAACCCGTCCTCGGCGTGGCCGTAGCCCGGACGGCCGCCGAAGCCGAAGCCCTCACCAAGGCGCTGGTGATCTTTGGGCCCGAACAAGGCTTCACGGTCCTCAGCCGAGCTTCGAAGGCTGAGGGCCTGTTGACACTCTCCCACGGCTCGTGGATCACCAGCTCCGGATTCACCGACACAGTCCGATTTGAGACCGACAGACTCATTTCGAGAAAGGATATCAGTTGAAACACTTCACCTATCCATTGTATCGGCTGTCCGCAGCCACCCGGGAGGTCAAGATCATCTATACCGCCTTCTTGTGTTTCATGGCGGTGGGCTTCCTCACGATCGCCCTCTATCAGTTCAAGCGGATCGGGGCCACCTACGATCTCGTCGTGGCCTACTATCGCGGCGGCGATTTGGGACAGGAGATGGCCTTCCCGAAAACCTTCGTCCAGCTTCTTGAGACCACCCACTTCCATGCCTTCATCATGGGGGTCGCCTTCCTCATCCTCGCCCACCTTTTCATCGCCACCTCGCTCGGTCCGCGGGCGAAGTGGGTCTTCATCGGCCTTGCGTTCTTCTCCTCCCAGGGTGATCTCGCGGGAGCCTGGCTCATTCGATATCTGTCCCCCGCCTTCGCCCTCCTCCAGCTCGCCTCCTGGCTCGCCATGTGGCTGGGATATGGAGCCTTGATCTTGCTCCCGCTGTATGAGATGTGGGGAAAGGGATGGGGGCAAGCCGAGAGGAAGGGAACCACTCAGACGGAAGAATGAAGCCTTTTAGCGATTCCTCGGAGACACTGCCTCCTCCAAGGCGTTCAGGGAGCAGGCCTCCTGCGGAGGACAGGCATCGGCTTCGAGTTGAATCGTGGTGTGGGCGATGCCGAACCGCTCTTTGAGCATCTGGCTGATTCGATCGAGAAGCTGGTTCCCTTGACTGACCGGGAGGTCGGCCACCTGGAGGTGGCAGCTCATGGCATAGACATGGGAACTGAGGCTCCACACGTGCAGATCGTGCGTATCCTTGACTTCGGGGAAGCTCTGCACTGCCTGCAAGAGACGATCGACATCCACGCCCCGCGGCACTCCCTCCATTAACACATTCAAGGTCTCGGCCACGATGTCCCATGATCCAACGAGGATCAGCAACCCGATGACGAGACTGAGGAGCGGATCAATCAGGCTCCAGCCGGTGAGCAGAATGATGGCCCCGGCCGCCACGACGCCGAGGGACACACAGGCATCGCTCAACAGGTGCAGGTAGGCGCTCCGGATGTTGACATCCCTGGTCTTCCGCCTGAGAGAGAACGCGGTCGCGAGATTCATCACGAACCCTATGCCCGCCACCGCCATCATCACCGCGGCCCCCGGCAGCTCGGGATGCTTCAGGCGCCGGATCGCCTCGTAGAAGAGCCAGAGGGTGATGAGGATCAGGGCGACCCCATTCCCTAGTGCGGCCAGGATCGTGGCGCGATGATAGCCGAAGGTCTTGTGCTCTGTAGCGGGGCGCTCCACCTGCCGGAGCGCGACCCAGGAGACGACCAAGCCGATGACGTCGCCGAAGTTATGCCAGGCATCGCCGAGGAGGGCGAGGCTCCCTGCGACCAGGCCCGCGACCAGTTCGGCGAGGGCGAACAAGAGATTCAGGACGATCCCGATCTTCAACCGCCGATGAACTGAGCGCCCGCTCTCCTGCAGGACACCAGGATTCATGCCCCTACTCTCCCTCACCGCGTCGTCCCGCGCCCGCCTTCGCCGGGTAAGGCGAGGTCTCGGATAACTTGACCCCGCTTCCCTTCGAGGGTCACCCGCTTCCCATTCAGCGAGAGCACGATCCCTTCGGAATTGCCGATGGTCACAACAAATCCCTTGTTCGCCGACCACTGCGCCACTTCCCCGCGAAGTAGTAGGACCTCCCGGCGGGAAGACCCATCCACCGAAATCGCAAGCCAGGTTGCCTCCTTCGCCTCGGCTTTTAGCGTATGGTGGGAAGGCTGGCTCTGGGACTCCCGCGCTGAAGAAGCAGCGACCGTTTTGGCTGTGTTCAATCCCTTTGGCTGCGCCTCACCGGGGGAGGTTACTTTCGGGCTGAGTGGGGCCACCACGCCGCCCGGTGGGGGCTGCGGAGCGGTCTCTTGAGGCGAGGGGGATTGCGGCGGGCGCCCCGATGATGGCAACTCCGGCGGGCGCCCGGAGAAGAGGGAGAGCACGATGAACATCAGCGGAATTGCGGCCGCCGCCGGCACCAGGTACAGAAGCAGGCGCCGGAAGTTGATCCTCGAGCCCGTTAACGCCGCCGCCTGTGGCGGGGCGCTCGCCATGGGTGACTTCATTTGGCGGCGAAACTGCGTCTCGACCTGTTTCGGATCAAGGCCCAGCGAGGCGGAATAGTCCGACAGAAACCGCAAGATGTACATTGGATCCGGAATGAGATGGAATTGCTCCTCTTCCATCAGCCGGACAAAGGGGAGCGAGACCTTGCTGGCGGCGGCGGCCACTTCGATCGTCAGACCTCTTGCCGACCTGGCCTCCTGCAGAAGCCGGCCAATCGGGATCGTCCCGCTGCCTGTGTCACTACTCATTTCACCCTCTTCTCGCCAATACCATTACCCCGGCACTGCTGCCAGTAACCCATCATACCCTGGCAGAAAGAGCATCCGCCCATAGACGGGCCGGCCACCCTTGTCCGGTGGCAACCCCCGATCGCCGCGATGGGAACCATCGCCGCTCACTCATATTAGAATCCAGTGATTGGCGAGTGTACGCTACCACACCACAGGGACAGAGGCAAGCGGGTGAGCAGCCGGTAAGAGGATTCCTCTTACACTTCCTCAGCCTGGCCTGGGAGTGGAGGCCGGGTGTCGTCGCCGAGGTAAAGGCTCCCGGCTCCGTGTCTGGCGCGGGACAACTGCGTCCGCAATTCACTCCGACTATTATCAAGCTGCGTGAGTGATCTCGACAGCCGGCCCTCCACCTCTCCCTCGAGCTTCACCAGGGCATCGCCAATTGTTTTCAGGGCCGAGCTGAGCCTCGCAACATCGATTTTCGCCGAGAAGCGAAGGACCACTTGCAGAAGTGAGAGGAGGTAAGGGAGCGCCTGGCTGTAGCTCACGAGAACGATCCCCTCCTTGAATGCCTCCACGTGAGCCTCGAGGCAGAGATCAAAGACGGCATCGGGCACGACCACGACACCCAGTTGGATCGTCCGCTCGGGATCGAGGTACTTCGCCGCTTCTTTGACCTTCTTCTTCACCTCGGACTGGATCGCCTCGATCAGGGGTCGGCGGGCTTCAGGGTCGTCGGTCTCGGCCAGCTTCTCGATCGTGGCCATGCTGGGCCACTTGCTATCGATCGGAAGCAGCTTGTCGTTCGGCAGGCGAAACGCAAACTCCACGACCTTGTTATTCAGGGTGAGGTTCATCTCGCGGAGTTCCGGCGGCAACTGTGCGAGGATCCCGCCAAGGATGTTCTCGCCCGCGGTCCCACGGCTCTTCGTCCCCGCGATGACGTGTTCGATTCGCCTCAGGGAATGCACGGCCTCGCGTACTGCTGTCTCCCGGACCTCTTCAGCCGACTTCATCTGAGCCAGGAGCTCTCGGGTCTGGCTGATCTCTTGGCGAAGATCCGCCTGGGCCGACACAAGATTCGCCTGGAGGGCCTCCTGCACCTGGCCAAGCGATTGGGTGAGCCCGCTCCGAGCGCCCGCCGTTGTTTCCACCACCTTCGTTTCAAGGGACTGCAGCCCGCGCTCCGTCCCCTGCACCTGTCCCCTCAGGCTCTCCTGTTGCCTGACAATCGCCTGGGTCTCGGCAGCGAGAAGGCTGAGCTTTTCGATCAGCTCACCCTGGCTCTTCTGGAACCCTGCCGCCAGGGCCTCCACCAACCGGCTCGGGCCACGGCCGCGAAGGAGGACCAGGACCGCCAACACAAGCAAGAGGACCAAGGCGGCCAACAGGAGAACCAACCAGAATGCGGGTATCATGAGAACCCATCCTCCACAATCAATTGACAACCTATCGGGGACTGACTAAACCTCCCGCGAATGACCACCTCTAACTGAACAAATACTTCAACCCACGGGCTCGTGCCGTTCCAACTTGATGCGCCGAATCTGAGCGGCGTCCCTTATGGCAATAATCGCGACCACGCGGAACGGCAAAGTCGCCATAAATAGTTGGAACGGTACTGGCCCGCCAACTGAAGGGAGGCGTCTCCATGAAGAGGTTCACCGGGGTGATCATGACAGGTGCCCTGCTTGTCGTCACCCTGACCCAGCCGTTCCTCGCCAGGGCCGGGGAGATCGAAGAGCGACAGAGGCGCCAGCAGGGGCGGATCGCTGAAGGGATCGAGGGCGGCGCCCTCACGCCAAAAGAGGCAGCGAAGCTCGAAGGAAAGGAAGCCCATATCCAGCGCGAAAAGAAGCGCATGAGAAAGGACGGAAAGCTTTCGGCCAAGGAGAAGGCAAAGCTGAATCGGGATCTCAATAAGACCTCAAAGGAGATCTACAAGGAACAACACGATTAGAGGAACCGATCTCCTTCGGTTGTCTCCGGCTTGCCCGCCGCCTGCGTGGGCCGGGGATGATCAGCTCGAGCGGGATTGTCCTCGGCCTGCCGCTTTCCCTCTTTTCCGTTCATCTCGCCGATCCGCCCGAGCACGTCAGCCCAAGAGCGGACACGCTGTATGTTTTCCGGTAGGATACCCTGATTCCACGGGTGATCGAACAGCAGAACCGGGATGGCTGTCTCGGCAACAGCGGTGGCCACCGCCAGCTCATCCTCGATGAAGAGATCGAGCTGTAACTCAAAAGCGGCCCCCGACTTGTACCGGTGCACCGGCTCGATCCGATTATGGACCACCGCGCCGAAATGGCGGAGCAACCCCACCTGCTCCAGCCAGCTTCTGGTTGCGGCCTCGTCTCTCGCGGCGCGGCCGGTGACGATAAACAGACGGTGACCTTCTTCGGCCAGAGACTCCACGGCCTCCCTGGCGCCAGGCATCAGCGGACGCGATAGGAAGAAACCGTCTTCGATCAGCTCCGAAAAGAAGTTGTGGGCTTCCCGGCGAGGGATCTGGGGGAACCTATCGAAGATCCTCCACGCGCCGTCGGCGAGATCGATCGTGAGACCGAAACGCCGGTTGAAGGCCTGCAGGTAGTGAGGCAGCGAAATCGCCAGGACGTCGTCGAGATCGATCCCGATCTTCATCCTTCACGCTCCCCTGTCCAGGCCGTCGCGGGGCAGATGGTCCTGAAGGCGCAAAAGCCGCAGACCCACGGATTGGGCGTGGCCTGGAAGAGACCGATCCGGATTCCACCCGCGGCGGTCCGGATTCGGTCGGCCACCCGCTCGAGCTCCTTTTCCCCTTTGAGGGCTCGCCCCACCACCACTCCACCCGGGGTCAGGAAATGCAACTCCACACGGTCGGGCAACCGGCCAATCGTCTCTCGGTAGGCCAGGGCGTAGAGTGCAAGCTGTTGGCTTTCCCTGGCGTCTTTGTCCGCCTCCTTTTGATCCCGGACCGAAGACGTCTTATAGTCGATGATCACCGTCTCGCCCGCCCGCTCGTCCAGACGGTCCAGATAGCCGGTGACGATGTCGTGGCCTAGCTGGAACCGGAACTTCTTCTCGACGGAGGTGGGTGGCGGCGCGGCCTCGGCGAAGGCATGGAACTGCGCCAGAGCGTCCCGGCCTTCCTGCAGCCGCCGCTCCTCATGTTCCCGCGAGATGAACCCCTCGTTGACCCAGTGATTCTCAAAAGAGTCGATCAACTCCTGGAGCGACATCGGCACGCCCTGAACGCGACGGCTATGATACGCTTGAACGGCCCGGTGCACCGCGGCGCCATAGACGACCGCCTGATCCCTGAGGACAGGCACCCGGAGGATGTGGACGTACTTGTACTTCAACGGACAGGTCAAATAGTCATCGATCTTGTAGTGAGAGAGGTTGAGAGGCGTGTCGGCCGGCACACTGAGATCAGGCTCGACGTCTGGGGGTGGAGCGGCGCGACCGATCACCGCCTCCGGCGCCCCTCGCCAGGGATGGTTCTCCTCCTCTTTTGGCAGCTCTAGCGCCTCCGCCAGGAAACGGCTCCGTTTCCACTCCCGCTTGGTCCCGTAATCCCTGGCCCGTGTGAGGAAAAGGTGTCGCTTTGCCCGCGTCATGCCAACGTAGAACAGTCGCCGCTCCTCCTGCAAGTGGAAGTCCCCCGATGGCAACAGGTCCTTGATCAGCTCGTCGGGCAGCGGGATCGCCTCCCTCCGATACACCGATGGGAACCGTTTCTCCACGAGCCCCGCGAGAAAGACTGCCTCGAACTCGAGGCCCTTGGCCTTGTGCAGCGTCAAGACCTGAACCGCTTCCGCCGCCTCCTCACCCTCCGCGATGGGGGGGTCCTCTCCCGCGTCAATTAGCATCGTGAGATACGGGACAAAGCCGGCCACGCGATCCTGGGGCGCTACCTCGCCGAACCGCTGAACGACGCCAAAGAACTCGGCCAGGTTCCCGACCCGTTGATGATCACGAGGGGAATTCGAACGGACCAGACGCTTGCAGTAGCCGGGGCGCTCCATGAGAAAGTCGTAGAGGATGCGGCCCGTCGCCTCTCGAGCGGCCTTCCCGAGATAGCGATCAAGGTCGTCCAGAATGGCGCTGGCGGTGGCAATCCCCTCGGACGAGACCCCAGAGAGTTCAGGGATAATTCCAGGCCGCCTCGTGATCTCGGTGAGCACCTCGTAGAGGCTCCGACGTTTTCGAGAAGCATAGCCGTTGCAGAGGACGAGATCTGCCGCCGGCATCCCGTAGATATCTGAGCCAGCCAAATGAAAGAGGCTCAGAGAGTCGTGTGGGTCAGCCAGCAGCCGGAGGAATGAGACGACCAGCCGGATCTCCTCCCTGTCGTACAGCCCCCTGGCTCCGCTGAACCTCCAGGGAATCCCCTTCATGTTCAGCGCCCGCAAAAACGGATCGGCATCGCTGTTTCGGCGGACCAGGATGGCGATGCTCCCCGGCGCGTACTCTTTCGCCTCGACGAACTCTTGGATCTTCTCGGCGGCCCAGTCGGCCTCCTCGTGATATGTCTGAAAGACCAGGCTCTCTATAGCCGGGCCGTCGGCATTCTGCGGGCGGAGTCGCTTGTCCACTCCTTCGCGGTACTCCAGGCGATCCGGATTGTTATGTTGGATCAGGCGATAGGCCGCATCAAGGATGCCCGGGGTCGAGCGATAGTTCTCGACAAGGACGACCGTCTCCGCCTCGGGAAACTCCTTCCGGAAATTCAAGATATTACTGATGGAAGCCCCCCGGAACTTGAAGATCGACTGGTCGTCATCGCCCACCACGGTGACGTTCCGATGCGTGGCGGCCAGCAGCTTGACGATCTCGAACTGCGCATAGTTGGTGTCCTGGAACTCATCGACCAGGATATATCGAAACCGCTCTTGCATCTGCCGCAGCACGAGCGGATGTTCCCGAAACAATGTGAGGGTCTGCGTCATCAGGTCCCCGAAGTCCAGTTTCCCCTCTTGGGCCATCAGTTCCTGGTAGCGCCGATACGCCTGGGCAACCTCCGTCTCCCGCTTCGCGCGTTCCGCCAGC
>Ga0184615_10001020_pt1 | contig 15243 bp, 13 predicted proteins | sample PLM4_65_coex_FD_133134 | JGI IMG/M metagenome (GOLD analysis project Ga0184615, IMG submission 133134) | Groundwater sediment microbial communities from an aquifer in East River, Colorado, USA - PLM4_65_coex | ecosystem: Environmental > Terrestrial > Soil > Riparian zone | place: USA: East... | reverse complement strand
GGTAGGACGCTCTCCCGGGTGAGCATGCCGGTGCCGAGCCAGCCGAGCGTCCAGTACGCGTAGTGCGCGAAGAGCGCCATCGCAGCGCGTCCCGGCGCGAGATCGGCGCGAACCTCGCCGCGCGCCTGCGCCGCCGCGACCAGGTCCGCGACGTGCTCCGCGAACTCGCGCGTGAGCCGGCCCAGACCGCCCGGATCGTGCGTCCGAAAGAAGAGCTCCTGCACGATCGCCTTCGAGAGCGCGCGATCGCGCGCGTAGTACTCGGTGAAGCGCCCGAAAAGACACATCAGCTGCGCGACCAGGCCGCTCGTCTCGGCGGCCGTGGCCTTGCCCTCCGCGAACAGCTGCCGCGCATCGGCCTCGAAGCTGAGAAAAAGCAGCTCGCGCTTGTCGCGCACGTAGAGGAAGAGCGTCCCCGTGCCGATCTCGGCGCGCTCGCAGATCTCGCGCGCGGTCGTTGCCTCGAAGCCCTTCGCGCGGAAGAGCTGGCGCGCCGCCGCGGTGATCCGCGCCAGCTTCTCGCGCTTGTTCCGCTCCCGCAGGCCGATCGCTGCTTCAGGCATGAGCCCTCCACCGAACGCGATCAATTATGAACACGATCAGTTTAGCGCGCAAGCCCTGGAGGCGGCGAGCTTCCTAGAGCGGCGCCAGCTCGACCGGGATTCCCGTCATGAAGGCCTGGCTCGACAGCGGCTCGAAGGAGTCGGAGCCGATCGGCAGCAGCACGTTCGCGTTCACCCCCGGCGTGCGCGCGGCGAGCCGCATGCCGGTCGCGCCCCGATTTCCCCAGCCGTGCGTCAGCGCGACCACGCCGCGCATCAGCGTGGGGTCGAGCTCGACCTCGAGCGCAAGCTCGCCCTGCTCGTTCCAGATCCGCGCCTTCGCGCCGGCCGCGAGAGCGCGCGCGGCCGCATCGTCGGGGTGCACGTAGAGGCGGTTCCGATCGCGCTCGCCGCGCTTCATCTTCTCGACGTTCGCGTACCAGCTGTTGTGCATGTACGGGTCTCGCCGCGTGATCAGCTTCAGGCGCGCGAGCCCTTCGCCCTCGAGCTCGGCGAAGATCCGCTCGGCGCGCTCTAGCGCGTCGCCGAATGCCGGCGGACAGCAGTCGACCTTGTGGTCCGGCGTCTGAAGCTGCTGCGCGTAGAAACGGCCCGGCGTGAGTGGCTCGAAGACGATGCCGTGCGGATTCGCGCGCAGCTCCGCGAGTGAGTGACCGCGCGTCTTCAACATGTGGTCGATGCGGCCAAAAAGATCCGGCTCGGGACCGGCGTCGAGCGCGCTCTTCAGGCCGAGCGCCTGCGAGAGCCGCGCGAAGATCCACCACTCCTCGCGCCGCTCCGCCTGGGCGGGCACGACGGCCTCCGTGAACTGGATCCACGGCTCGTGCTGAAGCCCGAGCCCGGTGATGTTCACGTCCGCGCGCTCGAACATGTCGGTCGACGGCAAGAGCCAGTCGGCGTACTCGCCGGTCGCGTTCTGGTAGAGGTCGATGCAGACGAGCAGCTCGAGGGAGTCGAACGCCTCGCGCAGCCGCGCCTCGCCGCCGATCGAGAGCAGCGGATTGCCCGCGACGACGATCAGCGCGCGGACCGGCGTCTCGGCGTCCAGGATCGCGTGCGAGAGCAGATTTCCCGGCAGCGAGCCTTTGCGCAGGCGACCGAATTCAGTGTCGGCGAAGGACTGGGCGAACGCGCGCCGGCCGGCCTTCGCCGCCTCGTAGAAGCCGACCGAGAGAATGTTCCCGCCGCGCCGGTCGAGGTTTCCGGTCGCGAACGAGAGCATGTGCAGCAGCCAATAGCCGAGCGTCCCCTGCCGCCCCATGTTCACACCCGTCGAGAGGTGCACGGAGAAGCTCGCAGCGGCCGCGATCTCGCGCGCGAGCCGGCGCACGGTCTCGGCCGGCACGCCCGTGACGCGCGCCGCGCGCTCGGCCGGGTAGCGCGCCGCGAACGCGCGCAGCTCGTCGACGTGCGCGCCGTGGGCGCGCAGCGTCGCTTCGTCGAATGCGCCGACCCGGTCGAGCTCATGGAGCAGCGCCGCCATCAGGTACACGTCCGTGTCCGGACGGATCAGGACCGTCTCGCCGGGCTCGGCCGACTCGCTGTCGCGCGGGTTCACGAAGTAGAGCTTCGCGCCGCGCTTGCGCGCGTCCTTGAAGGCGCGCGCCGGGTCGGCGATCGAGATGAAGCTGCCGTGCGAGACGCGCGGGTTCGCGCCGAAGACCAGCAGGAGCTCGGTGTGCTCGAGGTCCGGGATCGGATGGATCGTGCTCGAGCCGAAGACCGCCTCGCTGCCGGCGAACTTGTTGGCACAGTCCTGTGTACCCGAGCTGAACGAGCGGCGCGTGCCGAGCTGCGCGAAGAAGGCGCCCGCCGCCGGTCCCGCGAGCGTGTTGAAGGCGGTCGGATTGCCGATGTACGAGGCCACCGCGCCGGGCCCGTGCCGGGCGATGATCTCGCGCAGCCGCGCCGCGACGCCCGAGATCGCGTCGTCCCAGCCCACCCGCTCGAGCGCGCCGTCCGCGCGGCGGCGCTGCGGGTGGTTCAGCCGATCGGCGTCGTGGTGGATGTCGACACCGGCCAGGCCCTTGTTGCAGGCGAAGCCCCGCGTCACCGGGTGATCGCGGTCGGGGCGCAGGGACTCGAGCCGGCCGTCGCGGACCGACGCCAAGAGACCGCAGGCCGGCTCGCAGACGCGACAGAAGGTGTGCACGGTGCGTTCGCTCAAGTCGGATCCTCCCGTGCGCAGCCTATCAAATCGCCGCACGCGCCGACGCGCGCCAGCTCGTGATCCGCTCGACCGCGATCCGCAGGAGCCGTGGCTCGCAGTGCGTGATCGGGACCCGCGCGTACTGCGGATACTTCGCGCGCAGCGCATCGAGCGCGCCCGCGTGCGCGCCGGCCTCGACTACGTCGCCGCGGCCCTCGATGCGCAGCCACCAGAGCAGATCCCAGTCGTCGTCGTAGTGGTCCAGGAGCACAGCGACGCGCGGATCCGTTTCGAGATTGCGCTCGCGCGCGAGCGGTCCAGCGCGCTTGGGTTTGCCGTCGATCGGCGAGAAGAGCAGGCCGCCGACGCGCGCGAAGACGATCGGCAGCGGCGCGGGCCGGCCCGCGCGATCGAGCGTCACGAGCCGCGCGATCGGCCAGCGCGAGAGCAAGGCGTCGATCGCATCCGGCTCGATCTGCATCGTCGGGCCTAGTTGATCGCGTACGGCTCGGCGAGCTCGAACGTGTCGACCTTCGCGTCGAAGCGCTCGCCCTTGTCGGTCACCATCTGGTACGTCCCGGTCATCGAGCCGAACGGCGTCGACAGCGGACACGCGGAGGTGTACTCGAATGCGTCGCCGGGACCGAGCACGGGCTGCTCGCCGACCACGCCCGGCCCGCGCACCTCCTCGACGTGGCCTTCGGCGTCGGTGATCACCCACTCGCGCGAGACGAGCTGCACGGTCTCGTGGCCCTCGTTCGAGATCCGGATCGTATACGCGAAGAAGAACTCGTTCATCAGCGGGCGCGAGCGCTCCGCCACGTACTTCGACGAGACGTTCACGCGGATGCCGCGCGTCAGCGCTTCCGAGCTGCCCAAGTTCGCCTCCAGGTCGTCTGTCGCGACGGGGGCGCATGGTACGCTGCCGCTCGGTCGGCGCACCAGAGCGGCCTGCAGCCCACTCCGCGCGTGCGGTTCACGCGTCTGCGGGCCTTCTGAAGCGCGCGAGCGCGACGACGAGCGCGACGGCGCCGAGCGCCGCTGCGACCGCGTACGTGCCCGGCCCGCCGAAGCGCGGCCAGAGCCCGGTCGTGAAGAGCAGCGGCGCGAGCACGCGCGAGAGCGCGGTCGCGCTGCCGTTCAGACCCTGCGCTTCCCCCTGCGCAGTCTCGGCCGCACGCGAGAGCAACGCGGAGAGCGTGGGCGAGAGCAGCGCGAAGCCGATCGCGACGGGGATGCCCGCAGCGAGCACACCCGTCCAGCTGGCGGCGAAGCCGAACGTGGCGAGCCCCGCGGTCATCAGCGCGCAGCCCGCGACGAACAGGGTCCCGTCGGAGACGCGGCCCGCGAGCGCCCGCAGCACCCCGCCCTGCACGAGCGCAGACGTAATGCCCATCACGAAGAGCACACCGGCGACACCGCGCGGCGTCGCCCCGAGCGCGGTCTGCGCAAAGAAGCCCAGCGTCGTGTCGACCGCCATGCGCGCGGTCGAGGTCAGGAAGCTGCACACGAGGAACGGCGCGAGCGGCAGCGCGATGCGCGCCAGCGGGACACGCGGCGCGGCAACGCGATCGCGCGCCGCGCGCGCCTCCGCCGTGAAGCTCTCGGGCAGCGCGAGCCATACCGCGATCGCGTTCAATAGACCGATCGCGCCCGAGACGAAGTACGGCGCCCGCAGACCCAGCCACGCGTAGGTCAGCCAGCCGATCACGGGCCCGAACGTCACGCCGAGCCCGATCCCCGCGCCAAGCGCCCCCATCGCCGAGCTGCGCTTCTCGGGCATCGTCACGTCGGCGACGTAGGCGAAGAGCGCCGGCAGCGCGGCCGCGGAGATCAGCCCGCCGAGCACACGCGCGCCGAGCAGTTCGGCGAAGGTCTGCCCGAGGCCGAACAGGATGAAGCCGAGCGCGTAGCCGACGAGTCCGATCACGAGCGCCGGCTTGCGCCCGCGCGCGCTCGAGAAGCGTCCCCAGAGAGGGCTCGCCACGAACGACGCGAGCGGATACGAGGCCAGGAGCCAGCCCGCGTTCGCATCCGAGATGCCCATCTCACGGGTCAGGAACGGCAGCACCGGGAAGAGCACACCGAGACCGAGCATGAGCACGAACGCGGTGAGCGCGGCGAAGGCGACGGAGCGCGGCATGGGCGCGGGAAGGTGACACAGGCCCTGCGCGCGAGAAAGCGCGCCGAGCGCGTAGAATCGCCGCGATGAGCGAGCGTCCGCGTCCCATCCTTCGCGGCTACGGCGGCGCCGTTGCGGCGGGACACCATCTCGCGACGCAGGCGGGCGCGGGAATTCTGGCCGCGGGCGGCAATGCCGCCGACGCCGCCTGCGCGATGGGCTTCGCGCTGCAAGTGCTCGAACCGCACATGAACGGCCCCGCGGGCGAAGTCCCCATCCTGGTCTACGACGCGCGCGCGGAGCGCACGTTCGCGATCTCGGGTCAGGGAACGGCGCCCGGCGCGGCGACCTGCGAGCACTTCGCGCGGCTCGGGCTCGATCGCATCCCCGGCGACGGTTTTCTCGCGGCGACCGTTCCCGCCGCGCTCGACGCATGGTGCCTCTTGCTGGCCCGCTTCGGCACGCGGACGCTCGAGCAGGTGCTCGCGCCGGCGCGCGCGCTCGCGGAGCGCGGCTTCCCGATGTACCCGTTTCTGCGCGCCGTGCTGGCGTTCTGTGAGCGGCGCTTCCGCGACGAGTGGCCGACGAGCGCCGCCGTGTACTTGCCGCTGCGCGCGCTGGGCGAGCGGCAAACGAACCCCGCGCTCGCGGCCTTCCTCGCGTCGCTCGTGGCGACGGAGCGCGCGGCGCACGGCGACCGCGAGGCGCGCATCCGCGCGGCGCGCGACTCGTTCTACCGCGGGCGGGCCGCCGAGGAGATCGAGAAGTTTCTGGCAACACCGATTCGCGACGCGAGCGGCGAATCGCATGCGGGGCTGCTCGAAGCCGGCGACCTCGCGCGCTACGAGGGCGCGCTCGAAGAGCCCGTCCACACGGACTATCGCGGTGCGCGCGTCTGGAAGTGTCCGCCGTGGAGCCAGGGGCCGGTCTTCTTGCAGCAGCTCCGCTTGCTCGAGCGCTTCGACCTCGCGGCGATGGGCCCGAACTCCGCCGATGCGCTCCACACCTGGCTCGAGTGCGCGAAGCTGGCGTTCGCCGATCGAGAGGCCTGCTATGCCGACCCGCGCTTCGCGGAGGTGCCGCTCGCCGAGCTGCTCTCGGACGCCTACACCGAAAAGCGACTCGCACTCGTCGACCCGGCGCGCGCGTCGCTCGAGCTCCGGCCCGGCCTGGGCCGGCTGCCGCGCGGCTGGCCGCTGGTGAGCGAGGCGCCCGCGCCGTCGCACGAGCCGCAGGCGCTCGCGGCCTCGCGCGGCCGCGGCGACACGACGCATCTCGACGTCGTCGACCGCCACGGGAACACGGTCTCCGCCACGCCTTCGGGCGCGTGGATCCCGTCGTCGCCGGTGATCCCTGCGCTGGGCTTCCCGATCGGCACGCGCGCGCAGATGTTCGTGCTCGACCCCGAACACCCCAACGCCCTCGCGCCGGGCAAGCGCCCGCGCACGACGCTCTCGCCCTCGCTCGCGCTGCTTGCCGATGGCCGGCGCGTGGCCTTCGGCACCCCCGGCGGCGACCAGCAGGACCAGTGGACCGTGCAGATGTTCCTGAACGTGGTCGACTTCGCCGCCCGCGATCTGCAGTCCGCGATCGATGCGCCGACGATCCACTCGCTGCACATGCCGGACTCGTTCTATCCGCGCCTCTCGCAGCCCGGCGCCGTCGCGGCGGAGTCGCGCATCGACGCGAACGTGCTCGCCGAGCTCGAGCGGCGCGGCCACCGCGTCCGACGCGGCGGGCCGTGGGAGCACGGCCGCGTGCTCGCGGTCGCGCGCGATCCGGCGACGGGTTGCTGCGAGGCCGCGGCATCGCCGCGCTTCGCGATCGCCGCCGCCGCGGCGCTGGTCTGACCCTCGCCATGGACGCCGAGCGCTTCGAGGCTCTGCTCGCCGCCGTGGGCGAGCTCACCGCGAGCCTGAACGTCGCCGAGGTGAGCGCTCGGCTTCTCGATGGAGTCGTCGAGCTCGGCGGCGCAGCGGGTGCAGCGCTGCTGCTCGACGCGCACAACGGTGCAGCCGTGGAGCCTCTGCTGCGAGGCGAGACCCGCGGCGAGCCCGCGCAAGTCTTCGTGCTGCGGGCGCGTGGCGAGCGCGTCGGCGAGCTGCGCGTATTCGCGAGCGCGCCGCTCGACGGGCGCGCGCTCGATGCGCTCGTCGCGAACGGCGCGAGCGCGCTTGCGAACGCGCGCGCCCACGAGGCCGCCCTGCTGCGCGCCGACTACGACTCGCTCACCGGGCTTGCGAATCGCGGCCGGATCACGGCGGCGCTCGACCGCGAGCTGGAACGCGCGCAGCGCTACGGACGGTCGCTCGCCTTCGTGATCTTCGACATCGACAACCTCAAAGGCTGGAACGACCGCTTCGGCCACCTGGCCGGGGACGCCGCGCTCGTTCAGGTCGGGGCGCTGCTGCGCGAGCGCTCGCGGCTCAGTGACACCGCCGGACGTTACGGCGGCGACGAGCTCGCGCTCGTGCTGCCCGAGACGACGACGGACGGCGCGCTCGCCGTGGCCGAGAAGGTGCGCGCGGCCGTCGAGGCGCTCGCGCACGCTGACGAGGGCGCGTCGCTCGCGATCTCCGCCGGCGTGGCGAGCGCACCCGCCGACGGGAAAACGGTCGTTGACCTGATCCGCACCGCCGACGCCCGTCTGTACCGCGCGAAGGCCGCGGGCGGGAACCGCGTCATCGCGTAGAATCGCGCGCAAGGAGACCACGATGGCGAGCGCGATGCAGTTCGGGGCCACGCTTCCGCAGATCAAACGCACCTGGCAGGAGGCGCGCGCGGTCGCCGAGGAGCTCGATCAGCTCGGTTTCCACTCCGCCTGGGTCTGCGACCACGTGTACGGCGTGCCGGCGCCGAACCTGCCGATCTTCGAGGCGTGGACCGAGCTCGCCGCCGTCGCTGCGGTCACGTCGCGCATCGAGCTCGGCACACTGGTCACGCCGCCGTTCTTTCGCAACCCGGCGATCCTGGCCAAGCAGGTCGCGACGCTCGATCACATCTCGGGCGGCCGCGCGATCGTCGGTCTGGGCGCGGGCTGGTTCGAGGCCGAGTTCACCGGCACGGGCAGCGCGTTCCCGCCGCTCGGCGAGCGCATGAAGGCGCTCGAGGAGACCGCGATGCTGCTGCGGCGCCTGTTCAGCGAGGAGCGCGTGACCTTCGCAGGCCGTCACTTCCGTGTGTCGGAAGCTTGGAGCGAGCCGAAGCCGCTGCGCCGCACGCCGATCCTGATCGGCGGCGCGGGCGAGCGGGTGCTGCTGCGCATCGCCGCGCAGCACGCCGACATCTGGAACAATCTCGCCGTCTTCCAGTCGCAGCTCGGCGCGAAGATCGAGGCGCTGCACCGCCGCTGCGACGAGGTGAAGCGCGACATCGCCGAGATCCGCATCTCGCAGCAGTGCGTGGTCGTGATCGAGGCCGACGAGGCAAAGGCCAAGGAGTCGCTCGAGAAGGCCAAGAAGATCTACGGCGGTCACATGGGCGGCGCGCTCGAGGAGCACGGCATCTGGGGCGCGCCGGAACGCGTGATCGACTGCATCGAGCGGCATCGGAAGCTCGGCTGCGGCTTGCTCGTGATCGAGTTCTTCGGGCGCGACACGCGCGTGCCCGCGCGCCTCTTCGCGGAGCGCGTGCTGCCCGCCTTCGCCGGCGCTTGACGCGCTTCGACCGCGATATCGCCGTCACGCGCGCCGCCGACGGCGGCTTCGACCTGCGCATCGACCGCGGCTGGTGGATCGTGATGGGTCCGAACGGCGGCTACGTGGCGGCGCTTGTGCTGCGCGCGCTGGAAGCCGCGCTCGGCGATCCGACGCGGGCGCCGCGCTCGCTCACGGTCCACTACGTCGAGCCGGCGGTCGAAGGCCCCGCGCGCGTGCATGTGCGCGTGGAGCGCAGCGGCCGTTCGCTCTCCACGCTCTCGGCCCGGCTCGAGCAAGACGGACGGCTCGTCGCACTCGCGCTCGCCGCGTTCGGCCGCACGCGCGACTCGCTCGAGTTCCAGGACCTGCAGATGCCAGAGGTCGCGCCGCCGGAGCGTCTCGAAGCGCGCCAGCCGACGAACGCCAGGACCGTGCCGATGCGCGAGCGCTTCGAGACGCGGCCTGCGCTGGGGTCGATCGAGCCCGGCACGTCGTCGCGCGCCGTCACCGGCGGCTGGCTCCGGCTCGCGGAACCGCGCATTCCCGATGCGCCCGCGCTCGCGATGTTCTGCGACGCTTGGCCGCCCGCGATCGCGCAACGCCAGGCGTTCGGTCCCGAGGGCCTGAGAGGGGTGCCGACGATCGATCTGACCGTGCACTTCCGGGCGCCGCTCCCCGCGCACGCTCGACCCGACGACTTCTACCTGTGCGTCTTTCGCAGCCAGACCGCGCGCAACGGCTTTGTCGAGGAGGACGGCGAGATCTGGACGCGTGACGGCGTGCTGCTCGCACAGTCGCGCCAGCTCGCTCTGCTGCTCTGACCGGGCGCGAATCAGCGCGGGTCGAGGCGCACGGCGATCGGCTGCCAGCCGCCCTCGATGCGCTCGATCAGGGCGTCGATCCAGCCGTACTTCTCGCGCATCAGCTCGTTCACGCGCACGGTCGCCTCGGGTGTCTCGACAATGACGGCGCTGCAGGCGCGCGTCTCGCCGGCGCGTTCGAGCTCGATCGCCGGGTTCGCGCGCGCGCACGAACCAGCCGCGCTCGGGCCCGCCGCTGCGCAGCCAGAGCACGCCCGCGTCATCGACGACCCAGAGCTGAGTCGACTGCACGCGCCCGTGGCATCGGCCGCGTGCAGGATCACCACCTCGCGCGACTCGGTGAGCGCGCAGAGCGCGCCGCCGCACGCGAGCAGGAGCGCGACCAGGCTCAGGCCCCCGCGCGCGATCCAACGCATCTCTTCTTCCGCCTTGCTGGTACGATGCGCCCCGTGAAAGCGCCAACCTACTCGCCCGCCTATCTGCGCTACGCGCTCGGCCTGCTCTTTCTCGTGTACGTTGTGAACTTCGTCGACCGCCAGATCCTGTCGATCCTGTTGCCCGGGATCAAGGCGGACCTCGCGCTCACCGACAGCCAGCTCGGCCTCTTGTCGGGCACCGCATTCGGACTCTTCTACGCGACGCTCGGCTTTCCGATCGCGCGGCTGGCCGATCTGCACTCACGCAAGTGGGTGATGGCCGTCTGTGTCGCGCTCTGGAGCGTGATGACGGCGCTCTGCGGGAGCGCTTCGAGCTTCCTCGGCTTGCTCGCGTTCCGCACGGGCGTGGGCGTGGGCGAAGCGGGCGGAAGCCCGCCCGCGCATTCGCTGATCTCGGACTACTTCCCGCCGGCGAAGCGCGCCACGGCGCTCGGCATCTTCTCGCTCGGTGTGCCCGTCGGGATCATGGTCGGCTTTCTCGCGGGCGGCTGGATGGCCGAGTCGCTCGGCTGGCGGCGCGCGTTCCTCGTGGTCGGCCTGCCGGGTCTTCTGCTCGCGGCGATCGTCGCGCTCAGCTTGCGCGAGCCTCCGCGCGGACACTCCGAAGGCCTGCACAGCGATGGCGCGCCGCCGACGGCAGTGGAGGCGATCCGCTTCCTCGCGAGCTCACGCGCGTTCCGACACCTGTCGTTCGCGTCGGCGCTGTACGCGTTCGTCGGCTACTCGGTGATCAGCTGGGCGCCGTCGTTTCTGATCCGCACGCACGAGATGTCGATCGGTGCGATCGGCACGTACCTCGCGTTCATCTTCGGCATCGGGGGCGGCATCGGAAACTACCTGGGCGGCGTCTTCGCCGATCGCTGGGCGAGGACCGACGAGCGCGGCCGCGCGTTCGTGCCCGCGCTGTCGATGATCCTCGGCCTGCCGTTCGCGCTGGCCGTGTACGTGGTCGACAACGCCACCGCCGCAGTGCTCCTGCTCGCGATCCCGGCCGGAGCGGGTCTCATGTACCAGGCACCCGCGTTCGGGATCACGCAGTCGCTGGCCACCCCGAAGATGCGCGCGAGCGCCGCGGCGATCCTGATCTTCGTGATCAGCATCATCGGACTGGCGCTCGGGCCCTGGACCACCGGGCTGATCTCCGACGCGCTCGAGCCTCGCTTCGGAAAAGACTCGCTGCGCTGGGCGCTCTTCCTCGTCTCGCTCTTGCTCGGCTGGGCCGGCCTGCACTTCTGGCTCGCGGGGCGCGCGCTCTTGCCCGACCTGGCGCGCGCAAAGGCCGCTTCCGAGCGCGAGGCGCGCAACTCGGTGTAGGATGTTTGCCGCGGGCCCAAGGCCAACGAGGAGGGCGCGATTCCGAACAAGACACCGACGGACGAGAAGGCCTGGCACTTGTCCGGGAACTACGCGCCGGTGCCCGACGAGCTGACCCGGTTCGACCTGCCGCTGACCGGATCGATCCCGCCGGAGCTGCACGGATTGTACGTGCGCAATGGCGCGAATCCCAAGAGCGGCACATCGAGCCACTGGTTCATGGGCGACGGCATGCTGCACGGTGTGCGCCTCGAAGGCGGCCGCGCCGCCTGGTACCGCAATCGCTACGTGCGCACGACCAAGCTCGAGAAGCATCTCGACGCGATGGATCCCGCCACGATGATGGACCGCACCGCGAGCGCCGCGAACACGCACGTCGTCGGTCACGCGGGCCGGATTCTCGCGCTCGAGGAAGGTCACTTCCCGTACGAGGTCTCGGCCGAGCTCGAGACGTTGGGCTGCGAGAGCTACGGCGGCCGACTGACCAGCGCCTTCACCGCGCATCCGAAGCTCTGTCCGGCGACGAACGAGCTGCACTTCTTCGGCTACGGGTATCTCGCGCCGTATCTCGTCTACCACGTGCTCGACGCCAAGGGCGCGCTCGTGCACAGCGCGGAGATCACCGTGCCCGGCCCGACGATGATGCACGATTTCATGGTCACGCGGGAGCACGCGATCTTCATGGACCTGCCCGTCACCTTCAACCTCGAGAAGGCGATGACGGGCGAGATCCCGATCGGCTGGGACGAGAGCTACGGGGCGCGCATCGGCATCATGCCGCGCATGGGGAAGAACGAGGACGTGCGCTGGTTCGAGATCGACCCCTGCTACGTCTTCCACCCGCTGAACAGCTACGTCGAGGGCAACAAGGTGATCTGTGACGTCGGCCGCCACGCGTACATGTGGCGCGAATCGATGAACGACTTCGCGCCGTCGTATCTGTACCGCTGGGAGTTCGACCTGGCGACGGGCGCGGTCAGCGAGCAACAGCTCGACGACGTCTCGCACGCCTTCCCGCGCGTCGACGATCGCGCGGTCGGACTGCGCCATCGCTACGGTTGGGCGATCGGCCCGCGGCCAGGCAGCGAGGAGGGTTTCGGCGCTCCCGGCGTGCTGTTGAAGTACGATCTCGCGCGCGGCAACTCGACCGTGCACGACTTCGGGCCGAACGCGCAGCCGGGTGAGTTCGTCTTCGCCGAGGCCAGTGACTCGTCCGCCGAGGACGAGGGCTACGTGCTCGGCTTCGTCTACGACATGGCGAGCGACGCGTCGGACCTGGTGATTCTCGACGCGAGCGACATGGCGAAGGCGCCCGTGGCCTCGATCCAGATGCCCCGCCGCATCCCGCACGGCTTCCACGGCAGCTGGATCCGCGGCTGAAGCCGGCGCGGGCGGGGTTCGAGATGGGCGCGGAAGGCGCAGCGACGCTTCTGCTCGTGCGCCACGGGCAGATTGCGGCGAACACCGCGCGCATCTGGCACGGTTCCACCGACAGCCCGCTCACGGATCACGGTCACAGCGAAGCGCGGCGCACGGCCGAGCACCTGGCGCGTACCCGGCCGCGCGCACGCGCGCTCTACACGAGCCCGCTCTTGCGCACGCGCCAGACCGCCGCCGCAATCGGCTCGAGGCTGGGGCTCGAGTCAATCGTCGAGCCCGGCCTCGCGGAGTATGGAATCGGCGAGCTCGAGGGGATCTCGTACGAGGATCTGCTCCACGTGCACGGCTTCTTCACGCGCATCAACGCGGACCACGATTTCGCGCCACCCGGCGGTGAATCCCCACGCCAGGTGATGACGCGGGTGACCGAGTCGCTCGCGCGCATCGCGAGCGCCCACCGCGGCGAAGAGGTCGTGATCGTGAGTCACGGCGCCGCGTTGGGCATCGCGCTGGGCGCGATCATCGAGGGCGACCTGATGCGCTGGCAGCACTACCACCTGGCGAATTGCGGCCTTTCGGAGCTCGTGCTCGAACCGGAGCCGAGACTTTTGGCCTGGAATCAGACCGACCACTTGTAGCAGGATCGTCCGATGGACGAGACCGCTGGCAACACGGACGGGTGGGTGGTGGCGCGGGTCGCGGCGCTCGAGCGCGCGAACCGGCGACTTTGGACGGGGCTCGCGGTGTTGGGGATGACGCTTCTAAGCGTCTGCCTCGCCGGGATCTTCTTCGTCTCGACGGTCGAGCTGCCGGCCGGCACGGCGACGAGCGCGGGCGAGACGCGCGGGGGAAATGTCGTCGCCAACGACGTCACCGTGCGCGGGGCGCTGCGCGTGGTCGACGACGCCGGACGAAACGTCGTCTGGATCGGGCGCGAGAGCAAGCCGGGCGGCGCGGCCAGCGGCGCGGGCCAGGCGGTGATCGGACTCTTCGCGGGCGCGGCTGGCGCGGCTCCGCAGCAGACGATCCGACTGGCGACCTCCGCGCTCGGCTCCGCACTCTCGCTCAGCACGCCCGACGGCGCGGATTCCGCTTCGGTCTTTGCCGGCGGGAGCGGCGTATCGCTCGAGCTCCGGCGCGGCGAGATCTCCCATGTCCTGTCGGAGCGCGCGGTCGGCGCGCAGGAGCCACGCGCCGCGGCGACCGAGAGCCGCCGCGCGGAGACGACCGAGCGCCGCCGCTCCGAGGCGCCACTCGCCGCGACTCCAGCGACGGGCGAGGCCGCGCGCGGCACGCGCGTCGACCTCTCCGATCCCGTGCTCCAGCCCCTCGGCAACGGCTTCTACGTCGGCCGGCTGTCGCTCTCGGACCAGGGCGGCGTCCTGCGCGTCTCCGGCCGGCTCGTGAACGTGACCAGCGTCGACCAGCTTCGCGCCGAGTTCCGGCTGTCCGTCGCGGGGCGCGAGCTGCCGTTCAGCGTAGGCCGGATCGCGGCAGGGGACAGCGCGGACTTCGCCGTCGAGCTGCCGTCCGCGAACACCGCCGCGCTGCGCGATGCGCGTATGCGCTGGGTGCGCTCGACGGTGAGCTACCTCGCGAACTGAGCCGGCCGCTCAGTCCGCGGCTTCGGGCGGCACCGCGAAGCGCTCTCGATACGCAGAGAAGCGTCGCCGCTCCGCGCCTTCGTCGAGGCCGAAGTCGGCGAGCCGATAGCGGTGTACGCCGTGCTTCTCGCGCGGATTCTCGCCGAGAAAGCGCTCCATCCGCGCGCGCGCGTCGGGGCCGAGCACGAGGCCGAAGTGGGCGTAGATCCGCTCGACCACGGCCAGCGGATCGCGCGTGAGCTCGCCGAACTGCACATCGACGAAGCGCTGCGCCAGCCCGTGCTCGCGCGCGCGGAATGCGCTGGCGCGCTCGAGCCCCAGCGCCAGCTCCGGCCCCCACTCGCGACCGATCTCGGCCGGATCGAGCGCGTCGCTCGCGAGCTTGCGCAGGATCGCCACCAGGCTCGCGAGTGACGCGAGCACGCGCACCGGATCGCGGTGCGTGTGGATGATGCCGGCGTCCGGATAGGCGGCGAAGAGCGCCGGCAGCGTCCACAAGTGCGCGGGCGACTTCAGCACCCAGCGCTCGCGCGGATTGCGCCACTGCAGCTGCTGAAGAACGCGGCGGTGCAGCGCGTAGGCGGCCGCGTGGTCCTGGTCGTTCAGCCAGCGCGTGTAGGCGGGAATGCGCCAGGTGGTCGAGAACTGCAGCGAGAGAAAGGCGTGCGCGGTGATCGCCACGCATTCCTGCGGCCAATCCGCTTGCATCGGGTGGATCGCGCGGAACTCCGGCAGCAGGCGGTAGAGCCCCTCGAGGTCGCGCGCGCACGGGGCGATCCGCGCGTCGTGCTCGAACGACGCGCGCTCGGGCGGCGGCGAGGGCTCGCGCGCTTCCCAGGCGAGCGGGGTGCGCGTCGCGGGATCCTGCGCGAGCAGCGCGTGCAGAAGCGTCGTGCCCGTACGCGGCAATCCGACGACGAAGAGCGGGCGTGCGATCGTCTCGTTCGCGAGCGCGGGAAAACGCGCGCGATCGGCTGCGAGCCGCGCGCGATTCTCGAGCAGGCGGCGGATCTGCGCGCGCGCGGCGATCCGCCCGAGCAGGGTGAGCCGCGCTTCGCTCTCGAGCGCGCGCACGAGCACGCGCAGGCCCTCGCGAAAGAGCGGCGGGACGTCGGTCTCGACGGCCAGCCCGGGCACGCTTCGTCGCTCGAGCGCCTCGGGATCGAGCGCAGCGAGCTCGACGCCGAGCGTGCGCGTCGCGCGGCCGAGTGCGTT
>Ga0184615_10001019_pt1 | contig 15246 bp, 12 predicted proteins | sample PLM4_65_coex_FD_133134 | JGI IMG/M metagenome (GOLD analysis project Ga0184615, IMG submission 133134) | Groundwater sediment microbial communities from an aquifer in East River, Colorado, USA - PLM4_65_coex | ecosystem: Environmental > Terrestrial > Soil > Riparian zone | place: USA: East... | reverse complement strand
CCAGTCGAGCCCTGCGCCAGGAGCGTGCCCGCTCCCAACGCCAGCACGACTGCCGCGAGCGCGAGCCTCTGCGCCACGCGTCCGAAGGCGCTGACACGGCTTTGCTTCATGAGTTCGTCCTCCAATGGCGTGAACCTGCGGGATCTCGGATCAGGGCCGATGGGAAAGGACCTCGCGGCGGGGAGGTGCCTGGGGGCACGTGTCCGAGCTACAAATGAGTCGAACGAGGTGGGGTCGTCGCGCACTAGGGATTCGCCCAATGGCGTTTTTCGGGGGACGAACTGAGGGGGTCGGCGTCCGGGCGGACGCGCGAAACCGAACCCCGCTGCGGCACACCGCCGTAGAGGTAGTGGTCCTGTCTGAAACGATCCGCGAATGATCAAGCCCGGCGCGGCCGCGGTCTCTCTGTTCCTCCTCGGAACGGCGCCTGTGGCTGCCCAGCAACCCGAACTGCTGACGGTCCGCGCCGAGGACGGGCTGTTGCTCCACGCGGCACTCTATCGCGCGCCCGGGCGCGGGCCGCTCGTCCTCCTGTTTCACCAGTGCAACCGCGCCGGCGCCGAGACCGGCTACGAGACACTGGGGCATCGCCTCGCCGCGGCGGGCTTCCATGCCCTGGTTCTGGATTCCCGCGGATTCGGCCGGAGCAGGAACGCCGAGTACCCCGACTTCAGGAGCCGGAGGGACGAGACCGCGGCCAAATGGCCGGGGGACATTGACACCGTCCTGCGCCACGTGGCTCCGCGGCCCGAGATCGACGGCACCCGGCTCGCCGCCGTCGGGGCGAGCTGCGGGGTGGACCAGGCGATCTACCTGGCCGGCCGGAGGGAAGCGGCGCGAGCGGTAGTCGCGCTCTCGGGCTCGCTCGAGCCCGCCGCGGAATCCGTCTTCGCCGCGATGCGGCCCATCCCCCTGTTCATCGCGTTCGCTGACGGCGACGGGTACAACACGCCCGCCTCCATGCGCGCCCTGTTCGCGTCGGCTCGCGAGTCGCGCACCCGCATGCTGACATACAAGGGAACGGCGCACGGCACACCGCTCCTCGCGGAGGATCCGGGGCTGGTCTCCTCCCTGGTCGCCTGGCTCGCTCCTCTGCTGCAGGCGTCTCGATAGTGTGTCACCCTGAGCGCAGCGAAGGGGACCATGCCGGCATGGTCCCCTTCACTGCGTTCAGGGTGACAACCTCTCGACGAGGTTCTACTCGTCCGGCGGACGTGCCTCCAGTCCCGCCTCCCGCAGCAGCAGCTCCCCGCCGGTCGGCCGCCCGCCGCGGCGCTCCGCCCGGGTGAGCACCAGACGGTCCTTGGCCCGCGTCATCCCCACGTAGAGCAGTCGCCGTGCCTCCTGGATCTCCTGCTCCCGGTTCTCGTTCAGCGCATGGAATCCGGGCAGCGCCGCGTCCTCGGCGCCGACGACGTACACCCGCGAGAACTCCAGCCCCTTGGTCGAGTGCAGGGTCAGCAGGTTGATCCGGTGCTCATCGGTCTCGGAGCCGTCACTGCGCGAGAGCGCGATCCTCCCCAGCAGCAGGTCGATGCTCTCGGCGAGCGTCGGCGCCGCGCTCGCGACGACCAGCGCGGAGAGCCGCGCCACCGACGTCGGGTACCGCTCCGCGGCCGGCCGCTGGGTTCTGATCCGCTCGATCAGTCTGGCGCCCCCCAACCGCTCGGTCAGCTCCTCCACCGACGGCGCGCCCGCCGCCTCGCGCTCCTCGGCGTAGACCTGGAGACAGTCGCCGTACCGGCCCACCGTCGCCGGCAGCGAGACCTCGCGCAGCAGCCGCTCCTCCGCGGTCGGCTCGGCGGGATCGTCGAGCGCCAGCGCCAGTCCCAGCCAGCCCAGCAGCTGCACCAGCGCCGACCTGCGGGCCCGCGCCAGCTTGAGCGCGCCGAGGTGCCGCATCACCCCGGCGAGCGCCGCCGCGTCGTCGAGCGCGTGGTGCGAGCGGCCGACCTCCACGCCGAAGCGGTGCGCCAGGTCTTCCAGCTTCGCGCTCTCGTCGAGCAGCGAGCGGGCCAGCGGGAGGGTGTCGTAGAAGACCAGGTCGTCCACGCCGGGGAGGCCGGCGGCGAGGCGGCGGAGCACCGGCATGTCGAACCCCTGGCCGTTGTGCGCCAGCAGGATGTCGTCGCCGACGAAGGCGCGGAACGCCGGCCATATCCGGTCGAACGGCGGCTCGTCGCACAGGTCGTTGTCGTAGTAGCCGTGCACCTTGCTCGCCGCGGAGCTGATCGGCCGGTTGGGCCGCACCCGCTGCTCGAACCGCTCGATCACCACCCCGCCGCGCACCCGGACCGCGGCGATCTCCACGATCTCACAGTCGGCGATCTCCTTGTCGGTGGTCTCGAGATCGAACGCGACGTAGTCCTGGAACGGATCCTCCATCTCGCGGCAGTGGTGCAGCTGGAGCGCCTTGAAGAGAGCGAGCGGCCGGAAGGCGCCGGCGGGGAGCACGAGGTCGCCGGGGAGCGGGCGGTCGCCGGGCAGGAGCCGCCGCACGTCGCCGCCGAGCGCGCCTTGGAGCAGGCGGATCGTCGCGATCTCGGCACCGCGATCGGGCTCGACCCAGATCGCTCCGCCCCGCGCGGCCGTGGCGGCGATCCGCTCCGCCAGCGCGGCGGCGCCGGGAAAGTCCGCCGGATCGCTCAGCTCCCCCGCCCGCTCCTCCAGCGGGTTGCGGTACTTCCCGATCCGCTGAGACAGGAGCTCGTCCACCAGCGTCGCGAGCGTGTCGTGGGTGCGACCCAGCGCCGCGAGATTCTCCACGTGAAAGACGAAGCGCCACGCCTTCCTGGCGTCCACGTCGCCCCGGGCGGCGCGGCCGAAGGCGCGGAGTGCCGAGACCAGGTCGATGTCGCGGTAGCGCGCCCGCACCTGCTCGACCAGTGGCCGGGGCAGCACCTGGTCGGCGAAGGCCTCGATCGCCACTGGATCGTCGGGCGACCGGATCACTCGGAGCGATGAGACGACGAAGGCGATGAGCTCGTCGTCCCTGACCGACTGGCCCTGCGCCAGCCGGCAGGGGATGCCGGCCTCGATGCACCTGGTCTCCAGATACTGGCCGGTCACGTGCGCCCGGTAGAGCAGCGCGTATTCGCCCCAATCGAGGCCCGTCGCCTCGCGGTCCCGCCACAGGTCCTCGAGGAGCCAGGTCGCCTCCTCCGCTTCGTCGGCGAAGGCGTACGACGCGACGCCGTGCTCCGACTCGCGGTCGGCCTCGAGCCGCTTCTCGAAGAGCGCGGGGTTCAGAGCGATCACCCGCCGGGCGGCCTCGAAGATCTGCCGGGAGCAGCGCCGGTTCCGGTCGAGGACGATCGGCTCGTCCACCTCGAAGTCGGTGCGGAACCGCTCCAGGATCCGGGGATCGGCGCCGGCCCAGGAGTAGATGGACTGCTCGTCGTCGCCCACGGCGAAGCAGTGTCGGTGCCCGGCGGTGAGACCGGTGATGACCTCGTACTGGGCCAGGCTCAGGTCCTGGAACTCGTCCACCAGCACCGCGTCCCACCGGCCGCGAATGTCGGCCGCGGTATCGGGATGGCCGCGGAGCAGATCTCCGGTCAGTGCGATGAGGTCGTTGTAGTCGAGCAGCCTGCGCGACCGAAGCGCCTCGCGGTAGCTCGCGAAGTGCTCCTGGTCGCCCTGGCTCAGCGGATAGTGCTCGAGCTGGTGGCGGCCGAAGAGCCGGAGGAGCTGCGCCTGGCGCTCGGGACGGATGCGGAGCCGGCGAAGGACCCGCTTCTGATAGTCCTCATCGGCGAGTCCAAAGCCGCGGCGGAGTCCCATCACGGCGGCGTGCTCCCGGAGCAGCGCGAGGCAGAGCGCGTGCAGGGTGCCGCGGGTGATCTCGTCGGCCCCGGGGCCGATCTCGCGCCGGAGCCGCGACGCGATCTCGTCGGCGGCCTTGTTGGTGAAGGTGACCGCGCAGATGCGGCGGGGGTCGAGCCTCATGGTGCCGATCAGGTGGGCGATCCGTCCGATGAGGCAGAAGGTCTTGCCGGCGCCCGGCCCCGCGACCACGAGGACGGGTCCGAGCGGAGCTTCGATGGCGCGGAGCTGGGCGGGAGTCGGCACCGGTCCCGCCCCTGCGGTCAGGGGAGAGTCGATCCCGGGGATGGCGGTCATCCTGGAAAAGATACCCCGCCGGCCCCGCCTCTCCAGCTTTAGCGGGTGAGCAGCTTGAAGGCGTGGGGCACGGGCCGCCACCGAGGTCGTCAACCGGCCAACGTGTTCTCCGGTTCCCGGCCGGGCTCCGGCAGCTCGAGCGGCGCGGTCGAGCTCCTCCTCGACCTCGTGGACCGCGTCAGCGCGTGTAGTGCCGTCTCAAGAGACTCCGCAGAAACCGAACGTCCGCGCACCATACCCTAGCACGGTGCGAAGCCCGGGTGGCGAACGGCGCCGGATCAGGTCCGGAGTACATCCGAATTCACGGCGGAAGGCGTCGGTGAGATGGCTGTGCGAGCTGAAGCCGGTCGAGAAGGCGATCGCCGACAGGCTCTCTCGAGAGTCGAGCACCCGCTCGAGTGCATGGCGGAGTCGGTGGCGGACCAGGAGCCGGTGAATGGGGAGGCCGGTCACGGAGGTTACCAGCCTGCTCAGGTGGAAGGGTGAGCAGTGCACCGCCCGCCCGATCTGGGCGAGCGTGAGCTGTTCCTGGAATCCTCGCCCAAGGACTTCATGTACTCGGGCGGTGTACTCGAGCGCCCTCGACCATGCCGCCCCGGTAAGCCTTGGGGTGCGGCCGGCTCCGCCGTTGCTCCGTGCGCGAGCGTAGGCGAGCGCGGCGTAGAGGAACCAGATCGCCGACTCCTCCTGCTCCACCGGGTCGGCGCCGGTCGTCGCCGCGCGCATCGCCAGGCGGTGCAGGAGATACTCGCGGCCCCCGAGCGGCGCCTGAGGCAGAGGAAGTCGCGGGTTCTCGGCGTCACTTTGGCTGGGGTCCAGGGCACCCTGAATCTCTCTGATGCTATCGGCGGAAGCCCGAAAGACCGAGCAGGCATCCCCTCCGGGTACCGGATGACGGATCCGGTGGACCTCGCCGGGCGCGGCGAACGTCAGTGTGCCCGCGGGTATGAACGCCGGGCTTCCATTCACTTCCCGGACGAACGCCCCCTGGCGGACGACGACGATCTCGTACGCCTCGTTGTACTCCTCCTCGTGCTCCGGTGTGTCACAGCCTGGGCAGCGCCAGTCGAAGAGCCCGACGGCGTTGCCCCGGAACAGCGGGCGGAACGTCGGCGTACCACCAGGAGGGTGCATGTGACGCCCGCTGGACGGCGGCGCGAGCGCCGCAGGATTCTGGAAGCGCCGGTCGCCGGTCGTTCCTAGATTCTCGAGCATGACCATCCCGGCTTCTCCTCCGGCCACCCTCGCCGCGCGGGTGCGCGGGCTCGACGTCCTGCGCGGCCTGGTCATCGTGTTGATGGTGATCGACCACGTGCGCTATTTCCTGTCCAGCGCGCGCTTCGACCCCACCGACCCGGCCCAGACCACGGCCGCGCTCTTCTTCACCCGCTGGATCACTCACTTCTGCGCACCGGTGTTCATGCTGCTCGCGGGCGCCGGCGCCTACCTGTCGCTCGGCCGCGGCCGCACGAAGCCGGAGGTCTCCCGGTTTCTGCTCACCCGCGGGCTCTGGCTCCTGCTGCTGGAGTTCACCGTGGCGCGGTTCGGCTGGCAGTTCAATCTGGACTACGGATTCAGCAGCGCCCTGGTTTTCTGGGCGCTCGGATGGTCCATGATCGCCCTGGCCGCACTGGTCTGGCTCCCGGTTCCGTGGGTGGCGGCGCTTGGGGTCCTCATGATCGCCGGCCACAACCTGTTGGACGGAGTCGAACCAGGCGATTGGGGATCCCTCGGGTGGCTCTGGACCATCCTCCACCAGCCGGGGCTGCTGACGGTAGGCTCGGGGGTTCAGTTCTTCGTGCTGTACCCGCTGATCCCCTGGATCGGCGTCATGGCGGCCGGCTACGCCTTCGGTCAGCTCGCCACCCTGCCGTCCTCGCGGCGCGACCGGATCTATCTCGTGCTCGGTGCGGCGCTCACCGTCGGGTTCGTGCTCCTGCGGCTGGGCAACTGGTACGGTGACCCCGCGGCCTGGACCGCGCAGAAGACCGGCTGGCGCATCGCCCTCTCGTTCCTCAACACGACGAAGTACCCGGCGTCCCTGCTCTTCCTGCTCATGACCCTGGGTCCCGCCATCGCGCTGCTCCCGGCACTGGAGCGGGTGCGCGGACCACTGGCGGAGATGCTGCTGACGATCGGCCGGGTGCCGCTCTTCTTCTGGCTGCTGCACGTACCGCTGATCCATCTCGTAGCCCTCGCCTTCTCGCTGGCGCGCTACGGCGAGATCATCCCCTGGCTGGTCCGGAACCCGCCGACGCCGCTGCCCGAGGGGTACGGTTACGGGCTCGCCGTGGTCTATGCCGTCACCTTCGCCGTCGTTGCCGCGCTCTACCCGCTGTGCCGGTGGTACGCCGGCGTCAAGCGCCGGCGGCGCGACCCGTGGCTGAGCTATCTCTGATGCGGCGAAGGCTCAGTCCTCCGGGTGCATCGCCTCGGCGCTGAGCTCGGCGCGGTCGAGCTCCTCCTCGACCTTGTGGAACGCGTCGTCGCCGATGGTGCCATCCGCCCGGAGCGCCGAGAGGCGCCGCCGCTCCGCCGCCATCGCGGCGCGTGCCGCGGTCGCGTACTCCGTCTGACCGTTCGTTGAGGGGCCGCCGGACGTTCCCCCGCCCATCCACGCCTCCGCCTGCTCGAGCCGCACCTGGTATTTCCGGCGGAGCAGGTCGGCCGCCTCGAACCGAAGATCATTGCCGGCGAGAGCGGCGGCGCCCGCCCGGACCGTCTCCGCCCGCGCGAGCCGCACCTCGCGGTCCACCGCGTCGTCGTGCTCGATGCCCAGCCGCGCCATCAGCGGCTTGAGCGTGAGCCCCTGGAGCACCAGCGTCCCGAGTACCACCAGGAACGACGCGAAGAGGATGAGGTCGCGGCGGGGGAAGCTCGCGGGCAGTGCCAGCGCGGCGGCAAGGGTGACGGTGCCCCGCATCCCGCACCAGGCGACCACGATCGCGTTCCGTCTCGCCGCCGGCGTCCGCGGTCCCCGCACCGCGTTCGCGCCCATCACCCACACGATCCGGACGACAATCACTGCCGCGCAGACGACCGCGGCGATCCCGGTGTATCGCAGGAGCTCTTCGCGGCCCAGTTCCCGCACGATCGGCTTGAGCTGGAGGCCGACGAGGATGAAGGCCAGGACGTTCAACACGAACACCGCCACCTCCCAGACCGCGTAGGACGGAATGCGGATCCGGGCGGGAAGGATGTCGGGCGCGGTGCGGGCGACCGACATCGCGTAGACCACCATCGTGAGGATGCCGGAGAGGTGCAGCCGCTCGGCGACGATCCAGACGCCGAAGGTCCCGATGAACTGCACGATGACCGCCGTGGCGACGTCCTGGATCCGCGCGGTCACCCAGAGCGATGCCCGGGCCAGGATGAGGCCGAGCGCGATGCTGCCGATGGTGACGCCGAGGAGCATCGGCACGATGCCCCAGCCGGAGATCGCCCCGGCGGCCGCCGCGCCGACCGCGAGCCGGTAGATGAGGAGCGCGCTGGCGTCGTTGAAGAGGCTCTCACCCTCGAGGATGACGAGGAGCCGATGTGGCGGGCGGAGCTGACGGAGCACCGCGGTCGCGGCGGCCGCGTCGGGCGGCGCCACGATGGCGCCGAGCGCGATGGCGGCGGGCCACGGCATCCCGGGCACCAGCCACCGGACCGTCACCGCGACGGCCGCCACGGTGAGCGCCACGGTGACGAGCGCCAGGCTCGCGACCGGCCGCCAGTGCTCCCGCAGGTCCCTGGGAGAGGCGTCGAACGCCGCGTCGAGCAGCACCGGCGCCACGAAGAGGGCGAGCGCGAGCTCGGGGTCGAGCGTCACCGCCGGCACCCCCGGCATCAGGGCGAGCGCCGCGCCCGCCAGCGCGAGGAGCGCGGGGTACGGCGCGCCGATGCGCCGAGCCCACGCTGCGAGCGCCGCCCCGATGAGCAGGAGAACGATGACGATCTCGAAGACGTGCAACGCGTCGGCCCGAGCCGCCGCTCAGCTCGAAGGAATGATCAACTCTACCACATCCCTGGGTTTCACCACGATTTCCTGGCTGACCGGCAGCCCCGTCCACCGATCGGATCGCAGAAGAGAGGGCCAAGTCTCGCAAACATGTGATGTGCGGCCGCGCTGCGAAAGGGGGAATCTCGTCGAGCGGAGACAGACCGCGTTGTGGCGGCCACGCATGCGAGTGCCTGTGGAATAGCCGCTACAGAACGCGACCCCTCCTCGACTTCGGTCCCGCACCCTGCGCTCGTGATGCTGATGAGCGGGATGCGGGTCGGTGAGGTACTAGGCCTGAAGTGGTCAGACCTGGATGAAAAGACGTCCACGCTCCGGGTCCAGCGGGCGGTCACTCAGGACGCACACCGCCGGAAGGTGCTCGGCCCTACTAAGACGAGCCGCACCCGCGCGATCCCGCTCGGTCCCCGAGGAATACGCGCACTCCAGCAGCAGCGCGTCCGGCAGGCCAAGTGGCGCCTCAAGCTGGGCGACCTCTACCGCGACCAGGGGTTGATCTTCTCCAACGAGTTCGGCGGGTTGCTGGAGGCGCAGAACGTTTCGGGACGGTACTTCAAGCCCCTGCTCCGCTCGACCGGGTTACCCAATCTGTCGCTGTACGGGCTGCGCCATAGCCACGCGACGTTGCTCCTGGCCGCTGGCGAACACCCAAAAGTCGTGCAGGAACGACTTGGGCATTCGAGTATTCAGCTCACGCTGGACACCTACACGCACGTGGTCGAAGGGCTTCAGGAGCGGGCCTCCGAGCGGCTGGAGACGTTGCTCTCCAATCCGGGCGTTACACGTCTAGGATGCCGCTGAAGTGCAAATTTTGGCGCTATGGTTGCGGCCGGGCAGTGGATTAGGCTAACATGAGGGAGCGGTTGAGAGAGGGTTTGCCTCGGCGAGCCCCAGGGATCCTAAAAAGCGGTCCCCTCGATCGCTTTTTCTTTTATACAAATCCCGGCCACACCCGGTGATGCTCAAGGCAGGGCCTACAGTAGTTGTCCCACAGTCTGTGAACCGCAGCTTCACTTTTGTTGTAGGCTGCAGGATTCCATCCTGAGACATCCTCGATTCGCCAAAGTCGATTTATCACATAGGCGGCGCAGTCGGCAAGTTGGAGCATCCGGCTATCGTGCGACGGCACATAGTGCACCGTGTCAATCAAGTGCTGGATAACCCTGGCTCGATAGCCGAAGTCGGTACCGAACCGTCGCCAAGATCCAAAGCTGGCCACAATCCTTCGGGCTACTTCTTCCTGTTCGTCGGCTATCGCCAGCCCTAGGAGGGGTCCTGACCCCGCTTCCTTCGGTTGCTTGGCGTGGAGCCACTCGTCCAATGTCTCAGCCAAGAACATGAAGCCAAGCGCATATGGATGAGAGGGCTCGTAGTACCCTGCCTGCGTGGCGCGCTTGCTGTGTCGGGCCTTGTGAATGCCCCGTGCGAAGAGGCGAACACCATGCGCCGGCAGCAGTGCAAGGAGTCTGTCATAGAGTTCGACTCTCTTGTCGGGAGGCATGCCCTTGCAGAAGTCACTGCCATGGAAGATCGCGCTACCTTTGAACTCGAAGTCGGGCTTGTGGATATCCTTCGGAAAGCATTCCTCGGCTATATCTCCTGCTTTAGCCTCGATTTGCTGTACGGCCTGCTCCGTGGCCGCGAGTGCGACGAGCCAGGCGACCGGCTGATCAGGAGTGCTCAGATTAGCTCCTGAGTTTCCACTCTCATCGATGTAGAAAAGGATCACAAAACCTCGACCACTGCGCTTAGACAGAGAGTGCCGCGAGCTGAGGCAAGAGCTCAAAGGCATTCGCACAAGCTATTCGCAATACCGGGTCAGGAAGCAGTTCGCCATGCTCCACGACGTCACGGGCGAACTTCTGAACATGTCTCAGCTGAGACAGTAATGCTGGACCTCCCGCGTTTCTCGCCGCAAGCTCCTTAATGATGGACCCCAAGTTACCAAATGAGCCACTTGCTCCTTGGGCCTTGAGCACGGCCCTCGCGAAACCCTCAACCTCCGGCGCAACCGCTTTAAAAACGGAAATCAGTTCCTCGTGGGTGGTTGCGGCACTAAATCTCTGATATTCCAGAGTGATCGACTGAAGTCTCTTCTTTGCCACCGGGTACGCCGCAAGCGCTGAGAGTAGGTCGTCAGCCGCAGTGCTGTCGAGCTTGGGGGCGCCGTAGCGCTCGACGTCACGAATCAGTTTCGCGCGAGAACGCACCATGATCGCGTCATTTATAGTCGCCCCGATCTCTAAGTAGCCCTCCTCCGCAAGTATTTGGAGCGCCCGCACGATATCCTGAGTGGTCGCGCCGCAGACGGCCCGATCGATTCGGTCGACGCCTATGTCATCATGGAGCGTTCTACGCGAAACCTCGTCATGAATCCGGCGCGCGAGGAAAACACGGAGTTCCCGATCTTGTAAGCGCGGCGGCCAGAGGACCGACTTCAATTCCGCTGCCGTCAGCTTCACAATTACGTTCTCGTGCTGGTCTCGCTGGTAATTGTCTAGACGTTCTATAGCATGAAGCGCAACAAGCCGAAGAACGACCGGATAGTCTGCTTCCAGACTCATTTGATGCTCCTGCCGCAGCCACTCGCTTATCTCGTTGTACTCCTCAAACTCCACGATCAGCCGATCGTGGTCTCGCGAACCTTGTGTGTAAACGCGTAAGGCCGAGCGCCTCGATCCGGAGGGCGGGTTAGGATCGTTGTGCTCTGGCGTGATCCTCACCGGCAGTCCCGACCTGGTAACATATCGGTCGCGCATCAGAAGCTCCTCAGGGGTCGAGCCGTTCAGGTACTTTTCAGGTACTCCGTAAAAGAAAGGCCACCCAACTCGGGTGGCCGCGTTTCGATTAACCAATGTCAGAGCGCCGAGTTACAGCAAATGGCCAGGGAGGGAATCGAACCCCCGACACGCGGATTTTCAGTCCGCTGCTCTACCAACTGAGCTACCTGGCCTCGGGGCGGGGAATATAAGGAAAGGGCTACCCTCGGCCAACCCCGCCGGAGCCCGGCCACGCCGACTCTAGAAGTCCCGGAAGCACCTCGCCCGCCGCGCCGGTCAGGTGGTGGATCCCGATCCCCGAGCGCTGCCCGTCCATCGTCGTATTGACCACCGCGACCATCGCGCCCTGGGCCGCGGCGAGCCAGGGCAGCGTCGCCGCGGGCTCCACCAGGTTCGAGGTTCCCACCGCCAGAAAGAAGTCGCAGTGGTAGACCGCGGCCCACGCCCGGTGGAGCGCCTTCTCGGGAAGCGTCTCCCCGAACCACACCACGTCGGGTCTGAGATACGCCCCGCAGCCGTCGCACTTCGGTGGCTCGCCGCCGGCCGGAGGCTCGACCCAGGTGTCGGCGGGAGTGCTCTCGCGCGAGCAGCGCACGCGGGTGATGTCGCCGTGGAGCTCGACTACCGTCCGGCTCCCGGCCCGCCGGTGGAGCCCGTCTACGTTCTGGGTGATGATGGTGAGACGCGGCACCAGATCCTCCAGCCGCGCGAGCGCGAGGTGGGCCGGGTTCGGCTCCGCGCGGAGCGCGGCCTCGCGCCGCATCCGGTACCAGTCCCAGACCAGCGCGGGATTCCGCTCGAACGCCTCGGGTGTCGCGAGATCCTCGGGACGGTGCTTGGCCCAGAGCCCAGTGAGCGCGTCGCGGAAGGTCGGAAGGCCGCTCTCCGCGCTCACTCCGGCCCCGGTGAGCACCGCCACATGGCGGGCTCGCCGGAGGCATTCGAGGACCTGGTCGGTCATCGCCTCCAATGTAATCGACGCAGGCTCCTAGCCCTTCGGCACCACCCGCAGCACCCGTCCGTCGTCCTCGTCGGTCACGACATAGAGGAGACCATCGGGCCCCTGCTGCACGTCACGGATGCGGTCGCCCAGCTCGCCGAGGTAGCGCTCCTCACCGGTCACGTGGCCGTTGTCGAGGGTGAGCCGGACCAGCGCGCCCGGCTGCATCGAGCCGACGAAGAGGCTGCCCTTCCAGCCGGGATACTTGTCGCCGGTGTACCAGACCGCCCCCGACGGCGCGATCACCGGATCCCAGTAGTAGACCGGCTGCTCCATCCCTTCCTTGGCCGTTCCCTCGCCGATGCTCGCGCCGGAGTAGTCCCTGCCGTAGGTGATGACCGGCCACCCGTAGTTCTTCCCCGCCTCGGGATGATTCAGCTCGTCGCCCCCGCGCGCGCCGTGCTCCACGGTCCAGAGCTGTCCCGTCTCCGGATGCAGCGCGGCGGCCTGCATGCTGCGGTGGCCGTACGAGTAGATCTCGGGCCGCGCGCCGCTCTTTCCGACGAACGGGTTGTCGTCCGGGATCGAGCCATCCGGATTCACGCGGACCAGCTTCCCGAGTCCCGAGTCCAGATTCTGCGCCTGCTCCCGGTAGGCCTGTCGGTCGCCCTGGGTGATGAAGAGCTTGCCGTCCTTGCTGAAGACGAGACGCGATCCGAAATGCCCGTTCCCCTCCACCTTCGGCTGCTGGCGGTAGATGACCTTCACGTCCTCGAGCCTGCCCTCGCCGAGCCGTCCCCGCGCGACCGCCGTCCCCGCTCCGCCCTCGCCCGGCTCCGCGTAGGAGAGGTAGACCAGGCGGTTCTCCTCGAACTTGGGATCGATGGCCACGTCGAGCAGTCCACCCTGGCCCCGCGCGGCCACCTCCGGAACGCCGCCCAGGGGCTTCGAGAGCCGCCCGTCCTTCTCGACGACGCGGAGCCGGCCCGGGCGCTCGGTGACGAGGATCCGCCCGTCCGGAAGGAACGCGAGTGCCCAGGGATGCTCGAGCCCCTTGGCCACCGTCTCGGCGCCGACCTTTCCTTCTATGGACCTGGGAGTCGGGGAGCGCTGCCCCAGCCCGGCCTGCGGCGCCTGCGCCTGACACTGGGTCACGAGCGGTGCGCCGATCGCCAGGCCCACCAGCATCATCGCTTCCTTGGTCATCCGAATCGGGCGCATCCCCGTCTCCTTGTGGTCGCTTCGGTTGTGTTTCGTTGAGTGTTGCCCGGCACCACCGCACCGGGCAAGGGGCCGGCGCCCCGCCTTACACTACGCGGGCGGGGGCGTTTCGGACGCTATGGTCGCGGCGAATCGAGGAGTTGATCGGCGAATGAGAACACCGGGGCCTGTGGGTCGAGATGTCACCCTGAGCAAAGCGAAGGGGCCGGAGTACGGCTTCGGCGCCTTCGCTTCGCTCAGGATGACACTGGGAATGGTCGTCCTGCTAGGCTGCGCCGCCGACCCCGCCGCTCCTCTCCGGGTCGAGTACTCCCCGGCCGGCGACAGCACCCGCCTCACCCTCGTCCCCTCTGCCGGCATCCGGATCAACGCCCGTCTCAAGCCGGCCCTCGAGCTATCCGACGGCACTGTCCTTCGCTTCGACTCGCCGCGCCTGACCGCCGACTCGGCCTACTTCGCCGAGCTGCCGTCGGCGCTGGTCGCCGGACCACGGAAGGATGTCAGCGGGACGCTTCGGGCGAGCATCTGCGGGGACGAACCGGCCTGCCGCGGGGTCGTGCTGGAGCTCTGAGGGTCGGGTCCCCTACTGCCGACCGATTTCCCCCCGCATATTGGACCCATGCCTCAGGCTTCCTTCCCCAACCTGACCGTTCTCACCCACCCTCTGATCGTCCATAAGCTCTCGATCCTTCGCGATCGGGACACCAGCACCCGCGACTTCAAGCAGCTGGTCAGCGAGATCGCGATGCTGATGGCCTACGAGGTGACCAAGGACCTCTCGACCGAGCCGGTCGAGATCGAGACGCCGCTGGAGCGGATGACCGGCCGCCAGGTCTCCGGGAAGAAGCTGACGCTGGTGCCGATCCTGCGCGCCGGGCTCGGGATGGTCGAGGGGATCGCGCAGCTCATTCCGTCCGCGCGGGTGGGGCACATCGGCCTCTACCGTGACCACGACACGCTCAGGCCGGTGGACTACTACTTCAAGATTCCGTCATCCGAGGTGGAGCGCGATTTCTTCGTGCTCGACCCCATGCTCGCCACCGGCGGATCGGGCGTCGCCGCGGTCTCCGCGCTGCGCGAGGCGGGGGCGCGAAAGATCCGGTTCCTCTGCCTTGTCGCCGCGCCCGAGGGCGTGCAGCGGATGCTGGAGAGCCACCCCAGCGTCCCCATCTACACCGCCGCGCTCGACCGGCAGCTCAACGCGCAGGGGTACATCCTGCCGGGGCTGGGCGACGCGGGCGACCGGCTGTTCGGAACGAGGAGCAAGGAGTGACGGGCCGATGATTCGCCTCTCTTTCTTCGGCGGCGCGGGCCAGGTGACCGGCTCCATGCACCTGCTCGAGGCCGCGGGCGGGCGATTCCTGCTCGACGCGGGACTCTTTCAGGGCCGCCGGGCGGAGACGCACGAGCTGAACCTCCGGTTGCCGTTCGATCCGCGGCGGCTCGACGGGGTGGTGCTGAGCCACGCCCACATCGACCACTCGGGGAGGCTGCCGCTGCTGGTGCGCGACGGCTTTCACGGCCCCATCCACGCCACGCCGGCCACCCGCGATCTCTGCGCGGTGATGCTCCCCGACGCCGCCCACATCCAGGAGAAGGACTTCGAGTTCCTCCAGCGGCGCGGGAAGGCGGGCACCCAGAGCGAGCCGCTCTACTCCATGGCCGACGCGGTCGCGACCCAGGAGCTGATGATCGGCGTGCCCTACCATCGGATCACCCACCTGCGGAAGCACCTCGCCCTCGAGTTCCTCGACGCCGGCCACATCCTCGGCTCCGCCTCGGTGGACATCCGGATCACCGAGTCCGGGAGCCACCGGCTGGTCTTCTCCGGCGACATCGGGCGGAGCGGGCTTCCGATCATCCGGGACCCCGAGCCGCCTTCCGGCCCGATCGACACCCTCATCATCGAGTCCACCTACGCGGACCGGAGCCACGAGTCGGTGGCGGACGCGGAGACGAGACTCGGCGACGCGGTGCGGCGTGTCGCGGGCCGCGGGGGGAAGGTGCTGGTGCCGGCGTTCGCGCTCGGGCGCTGTCAGGAAGTGGTCTACAGCCTCCACCAGCTCTGGCGGGCCGGAAAGATCCCGGAGATCCCGATCTACGTGGACAGCCCCCTCGCCGTGGACGTCACCACGGTGTTCCGGATGCACCCCGATGTCTTCGACCAGCGCGAGCATATG
>Ga0184615_10001018_pt1 | contig 15252 bp, 14 predicted proteins | sample PLM4_65_coex_FD_133134 | JGI IMG/M metagenome (GOLD analysis project Ga0184615, IMG submission 133134) | Groundwater sediment microbial communities from an aquifer in East River, Colorado, USA - PLM4_65_coex | ecosystem: Environmental > Terrestrial > Soil > Riparian zone | place: USA: East... | reverse complement strand
GCGAGCTCCTGCTGCGAGGTCTTCGACGTCGCGAAGAACACGCGGCGGTCCTCGCGCAGCGCGCGCACGAGGAACGGGTGCAGGGCCGCGGCCGTCTTGCCGATCCCCGTCGGCGCCGAGCAGAGCAGCACCAGCCCGGAAGCCGCGGCGCCCTCGACCTCGCGCAGCATCTGCGCCTGCACGGGACGCACTTCGCCGAACGGAAACGGCGGCTCGAGCGCTCGGCGGGAAACGCTGCGCTCGGCGTCGACCTGCGATTCGCGCGCGATCTTCTCGAGCCGCTCGTCGAGCCGCGCGGCCCAGGCCTCGTGCGCGAAGGCGACCTTCGTTCGCACGGGCGCGTCGCCGACCAGCGAGAGCGCGACCACCGACGCGCCCGCGACCCGCTCACCGCCGAGCGCGACGAGCAGGGACGTGAAGCCGGCCCGCTCCAGCGCGCGCGCCGCTGCGATCTCCGGATCGTCGTCCGGCACGCAGCGCACGATCTCGACGCGCGCGCCGCGCGGGCTCGCGCGCACGACTTCCGCGCGCCCATCGAGCTCGACGCGCCAGCCGCGCCAGGCGAGCTCCGCGCGCAGGCGCACGTCGCTGCGCGCGCCGTGCGCCCAGGCTTCGCGCGCCGCGCTCTCGAGCCGCGCGCGCACGGGATCCGACGATGTCCCCGCGACGCCCGCCGCGCCGGCGTCGATCACGTCCTCGACGCCGAGCGCGAGCGTGCGCGCCCGCAGATCGATCAGGATCAAGCGGTTTGCGCGCTCACTTCGTCGGCGGTCCCGTCGGCACGTCGCGGAACGCCGTGTCCTTGTCGAGCCGCGGCTCGGGCGGCAGGCGCAGCACGCGCTCCGCCAGGATGTTCCGCATGATCTCGTCGGTGCCGCCCGCGATGCGCAGACCTGGCGAGCCCAGGTACGCGTCCTGCGCGTCGCCCTGCGCCGAGCCCGCGAAGCCCTGCAGCTCGATCGCGAACGACGCGACCTCCTGGTTCAGCGGCGCGCCCACGAGCTTGCCGATCGAGCTCTCCGGTCCGGGCGTCGTGCCCTTCGAGAGCGCGGTCAGGGTGCGATAGCCGGTGTACTTGAGACCGGACGCGCGGATGTAGAAGTCCGCGATCTGCTGGCGCACCGCGCCGTCCTCGATCGCGGGCTTGCCGTGGAGCTCCGCTTCTCGCGCCACGCGGATCAGATCCTCCGCGCGGAACCCGCCGCCTCCGCCGCCGATCGACGCGCGCTCGTTCATGAGCGTGGTCAGCGCCACGCGCCAGCCGTCGCCGACGCGCCCGACCCGGTCGCTGTCGGGCACCTTCACGTCGCTGAAGAAGACCTCGTTGAATCCGCTGCCGCCGTTGATCTGCTTGATCGGCCGGATCTCGACGCCCGGCGCCTCCATGTCAACGATGAAGTAGGTGAGGCCCGCGTGCTTGGCGACGGTCGGGTCGGTGCGCGTGACGATCATGCCCCACTTGCTGAAGTGGGCGCCGGTCGTCCAGATCTTCTGGCCGTTGATCGTCCAGGTGTCGCCGCTCTTCACGGCCGACGTGCGCAGACCCGCGAGATCGGATCCCGCGGCCGGCTCGCTGAAGAGCTGGCACCAGATCTCGTCGCCGCGCGCCATCTTCTCGAGGTGCCTCGACTTCTGCTCGGGCGTGCCGTGGGCCATGATCGTCGGCCCGAGCATGCCGATGCCGATGCCGAACACGTTCGGCGGGACCTGGTACTTCGCCTCTTCCTGATTCCAGATCACCGACTGGATCGCGGTCGCGTCGCGGCCGCCGAACTCCTTCGGCCAGGTGAGGCAGGCCCAGCCGTTGTCCTTCTTGCAGGCCTGCCACTCCTTGGCGGACTTGATGGTGTCGGGATCGTCGCGCTCCGACATCATCGAGTTCGTCTCGCCGCCCTTGAGCGGCTTGCGGTGCTTCGAAAGGAACGCGCGAGCTGCGGCGCGGAACTCGGCCTCTTGCGGGGTGTCGTTGAAGTCCATCTCGATTCTCCTTGCTAGGCCGCTTGCTTTGCGATCAACCGCTGCACGAGCTTCTCGCGCCAATGCGCGGGAGAGCCGAGCGCGACGGCCAGGTGCTTCGCGCGCCGGTAGAACAGGTGGCAGTCGTACTCCCAGGTGAAGCCGACTCCGCCGTGCATCTGCACCATCTCGACCGCCGCGAGGTCGAACGCCTCGGTGGCCGAGACGCGCGCCGCGGGCGCCGACAGCGCGAGCTCCGCGTTGTCCGTGGAGAGCGCCCACACGGCCCAGAAGCAGTTCGACTTGGCGAGCTCGATCGCGACGTAGAGGTCCGCCATGCGGTGCTTCAGCGCCTGGAACGAGCCGATCGGCCGGCCGAACGCGTAGCGACCCATCGTGAACTCGCGCGTCATCTCGAACGCGCGCTCGGCGCCGCCGAGCTGTTCGAAGGCCTGCAGCACCGCGGCGCGATCGAGCACCTTCTCGAGCAGCTCCCAGCCGCGCCCCTCGTCTCCGAGCAGCTCCGCCGGCGCGTCCTTGAAGGTGAGCTCGGCCGACGCGCGCGTGGGATCGATCGACTCGGTGGCCGTGCGCGTCACGCCCGGGCCGGCGAGATCGACGAGCGCGAGCGAGATCCCCGCGCCCGAACGCGCCACAACGACCGCGAACGTGGCGACGTTTCCGTCGGGCACGCCGATCTTCTTCCCGGTGAGCTTGCCGCCGCTGAGAGTCGCCTTGAGACTCTGCTGCGACGGGAAGCCCGGTCCCTCGGCCAGCGCCAGCGTGCCGACCGCGGAGCCGTTCGCGAGCGCGGGTAGCCACTTCTTGCGCTGCTGGTCCTGGCCCGCGAGGAGGATCGCCTCGGTGGCGATATAGACCGAGGGGCCGAAGGGGATCGGCGCGAGCGCGCGGCCGATCTCCTGCGCGATCAGCACCAGCTCGAGGTAGCCGAAGCCCGCGCCGCCGTATTCCTCGGGGATCGCGGCGCCTTGCCAACCCATCTCGGCAGCCGCCTTCCAGAGCTCGGCATTCCAGTGCGAGCCGCCCTCGAGCACGTCGCGATCGACCTGCAACGGCGCGCGCTCGCTGAGAAAGTCGCGCGCGGTCTTCTGCAGGAGCTTCTGGTCCTCGGAAAAGTCGAGATTCATTCGGGGGATCTCCGTGTGCGGGCCGGTGTGCCGCGGTCGAACCGAGGGCGGATTATACGCCCGGGGTCCGGGGGCGAATCAAACGACCCCCCGAACAGGAGTATCCTCGCCCCTCATGCGAAAGCTGGAAGGCCGGGTCGCGGTCGTGACTGGGGCGGGGAGCGGGATCGGCCGGGCGACGGCGCTCCTGCTGGCGGAGCGCGGCTGCGCGCTGGCGCTCGTGGACCTGAACGAGGCGAGCCTGGCGGAGAGCGCGGACCTGGTGCGCGCAGCCGGGCGCAAGGTCTCGACCCACGTCGCGGACGTCGCGGATCGCGCGCGCATGGAGCACCTGCCGGGGGAGGTGCTCTCCGAGCACGGCCACGTACACATCCTGGTGAACAACGCGGGCGTGTCGGTGATCGGCACCTTGCTCGAGCAGAAGCTCGACGACTTCGCGTGGCTCATGGGGATCAACTTCTGGGGCGTCGTCTACGGCTGCAAGCTGTTCCTGCCGTTCCTGCTCGCCGAGGACGAGGCGCAGATCGTGAACATCTCGTCGATGTTCGGCTTCATCGGCGTCCCCACGCAGATCTCCTACAACGCCTCGAAGTACGCCGTGCGCGGGTTCTCGGAGGCGCTCTCGTCGGAGCTCTCGGGCACGAACGTCGGCGTCACCTGCGTCCATCCCGGCGGCATCCGCACGAACGTCGTGCGCTCCTCGCGCATCTCGAGCGAGCGCGACGCGGAGGACAAGCGGCTCACGATCGAGACGTTCGAGCGGCGCGCGCACTCGCCGGAGAAGGCGGCGCGGAAGATCGTGCGCGCGATCGAGCGCAAGCAGGCGCGCGTGCGGATCGGCCCCGAGGCCTACCTCACCGACTGGGCGAAGCGACTCTTTCCGGTGTCGACCCAGCGGCTGGTGGGCTGGGGCTGGCGGCGCCGCCGCTCCTAGAAGAGGAACTCCGAATGATGCTACGAGTGCTCCTTCTTGGCTCGGCGCTCGCGTTGATGGCCGCGTGTCGGCCTGAGACGTCTCCTCCGCGGGAGGCGACGTCGACCGCAGAGATGCCTCCGTCGGCGGCGGAGACGTTCGACCGCATGGACCTGCGCACGCCCGTCCCCATGCTGCCGATGATGGCCAGCCATCAGAAGGAGAACATGCGCGATCACCTGCTCGCGGTGCAGGAGATCGTCCTCGCGCTCGCGAGCGACGACTTCGCAGCCGTCGAACGAGCGGCGGCGCGCATCGGGTTCTCGGAGGAGACCGGGCAGATGTGCACGCACATGGGAGCGGCCGCGCCGGGGTTCACCGAGCAGGCACTCGCCTTCCACCACACGGCCGACGGCATCGCCGTCGCGGCGCGCGAGCGCGACCGGGTGCGCGTCGTGGCACAGCTCGGCGCGACGCTCGAGACCTGCACGGCCTGCCACGCGAAGTGGAAGCAGCAAGTCGTCGACGAGGCCACCTGGCAGGGGATGACGTCGACCCCTGCGACGGCCGGCGGCTCGTGATCGTTCGCGCTCTTCGCTCGCGTATCGTCCCGGGGATCGTGTTGAGCGCAGCGCTGGCGCTGTCCGCGAGCGCGGTCGACGCGGCGACGGTGCACGGGTGGCGCTTCGAGGACGCACCGGCGCCTCTGGGGGATTCGATCGGATCGGCCGCGCTCACCGCCGCGGGAAACGCGCAGACGGTGGCGTTGCCGCCGACCGGCCGCGGCGGTGACTTCCCGACTGGATTCCTGCCCGGCGACGCGAATCAGAAGGCGGCCGAGCTCGACGGAGCCGGGGACCTGCTGAGCGCAACCGTCGCCCCGCTCAGCGGTGACTTCACGATCGAGTGCTTCGCGCACGCCGATGAGCTCGTCGGCGGGGTCGGCGACATCCTCGTCGCCCTTGGCGCGACCACGCCGGCCCCGTTCACGTTCGGGCTGCAGATCCGGGCGGACGGGCTGGGGGGCACGCAGCCTCGCGAGCTCATGCTGTTCGTCGGAGCGCCGGGCGGATTGACGTTTGCCGCGCTCACGTCGGGAATCGTGCTCGAGACGGGCAAGGACTACTACATCGCCGCGAGCTTCGACCTGGGCGGGACGTCCCAAGGAACCTTCTACGTACAGAACCTGACCGACGCCGGCCCGCTGCAGGTCGTCACCAAGCCGCACACGCTGGTCGCCGTGGAGCAGAGCTCGCTCCTGACGATCGGCGGGCTCGGTACCACGCCGAACACCGCCTTCGACGGGCTGATCGACGAGGTCCGACTCTCCTCGCACGTTCTGCCGCCGAGCGAGCTGCTGATCAATCAGGCCACGCAGATCCCGGCCCTGCCTGCGCCCGCACTGGTCCTGCTGGCGCTCGCGCTGGGCGCAGCGAGTGTCTGGCGCGCGCGGGCGAGCTAGCTCGGCTTCACCGACTGCGCGGTCTGCCCGAACAGCGTCTTCTTGGTCTGCTCGTCCATCGGGCCCTTCGTGCGGAACTCCTTGCCCGCGTCGACGCCGCGCTGCACGCCGGGGCGCGCCTTCGTCCGGTCGTACCACGCCTTCAGGTTCGGGAAGTCCTCGAGCTTCTGGCCGACGCGCTCGTAGACCAGGATCCACGGCCAGGTGGCGATGTCGGCGATCGAGTACTCGCCGCACATGTACTCCTTGCCCGCGAGCTGGCGGTCCAGCACGCCGAAGAGCCGGTTCGCCTCGTTCGTGTAGCGGTCGATGCCGTACGCGATCTTCTCGGGCGCGTAGTGCCGGAAGTGATTCGCCTGACCGAGCATCGGACCGAGTCCGCCCATCTGCCACATCAGCCACTGCGTGACCTGGTACTTCCCGCGCACGTCCGACGGCATGAGCTTGCGCGTCTTCTCGGCCAGGTAGAGCAGGATCGCACCGGACTCGAAGATCTCGATCGGTCGGCCGCCGTCGGCGGGCGCGTGGTCGACGATCGCGGGCATGCGGTTGTTCGGGCTGATCGCGAGGAACTCGGGCTTGAACTGGTCGCCGCGCCCGATGTTCACGGGCACGACCTCGTACGCGAGCCCGAGCTCCTCGAGCGCAATCGAGACCTTCCAGCCGTTCGGAGTGGGCCAGTAGTAGAGGTCGATCATGCGGCGATGCTACCGCAACGACGGGATCAGAGACGGATCTGCAGGCCCGTCAATCCGCGCAGCACGATCCCCGGCTTCCACTCGACCGTGTCGCTCGCGAGCTTCATGCCCGGGAAGCGCGCGACCGCCGAGCCGAGGGCGATCTGGCCTTCGAGCCGCGCGAGCGCGGCGCCCAGGCAGAAGTGCGCGCCGAAGCCGAACGAGAGGTGGCGGTTCTCGCCGCGCGCGAGGTCGACGCGCAGCGGCTCGGGGAAGACGTCCGGGTCGCGGTTGGCCGCGGCGAGCGCGAGGCTGAGCTCGTCGTCCTTGGGAATCCGCACGCCGTCGAGCTCGATGTCCTCCGCCGGGTTGCGCGAGGTGAGCGCGACCGGGCCCTCGAAGCGCAGCAGCTCCTCCACCGCGGTCGCGATCAGCTCGGGCCGCGCGCGCAGGCGGGCGAGCTCGGCCGGGTGACGCAGCAGGGTGTAGAGCCCGTTGCCGATCAGGTTGGTGGTCGTCTCGTGGCCCGCCGCGAGGATCAGCACGACCGTGCCGAAGAGCTCGTCGTCGGAGAGGCGGTCCTCGACCTCGCGCGCCGCGATCAGCCGGCTGATCAGGTCGTCGCGCGGCGCGGCGCGCCGTTCGGCGAAGACCTGGTCCATGTAGGCGCGCATCTCGACGCACGCGACGGCCGCGTCCGCGAGTCCCTTGTCGCGAATCGTGCCGTCGAGGAACGTGACGAGCTTGTCCGACCAGCGCTTCAGCTCCGCGCGGTTCTCGAGCGGCACGCCGAGCAGCTCGGCGATCACGATGATCGGCAGCGGCATCCCGAGGTCCGCGATCACGTCGAGCTCCCCGCGGCGCGCGGCCGCGTCGAGCAGCTCGTCGGCGATCGCCTGCACGCGCGGCCGCAGCTCCGACACGACGCGCGGCGTGAAGGCCTTGTTCACCAGACCCCGAAGGCGTCCGTGATCCGGGTCGTCCTTGACGAGCATCATGCCCAGGACCGTCCGCGCGATCACGGAGAACGGCGCCGCCGGATCGGCGGCGAGCTGGTGGAGCATGTGGCTCGGGAACTTCTGGGCCGAGCAGCGCGGATCTCGGAGCACCGTCACGCAGTCGCGATGGCGCGTCACCATCCAGGTGCGGCGGCCGTCCGGCATCTCGCGCGGGTAGATCGGCGCCTCCGCGCGCAGGCGCGCCCAGAGCGGGTGGGGGTCCTGCTGGAACTCGCGCCCGGCGGGATCCCAGTCGGCGAAGCGGTCGGCGGTCACGTCGTCACTCCTCGGGTCGGCTCCATCGTCGCACACCGCTGCAACCGGCGGGCCAGCGTGGGGCTCCGGAGGAGGGCCGAGCCGTGGCGCGCGCGACGCGCGCGCGCAGGCCGAGCGCTGCACTGGCGCGCGGGCGCTGCGTCTACGGGGTCGAGGCCGTCTTCGCCGCGGCGGCGTTCTTCTCGCGCAGCGTCTCGATGAGCTTGCTCACGCCCTTCTGCGTCACGATCTCCTGCACCTGCGCCCGGAAGTTCTGGATCAGCGAGACGCCCGCGGGGATGACGTCGATGATCAGCCAGCCGTTGACCTCGGCCGGCCGCAGGCGGTAGTCGATCTGCACGCCGTCGCCCGCGGCGCCGCCGGTGACGCGCGTCTTCACCGTCACGTCCTTGTTCGACTCGAGCCGCGCCTCGCCCATCTCGATCTTCTCGTTCGACGTGTATCGGTCGAGCCGCTTTCCGTAGGTGTTTGCGAGACTCTGCTTGAACTCGTGCTTGAACTCCTCGAGCTGTTCGGGCGAGAGCTGGCTGCGGTTCTTGCCCAGCACGAGCATGGACATGCGCGGGAAGTCGAAGCGCTCGAGCGCGATGGCTTCTAGCTTCGGCAGCCGCTCTTCGCTCTTCAGGTTCTTGTCGTTCAGGATCAAGAGCACGTCGTCGACGGTCTTCGACATGAACGCGGTCGCATCCGCGACGCGGTCGTCCGCGCGCGCCGGCAGCGCGAGCGCGAGCAAGAAGGCGCAGAGGGCGAGGCCGCTATTCCGGAAGGGGTTCGCTCTCATCGAGCTCGTAGAGATCATCGTTCGGGCTCTCCTCGTCGTCATCGCGGCCGTTGCGGATCAATACAGCGCGCCGCTGCAGGAATCCGTCGCGCACTGCGGAGTACCAATCGAGCGACCCGGCGCGCAGATCCTTCAGGTCCGTGTCGACCAGCGCCCGCCGATTGATCGTGCGCAGCAAGGTCGCCGGCCAGAGCGGCGGGAAGAAGGTCGAGATCAGCGGCGAGTCGCCGACGTTCAAGAACGCGTCGAAAGGGTAGCCGGAGGCGTCGCGCACGTCGGAGACCGGCAGCACCACGGGCAGGATGAAATACGGCCCCGGCCCGGCGCCCCAGACGCCGAAGGTCTGCCCGGTGTCTTCGGGACGCCGATCGAGACCGAGCCAGTGATGCGCGGGATCGAAGAAGCCCGCGAGCCCGACGGTCGTGTTGACGCCGAAGCGGGCGACGGCCACGCCCGATTGCTTCGGATCGCCCTGCAGCAGCGGCTGCAGGAAGTAGCCGGGGAAGTTCAGGTTGTCGTAGAACTGCTCGATGTGAACGCGCACGGTTTCGGGCGTGATGAAGATCCAGCCGTGCGCGATCGGCGCGATCACCCAGGTGTCGAGCGTGTCGTTCACCGTGAACATCGCGCGGTTCCACGGCTGCCACGGATCGGGATTCGCCGCTTCGGGCTCGGCAGCCTCATCGACGGCGGGGCCCTGGGGCGACGCGCAGGCGACGGTGGTCGCCGCGATCCCCGCGAGCACGAGCATGCGCGCCGCTCGATTCACCCGCCGCCGCCGCCGCCACCCGAGCTCGAGTCCCCTCCTCCATTGGAGGAATTTCCGAGGCTCTGGATCACGCGGCCGATCAGCCGCTCGATCACGACCGCGCTCTGCGTGTAGGCGATCTCGCCGCCCTCCGGGATCAAGGTCTCGGAGCCGCCGGGCTCGAGGCCGACGTACTGACTGCCGAGCACGCCCTGCGTCAGGATCGATGCGGACGTGTCGTCGGGCAGCTTCAGGCTCTGGTCCACGTCCATCGTCACGCGTGCGCGGAAATCGCCCGTGGGCGAGAGCGTGATCTCCTTCACCTGGCCGACCTTCACGCCTCCGATCACGACCGGCGAGCGCGGCGCGAGGCCGCCGATCTCGTCGAAGCTCGCGTAGAGCGTGAGTCCGCCGGGGCCGGAGTAGGTCGCGCCGCCGAGCTGGATCGACAGGTACGCGAGCGCGGCGAGCCCGGACAGCACGAAGACCCCTACGAGCAGATCGCGAATCGGCGAGCGACTCAAACTCTCAACCTCCCCAGAGCGCGGTGATCACGTAGTCGAACATCAAGGTCGCGACGGAGGCCTGCACGACTGCGCCGGTCGTCGCTCGGCTCACGCCCGCGGCGTTGGGCGCGGACGAGAAGCCGCGCCAGGTCGAGATCAGCGCGACCAGCGCTCCGAAGACGACCGACTTCAAGATGCTGCCCACGACCTCGTCGCTGAACGTGATGTTCCGCTCGACGCCGGTGATGTAGGCGCCGCCGTCGATGCCGAGCAGGCCCACGCCGACCAGATAGCCGCCTCCCAGCCCGAACACGATGAAGAGCGCGGAGAGCAGCGGCATCGAGAACGTGAGCGCGAGCGCTTTCGGCTGCCCGACGTAGTCGATGGGGTCGACCGACATCATGCGCAGCCCGTCGAGCTGCTCGGTCGCGACCATCGCGCCGATCTCCGCTGCGATCGCCGAGCCCGCGCGGCCCGCGACGAGCAGCGCCGTCAGCACCGGACCGAACTCGCGCACCAGCGAGAGCGAGACCAGGCCGCCCAGGCTCGACTCCGCGCCGAAGCGCTCGAGCGTGATGTAGCCTTGCAGTCCGAGCGCGCCGCCGACCACCGTACCGGACAGGAGCACGATCGCGAGCGAGAGCACTCCCGTGTTGTAGACCTCGTCGATCACCCGGCGGAGCCGCCACGGCGGGCTGACGGTCTGATAGACCATCTGCGAGCCGAAGACCGCGATGCCGCCGAGCTCGTAGACGATCGACACCATGCGCCAGCCGACCGTGCGGATGAAGCCGAGCATCAGCTTGCGTCCTCCAGCGACGGGCCGGTGCCCGCGGCTGTCAGGAAGCGCTGGATGCGCGGGTCGATGCTCTCCTTGATGTCCTTCACGGAGCCCGCGACCGCCGCGCCGTCGACGAGAAAAACGATCTCGTCGGCCAGGCGCATGGTCGAGCCGATGTGGTGGTTCGTCAGGATCATCGTGAGACCCTTCGTCCGATTCACCTCGACGAGCAGCGCTTCGATCAGCCGCACCGCCAGCGGATCGAGCCCGGAGAACGGCTCGTCGATCAGGAGGATCTCGGGATCCATGATCATCGCGCGCGCGAGCGCGACCCGCTTCTTCATGCCGCCCGAGATCTCGCCGGGAAGCAGCGCATCGACCTTCTTCAGGCCCACGGCTTCGAACTGCGCGTGGACCTTCTCCGCGATCTCGGCTTCGGAAAGCTCCGTGTGCTCGCGCAGCGCCAGCGCGACGTTGTCGAACACCGTGAGCGAGTCGAGCAGCGCGCCGCCCTGGAACATCATGCCCAGATTGCGCCGCAGATGGCGGAGCTGCCGCTCGGGCATGCGCGTGATCTCCTGCTGGCCGATCCAGATGTCGCCGTAGTCGGGCTGCTGCAGCCCGGCGATCAGCTTCAGGAGCGTGCTCTTGCCGACGCCGCTGGCGCCGAGGATCACGGAGATCTTCGCCTGGGCGAAACGGCAGGACAGCCCGTCGAACACGCGCCGGTCGCCGAAGGCGAGGCGCAGGCTGATCACGTCGACGTGCGCCTGACCCTCGATCCGAGCCTCGGCGGCACTCTGTGCCATCTGTTCCCTCATCGAGATCCGCCGGGCTATATCGCGGTTGTGGCCTGAAACGTCAACGCGGTTCGCGGACTTGCAGCGCTTGCCTGCCGCTAGACCGGCAATCCGACCAGCTTCGCGCTGGCGTCCCATAGACGACCCGCAGCCGCCTCGTCATTCGCCAGCCGGTGCGGCGCGCGCGCCTTGGAGTTCGCGAAGTATCCGCCCGATACGCCCGCGACGTCGGGCGAGCTGCACAGCCAGACCGAGGTCTCCGCACCCTTCTCCGGGGAGCGGAAGAACGGCCGCACGAGCCCCGTCAGGAGCTTCAGGATCGGCGCGTCGTTGTTCTGGCCCAGGCCCGTCCGCACGGCGCCCGGGTGGACCGCGTTCACGGTCACCGCGCTGCCCGCGAGCCGTCGCGCGAGCTCGTGCGTGAAGTAGAGGTTGGCGAGCTTCGACCGCCCGTACACGCCCATCCCGGAGTAGCGGCGGCTCGCCCCGAGGTCGTCGAAGTCGAGCGCGCCCCCGAGCCGGTGCGCATCCGACGCGACGTTCACGATGCGCGCGGGCGCGCTGGCGACGATGCGGTCGAGCAACAGGTTCGTGAGCAGGAAGTACGCCAGGTGATTCACCGCGAAGGTCGTCTCGATTCCGTCGACGGTCTCCGTGCGCTCGGTGAACATCACGCCGGCGTTGTTCAAGAGAATGTGCAGCGGAGCGCCGGTCGCGAGGAATTCCGCCGCCACGCGGCGAATCTCGCGCTGGGAGGAGAGGTCGGCGAGCAGGATCGCCACGTCGCGGCTGCCCGTCTTGTCCGCGATCTCGCCGCGCAGCTCTTCCGCGCGCCCGGCATCGCGACACAGGAGGAAGAGCTTCGCGCCCATGCCCGCGAGCTCGAGCGCGGATGCGCGTCCGATGCCGCTCGTGGCGCCCGTTACCAGGCACGTCTTGCCACCGAGGTCGGCGCGGAGCGGGGCCATCCAAGGCATGATCCGCCTCGCGCGGTTGGAAGAAAAGGGGGCGCGCTACTCGGCGAGCGCTTCCTCGATGGGCTCGACGCCGAGCGGACCGAACTCGCTCGAGATCGCCTGGAAGTGCTTCAGTACGGACAGCAAATAGGGCGGCCGCGGGTTGCGGCCCTGCGCGACCAGGCGTTGCACGCGGTACGGACCCATGTTGTAGGCCGCGATCGCGAGCGCGGGGTCGTGATACATCTCGAGCATCTCGCCGAGGTAGCAGGCGCCGATCTGCACGTTGGCCGCGGGATCGAGCAGGGTCTTCTCGCCGGCCCACGGGATGTTGTGTCGGCGGGCGACATCGGCGCCCACGAACGGCCGCACCTGCATCAGCCCGACCGAGTTCCCGGGTCCGCGGGCGTGCGAGATGAAGCGGCTCTCCTGTTGGATCACCGCCAGGACGAGCAGCGGATCGACGCCGTGCGTGCGGTGCGCGGCCTCGATGGCCCCGGCGACGCGCGCCCGATCCACGGCGTGCATCTTCGGGGCGCGGACGACGAGCAGCGCGGCGATGCGCTCCTCGAGCGAGAGCTGTCGCACGACTGCGAGTGGCGGTGCCTCGCGAGTCGGTGCGATTGCGGCGGCGGACTCGGCAGCTGCAGGAACTTCGCTGGAAGCGGTCGGCGCCGCGCGCGGCTCGACGACCTCTTGCAACACCTGGGTGGGCCACGGCGTCTGACAGGCGGAGAACACGAGCGCGAACACGGCACCGAGAGCCGCGCGCACGATGGCCGTCTGCGTTCTCGCCTTCCGCAACCCCTGTCCTTCGGGCCCCAGGCAATGTGCCGACTCGGGCCCGTGAGCAGTCCACCAAACAGCGTCCATGTGAGCTGTGATCGGCGTCACCCGGGGTCGGCTTTGTGACCCGCCTCACGCGCACGCTCACGCAAGCAGGCCGAGCAAGTCCTCGCGGGTAATGGCACTTGCCCGATCGGCGCCGGAGAGCGCAGCCTCCGCCAAGGCGCGTTTTCGCTCCTGGAGCTCGAGGATCCGCTCCTCGACCGTCTCACGCGCAACCAGGCGATAGACCGAGACCGGTCGGTCCTGTCCGATGCGGTGCGCGCGATCGGCGGCCTGCTCCTCGACGGCGGGATTCCACCACGGATCGAGCAGGAAGACGTGGTCCGCGGCCGTCAGGTTCAAGCCGGTCCCTCCCGCGCGGAGCGAGATGAGCAGGACGGGCGCGCCGTCGGGCGACTGGAAGCGCTCGACCACGCCCTGGCGATCGACCGTGCTTCCGTCCAGGCGTTCGAACGGGATCCCGGCCTGGCGAAGGTGCGGCTCGACCAGATCCAGGAAAGACGTCCACTGCGAGAACACCAGCGCCTTGTGGCCCTCGGCCGCCGCCTCGTCGAGCGACTCGAGCAGGACCGCGAGCTTCGACGAGCCCGCGGCGTTCTGACCGGGGACCAGCGCGCGGTGGCACGCGGCCTGACGGAGCCGGAGCAGGAGCTCGAGCGCCTCGATCACGCTCCCGCCCTGCTGCAGCCGCTCCACCACCTGGCGCTGCGAGGCGGCGCGCACGGCGTCGTAGACCGCGCGCTCTTCGGCGTCGAGCTCGCAGTGCAGGATCGAATCGGTGCGCGGCGGCAGCTCCTTCGCGACGACCGACTTCATCCGCCGCAGTACGAAGGGCGCGATGCGCGCGCGCAGGTGCGCGGCCGCGCCGGGCTCGCCTCCCGCGATGGGGCGGGCGTAGCGCTCGCGGAAGTCGGCGAGCGCACCCAGCAGGCCCGGGTTCGCGAAGTGGAGCTGGCTCCAGAGCTCGTCCAACCGGTTCTCGACCGGCGTGCCTGTCAAGGTGAGCCGGAAGTCGGCGCGCAGTCCGAACGCGGCGCGCGCGACCTGGCTGTCGGGGTTCTTGATCGCCTGCGCCTCGTCGAGCACGACCGTGTCCCACGCCTCGCGCGCGAGCACCTCGCCGTCGAGACGCAGAATTGCGTAGCTCGTGAGCGTGAGATCGGCCGCGCGGTCGAGCGCGCGCTTGGGTCCGTGGTAGACGCTGCGGCGCAGCGCCGGGCGGAAGCGCGCCGCCTGCTCGGCCCAGCCGAACAGCACGCTCGTGGGCGCGACGACGAGCGTGCGTCCGCGCACGGCGCAGAGCGCTTGCAGCGTCTTGCCCAGGCCCATGTCGTCGGCGAGCAGGCCGCCGAGCTCCGCGTCGCGCAGGAACTGCAGCCACGCGACGCCGGTCTTCTGATAGCCGCGCAGCTCCGCGTGCAGATCCGCGGGCAGCACGGGTTGCGGCAAGCCGGCGAAGTCTTCGACGAGCGCGCGCAGCCGATCGAAGCCGGGCGGCGCGGGCTCGCCGAGCTCGTCGCACAGACGCGCGAGGTCGGGCAGGGCGCAGGCCGGCAGACGCCCGTCGCTCGCGCGCGCGGCGAGCAGATCCGCGACGCGGCGGCCGTGCTTCTCGAGCCAATCCGCGGGGAGCGGCGCGAAGCCTCCGCCCGCGAGCGGAACCAGCGACTCTCCTTCCTGCCACGCGCGCAAGACGCGCGCGGCGTCGATCTTCCCGCCGCCGCCGCGAGGCGCGAAGTCGAGCTCGAAGCGATCGGCGCGCGCGGCGAGCGCGGGTTCGAGCGCGGAGAGAAGTCGGAACTGCTCGTGCGCGCGGCCGACGACCTCGCCCGAGAAGCGCTCGAGCTGCGGGCGAAACGCGATCGCTTGCTCGGGCGGGAGCGTTCGCGTTCCGCCGGGCTCGAGTCCGAGCTCGCGCTCGAGGCGCGTCACCAGGCCCGCCTCCGCGGGCTCGAGGCGGCGAGGCACGGCAGAGCCTCCGAGCGCGACCAGACGTCCCTGCTCGACGCGCGCGACCGGTGGATCGCCATAGACGAGCTCCGCACTCACCGAGAGCGAGTCGCCCTCGCGGCGCACCAGCGCGCGCAGCCTCGGCTTCTCCGACTGCTCGCGCGGCAGGCGTTCGGTGCGGATCTCCACGGGCAGGCGCGCGCGCAGCTCGGGAATGATCTCCGAGACAAGCCGGCCCGCGGCCTCGGGCGGGTAGTAGCGCCCGCGCGGGAGCTCTTCGCGCTCGCGCGCGTCGAGGCGCGGATTGCCGAGCGGCCGGAGCACCGCGCCGCAGCGCGCGACGCCGTTCGCGAAGCTCTCCTCGTGGCGCGGATCGGGCACGAGGCGCAGCGCGAAGCCATCGCCGCGATTCTCGACGAGCGCGATCGGCAGCACGGGATCGAGCGAGACG
>Ga0184615_10001017_pt1 | contig 15264 bp, 11 predicted proteins | sample PLM4_65_coex_FD_133134 | JGI IMG/M metagenome (GOLD analysis project Ga0184615, IMG submission 133134) | Groundwater sediment microbial communities from an aquifer in East River, Colorado, USA - PLM4_65_coex | ecosystem: Environmental > Terrestrial > Soil > Riparian zone | place: USA: East... | reverse complement strand
GGCGTGAAGAAGCGCTTCGCGCTCGGCGAGCGGGAGCTCGAGGTGCTGCACGGCGTGGACCTCGACGTCGGGCGAGGAGAGCTGGTCGCGATCATGGGGCCGTCCGGCTCGGGCAAGACGACCCTGCTCGAGATCCTCGGCGCGATCTCGCGTCCGAGCGCGGGCTCCGTCGTGCTCGACGGCGAGCCGATCCAGGACTGCGACGACGATCGGCTGGCGGACCTGCGCGCGCAGCGTCTCGGCTTCGTCTTCCAGAGCTTCAACCTGCTGCCACGCATGTCCGCGCTGCGCAATGCCGCGCTGCCGCTGGTCTACACGGGCGTGCGTCGGGCGGAGCGCGAGGCGCGGGCGCGCACGCTGCTCGAACGCCTCGGACTGGGCCATCGGCTCGAGCACCTTCCCGCACAGCTCTCCGGAGGCGAGCGCCAGCGCGTGGCCATCGCGCGCGCGCTCGTGAACGAGCCGGCGGTGCTGTTTGCCGACGAGCCGACCGGAAACCTCGACGAGGCCGCCGGCCGCGAGATCCTCGACATCTTCCGCGAGCTGCACCGGGAAGGGCGGACGATCGTCGCGGTGACCCACAGCGAGGAGGTCGCGGCGATCGCGGGGCGCGTCATCCGCCTGCGCGACGGCCGCGTCGAGCGCGACGAGCACACCGCGCATGCCTAGCGGGTGGACTCGCGCGCTCGGGCTCGCGCCGGTACTTCTGGGCGAGGCGCTCGCGCAGCTCCGCGCGGGAGGACGCGAGCAGTGGCTCACCTTGCTCGGTCTGGTCTGGGGCGCGTCGGCGGTGATCCTCCTCCTCTCGTTCGGCGCGGGCTTCCACCGGCTGCTCGACCTCGGCTTCAAGAAGACCGGCGAGCGCTACGTGATGGCGATCGGTCAGTTCACGAGTCAGGAGCTCGGCGGCGCGCGACCCGGCCGCAAGATCACGATCGACCGCGAGGATCTCGCGCGCGTTCGTGCCGGGGCGCCGTCCGCGCGCGCGGTGTCGGCGGAGGCGTCGCGCCAGGTAACTGCGCGCACGCCGTTCCGCACCCGCACGACCCTGGTCGCGGCCACCACGGAAGACATGGCGGGGATCGAAGTCCACCGCGTCGCGCGCGGGCGCTTCCTCGAAGAGGACGACGACCGGCTGATGCGGCCCGTCGCGGTGCTCGGCGGCAGCCTCTCCAAGGTGTTCTTCGGCGACGCGGACCCGATCGGGCAGACGATCCAGCTCGACGGTCGCGTCTTCGACGTGGTGGGCGTGCTGGTCCACAAGGGCCCGCAGTTCGTCACGAACAACGGCCTGCACGACGACACCGTGTTCATTCCGCTCTCCGAGGGGCAGCGGCTCTTCGGCATGGGCGACGCGATCGGAATGCTCGTCGCCGATCCGTTCCGCGCCGAAGACAGCGAGCGGCTCACCGCGGAGCTGCGCTCCGTGCTGTACGCGCGGCACCGCATTCCCGAGAGCGACGCCGACGCGATCAGCCTTCTCGCCATCCAGCAGTTCGTTCGCCCGATGCTGCTCGTGGGAACCGCCCTGCAGGTCCTGTTGGGCGCGATCGGCACGGGGATCCTCGCGATCGCGGGCGCGGGCGTGGCGAACCTGATGGTGGCGAGCGTGAACCGCCGCCGACCGGAGCTCGCCACCCGCCGCGCGTGCGGCGCGCGGCGCGGCGACGTGATCGTGCAGGTGGTGATCGAGACCCTGGTCGTGGTGCTCGCGGGCGGCGCGCTCGGAGCGGGGCTCGGCGCCGGCGCGATCCTCGCGTTCCAGCAGATCCCCCTGCCCGAGCTCGTGCCTGCACCGCGGCTCGAGTGGAGCGTGGTCGCGACCGCGTTCGGTCTCCTCGCCGCGGTCGGCCTCGTCTCGGGTGTCACACCGGCGCGCGTCGCCTCGCGCGTCGACCCCGCCGCTGCACTGCGTGCGCTGTGATGGACTGGCGCGAGCACTTCCTGCAGGCGTTCGAGTCGCTCGCGGCGAACCCGTGGCGCGCGTTCGCGTCGGCGCTGGGCGTGTTCTGGGGCGCCGCGGCGACCGTGCTCATGCTCTCCTGGGGAGCGGGCTTCCAGGAGTTCATGCGGGTCGAGCTCGGCCGCTACGGACGCAGCTCCATCTTCGTGATCCCCGGCGTCTCGTCGTCCGGCTTTCCGGGGTATCGCGCAGGCGTGCCGCTGCGCGCGACGCGCGACGACGCGGCCGCCGCGGAGCGCGAGAGCTCCGAGCTCGTCGATGCCGTAGTGACCGAGTACTGGTCGCGCGAGCGCCTGCGCATCGAGCGCGCCGGAAGGGTGCGCCGGCTCGACCTCACGGCCAGCGACCCGCGCTTCCCCGAGCTGCGCCGCTTCGGGCTCGCGGCCGGACGCTTCTTCGATTCGGGCGATCTCGAGAAGAGCGCCGCGGTCGCGGTGCTCGGCTGGGAGGCCGCGCGCGATCTGTTCGATTCGCCCGCGTCAGGTGTCGGCAAGCGCGTGCGGATCGAAGGCGTGCCGTTCCAGGTGATCGGCGTCTTCGATCGCAAGTCGGGGAAGCAGTACAACAACACGAACCGGCCCGAGAACCGGCTGGTGCTCGTCCCGCAGACGACGGCCGAAGCGCGGCTCGGCTTCCGCAAGGACGGCGAGCGGCTGTTCATCGTCTATCCTCGCGCGGGCGTCGACTCCCAGGCCGCATTGCACGCGGTGCTCGCGAGCCTCGCCCGGCGCGGGGGCTTTCATCCCGACGACACGGACGCCGTGCGGACCTTCGACCTCTCGCGGCTCTTCCGCTTCCTCGATCTGCTCCACGTCATCTTCATGGGCTTCATCGGCGTGGCAAGCACGGTGACCTTGCTCGTCGGCGGCCTGGGGATCGCGAACTACCAACTGGCGCTGCTCACGGAACGCGCGGTCGAGCTCGGCGTTGCGCGGGCACTGGGCGCGCGGGCGCGCACGCTCGTCGTCCAGGCCGCGCTCGAGTCGCTGCTCGTGTCGTCGGCCGCGTCGCTGCTCGGTGTCGGGCTGGCGCTCGGGATCTGCGCGGCGTTCACGTGGCTGGTGCCGGCGGAACTGCTGCCGGCACCGGTGGTCTCCGGCGCCGCGGCCGCGATCACCGCCGCAGCGCTGGTCGGCGTGGCACTGGTCGCCGCGATCGTCCCCGCGCTCCACGTGCGCAGCACCGACGTCGCACTGGCGCTTCGCGCCGGAATCTGACCCACTCGATCCGGGAGAACGAGCATGCGCGCGCGAGCCGAGAAGGACTGCAAGCACGAGGCGGCCGTCTTCGCGCCCGTGATCGACCGCAACCGCTGCGAGGCCAAGGACGACTGCGTTCGCGTCTGTCCGTACGACGTGTTCGAGATCGCACCGCTCTCCGCCGAGGACAAGCGCGCGCTCTCGCTGGTCGGCAAGCTGAAGGCCTGGGCCCACGGCGGCAAGCAGGCCTTCGCGGTGCGCGCCGAGGCCTGCCACGGCTGCGGGCTCTGCGTCGAGGCGTGTCCGGAGGACGCGATCCGCCTGGCCCGAGTCTAGGCGTCCGAGTTCGAATCAGGAATCATTCCTGAATTGGCTTGCGGCCCCGTCGGCCCGCGGGTATCCTCGCCGCCGTGAAGGAACCAGCGATCGAGCCTGCGCCGCGCCGCCACCAGACGCGCCAGCGCGCACGCATCCTCGAATGGCTGCGCGCGACGGACTCCCACCCGACGGCGGCGCAGACCCACGAAGCTCTGCTCGGCGAGATGCCGAACCTGTCGCTCGGCACCGTCTACCGGAATCTCGAGGTGCTGGTTTCCGAGGGTCTCGTCGACGAGGTCCCCTCGTCGGGCAGCGGGGTGCGCTACGACGGCAATCCCAAGGCCCATCACCACTTCATCTGCGACGCGTGTGGCGCGATCGACGACCTGCACCTGCAAGCGCCGCCCGAGCTCGCGCGCAAGCTGCGGCGCGCACGCGGGCGCAGCGCCCGCCGCATCCGCATCGACTTCTTCGGCCTCTGCGAGGCGTGCGAGGTGCACGGCTCGACGGCAGGGGCCGCATCGGGAACCTGATCGAACAAGGAGAGGAAATGCCCGAGCTCAAGGGATCCAAGACGCACGCATATCTGAAGGAGGCCTTCGCCGGCGAGTCGCAGGCGAACCGCCGCTATCTGTACTTCGCGAAGCAGGCGGACATCGAGGGCTTCCCCGACGTCGGCGGTCTGTTCCGCGATACGGCGGAAGCCGAGACCGGGCACGCGCACGGTCATCTCGACTATCTGCGCCGCGTCGGCGATCCGGCGACGGACAAGCCGATCGGAAGCACGGACAAGAACCTCGCCGCGGCGGTCGCGGGTGAGACCTTCGAGTACACCGAGATGTACCCGGGCATGGCGAAGACCGCGCGCACGGAGGGCTTCGCCGACGTCGCCGAGTGGTTCGAGACGCTCGCGAAGGCCGAGAAGTCGCACGCGGGCCGCTTCCAGAAGGCGCTCGACACGCTGCCGAAGCTCTGATCCGGCACTGACCTGCGGCGGGGTGGAGTGCGCGAGCGCTCCACCCCGCCGCGTCTCTACTCAACGACTTCCCGGAGAACCATGAAGAACGCGAGCTTGCACGATCCGGAGTACCTCGACCGCGACGCGCTCGACAAGGAGCTCGTGCGCGTCTTCGAGAAGTGCCACGACTGCCGGCGCTGTCTGCCGCTCTGCCCGTCGTTCCCGTCGCTCTTCGGTGCGATCGACTCTCACGAGCTCGAGGCCTCCAAGCTCACGAAGCCGGAGATCCGCGAAGTCGTCGACCTCTGCTACCAGTGCAAGCTCTGTTACAACCACTGCCCGTACCACCCGCCGCACGAGTGGGAGGTCGACTTCCCGAAGCTGATGTCGCGCGCGAAGCTCGTGCAGGCGAAGGAAGAAGGCATTCCGATCCCCGAGCGCGTCGGCGCGCAGCAGGATCTGATGGGCAAGGCGTCGTGCCTCACTGCGCCGCTCACCAATGCGGCCTTCAAGAACCGTGCGGTGCGGCTCCTGATGGAGAAGGCCACCGGCATCGACCGGCGCTGGATCATGCCGACGTACGAGTCCCGGCCGTTCTCGAAGGACCTCCAGGGACACCGGACCGTGTCGGGCGAGAACGGGCGCGCGATCCTGTTCACGACCTGCTTCGTCGAGTACAGCGAGGCGCGGACCGCGCAGGCGGCCCTCGAGGTGCTCGAGCACAACGGCGTGGCGGTCGAAGGAGGCTACGCGGCGTGCTGCGGCGCGCCGTTCCTGCACGGCGGCGACCTCGCGAGCGCGAAGAAGAACGCGGCCAAGGTCGTTGCGGGGCTGATCGCGCGCGTGCGCGAGGGCGTGCCCGTGGTCGTGCCGGGACCGACCTGCTCCTACCAGCTCAAGAACGAATACCCCGAGCTGCTCGGAACCGACGACGCGCGCGCGGTCGCCGCTGCGACTCAGGACCTCGGCGAGTTCCTGTTCAAGCTCGCCGCCGCGAAGAAGCTGTCGCGCGAGTTCCCGAAGCGCATCGGGCGCATCGCCTACCACCTGCCCTGTCACCTCAAGGCGCAGAACATCGGCTTCCGCTCGATGCAGCTCCTCGGCCTGGTCTCCGACGACGTCCGCATGATCGACGCCTGCTCGGGCGTCGACGGCACCTGGGGCATGAAGGCGCGCTGGTGGGAGCAGAGCCAGAAGATCGCCGGGAAGCTCGTGATGGAGATCCAGCGCGCGGAGTCGGAGGTCGTCGCGACCGACTGCCCGCTGGCGGCGCTGCGGATCCTCGAGCGCACCGGCAAGGACGCCGTACACCCGGTCGTGTTGCTGCACCGGGCCTACGGCATGGGAGACGCGAAATGAGGGGCGTTCGCCGCGACGAGATCCTGGACCTCACCGGCTACGAGCGGATTCGCGAGGCGTTCCTCGCCAAGACCATCGAGCTGAAGCGTCCGCGGCGCATCTCGCTCGGCGACCGGCTCACGTTCATCTTCGAGAATCGCGACACGATGATCTTCCAGATCCAGGAGATGCTGCGCGCCGAGCGCGCCGTGAAGGAAGAGCGGATCGAAGAGGAGATCGCCGTCTACAACGAGCTGGTTCCGGGCGAGAACGAGCTCTCGGCGACGCTGATGATCGAGATCCCCGAGATGTCGCAGATCCGCTCGGAGCTGCAGCGCCTCGTCGGGATCGACGAGCAGGTCTTCCTCGAGGTCGGCGGCCGGCGGGTCGGCGCCACCTTCGACCCGAAGCAGTTCGAAGCGGACCGCATCTCCGCCGTGCAGTACGTGCGCTTCCCGCTCGGCCCCGAGCTCGCGTGCAAGTTCTGCGACCGCAGCGTGCCGGTGCGGCTCTGCGTCGAGCACCCGAACTACCGGGTCGCCCTCGAGCTCACGCCCGAGAGCCGCGACTCGCTGATCCGGGACCTGCAGGCGAGCTGAGCCTCTACTCCGGAGGCAGCTCCGGGGGCAGCGCCAGCATTCCCTCGACGCGCGTCACGAACAGGGCGGCGGTCATGTCGCCGGTCACGTTCAGGACCGTGCGGGACATGTCGAGCAGGCGGTCCACGCCGAGAATCACGGCGATCCCCTCCCCCGGAATGCCGACGGACTGGAGCACCACGACGATCAGCGGCAGCGATCCGCCCGGAACGCCCGCGGTGCCTACGCCGGCGAGGATCGAGAGCAGCACCACCATCGCCTGCTGGGCGAGCGAGAGCTCGATGCCGAAGAGCTGCGCGAGGAAGAGCACGGTGACGCCCTCGAACAGCGCGGTGCCGTTCTGGTTCGCGGTCGCGCCGACCGTGAGCACGAACGAGTTGATCTCGCGCGGGATGCCGAAGCGCTGCTCGCCGACGCGAAGGGCCGTCGGCAGGGTCGCCGCGCTCGACGAGGTCGAGAACGCGGTCGTCATCACCTCGGCCATCCGCGAGAAGAAGAGCCACGGCCGGATGCCGACCGCGAAGCGCATGATCAGCGAGTAGACGCCGAACTGCTGCAGCGCGAGCCCGAGCAGCGCGACGCCCACGTAGCGGCCCAGCGAGACGAGCATGTCGGGGCCGAGCCGGGCGGTGAGCGAGAAGAGCAGCGCGAAGACGCCGTACGGCGCGAGCGACATCGCCAGGTCGATGAGGCGGAGCGAGACGGCGTAGAGGCCCTCGAGCGCCGAGACGAGGCCGGCGGTCTTCTCGCGCGGCGTGGTGACGAGCGCGATGCCGAGCATCACCGCGAAGAACATCACGGCGAGCATGTCGCCGTCGAACGCGCGCACCAACGCCTCGAACGGGTTGCGCGGCACGATCGAGAGCAGCGCGTCGATCGGACTCGCCGCGGCCGCGGCCTGCGTGACGACCTTCTTCGCCTGGGGCGCGAGCGTCTCGAGCAGCCGCGCGCGCTCGACCGGATCGAATCCGTCGCCGGGACGAAGCGCGTTCACGAGCACGATGCCGATCGCCACCGAGATCGAGGAGACGGTCAGCGTGTAGGCCAGCGTGAGCGCGCCGACCCGGCCGAGCCTGCGCACGTCGCCGAGCTCGAGCACGCCCAGCGCGAGCGACGAGACCACCAGCGGCAGCACCGCGAGGAAGAGCATGCGCAGGAACAGCTGCCCTACCGGATAGGCGACCCAGTTGATCGCGTCCTCGAGGAAGGGCGTTCCGCCGATCGCCTCCCGCGCGATCCAGCCGGCGAGCGCGCCGTAACCGAGCGAGAACAGGATGCGCCGCGCGCGGCGACCCGGGTTCGCGCTCATCGCGGAAGGGCGGGCTGCCGGGCCTCGCCGTGCGTCTCCGGGTCTCCGTCGCCCGAGCTCGCGATCGCGCCATCGATCACTGGCTGTCCTCCCTCGCCCTCCACGTACCTATAGTCGCTGCGCGGACGCATTGCACTCCGCGCCTCACCCCGGCGCGCCTCTCGTCGTGTGCGACCGTCCGTCGCAGTGAGGCGGCATCGACGACGCTGACGGTCGTCGCGTGCCCGGCTTCCGAAGAAGCGACGCTCCGGTGGCTTGTGAGTGAGACGATCGCTCTCACCCACCGCGGCACTGCAATTGCAGCTCTATGCGAATCGTTGACGTGGAGGCGGAGTCATGAGGCATTCATTCCCTGGGGCGACGGTGGCGAGTTACTCCCTTCTTGCGATCGCGCTGGTCATTGCGCCCGAGCGAGCGCTGGCGACCTCGGCGAGCTTTGCCGGGGGCGGCTCGCTCAGCACGTATGGTCGACTGGTGGAGATCGACGACGTCGATCTGACCGATCCGGGGCCGGACGTCGTTTCTGCCGCCGGAAACGCTCTTCTGATCTTCCGGAACGACGGCGCGATCGTTCCTGACTTCTCGGTCCAGGATCTCTCGGCGTCTGCGACCGCGCTCGCGGTGGGCCCCTTCTGGGCGCAGGGCAGCGCCAGCACCAACGACATCGTCACCGGAACGGGTAGCTCGATCGTGGTGTACCGGGCGGGGCTCTTCGCGCCAATCACGTTCTCCTCGACCCACGGCGCGACCTCCCTCGACACCTTCAGGGAGCACTTCGCGGCAGTCGGGTACGCCCTCTACACGACCGGGCTCACGACCGGCTACATCCGGTACAACGGCGTGAGCGTGAACGACGTCGGAATCAACTCGAGCGCGGTCACCGACGCGTTTCGCTCGATCAAGTTCAAGCCGAATGGATCGTCGTTCTCGAACGGCAGCGCGATCGTCACGGGAGCGGTGGGCACCTACCGCTTTCCCATCGCAGGAGGAGTCGTCGGGGTCTCGACCGCGCCCGGAAACGACGTGGCCTTGGGCGACGTCGACGCCGACGGCATCGACGACGTCGTCATCGCCCAACCGAATCAGCTGGTCTGGGTGCGCTGCACGGCGCCCGGTACCTGCCCCGGCGGAAACGACAGGCCCGTGAGCCCCGTCGAGACCTTCCTCAACTGGGTCGACGTCGAAGCTAGCGACGTGGACTCCGACGGTGACGCGGACGTCCTCGCGACCTGGAACACCTCCGGGCCGGGCATGTACTTTTGCTGGGGGCAGGTCTCCTGGTACGAGAACGACGGCACCCTGCCGAATCCCGCGTTCACGGAGCACACCCTCGCCTGCTTCACCGACAACACGCTCTTGTCGCAGCCGGCGGACGTCGCCGTCGGCGACCTCGACGGAGACGGCGACCTCGACGTGGCCTACACCGCATCGAGCAGCTTCAATCCAGGACATGGCTGGACCGACCACTCGTTCAACAAGCTCGCGTTCGGGTGGAAGGACGGGTTCCTGCGAGCGGGCCTCGGGCAGACGGTCGCGGGCGGCAGGGACGTCAACCGGGATGGCTGGCCCGATTCGCTCGTCGCCAGTCACTGCTCCTACAGCGTCCAAGGCGGCTGTCCGCTGTCCGCCCCGCTGCGCGACAGCGTGGGCATCTATCTCGGCACCTCGACCGGCTTGGAGGATACGCCCGTGTGGACGGCGGTCGGCGCTCAAGAGAACGAAGCCTTCGGTGACTCGCTCGCGTTCGGCGATTGGAACGCCGACGGCTTCGTCGACGTCGCGATCGGTGCGCCGACCTACCAGGGGGGCTGCGACCCGACGGACGGCGAGAAGGTGGGCCGTGTCTACGTGTGGTACGGCGCCGCCAGCGGCGCGGGCAATCCGTCCGGCTTCGGCGACCCCGGCAGCCCCGCGAATGCCGACGCAATCCTCGGCCCCTCGGGCATCTCGAACGCGCTCTGCTACACGTTCCCGCCCGACGGCTTCGGCGCGGAGCTCGCGAGCGGCGATCGGACCGGCGACGGGATCGAGGAGCTCATTCTCGCCGACCCCGGCTACTTCCACGCCGAGTGCTATCCCGACACGACCGCGGGCCGGGGGCGGGTATCGGTGTTCCGAGGCGGCGCGACCGGACTCGTCCAGACCGAGACGATCCTCGGCGAAGAGTGCAGCGTCGCCGAGTGTTCCTCGTCCTGCGGCCACGACACGCTGGCCCGGGCGATGACCGCGGGCGACGTGGACGGCGATGGTCGGGCCGATCTCGTCATGAGCAGGGGCCACCCGAGCGCTGAGGGTGTGCGCGTCATGTATGCGTCCGGCACTACCCAGGATCTCAACGCGGACCCGCCGCTCGACCTCGCATTGCTCGACGTGAACGCCGACGGCCATGCAGATGTCTCGGCGACGGCGACCGAGGATGCGAGGCTGTGGCTGGGTGGAGCGGGTGGGCTCACGCCAACCGCGTGGACCGCATCGTATCCGATCGACTCGACCGGCCGTGCGCGCGTGATTCGCGCCGGGCAGCGCGATGCGGACTGCTACGAGGACCTTGCACTGGTCGCGCCTACGGCGGGCACGGTCCGGGTATTTCGCGGGCAGGCGGGCTCCGCAGGTCTTGCCCTCCAACCCGTCGAGACGATCAAGAAGGCTTGGAGCTCGATCTCACCCGCGGGCGACGTGGGCCGCAGCGGGATCGAGGAGCTGCTCACCGGCGGACCCGCCGAGGCCCGCTACGGCTCGACCGACGCGGGGGGCGCCATCGCGCTCTACCAGGGCGACGTGTCGACGGCGCCGATTCCGGACTGCGACGGGGATGGCTCGGCGCGCAACCTCGACTGCAACGACCGCAACGCCGCGATCGAGCCCGGCAACCCGGAGCTCTGCAATCTGCGCGACGACGACTGCGACAACGCGGTGGACGAGGGTCTCGCCTGCAACTTCGCCGACGCCGATGCCGACGGGGTCTTCGACGACGGCAATCACTCCGGAGTCGTCGGCGACGCGCGCTGCACCGGGGGCGTGACGCAGAACTGCGACGACAATTGCTCGTCCACGGCGAACGCGAACCAGCTGGACGGCGACGCGGACACGCGCGGCGACGCGTGCGACAATTGCCCGACGTTGTCGAACGTCGATCAGGCCGATGGCGACGTCGATGGCGTCGGGAGCATCTGCGACAGCTGCACGACCATCGCGAATGCGCGGATGGCGCCCGGCTACCTCGGCACCAACCCCTGGGCCACGCTCACCGGCGGCCAGCGAGACGACGACCACGACGGCTTCGGGAACATGTGCGACGCCAAGTTCGTCGGGCTCGCGACACAGGCGGTCGGTGCCCTCGACCTCAATCAGTTCCGCGCTTCGAACGGCGAGGACCGCACCCTCGACACCTGCGGAACCGGCAACAACCGGCCGTGCGCCATCTTCGACCTGGACGAGAACACGACGACCGCGAACGCGATCGGCGCGCTCGACTTGAACCGCTTCCGCGCGGTCTCCGGCTACCTTCCGGGGCCGAAGTGCCCGACCTGTCCGCTCGCCTGCGAGTCCGGCCCGAGCGGGACCTGCGGCGCGATCCCGTGACGCAGCCGCTGTCGCTCAGCGCGCGCGGTGGCCGCCGGCGATCCAGCAGCGGTCGGCGAGCGTGCCGAGCGCGAAGTCGCGGTAGCCGCCCTTGAAGAAGTCGCGGCAGCGCGTGGAGTGCGCGAGCGCGCGCTCGCTCGAGGTGCGCCGCACCTCCTGCCGGAACGTGCCGTCGTCGTAGAGCTCGTAGACCGCGAAGCCGCCGGGGTAGTCCTTCACGCAGTTCACTTCCACGAACGGGATGTCACCCGACGCGGCATAGCGGCGCACGCGGTTGCGATGCGTGTGCCCGATCAGCACGCCCTGGACCTGCGGGTTCCGGCCGAGCAGCTCGAACATCCGCGTCGAGTGCTCGGGAATGATGCCGATCGAGTTCGGATAGCTGTTGGCGTGCTCGGGCGGCACGGGCTGGTGGTGCGTGAGCAGGAGCGTCGGCTGCGCGAGCTCGCGCGTGCGCTCGAGCTCGCCGGTGAGCCAGCGCAGGCGCTCGTCGGGAAACACGCCGTGGTGGTGGCCGGGCTCGACGGTGTCGAGCAGCACCATCCGCCAGCCGCCGAGGTCGAACGCGCGCGGCGCGCGCGGCTGACCCAGAAGTGCGTAGCCGTCGACCTCCTCGCCCTCGAGCATGCCGTAGTGGTCGTGGTTGCCCAGGAACGCGTGCCACGGCGCTTCGAATCCCGCGAAGGTGCGCGCCGCGACCGCGAACTGCGAGCGCAGGCCGCGATCCGCGATGTCGCCCTTGATCACGACCGCGTCGACCCGAGCCGCGTTGATGTCGGAGACCGCGTCCTCGTTCATCAGCTTCCAGTAGGGCACGTCGCCGTCCGTCTCGCGCACGGCCGGAAAGCCCGGCGCCGGATCGCCGTACTCGTTGTCCTCGGTCATCATGCCGCCGAAGCGCGACTCGCCGAAGTGCAGATCGTTCAAGGTCGCGAAGCGCGCGACGACCCGGCCGCGCGGCGCGGGCATCGTGCGCACGCGCGCGGGGAAGTAGCGGCTCGGCTCGGCGGGCGCGGCACCGTCGGATTCGATCGCGAGCGCGTACTCCGTATCGGGCTCGAGACCCTCGATCCGAACGAGGCGCGTCGCGGCCGGCCCGCGTGAGACCGCGCGCGGCTCGCCGTTCAAGAGCACGCGCGCGGGTGCGTCCACCGCGCCCGCGTCGTCGGCGACCTGGAACGAGAGCGTCAGGCTGCGCGCCGTGACGGCGAAGAGCTCAGGGTCGCGGACGCTGTGCGCCATTGCGTGGCCTCCCGTCTAGTCGAAGAAGCAGAAGTGATCGGGCTGCGCGGCGAAGCCCGCGGTCGGCGTGTCGATCTCGGCCTGTACGCGCGCGCGGTGGTCGTTGATCCAGGTGCGGATCGGCGCGAGCGCCGTCGTGAGATCCCCCGTGACCGGCTGGATCAGCGCCTGCATGCGGTCGATCTCCGCGAGGTGCGCGGTCGGGTTCCAGACCGTGTCCAGGAGGTGCTGCAGCTTCGCGAGGTAGAGCGTCCGTACCGCCGGGATCGCGTAGAGCCGGCGCGGCAGCGCGGCGCGCGGAACGATCGCCTGGGCGTGCACCGGATCTCCCGTACGGCCCGAGAGAGGATTGCCGCGGCCGAAGGTGTCGTCGGCGCCCCAGGGGATGAAGTGGATCTTGCCTTCCAACGGCTTCACGTAGAAGTAGAAGTTGTTCTGGTCGTCGGCGTAGCCGTCCCAGTGGCCGATCAGCCCTTCGCCGGCCCAGAAGGTGAGGTAGGCGTCGAGGTCGACCACCGCCTCGATCGCCGCGCGCCGTTCCGCGTCGGTGTAGGTCGTGTTCACCAGCGCCGCCGTGAGCGCGTCGATCTCGGTCTTGTTCGCCGCGGCGGGGTCGTCCTTCGGCTCGATCGTGCCGCGCCAGGGCTCGCCCGTCGCGGGCGTGCCCTTCAGCCAGAAGTCGGAGAGCGTCCCTTCGTACAGGCGGCCGCTTGGATCGCCGAAGACGCGGCCCAGGAACGGCTCCTTGATCGACTCGACGTTGACGTAGAGGAGGTCGTCGATCGGCGTCTCGTCGGGCGTGCCGGACTGCGTGGTGTGCAATGTGACGCGCGCGAAGTTGCAGCGCGGCGCGGGAATTCCCGCCTCGGCCATGATCGCGTAGCCCAGACACTGCTTGACGTAGGCCGGGTCCTGGAGCGCGTTGTTCAAGGTCATGCGGTCGAGGCCCTCGAGCCGCTGGCCGGACACGAACTCGCCGAAGTCGAGCTTCAGCGAGGGCTTCGTCTCCGAGAGCGAGCCGAAGAAGCCCTTCTTGCGGATGCCCACGTCGACCAGCGGCTGGCCCTCCACGAGCACGGTCGGCGCGCTGAAGAACGTGTAGGGGTCGGGGAACGGCGTGTCGCCGCAGGTCTGGTTGAGGAACACCGAGAACAGGTCGCGCGCCTGCACGCGCAGGTCGTTCCAGTCCCCGCGCGCCATGGTGATCTCGATCTCGAGAAGCCGCTCCGGGTCGTACCAGAGCGCGGCCGGGTCCGCGGGAAGCGCCGCCGCGGGGCAGACCGGCGCGATGTCGGGCGGGAGCCCTTGATTCACCCGCCGCGTGACGGAGGCGTCGGCGACGTTGCACGCGCCGTCGTTCACGACGCCGCACTTCGCCGGCGCGTCGACGTTCGGAAGCTGCGCCGAAAGCTTCGCGCGCAGGTGCGCGCGATCGTTCGCGTCCACGTCTCCGTCGTCGTCGACGTCGCCGCACTCGCACGCGTCGCCGATTCCGTTCGCCCCGCCGGGCGCGATCCCGCCGGAGTCCGCTTGATTCGAGTTCGCCTCGCCCGGGCAGTTGTCGTCGCAGCCCGACGTCGCGCCGCCGGTGCAGGTCGCGTCGCCCGCGATGCCCGAGCGGTTCCCGTCGTCCGCGACTCCGTCCGTGTCGCGGTCGGGAATCGGCAGGCCCAGCCGCAGCGCGGACAGATCCTGCACGAGGACCCCGCCGCCCCACGCGTTCGGTGCGCCGAACCGGCTGGTGGTGCCGTCGTTGTAGGAGGTCGAGCATCGGTCGACCAGCGCGCTCGGCGCCGTCTCGAGCTTGAAGACCTCGCGGCTGTTCACGCCGACGGACGGCGGGTTGCAGCCGATCGCGGGATTCGACGCGATCCCTTCGCCCGCGGGCCCGAACACCAGCACATCTGCCGCGTCGCGGATCGTGAGCTGCCAGTCGTCGTTCGAGACCGGGAAGCTGTTCGGGGTGATGTACGTGCTCGGGCCGGCATCGCTCGCCTGCACGTTGATCCACCAGTCACCGCCGACCGCGATCGGGTTGTAGCTGACGTCCGTCGCGACATCCTCGGCGACGGTGATGATCGTACCCGCGCGCAGGTCCGCCCAGAGCGCGTTCTGACTGAAGACGAGCTCCTCGTTGCAGACGCTGTTGTCGCAGATCTGGAGCTTCCAGCCGCGCACGTCGAGGTGATCGGCGACGACCACGAGCTCGAACCAGTTGCCGCCGTTCCCGGTCACGGCCGCGGGGCCGAAGTACGGGTCGAAGCCTCCGCCCTCGAGCACGTTCGCCGGCGAGACGGCGTTGTACTCGTTCAGGATCAGCTTCTCCGCGCGCGCGCCCAGGGCGGCGCAGAGGCAGAGCAGTGCCAACCAGGGCAGAGTCCCGATACGCATCGCGGGAGTCTACCCGAAGCCGCCCTGCCTGAGTGAGCCCCTTATTCCGGAGCCGGCCCCGGGAACTGATCGCGCAGGAGGCGCTTCAGCACCTTGCCGGTGGGGTTGCGCGGAATCACGTCGACGAAGCCCACGGCGCGCGGCTGCTTGAAGCGCGCGAGCTTGCCGTTGCACCAGTCGAGGACTTCCTTCTCCGTCAGCGACGGATCGTGCTTCACGACCACCGCGAACGCGGACTCTCCCCACTTGGCGCTCGGCTGTCCGATGACCGCGACCTCTCCGACTTTCGGGTGCGCGAGGATCACGTTCTCGATCTCCGCGGGGTACACGTTCTCGCCGCCCGAGATGACCATGTCCTTCATCCG
>Ga0184615_10001014_pt1 | contig 15292 bp, 15 predicted proteins | sample PLM4_65_coex_FD_133134 | JGI IMG/M metagenome (GOLD analysis project Ga0184615, IMG submission 133134) | Groundwater sediment microbial communities from an aquifer in East River, Colorado, USA - PLM4_65_coex | ecosystem: Environmental > Terrestrial > Soil > Riparian zone | place: USA: East... | reverse complement strand
CAGCAGTGCCGGGTCACGCCGCGCGATGCGCTGGGGCCGTTCTACGTGAAAGGCGCTCCGGCGCAGGCCGATCTATGCGCAAGCGGCACGGGAGGTGCGCAGAAGCTCACGGTTTCCGGCCGCGTGCTCGGCACCCCGGAGTGCGCGCCGCTCGCCGGGGCGCTGGTCAAGGTATGGCAGGCCGACGCCCGGGGCGACTATACGCAGGTGACGGCCGGAAAGAAGGACGATCCTGGCTGCTTGCTGCGCGCGAGCCTCACCGAAAAAAATGGGAACGTAGCCCGGTTTCTCTCAATTTCCGCTCGCCGCCTGATGGGTGAGCGCATCCGCAATCCGCGTTTGCTCGGCGAGCGAGAGCGTCGGCGCAGGCTTTCCGGGTATGGGTGTAGGATGGCGCGTAGAATTTGTCGGTATGCACATCCTCTCAGGAGAACTCAAATGCCCAAGGGTCAACAACGAAGCAATCGTGAACCCAAGAAACCCAAGCAACATAAAAAGCCTGCCGTTCCAGCGACGCGCTTTATCGCAACGCAGGCCAGAACGTCCGCTCCCACTCCCGTGCCCGCTCCCGTCCCAGACAAAAAGCCATAACGGGCGAGCCCTTTGAAGCAAGCTGTCAGGGTCAGAGAAACTTTTCCATCTGAGCCCAAATTCCGCATGAAGAAAGGGGGACGTAGCCCGGTTTCTCTCAATCTCCGCCGGCCGCCTGACGGATGAGCGAATCCGCAATCCGCGTTTGCTCGGCGGGCACGAGCGTCGACGCGCGCTTAACGGCGGCGATGACATCAACCAACAGGAAAATAGCGCCAGCGCGTCAAACGGCCTGCCGCTGATGCATGACGGCAAGAATCAGAATGCGGGAGCGGTCGATTCGGTAGATCAGGGTGAGGGGTGATCCCCTGACCGGCCATTCGCGTGTCCCGGCGCGCGGGCCGGGAGTACCAATCCGCGGGTGCGCCCGGATCAGATCGAGCGCGCGCTCGATCCGCTCGCCAACCCGGCCTGGATCGGCGAGCCTCTTCGCCGCGACATACTCGATCTGTTCGTCAAGTTGGTCGAGCGCCGCGCGCGTCCACTCAAGCGGCTTTTCGCGAGCGCCGACCATGGCGCGCGATCATGGCCCGCAGTTCAACACGCGCTTCGCTGTCGCTCACGATCGCGCCGCGCCGGCCGGAGGCGATTCCTTCGTTCACGCGGTGGACGAGTTCCTCGCAGTAGTCAAACCCGTCGCGCAGCACGAACTTGAGCATGCGCTGCGGCGTCGATCCGGCTGCAGCGGCCAGCCGCTGCAGACGTTTCCGATCCGCCTCCGACAGGGCGACCCGTGCGGAAGCCCGCCTGGCTGAATGGTTTTGAATGTGCATGTTGAGCCTCTCGATCGTACTTTTGATCATTTTAGCCGGAAACTTCTAACCGGAGCGGACGCGGAAGACGCGGGGTATCGAATCACGACTCACGAATCACGCCTTTTCCCTGATCCCGCATCTCGCATCCCGTATCGCGTATCCCGCATCCCTCAATTAAGCGGTCGCTTGCCGGTGTACTCCAGAACGTAGAGCCCGCCGCGCGCGCGGTCGGCGGCGTAGATGATTGAGCGGTCGTCCACGAAGAGATCGCTGATCCGGCAGCCGCGCTGCCCTTCCGGCGTCTCCGGCAGGAAAGCCGCAATCTCCTCGGGACGGAACGGGTCCGAGATGTCGTAGACCCGCACGCCCGCGCTGAACCACGTCGTCGCCACCGTGTTCTGGAGCCTGGCGCTGCCGGGCTCCGGCTCGTTCTCGTGAATGTTGTGCGCGCCGATGCGGCCGCCGACCTTGTGCAGTTCCTCGAAGTTCCCGGGCGTGGGCATGCTCGAGATCATCACGGGGTTCGATTCCACTCGCACGTCCACCATCCAGTAGCGCTTGGGCCAGTCGAGCCCGTGGTCCCCGGTCGCCTCGTCGGTGACGACGAGGAGGTTGCGGTCGAACAGCGGCAGCACGGTGTGGGTGAAGCCCGGGAATGGCGGATGGTAGTCGAGGCGGCTGATCAATTTCGGTCGCGCCTTGTCCGAGATGTCGAGGATCACGATGCCGCCGTCGATGTAGCCGATGTAGGCGCGGTCCGGGCGCTCGGGATAGGAAAGCGTATGGTGCGGCCGGTATGCGAAGTCGAAGCACGGCTCGACGTGACGCGGCGGCAGGTCTTCCTTGTCGCCTTTCCTCTGGCCCGGCATCCACCACCGCCCGACCTCCCTGGGTTTGGCGGGGTTCGCCAGGTCCACGATCATGTAGAACTGGTGGTCCTTGGGGTGCTTCGGCTCGAAGTCCGGCGCGCCGGTTGTGATGTGCGCGTAACGGCCGTCCATGAAGGAGACATAGTGGACGCCCTGGGACGCGGGCCCGCCCGACAGGTCGAAGAACGCGATCTCGCGCGGCTCCGCCGGCTTCGAGATATCGAATACCTGGAAGCCCGCGGGCTTGAGACCGGCCTTGTTGACCTGGTAGGCCTGGATCAGGATGTCGCCGCGCAGCGCGAGGGAGTTGCCGCGGACGTTCTTGTGGGGCAGCGGCAGCTGCCACAGCATTTTCGGCGCGGCGGGCTCGGTCACGTCGAAGATCGAAAAGCACGCTGGCGGGTGCTCGTGGGCGATGTACATATAGCGGCGGCCGTCCTTGATTCTCATCGCCATGCCCTCGCCGAGATTGGGCGCGCCGCCCGCGTCGTGCCGCGCGAGGAGTTTCAGATTGTGGGCAATACGAACGGTCATGGGCCTTCCATTTATTCGTGACGCGCCGAACCGATGTTAGCGGGTGATGGTGGCGGGCGCCACTATAATCGCAGTTCGCCATGGCCATCGCGCTCGTCCTGCTGCTCTCCACGGTTGCGTTCGTAAGCCTGAAGGGCTCCCGCGTGCTGATGACGCTCTTCGCGGTCGTGCTCGGCGCCGGGCCGTTCGAGACCGGCATGCTGTTCGCACTCTACGGCCTGTTCCCGTTCCTGCTCGCGATCTCCGCCGGGCGGATCGCCGACCGGCTCGGCAACCACGTGCTGATGTACGCCGGGTTCGCGGGGTTCGCGTTCACGCTGCCGCTCCCGGCCCTGTTTCCCTCCCTTCCGATGCTGTTCGTCGCGGCGCCGCTGGTCGGCTTCACCAGCATGCTGTTCATCGTCGCGACGCAAAACCTGGTGGGGGTGCTCTCGCGCCCCGGGACGCGCACGAAAAACTACAGCTATTACAGCCTCGGGGACGCCACCGGCAACGTCGCGGGGCCGGTGCTCGTGGGATTCACGATAGACGGCTACAGCCATGCCGTTTCGTACTACGTCCTGGCGGGGATCGCGGCGGCCTGCCTCGCGCTGTTCCACTTCGGGCGCAACGAGATTCCGGTGCGTGCAGGCGGCGACGCGGCGCCGAAGCGCGGAGGGTCGTCGGACCTCCTGCGCCTGCCCGCGCTGCGCAACGCACTGCTCACCAACGGCATCGTGATGACCGGGATCGACCTCTACATCATCTACCTGCCGCTCTATGCGAGTGGGATCGGTCTGAGCGCGAGCGCGATCGGCCTCATCGTGGGTGCCTTCGGCGCGGCCGGCTTCGTGGTGAGGATCCTGATCCCGCCCGTGACCGGGCGCTGGGGCGAGCGCGCCATGATCGCCGCTGCGCTCGCCCTCTCGTGTGTCGCCTTCATCGCGATCCCGCTTACGGAAAACCCCTGGCTGCTCGGCGCGGCTTCGTTCGTCGCCGGCCTCGGGCTGGGCTGCGGCCAGCCGCTTTCCATGATCCTCTCGTTCAATGCCGCGCCGCAGGGCCGCTCCGCCGAAGCGATCGCGATGCGGCTCGCCGTGAGCTACGGCGCGCACGTCGTGATCCCGCCCGTGTTCGGAGGGCTGGGCGCCGCGCTGGGACTCGCGCCGGTGTTCTGGACCTGCTCGATGCTGATGGGCGGGGGAGCGGCGTTGAACCGCGACGGCGCGACCCGCCGTCCCGGCCGGCCGGAGTCAGAGCCGTGATGGCGCGTGCTGAAAAGCCGGCTCTGCCATGCCTCGAGATCTCTCCCGCCTGGCGGCTGGGTTCTACGTCTTTCTACTCTGCTCGCATCCCTGCCGCCTTCGCGACCTGGGTCCATTTGGCGATGTCGGCGGGAATCATCCTGCGGATTTCCTCGGGGGACCTGATGTCCACTTCAGCGCCCTCGTCCCTGAAGCGTTTCTGGGTTTCCGGCAGCCTGAGATAGGTCCCGATCTCGGCATTCAACCGGGCGATGATTGCGGGCGGCGTGCCGGCCGGCGCGGCGATGGACCACCAGTTGGCCGCCTCATAGCCGGGCACGCCGGACTCGGCGATGGTGGGCAGGTCCGGCAGGACCGCTGCGCGCTTCGCGCTCCCGGTGGCGATCGCCTTCAACCGGCCTGATCGGATGTGAACCAGCGACTGCACGATCGAGCCGATGGTCATGTGCGCCTGGCCGCCCATGACATCTATCATCGCCGGCCCCCCACCCTTGTAGAGCACGATGGTGAGATCGTGGCCCGACAGGCTGCCGAAGAGCGCGTGCGCGAAGTGCTGGAATCCTCCCGCGCTCGCCATGATGACCTGCCCGGGCTTGGCCTTGGCCGCCGCGAGCAGCTCCTTCACCGAGTTCACCGGCAGCAAGGGGCCGACGGTGAGCGCGGTGGGCCCGGTGCCCAGCGTCGCGATCCAGTCGAATGCGGTGAGCGGGTCATAGGGCAGCTTGCGCACCGCGGCATTCGTCGTGTAGGCAGCGGAGGCCAGGAGTAGGGTGTAGCCATCCGGCGCCGAGCGAGCGGCGAGGTCGGTGCCGATTAGGGCATCCGCTCCCGGCCGGTTGTCCACCACCACCTGCCGGCCGAGGCGCCCCGAGAGGTATTGGCCGACCGAGCGCGCCATGATGTCGTTGCTGCCGCCGGGCGCCTGCGGCACGATCAGCCGCACGGGCCTGGTGGGGTAGCTCGAGTCCGCACCGGCGCGCTGCGCCGCCTGCGCGCTGGCGGCGACCGCGAGCATCACGATGAAACATGCTGCTGGTATTGACTTCATTTTTCCTCCCGGGCGATTCCTTCGTCCATCTTACTTCATTTGATGCAGATCAAAACCCGCCCCTGACCGGCTGCCTAGACTACGTGCGTTGGCGCAAGATGCGCCTCGCGCAGGAAGCCGGGAGGCAACCATGTTCGGGCTGGCAGTGCTGAGACCGATCGTCACGAGCGGTTTCGGCGTCGCGCGCCAATGCGTCGACTGCTATCGCTCGCGGCCGTCCTACGGCGGCGTGCCGTGTTTCGGATTCGGCACGGGATGCATGGAATACCGGCCGAAAGCCCGCGACGGGGCTGGCGACCCGTCTCGCGTCACGGCACCAGCACCGCTGCGCCGGTGATGCGCCCTTCGCGCAGGCGCGCGAGGGCGTCGTTGGCCTGATCGAGCTTCATTACCTCAATACTGGTCTTCACGGGCACCTTGGGCGCGAGGGCGAGGAATTCCTCACCGTCGCGCCGCGTGAGGTTCGCCACCGAGCGCACGACGCGCTCGCCCCACAGGATGTCGTAGGGAAATGCGGGAATATCGCTCATGTGGATGCCTGCGCATACCACAGTGCCGCCTTTCGCGGTGGCGCGGAGCGCGGCGGTGACGAGCGGCCCCACCGGAGCGAAGATGATTGCCGCCTCGAGCTCCTCGGGCGGCTTCGCGGCGGAATCCCCCGTCCATTCCGCGCCCAGTTCCCTGGCGAACCGCTGCCCCGCGGCGTCACCCGGCCGGGTGAAGGCGAAAATCCTGCGCCCCTGATGGCGCGCGACCTGCGCTACGATGTGCGCGGCGGCGCCGAAGCCGTAAATGCCGATCCGCCCGGCGTCGCCCGTCATGGCGAGCGAGCGGTAGCCGATCAGGCCGGCGCAGAGCAGCGGCGCGGCCGAAGCGTCATCGTACTCCCGCGGAATCGTGAAGCAGTAGCGCTGGTCGGCGACGGCGTATTCCGCATAGCCGCCGTCGAGGTGATAGCCGGTAAAGCGCGCCGCATCGCACAGGTTCTCGCGACCGCTGGCGCAGTAGCGGCATGCGCCGCACGTGTAGCCAAGCCAGGGAACGCCCACGCGCTCGCCGATCACAAAGCGCTCCACGCCTGCGCCTTTTTCCGCCACCGTGCCGACGATCTCGTGGCCGGGGATGATCGGGAGCTTTCCCTGCGCGAGCTCGCCATCGACCACGTGAAGATCGGTCCGGCAGACGCCGCAGGCGTGGATTCGGATCAGCAGTTGCCCGCGACCCGGCCGCGGCGTGGGAATCTCGACGAGCTTCAGCGCCGTGCGCGGGGCGGCGAGCTGCATTGCTTTCATGTCGTACCCAACATCAAGCCACAGAGGACACAGAGGGCACAGAGAAAAGACAGACAGGACAAGTGGATTGGTCCTTACTCTCCGTGTTCTCTGTGATCTCTGTGGCTAATTGGTCTTTTTCTCCGTCCGGGCGTAGCGCCGCAGGAATCGCACGATCTCCATCGTGTCGAGCACCGGCGTGGTCTTGAGGGCGTCGGCCCCGACCACCGTGTTCGCCCACGCCATGTGCTCCCTCATGCGCTCGACTACGGCGGGCCATTCGCGCGGGGTGTGGCGCCGGGGATCGGGCAGGGCATGGCACTGCGTGCAGGCGATGCTGAACATCTTTCCGGATTCCGACCGGAGAGCGGGGTGGCCGGAATCCATTTCCTGCTGCCCGTGCTTTCTCAGGTAGGCGGTGAGCACCGCCGTCTCCTGATCGGTCGGCGCCTCCACGTTGTCCATCATCTCCTTCATGAGCACGCCCATGTTGCCCTTGCCCTGCATGCGCCACACCATGCGCACGACGATGGTGGTCCACTTGTCGGGCGAGTGCATCTGCGGGCTCGGCAGGTAATGGCACTGCACGCAATATCGCGCGGTGAGGCGCGCCCCCTCGGAGCGCGGTTCGGGCAGCTGGTGCGGCTCGATCGCGGGCGGCAGGATGCGCTCCAGCATCCTGCCGTGCGGGCTCTGGGACCAGAGGTACTTGGCGCGCGCGACCCCGTTTTCCGCTCCCCCTATGGCGGGCGAGGAAGATCGGGGTGTGGCGCTTTCCGCGGCGGCGGCGGGCGCATTGCACGCGAGAACGGCCGCCGCGACAGCCAGCCACCGCGTCGTGGAGCACGGGATGGTCACGGAGCGCATCTTATCAGCGCACAAGAGCATGCGACTTGTCGCCTTGAGCGAAACCGTGCAGTGGCGCGCTTACTCCCTTGCCGAGCGCAATCACCTTGAACAGCTCGCCCATCTCGGCGGGCGCGAGCAGCATCTGCGCCTGGGATGCAAGCGGCGCATAGGCCGCGGCGTCAGACGCCGGTGTCTCGGCGAGAATCTCCGTGATACCGCAGTTCACCAGGAATTGCCCCTGGCTGGTATAGCCGAGCAGCTCGAGTCCTCCCTCCCGTCCCGCCTGTGCGATCGCCGAGAAATCCACGTGCGCGGTGATGTCCTGCAGGCCCGGAAGCAGGAACGGGTCATCGTGCGCGCGGTGCCGGTAGTGGCACATGAGCGTGCCGTGGTCGCGTTGCGGGTGATAGTACTCGCGGCGAGGGAAACCGTAGTCGATGAAGAGCGCGCCGCCGCTTTCGAGCATGCCGCCGACGCTGCGCACGAAGCCGCGCGCCGCCAGCCCGATTTCGGTCGTGTAGCGATCCGGAAGATTCAGTTCCCGTGCCGCGGCCGCGAGCGCGGCTGGCGCGGGGCGGAGGGACCATTCGAAGTTGCCGGTCGCGCCGACGGCGACACCGGCTTCGAGCAAGTTGCCGGCGCGGGTGCTGACCACGTGAAACGGCATGGCGTCGAGCACTTCGTTTCCGACCACGCACCCCTGGAATACCGTTGGCAGCTGGTTGAGCCACGCGATGCGTTCCATCAGGTGCGGCACGCGGGCCGCCAGGGTGTCGCGGCTGCGGTCCCTGAGGTCGGGCGACAGTTCGAGGATCAGGTAGCGATCGGGCACGGCGCCGAGCGACGCCAGCTCGGCGAGCAACGCCGCCGCAAGCGCGCCCGAGCCGGCGCCTACTTCCAGCACTACGGGGCTGGACGCGCGCAGCACCTGCGCCACTTGGCGGGCGAGGGTGCGCCCGAACAAGCGTGATATTTCCGGAGCGGTCACGAAGTCGCCACCCGCGCCGAGCTTGCGCGCGCCGGCCATGTAGTAGCCGAGCCCCGGCTCGTAGAGCACCAGCTCGAGGTACCGCGCGAAGCTGATCCACCCGGCGCCCGCTGCGATCTCGCGGCGCACGCGCCCGGCGACGAGCGCGCTGTGGGCTCGGGCGTCTTCCGTGGGCGCCGGCAGTTCCATCGGCTGGGTCCGGGCGATAAGCGTTTCGTCCTACCGCCGGTGCGGCGCGTCGCCCACGATGACGCCGTCGCGCAGCTCGATCACGCGATCGCAGCGCGCGGCGAGCCGGGGGTCGTGCGTGACGATAAGGAACGCGGTGCCCTTGGTTTCGTTGAAGCGGCGCAACAGCTCGAAAACGCCGTCTGCGGAATGGGTGTCGAGGTTGCCAGTGGGCTCGTCGGCGAGCACGAGGTCGGGGGAGAGCGCGAGCGCGCGGGCGACAGCGACGCGCTGCTGCATGCCGCCCGAGAGCTCGGGTGGCCGCTTGTGCAAGGTGCCGCCGAGCCCGACTGCCGAGAGCAGCTCGGTCGCGTTCGCGCGCTGCTCGGCGGTGTAGGCGCCGTAGCGCATGAGGCCGGGCATCATCACGTTCTCGAGCGCCGAGAACGCCGGCAGCAGGTGATGGAACTGGAAGACGAAGCCCAGCGTTTCCAGCCGCGCCCGGGTGCGCTCGTCGTCGCCGGCCTGCTCGATCGGCCGGCCCTTGAGATGGTAGGAGCCCGAGCTCGGCCACTCCAGCAGCCCGATCAGGTTGAGCAGCGTGGTCTTGCCGGAGCCCGACGGCCCGATCAGGCACGCGAACTCGCCGCCGCGGACGGAGATGTCGATCCCATGCAGAACCTCGAGCGCGACCGGGGTGCCCGCGTTGTAGGTCTTGCAGATGTCCTTCAACTCAATGACCGCCGGGTTCACAGCCGGATCGCCTGCGCGGGATCGAGGTTGGCCGCGCGGCGCGCGGGCATCACCGCTGAAACGAGGCCGAGGACGGTCGCCCCCAGCACGGTGTAGAGGTAGAGCGCCAGGTTGAAATGCGCCGTGAAAAGCGGCGCGCCGTCGTCCCCGCGCAGCACGTCGCTCATCACCGAGGTGAGAAGGTAGCCGCACGCGCTGCCCAGGATCGCGGCGACGGCGCCGATCAACACGCCTTGCAGCAGGAACACCCGCAGAATACGCCCGCGCGAGGCGCCCATCGCCCGCAGGATGCCGATCTCCCGGGTTTTCTGCACGACCGACACGATCAGCACGCTCGCCAGACCGATCGCGACGACCAGCGCGAGGAAGAACCGGACCAGCAGCGTCATCACGGTCTGATTATTGAGCGCGGTGCGCAGCTGGCTGTTCGCTTTCATCCAGCTCTCGACTTCATGCGGAATCCGCGCCTGCAGCTGCGCGGCAAGGGCCTCGGCTCCGAACAGGTCCTCGACCGCGAGCTCGACGCTCGACACGCCGCCGGGCAGGTTGAGCAGCGCCTGCGCAGTGGGCAGGGCGACGTAGGCATAGGCGCGATTGAGATTGCGTTGGCCCAGGTCGTAGATGCCGCGCACCTGGTAGGCGTCGCCGGCCGAGGTTGGCGTCGAGAGCCGCACCTTGTCGCCGATCTCGACGCCGAGGTCCCGGGCGAGGTCGGTGCCGATCACCGCATCGCCGGGGTTGAGCCGAAGGTCCCCCGCGACGATCTTTTCGTCGAGCCGTGTCACCGCGACGTAGCGCTCGGGCACGATGCCGGTGATGGTGACCGACTTGTTCACGTCGCCGCGCGTGATGAGCCCCGGTCCGGCGGCGACCGGTGAAACGGCGCGGATACCGCGCGTTGCCTCGAGTTCCGCCTGCAGCGCTTGCCACTGGTCGACCGAGCGCAGGCGCTGGGCGCGGGCCTGCACCTGCTCGATCGCCGCCGCACCGGTGCCGCCGCGCAACGGGCGGGCGACTTCCTCGGCAGGGCGCACGATGATGCCCGGCTGCACGCCGAGCGTGCGCCGTATCAGGTCGTTCTGCAGGTCGGTGAGGAAGCCGCTGATGAACACGATCACCGATATGCCCGCGGTTGCGCCCGCGATGATGAGAACGGTCTGCATCCCCCCTTCCCACAGGAAGCGCAGGGCCACCGCCCACTCGAAGCGCATCATCGCCGCGCTTCGCGCGGCCGCACGCGGGAGCCGTCGGCGATTCCTCTGGTGAGCAGCACGGTTTCACCCTCGCTGAGGCCCGAGGCGATCTCCACGCGGGCCGAGGCGCGCACGCCAGTCTCGACCCGGGCGGTCGCGACGCGGCCGTCGCGCACCACCTGCACACTGCGCACGCCCGCCGACTCGCGCACGGCATCGGCTGGCACGGTGAGCGCGCGCTCCTTGCGCGCCACGCCGATGTCTATCGATACCGTCATGTCGGCGCGCAGGTAGGGCGGCGGATCCGGCACGCGGAAGCGGGCTTCGACCGACCCGCGCGTTACGTCCACGGCGGGGCTCACGTAATAGAGCGTCGCCTTGAAGCTCGCGCCGGAAAAGGCTTCGCTCGAGGCGATCGCTTGCTGCCCGATCCGCAGGTAGGGAAGGTTCTTCTCGTCGATCTGGGCGGTAAGCCGCGTCTCGCCCGCCGAGTCGAGCACCAGCAGCCGCTTGCCCGGGCTCACGATGTCGCCGGGCTCGACCGCGCGCACGAGCACCGTTCCCGGAACGGAAGCGCGGATCGTCGTCTGCGCGAGCTTCGACTCGGCGAGCTCGCGCGCGGCGGCCGCCTCCTGCACGCGCGTCGCCACTTCCCGCGCCAGCGCGCCGCTTGCGCCCTGCGCCTTGGCCTGGGAGCGCGCGGTATCGAGCTGGCTTTTCGCCACTGTGAACAGGCGCTCCACGTCCTGCAGCCGGGCTTCACTCACGAAACCCTTGGCGTGGAGATCGCGCGTGCGGCGAAGCTCCTGCTCGGCGAAGTTCAGCTGCGCGTCGGCCTGGGCCACCGCGTCGGTGGATTGCGGGAGGTTCAGCTCGCGCACCGCCGCCAGGCGCGCCTGCGCCGAGGCTTCCGCGGCGCGCGCCTGCGCGAGGCTCGCCCGAAGCTCGCTCGTTTCCAGCAGGACGAGCGGCTGGCCGGCCTCCACTTTGACGCCTTCCTCGACGGCAACCTTTTCCACGCGGGCGGTGATGACGGAACCGATCTCGACCCGGTGCGGAGCCTGCACGCGACCGGTCACCACGATCGAATGCTCCATGGGTCCCGCCGTGACGCGGGCGGTGTCGACCACGGGGCCCTGAAACTTGCGGACAGCCGCGAAAGCGGCGATGCCGAGCACGACGACGAAAGCGAGCGCAAGCCGCGGATGTTGCCTGATCCAGTTCATTTCCGGAGATGGGAGAGGCGCGGGAGAGGAATGTGGGGATATTCTACAGAAGCGGCCGCCGCGGCCTTGTTCCATGTCAATCCCCTGCGCCGGGGATGCGCGGGACCGGGCGATTGATCCGGTAGAATCGCCAGTCTGGACGGGCTGATCGGGCGCGATTGATGACCACCACGGCGCTACCCTTGCAGGGCAAGACGGTTCTCGTCACTGGCGGCGCCAGGCGCGTCGGCGCGGCGATCTGCCGGCGCTTGCACGCCGCCGGCGCGGGCCTGCTGCTGCATTACCGCTCCGCGGCGCTGGAGGCGCGCGCGCTCCAGGCGGAGCTCAACGGGCGGCGCGCCGACTCGGTGGCGCTGGCGCAGGCCGACCTGCTGAAGGTCGCGACGGGCCCGCAGCTCGTCAAGGCGGCGCTGAAACATTTCGGCAGGCTCGACGCGGTGGTCAACAACGCTTCCAGCTTTTACGCCACTGCGATCGGCGAGATCACCGAGCAGGCATGGGACGACCTCATCGGAACCAATCTCAGGGCCCCGCTGTTTCTTGCGCAAGCGGCGGCGCCCGAGCTGAGGAAGAACCACGGCTGCATCGTCAACCTGATCGACATCCACGCGGAACTCCCGATGCGGAACCACGCGGTCTATACCGCCGCCAAGGGCGGCCTCGCCGCGCTCACGCGCGCGCTCGCGCGCGACCTCGGGCCCGAGGTGCGGGTGAACGGGATCGCTCCCGGCACCATCCTGTGGCCGGAAGACGAGACGTGGCGGGATGAAGTGTCGCGCCAGCGCATCATCAGCCAGACGGCGCTGAAGCGCATCGGCGAGCCCGACGACATCGCGCGGGCCGTACAATTCCTGCTGGTGGACGCGCCCTACATCACCGGCCAGATCATCGCGGTGGACGGCGGGAGGAGCGTCAGCCTCTAGAACCCGTGAGTCGTGAATCGTGAGTCGTGATTCGAGCCGGAATTGAGTCACGAATACGCGGTAGCCCTGGTCAAATCACGAATCACGAATCACGAATCACGACCCACGAATCACGCATCATTGAGTGGATGACATGGAAACGATCGCAATTCGAATTCAGCCGCGCAGCACGCGGGAGCGCAAGGAGTCATACGAGGCGAACAAGCTGACCAAGCGCCTGCGCCGGCTCGCCGGCGGGGCGATCGCCGACTACGGCATGATCGAAGATGGCGACAGGGTGATGGTGTGCCTGTCGGGCGGCAAGGACAGCTACGCGCTGCTCGATATCCTGATCCACCTGCGGAGCCACGCGCCGATCCGCTTCGACATCGTCGCGGTGAACCTCGACCAGAAGCAGCCCGGGTTCCCGGCCCACGTGCTGCCGGACTACCTGACGCGCCTGGGCGTGCCGTTCCGCATCGAGGAGCAGGACACCTACGGCACGGTGAAGCGCTTGATCCCGGAGGGGAAGACCATGTGCTCGCTCTGCTCGCGGCTGCGCCGCGGCGTGCTCTATCGCGTGGCGGGCGAGCTCGGAGCAACTAAGGTCGCCCTCGGCCACCACCGCGACGATGCCCTCGAGACCTTTCTGCTCAACCTCTTCTACGGTGGGCAGTTGAAGGCGATGCCGCCGAAACTCCGGTCCGACGACGGGCGGCACGTTGTGATCCGGCCGCTGATCTACTGCGAGGAGAACGATCTCGTCGCATACGCGGAGCTGAAGCAATTCCCGATCATCCCGTGCAACCTGTGCGGCTCGCAGGAAAATCTGAAGCGCAACGAGATGAAAGCAATGCTGCGCGAGTGGGAAAAGCGCCACCCCGGGAGGGTCGAAACGATGCTGAACAGCTTGAAGCACGTGCGGACCTCCCACCTGCTTGACCGGGGAGCTTTCGACTTTGATCTCCTGCCGCCCAGCCGCGGCAGCAGCAGGGCCTAGCTGCAACTCATTGAGTTTAAATAAACGTATTGGCAAGAACCGCATGGACCCCTGATGGTTGCTCGGACCACTGCAATCTCCATTTTGTCAAAATGAGTTTGTCATGGTAATCTCCCAAGAAGCCTGCGGGAGCCACTGCTCTCGCGTCTTCTTAAAGCAAGACCGCGTGGAAATGCGTCATGAGATCGACTGAACATGAACTGCGCTGAACGACTCGTCGGTCTCTTCGGCAGCCAAGCGGAAGTCGCGCGCCGGCTGCGGCTCGATCGCGCGGTGGTCAGCAACTGGGTCAAGTCGGGCTACGTGCCCGCGCGCTGGGCAATGGAAGTGGAAGCGCTCAGCTCGGGGCATATCAGCGCGGTCGAGGTCTTGAACGAAGCCAACGAGAGAAAACCGATCCGGCTGAAATCGCGGCCGGATGGGGAAAGCCTGTTCGGTTCAACTTTGCCAGGGAAAAACGCCATGAATGAATTCGCGCCCGTCAAACGCACCAGCTCCTTCCATCCGCCGCAGCGCACGCTCATGGGCCCGGGGCCGACCGAGATCCACCCGCGCGTGCTGACCACCATGAGCCAGCCGGCGATCGGTTACCTCGACCCCGTCTTCGTCGAGATGATGGAGGAGCTGAAAGCGCTGCTGCGCTATGTCTACCAGACGAAAAACCCGCTGACCTTCCCGATCTCCGGACCGGGCTCGGTCGGCATGGAGTATTGCTTCGTCAACCTGGTGACGCCCGGCGACAAGGTGATCGTGTGCCGCAACGGCGTCTTCGGCGGCCGCATGATCGAGAACGTCGAGCGCATGGGCGGCATCCCGGTGGTGGTGGAAGACAAGTGGGGCGAGCCGGTCGATCCGAACAAGCTCGAGGATGCGCTAAAGAAGAATCGCGACGCTCGCGTAGTCGGGTTCATTCACGCCGAGACCTCCACCGGCGTTCAGTCCGACGCGAAGACGCTGATCGAAATCGCGCACCGGCACGACGCGCTGACCATCGTGGACGCGGTGACATCGCTCGGCGGCACGCCCGTGCTGGTCGACGAATGGAAGGTGGACGCAATCTACTCCGCCAGCCAGAAGTGCCTGTCGTGCACGCCGGGGCTCTCGCCGGTGTCGTTCTCCGAGCGCGTGGTCGAGTACGTGAAGGCGCGCAAGGACAAGATCCGTTCCTGGTTCATGGACATGAATCTTCTGCTCGGCTACTGGGGCGCGACCACGCGCACCTATCACCACACGGCGCCGACCAACGCGTTGTTCGCGTTGCACGAGGCGCTGCTGTTGCTGTACGAGGAGGGGATCGAGAACTGCTGGGCGCGGCACCAGCGCCATCACGTGGCGCTCAAGGCCGGGCTCGAGGCGATGGGGTTGAAGTTCCTGGTCAAGCCCGAGCATCAGCTGCCGCAGATGAACGCGGTGCTTTGCCCGGAAGGCGTGGACGAGGGCAAGGTGCGGCGGACGCTGCTCAGTGAATTCAACCTTGAGATCGGCGCCGGGCTGGGGCCGCTCGCCGGCAAGATCTGGCGCTTCGGGCTGCTCGGCTATTCCTGCAGGCCCGATAACGTAATGCTGTGCCTGTCCGCGCTCGGCTCGGTGCTCGAGGACATGGGCTACGCCGTGCACGTCGGCGACGCGGAGGCCGCCGCGCACGCCGCATATGCCGCCATGCACGCGAAGGCGGCACAAGCGAAGGCGGCACAAGCGAAGGCGAAAAGCAGGACGAAAGCTGCCGCCTGACCGCTATCCCCGTTTTCATAGGGAAAAGGGGTTGTAAGTTAGTGTTCACTCCGGCCCGCGATTCACCCTGAATATGGCCAGGGTGAGGGAGGCGGACCTCGATGTCGTGCAGACGGGCGCGGGCCTTTTTTGTCGACGCCGTGAACGCCTTCCTGCCGCCGACGTAATTG
>Ga0184615_10001012_pt1 | contig 15317 bp, 14 predicted proteins | sample PLM4_65_coex_FD_133134 | JGI IMG/M metagenome (GOLD analysis project Ga0184615, IMG submission 133134) | Groundwater sediment microbial communities from an aquifer in East River, Colorado, USA - PLM4_65_coex | ecosystem: Environmental > Terrestrial > Soil > Riparian zone | place: USA: East... | reverse complement strand
GTGCGCACCGTCGCGCAGGCGATGAGCGGCTCGCTGCCCGTGCTCGCGCAGTACGACTACGCGCGCGCCGGAAACTTCGCGGTCGTCGGCTGGTGGGAGAAGCACAGCCCGGGCTTCTGGAAGGACATCCCGCGCGAAGAGGGACAGGTGCCGGGCATCCCGGTCGGCGTCGCGCAGCTGCCCGCGCGCAGGGCCGAGGGCGCCGGCACCGGCATCCGCGCCGCGCGTCCCGCCGACCTCGAGAGCTGCGTCGCACTCGTGAATCGCACGCACGAGGGTCAGGATCTGTTCCGTCCCTACACCGTAGAGCGACTCTCCGACCGGCTCGACGAAGGCTACTGGGGACCGCGCGCCCCCTGGTCCCCGCACGTGTACGGCTGGGAGGATTTCTTCGTGCTCGAGTCCGGTGGCCGCGTGCGCGCCTGTGCCGGGCTCTGGGATCGAGGCCGCGATCAGCGCGATCGCTACCGCGAACGCGCCAGCGGCGCCGAGCGCACCGTGTCGCACGCGGCGCTCATGGACTGGGGGTTCGAGACGGGCGCCGAGGACGCGATGCTCGAGCTGCTCGACTTCCTCGGCGGGCGCGCGCACGCGCTCGAGCGGACGTTCCTGCTCGCGCCGCTCGAGCAGCTCCCCGCGCTCGCGAAGCGCGCCGAGATCTTCCAGCCCGTGAACGAGCGCCGCTACCTGCGCTGGCCGCTGCCGGATCCCGCGGTCACGCGGCCCTACACCGACCTCGCGTACTGGTAGTCGAGCGCGACTAGGGCTTCGGGGGCTCGACCGCGAGGATCAGCTCGTCGGGGGTCGCGGGATTCGAGAGGCTCGTCACGCGCAGCTTGTCGAGCACGAGCACGGTGGGCTTGCCCTCGATGCTCGGGATGTCGGCCGTCTTCGTGCCCTCGTCGTCGACCAGCAGCTTGTACGGGCGGCGGCGCATGGCCGGCATCGCGAAGAGCGTGCGGATGATCGCGGGCATGCCCTTCACGTCGACGACGTACACCGCGCCGTTTCGGTCGAAGAGGTCCGGCCCGGCCTTCTCGATCGCCTTCTTCACGACGTCGCCGGCCTTCATCTCGCGCGTGAAGACGACGACGCGGACCGAGTCGTCGATCGCGCGCGCCTCGCCATGCTGGTCGGGCAGGTCGATGCGCGGCAGGACGCTGCCGACCGCATAGGGCTCCGCGTGCGCGATTCCGGCGAGCAGGAGAAGAGCGGCGGCGAGTGATTTCATGCGGCGCAGGGTAACGCCTGTGCGTCAGGGCGTCAGCAGCACCTTGCCCGTCGTCGCGCGTCCTTCGAGCGCGCGGTGCGCGGCCGCGGCGTCGGCGAGCGGGAAGCGCGCGCCGATCCGCACGTCGAGGCGTCCGGCCGCGATCGCGCCCAGCACCTCGCCCGCGCGGAGCTCGAGCTCGGTGCGGTCCAAGGTGTAGTGCGCGAGCGACGGGCGCGTGATGTAGAGCGAGCCGGAGTCGTTCAGCCGCCGAAGCTCGAACGGCGGAACCGGTCCGCTCGCCTGTCCGTAGAGCACGAGCATGCCGCGCGGCCGCAGCGAGCGAAGGCTCGCGTCGAACGTGGTGCGCCCGACCGCGTCGTAGACGACTTCGACGCCGCGGCCGCCCGTGAGGCGCCGCACCTCGTCGGCGAAGTCGCCCTCGGTGTAGCGGATCACGTGCGTCGCGCCGGCTTCGCGCGCGAGCTTCTCCTTCTCCGCGGTCGAGCACGTTCCGATCACGGTCGCGCCGAGCTCGCGCAGCATCTGCACCAGCAGGAGCCCCACGCCTCCCGCGGCCGCGTGAACCAGCGCCGTGTCGCCCCGCTTCACCGGGAACGTGGCGCGGCACAGGTAGTGCGCGGTCATGCCCTGCAACATCGCGGCGGCCGCGACGTCGTCGTCGATCCCGTCGGGCACGCGGACGAGCTTGTCCGCGGCGCCGACCGCGAGCTCCGCGTAGGCGCCGGGCAACGACGCGCCCGCGACCCGATCGCCGACCGCGAGCGACGTGACGCCCGCGCCCAGCGCCTCGACCACGCCCGCGGCCTCGAGCCCCGAGACGAACGGCAACGGCCGCGGATAGAGTCCCGTGCGGAAGTAGACGTCGATGAAGTTCACGCCGGCCGCGCGCACGCGCACGCGCACCTGACCCGGTCCAGGCGCCGCCACGTCCTGCTCGTGCAGCTCGAGCACCTCGGGTCCACCCGTCTTCGAGACCACGATCGCCTTCATCGCGTGAGCCATCCGTACTTCTGGGGTTTTCGATCGGCGCGCGGGTTCAGCATGACGTTCACGATCGTGGGACGCGGCTCGGCCAGCGCCTCCTTCAGCGCCGGGCCGAGCTCCGCGGGCGTCGTCACGAAGAAGCCGCGACCGCCGAACGCGTCGGCGAGCTTCTCGTAGCGCGCGCGGGGCGTGTACACCGAGACCGGCACGTTCTCGGGATCGAACTCGTCCACGCCGCCGCCGATGCCGTTGTTGTTCAGGATGATGAACGTGATCGGCAGGCGATAGCGGCAGGCGGTCTCGACCTCCATGCCGCTGAAGCCGAACGCGCTGTCGCCCTCGACCGCGACGACCTTCTTCTCGGGGTGCGCGACCGCGGCGGCGATCGCGAAGCCGAGCCCGACGCCCATCGTGCCGAACGTGCCCGCGTCCAGGCGATGGCGCGGCTCGAAATTCGGCAGCACCGTGCGGCCGATGTCCATCGTGTTCGCGCCCTCGGAGCAGATGATCGCGTCGCGCGGCATCTGCTCGCGGATCTCGCGCAGCGCGCGGTAGTAGTTCATCGGCGTCGCGTCGTCCGCGAACATCGGCGCGACGCTCGCCTCGTTCTTCGCGATCTCCTGCTTCAGCGCGACGCGCCAGGGCGTCTCGATCGGGTACCGCCACGCCTCGCGCTCGAGCGCGCCGTTCAGCTGCGCGACCACGGCCTTCGCGTCGCCGACGAGCGCGACCTCCGTGGGAACGTTGCGCCCGATCTCGTCCGCGTCGATGTCGAGCTGCAGCACGCGCACGCCCTTCGCGAAGCGCGGCGGCAGCCCGAAGTGGAGCATCCAGTTGAGCCGCGCGCCGAGCAGCAGCACGACGTCGGCCTGCTGCAGCGCGTAGCTCCGCGCCGGCGCGACCGAGAGCGCGTGATCGTCGGGCACGACGCCCTTCCCCATCGGCGTCGCCAGGAACGGAAGCTGCGTGCGCTGCAGGAACTCGCGCACGGGCTGCTCGGCGCGTCCCCATGCGCAGCCCTTCCCGACGATCACGAGCGGCCGCTCGGCGCTGCGCAATGCGGCGAGCGCGCGCTCGACGGCATCGGGATCTGCCTGCGCGCGCGGCGGCTCCGCGCTTCGCGGGCGCCAGCCGATCTGCGCTTCGTCCTGCTTCCCCACGATCAGGTCGTTCGGCACGTCGAGGTACACCGCACCGGGTCGCCCGTGCAGCGACGCGCGCACGGCCTGCTCCACGTAGTACGGCAGGCGCCCGAGCGAGTCCGGCCGCGCGGCATACTTCGCGAACGGCCGCGCGGCCTCGACCTGCGGGCACTCCTGGAACGCACCCATGCCGTTCTGGAACGAGTCGTTCGCGCCGCCGATGAGCAGCATCGGCCAGCAGTTCGCCTGCGCGTTCGCGAGCCCCGCGATCGCGTGGATCATGCCGGGGCCCGACACCGCCAGGCACGCGCCCGGTCGACCCGTGAGGTAGCCGTACGCGCCGGCCGCGTAGCTCGCCGCCTGCTCGTTGCGGAAGCCGTAGTACGGAACGCCTTCGCGCTGGGCGAAGATGGCGATCGGCACGACCGGGAAGCCGACCACGCCGAACAGCGCGCCGACGCCCTGCTCCTTCAAGCTGCGCGCGATGACCTGTGCGCCGGTGATCTCCGCCATGTCACCCCTCCGCCGGCGCGATGACGCCGGAATCCACCAGCGCGCGCAGCTCGTCCTCAGCGAGACCGAGATCCTCGCGCAGCACCTGCGCGGTGTGCTTGCCGAGCACGGGCGCCGCGCGCATGGGAACCTGGCTCTTCGAGAGCCGCAGCGGGTTTCCGAGATGCGGCACGGCGCCGAGCTCCTCGTGCTCGAGCTGCGAGACGAACCCGCGCGCCACCAGATGCGGGTCCGCGAACAGATCGCGCGAGTCGAGCACCGCGCCGCACGGCACGCCTGCGCCCGCGAGCAGACGCACCACGTCGTGCTTCGAGCGCTCGCGCGTCCAGCGCGCGATCTCCTCGTAGCACGCCGCGCCGTTCTCGTGCCGCACGATCCAGCCCGCGTAGCGCGCGTCGCCGGCGAGCTCCGGCCGGCCCATCGCGTTGCAGAGCTGCTCCCACATGCGCGGCGTCGCGATGACCAGGTACACGTAGTCGTTGGGCCCGCCCGGCGCGCACGGATACAAGTTCAGCATCGGCCCCTCGCCGTTTCCGCCGCGCGGCACGACCGCCTTCCCGAACTCGGAGCCGTTCGCGAGGCGCGTGCGCATGTAGTACGTCATCGCCTCCTGCATGGAGAGCTCGACGAGCTGGCCCTCGCCGGTGCGCAGCCGCTGCACGTACGCCGCCACGATCGCGAGCGCCGCCTGCGTGCCCGTGCCGGAGTCGCCCATCGTGGGGCCCGGGCACATCGGCGGACCGTCCTTCGCGCCGGTCACCGAGAACGCGCCGGCCATCGCCTGCGCGACCATGTCGAAGCACTTGTAGTCCGCGTACGGACCGTCGCTGCCGAAGCCCTTGATGCGCGCGTAGATCAGCTTCGGGTGCAGCGCGCGCACGGTCTCGTAGTCGAGCCCGAGCTTCTCGACCACGCCGGGGCCGTAGTTCTCGATGAACACATCGTAGTGTGGGAGGATGCGCAGCAGCAGCGCTCGGCCTTCGGGCTTCTCGAGGTTGATCGCGACGGAGCGCTTGTTCGTGTTCCAGTACAGGAAGTACGCCGCCGCGCCCGTCGCGCCGAGCAGCATGCGGCCCGGCTCGCCCGTTCCCGGCCGCTCGACCTTCCCCACGTCGGCCCCGAGCCACGCGAGCAGCTGCGTGCAGCTCGGCCCGGCCTCGTACTGCGTCATGTCGAGCACGCGCATGCCTGCGAGTGCGGGCCCGTTCTGGGACGTGGCCGTCATCGAGCTCCCCCGGGCGGATCGACCGCCAGGGGGATCGTACTCCGCGCGGCGTCCCGAGCGCGCCTTCAGCCCTCCGGCCGATCTGGCCGAAGAGCAGGCAGGAGGCGCGGGAGTCCCCATGAGGATCGCGCTCTTCGCAGCGGTGTTGGCCATCCTGGTTGCCGGCCGTGGCGCCCTCGCGGAGGACCTCTCCGGCAAGCTCGCGGAGCTCGAGAGCGGCGCGGCACCGGCATCCGGAAAGGTCCAGATCGTGCCGGGCCTCGAGCTTCCCCAGCAGACGCCGGGGGTTCAGCCCGAGCCCGAGGCCGCGGGCGCGGCCGCGCCCGCGCCCGCGCCCGAGCTCGAGCCCTCAGACGATGAAGCAGAGGCCGCCGAGGATCCGGGCGAAATCGGCGGCGAGTCCGTGAATGGCGGATTCGGAGTGACGGTGGAGCCGAGGGTCCCGAACACCACCGATCCCTAGGGTGGGATCTGCGACCGGCCCGAGCCGACACCTTTCACCCCGGCTTCGTGCGCAACTGCCACGAGAAAGTTGCCTTTTCCCTGCGTCTCTCTGGTAGCCTTTCCCCTACGAGTGGAATGCACCTTCGAGGGAGGGAAGCGATGGTGCGGGTTCTGGGACGCATCGCCTGCAGAATTGCCTGTGCCGCCGCGGTCTTCGCGGTCGCCAGCGCGACGGCACAGGCGGCTCCGATCTCTATGAGCGTGAGGACCGTGTCGGGCGCCTACTACGGCGGGACGTTCGAAGGGACATTGAATCCCGACGGGATCACGTACAGCGCTGCCGGCTCTGGGGGAAACGTGACCTTCGGCGTCGATTGGTCGGTGGCCTACGAAGAGGATCCGTTCTACCTCGCGAACTTCACCATCGTGAACACGAGCACGTCGACGCAGCAGTTCGTGCTCTCCGTGAGTCTGCCCGTCTCACCCCAGATCCCCGGATCGAGCGTGATGGGCGGCTACTTCGGGCAGGTGACGTACACCGACACGAGCCTGAACAGCACCGTGCAGATCAACACCGTCGGGTCGACACCGTTCTTTGTCCCCAGCATCGACGGCGTCGACGTTCAGAACCTTGGCATCTTCACCGCAACCGCGGGCGGCGGACCCGGCGTGTCCGGCACCGTCTCACAGCTCGCGTTCGGCACGCCGATTCCGAGCGCTCCGGGCCCCGCGGTGCTCACGAACATCGGCGGCGTCGTGACCTTCGAGCTCACCCCCGGCGATCGCGCCGTGTTCCCGATCTACTTCGAGGTCCAGCCCGTGCCCGAGCCGATGGCCGCCCTGCTCGTCGGGCTCGGCATCGCGGGCCTCGCCGTGATCCGGCAGCGCCGCAGCAACTGAACCGCGAGACAGCGTAGAGGGCGTCTCGCCCCTCAGTGAAGCTCGATCCCGCCGTCAACGTTGATCGCCTGACCGGTGACGTTCGGCGCGCTCGCGAGATACACCGCGAGCTGGCCGATGTCCTCGGGTGTCTGGGCCCGGCCGGTCGGGATCAGGTCGGAGACGTAGCGGTCCCAGGACTGCTCGCGCGTCTCGCCTTCGCGCTTCAGATTCTCCGCCAGGTACTCCCACATCTGCGTGCGCAGGATGCCCGGACAGATCGCATTCACGCGGATGCCGATGCGCGCGACCTCCTTCGCGAGCGCGTTCGTGAAGCCGACCACGGCGAACTTCGACGCGCAGTAGTGCGCGAGACCCGGAGAGCCGTTCTTGCCCGCGATCGAGGCGATGTTGATGATCGCCCCGCCGCCGCGTCGCTCGAGCGCCGGTAGCGCGGCCTGACACGACAGGAAGACGCCCTTCGCGTTCACCGCGAGCGTGAGGTCCCAGCTCGCCTCGTCGAGATCGGCGACCGGCGCCAGGCTCACCACACCTGCGTTGCACACCAGCACGTCCAGTCCGCCGAGCTTCGCGACCGTCTCGGCGACCATGCGCTGGCAATCGCCCTTCACGGTGACGTCGGCCGCGACCACGAGCGACCGGCGTCCGAGCTTCTCGACCGCGTCGGCGGTGCGCCGTGCGTCGGAGAGGCCGTCGACCGCGGCGCTGCCGTATTGCGACGCGCCGGGCGGCAGACGATCGACGTCGGCGAGCGCGACGTCCGCGCCTGCGCCCGCCAGCGCCAGCGCGATGCCGCGTCCGATCCCGCGCGCACCGCCGGTGACCAGAGCGACCTTGCCCGACAGCGAAGCGCTGGCTGACTGCGTGGCCAAGCGGGAAGCGTACTACTTCTTCTTGATGACGGTCCCTTCGACCTTCACCGCGTACGAGTTCAGCACGTAGGCCCAGAACCAGGTCTCCTGGACGGAGATGTCGATCAGCTCGTCTCCGCCCTTGCTCTGGATCGCCTTCTCGACGGCGCGCTCGATCTTGTTGTTCTGGTTGATGGGGATCACGTTCATGATCATGAATCCCCTTCCCTGCGCGGTCGCCGGGCCGAGCACTTCGTACTTGGTGAGGTCCGGCTCGATCGTCGCCATCTTGTACGGGATCCCCGTGCAGGCGGACGCCAGTGCGAGGAGCGCGACCAGGCCCGCACACCTTCCGATCAATCCTGCCTTCATCACTCCGCCTCCCTGTTGGATTTCGACCAAGCGCGATACGCGCCGAGCATCTCCGGGCTCCCCTCCACGTCATGCAAACGCTTCAAGAGCTCCTTGTCCGTTCCGCTGAGACGCAGTCCGCGCGTCGTCGCGAAGTCGTCCCGCAGGAAGTCGAGGAGGACGAAGCCTGCGAGGAAGTCGACGATCTCGACGGGGTGCACGTCGGCGGCGGCGCCGTAGAAGAGGATCGCCGAGGCCCCCACCTCCCAGTAGTCGCGGAACTCCTGGTAGAGCGGCAGATACGGCGTGTCGATCCCGGTCGACTGATCGGCGACGAGCTGCAGACCCGCGGTCGATCCGCCGCCGATCACGAGATAGCGCGTCGCGTACGGCCCGATCGCCGCACCCGTGAGCACCTGCTGGCGACCGCCCAGCGCGCGGTGATCAAACCAGCCCAGCGCGAACGAGAAGCCGCCCTGCCCGCCGAGCTGCATGGCGCGCGTCAGATGGACTTCCGCACCGGCGCCGAGGCCTGAGCTCATGTCGAACGAGACGACGTCGAGCAGATCGAGGATCCGGTCCGGGAAGTAGAGCAGGATGCGGGTCGGGATCGAGCGGTCCGCCGGCGGGCGGAATGCGACGTTACTGCCGAGGGCGGTCGGATGCTCACGCCGCAGCAGGTCCTCGGGCAGGCGCGCGCGCAACGGCTGCGCGGTCGCGAACTCCGGATCGACCTGCTCGACGGCCATGAGCAGCTGCGCGGCCTCGAAGTCCTGCGACTCCTGCAAGTGAGCCTGCGCGGACGTGGTCGACTGCTCGAGTATCTCGGCCACGCGCTGGGGCCGCATGTGGATGGTCTCTGCGCAGCCCATCGCGAGCCACGCGAGCGCGAGCGCTGCGCTCAGCCGAACCGCGCTGCTCGAGCGTTCCCCCACTCAGGCAACGTGCGATATCTGCCTCGGTGTTGGCAAGCCCGGCGTAGGTTCGGAGCGTCGCTACACGTTTACTTCGACCCGGGCCGCTTCTTCGCCGCGATGTGATCGCCCACCTCGAGCTCGTCGAGCGTCTCCTTCGACGCCTCGAACTCGTGGATGCTGCCATCGCTGCTGTGCACCGTGACTCGATTGTGCTCGGGGTCGATCTTGGTCACCTTGCCCGAGACGGTTTCGTTGGTTTGGGGATCGGGATCGGCGGCCGAGGCGACCTGCGCCAGTCCGAACGCAAGCACCGTGGCCGCGAGAATCAGGCTCTTTCGCATGGCTCGTTTCTCCTAGTCGTCTTCACGATCTTTCTTGTCGATCTGGTAGATGTCGTAGATCGCGCCGGCCGTGGCCCCGATGCCGGTGCCGATCAGCGCGCCCTTCTTCGCCCCGTAGCCGGTGCCGTGGCCGATGGCTGCCCCCGAAGCCGCGCCAACGCCTGCGCCGACGGCGGTCCCACAGCCCGTCGCGAGCATCGCGCTGAGCGCGACCCCGCAGGCCGCCGCCTTCATTCGAGTGCGCATCGTGTGATCTCCTCGTCGAGGACGCGGCAGGCGTCCGTCTGACGAAGGGAAGAGCAAGGCTTGTGCCGGGGATGGAGCGCGCCCCGCCGCTCGCTGCGGGTATCGCGGGGTTGGTTTGTACAAACCCTGAGATCGATCTTGGAAACACCCGTTCACGCGAATAGAATTCGAGGGCGCGACGGAAACCAGAACGAGGCGCGCGACGTAGACCAGAGAGCACCAACTCGAGGTGTCCATGTCGACCCGAACGGATTCGCTTGGCCGACACCTCTTGCGACTGGGACTGGCCAGCCTGCTTGGCACCGTGCTCGCGTGCGCATGGGCTCCGCGCGCGGCTGCCGACTGCGAGTCGAGCACGCTCGTCCCTGGCGATTCGAGCTACGTGCTGCCGTTCGCCGGGCTCGACCGCACCTTCAACGTGCACGTGCCGGCGAGCTATACGGGCCTCTTCCCCGTGCCCTTGGTGCTCGACCTGCACGGCTTCACGTCCACCAACGCCGTGCAAGCCGCGATCTCCGGCTTCCGTCTGAAGTCCGACCAGCTCGGGTTCATCGTGGTGTGGCCCCAGGGCGTGAGCAATTCCTGGAACGCCTTCGGCTGCTGCGGCACCGCACTCGTCCAGGGCGTCGATGACGTCGGCTTTCTCCGGGCCGTCGTCGCGCAGCTCTCGACGCTCGCGAACATCGACCACAGCCGCGTGTATGCGACGGGCCTCTCGAACGGCGGCGCGATGAGTCACCGCCTCGCGTGTCAGGCTGCCGACCTCTTCGCGGCGACCGCGCCCGTGTCGTTCCCGATGAATTCGTCGCCCTTGATCTGCCAGCCGTCGCGACCGATCTCCGTGCTCCACTTCCACGGCCTGGTGGACGGAACGGTTCCCTACGGCGGCGGCCTCTTCCAGGGCGCGCAGGCGAGCTTGAGCACGTGGGCGCAGATCGATGGCTGCACGGGTACGCCCGCGGTGCAGGACCTGGGCGCGCCCAATCGCTGCGAGACCTACACCTCATGCAACGCGGGGGTCCGCACGGGTCTCTGCAGCCTGAACGGCGATCACGTGCTGTACCTGGCTCAGTCGGTACTCGACATCGCGAACCACGCATGGAACGTGGGGCTGGCGCCGTTCAAGCTGCCGCTGCCGGATCAGGACGCCGACGGCATTGCCGACGCCGACGACAACTGCATCGCCATCGCGAACGCCGATCAGGCCGACGCCAACGGCGATTGCATCGGCGACGCGTGCGAGTGTGCGGACGACGCGGATGCCGACGGCGTGTGCGGAGACGTGGACAACTGCCCGACCATCGCGGATCCGAGCCAGCTCGACAGCGACGGCGACGACGTGGGCAACGTCTGCGACAACTGCCTCGCGCATGCGAACCCCCGGGTCTCCGCGGCATTCCTCGCGGCCAACCCCTGGGTGACGATGACCGGCGGGCAGCGCGACGACGACCACGACGGGTTCGGCAATCGCTGCGACGCCAAGTTCGTCGGCGCGCCGAACACGGCGGTCGGCGCTCTCGACCTGACCCAGTTCCGCGCGTCGAGCGGAGAAGACCGCGCGCTCGACACCTGCGGGACCAGCAACACGCGACCGTGCGCGATCTTCGACCTGGACGAGAACACGACGACCGCGAGTGCGATCGGCGCACTCGACCTGACGCGCTTCCGCGCGCTCAACGGCTTCGCCCCAGGCCCGAAGTGCGCGGCGTGCACGGGCACCGGCTCGGTCGTCTTGCCCTGCACGGCGGGCGCTGTGGGGGCGTGCGACTAGGGGAAGCGAGCTACTCGGTCGGCTCTTCCGTCGCTTCCGGCGCTTCTGCTGCTTCGACCACCTTCGGAGCGACGACCTTCTTCGCCTTCGGCGAAGGCCGCTTGCGCTTGGCGGCGCCCTTCGCTTTCGGGAGGGCGATCAGATCGAGAGTGGGATCACTCTGTTCCGCAGAGAACGCGAGGTAGGAGAGCCCGATCTTGCGCACTTGCGAGCCCGTCGGGAGGTCTCGAAAGTGGACCGTGCCCGCCGTGCCGGAAAGCTCGAGGATCTTGCCCGGGCCCCAACCCTCCATCTTCAGGTTGGTGACGAGCGATCCAATCGAGACTCGGTTCACAGGCGCGGGCTTCAACATGGGTTTCATCGTGCCCATATGGTGCCATCTTGCGGGCGGCGGCGCCCGGAATGGAACACGCTCGGGTGTAGCGATCTGCCCGGTTCTTCACTCCGTCGATCCCCGCAGCGGCTCTGCCCTCGCCGGCCGAGTTCCGCTGCAGCGGCGCTCAGCCAACGAAGCCCTTTCGCCAGCACGAGCCGATATACTGGCTCCGAGGCGGCCCCATGGATTGCCTTCAATGCGGTCACGCCAACCTTGCGGATGCAGCGGCCTGCGCAGGCTGCAACGCTCCGCTGGCTGTCGTCTGCCATGAGTGTTCACGAGGCGCGCCGCCGGGCGCGCTGTTCTGCCCCAGCTGTGGAGAGCCGCTGGGCTCTGCCAGCCCCGGCGCCGCCGCACGGCCACGCGCTGCGATCTCCGGCGGCGAGCGCCGCGCCGCGACCGTGTTGTTCGCCGATCTGAGCGGGTACACCGAATTGAACGAGCGGCTCGACCCCGAAGACGTCGCCGTGGTCATGAGCCAGATCAAGGACGCCGCGACGCGCATAGTCGAATCTCATGGCGGCACGGTGAATCAGTTCGTGGGTGACCAGGTGATGGCGCTGTTCGGCGTGCCGATCGCTCACGAGGACGACCCGGTCCGCGCGGTGCAGGCAGCCCTCGCGCTCCACGCCTTCATGCGCGAGCTGGCCGCGGAGCTCGAACCTCGCACCGTGCGGCTGCTCGCCTTCCACACCGCCGTCAACAGCGGTGTTGTGCTGGCTCAGCGACGCGACCGACGGGATGGCGTCTTCGGTGTCACGGGCGACGCGATCAACACGGGCGCACGTCTCGCCGGCATTGCCGGCCGCGACGAGATCATCGTTGGACCCGAGACACATCGCGCGATCGCGCCCTACTTCGCCACGGAGCCCCTGGGCGAGGTTCAGCTTCGCGGCAAGACCGAACCCTTGCGCGCGCATCGCGTCCTGGGGATCGTCGCGCGGACTCGCTTCGAGGTCGAGAAGCGGCGCGGCTTGTCGCGACTGGTGGGTCGCACTCACGAGCTCGACGCGTTTCGCGGCGCACTCGCGGACCTGTCGCGCGGCCGCGGCGGCCTGCTCACGGTTTCGGGAGAGGCGGGCGTCGGCAAGAGCCGCCTGTTTCACGAATTCGAGGCGATCGCGCGCGAGCACGGGCTTCTGGTGCATCACGCGCGCTGCGAGCCCTTTGGCAGCGTGGAGCCCTATGCGCCATTCGTGCAGCTCTTGCGTGAGGAGCTCGACTTGCGTGCCGAGGCCTCGCACGAGCAAGCGCTCGCCGACGCGCTGAGACGAATCCAGGCCATCGGACCCGAGGTCGAGCCGCACGTCGCGACTTACCTGCACCTCCTCTCTCTGCGCTCCCGGGATCACATCCTCCCCGCCTCGCAGCTTGGCGAGACGCTGCGTGGCGAGATCCTCGACGCACTCAGCGCTCTGCTCGCATCCCGCGCGCACGAGCGTCCGGTCGTGCTGCTGCTCGAGGACTGGCACTGCGCGGATCCGGCCTCGGAGCTGGCCCTGTCGAACCTGCTGCTCAGGGACTCGCTGCGCGTGCTCTTCGTGGTGAATTACCGCCCGCACTTCCGTCCCGCCTGGACTCGCGAGCGTAGTTCCATCGATCTCCAGCCGCTCGGGCCGGCGGAGGCCGACGTGTTGATCGATCTGCTCGCCGACGGCGACCGGCTCCCGGCAATCTGGCGCCGCAGGATCCAGGAGCGCACCGCCGGCAACCCTTTCTTCATCGAGGAGGTCTGCCGCGCAGTCTCCGATTCGCGCGCGCTCGAGCTCCCCGGTCGGAGCGCCGAACTCGAGGAGTCCCTGCTCGCGCTCGACACGATCGAGGCGACGATCCGTGCGCGCATCGACCGGCTGGATCGCCGGACCGTGGGCGTGCTTCGCGAGGCCTCGGTGCTGGGCTCACAGTTCTCGCTCGCCCTCCTGCGCCGACTCGACACGGACGAGGATCTGACGGCTTGCCTCGGCCGACTCGAGGAAGCCGAGCTGATTCGCGAGACGAAGCGTGGCGACGAGGCGAGCTATCAGTTCAAGCACAGCATCACCCGCGACGTCGCATACCAGATGCTGCTGCGCCGCGACCGGGGCGTGCTGCACAACCTGGCAGGTCGTGCGATCGAGGAGCACTTCGCCGGCGCCCGTCTGGAGGCGCACTTCGAGGAGCTGGCGCATCACTTCTCACGCGGAGACGAGCACGGGAAGGCCGTCTTCTATCTGGAGTGCGCCGGAAACAAGGCCGCTGCTTCGTTCTCGATGGAAGCTGCGCGCGAGCACTATTCGGCCGCTGTCCATCTGCTGGCCGCCATGAAGCCGACACCGGAGCGTGCCCAGAAGCGCATCGACCTGACGTTCCGGTGGACCCAGGCCGGCTGGTACGGTCCGTCACCGGGTCAGATCGAGGCCCTCGAGCAGGCGCAGCAGCTCTCGCGTGAGCTCGAAGATCCCGGCCGCGAGCTGCGCTGCGAGTATTTCATCGGCTGGTTGCACTACACGATGGGGGACTCTGCGCCCGCGATCGAGCACTTCGAACGGTGCCTTCGGATGGCCGACCCCGACGACCACCGCATGTTGTCGCAGCTCTACTGCAACCTCGGCCAGAACCTCGCGAACGACGTCGACTACGAGCCCGCGCTCGACTATCTCGCGCGGGGCATCGCGCTGCGCAAGCAAGCGTACCCCGAGCGCTGGCAGACGATCGGCATGGCGTACGCGCTTGCCTACATGGGCATGGTGCACGCGGATCGCGGTGACTTCACCAGCAGCGGGCGGCTGATGGACGAGGCGTTCGCGATCATCGGTCCGATGGGGCACGGCTCGGCGCTCGCATCGATCAACCAGGTGCGCGCGATCGCGGTCTCGTACCAGGGTGACTGGGAGACCTGCCTCGAGTACACCGCGCTGGGAAAGCAGGTGGCGAACGCCATCGGCGCGCCGCCCAATCACGGCATGGCGACGGCGCTCGAGGGGTGGTGTCGCTTCGTCGGCCGTGGCGAGAAGGACGGCATTGCGAGCCTCGAGGACGGGCTGCGTCAGATGAAGGCAGCGGGGACGGGCTTGGGCTCGTCACTGTATCTGGCATGCGCGGGTGAGGCGTTCGCGCGCACGGGCGATCCCGAGCGCGGCGAGCACTATGCCCGGCGCTCGCTCGAGCGGAAGAGCGTGCGGGATCGGGTGGGCCATGCGCAGGCGTTGCGTGCGCTCGCGCTCTGTCACGCGCAGCGAGGTGACTGGGCCGCAGTCCAGGATGTGCTCGAGGAGGCGTCCCAGCACGCTGCCGAAAAGCGCAGCCCGCGCGACACCGTGCTCAACGATCTCTGTCTCGCGGAGTGTCTGCGGGCAAGCGGCGACGAGGCCGGCGCCGCCGCGCAGGCCGACCGCACGCTCGCGCCGCTCCGAACCATGAAGATGCCCGGTTACGAGGTGCGGGCGCTCGAGCTTTCACGGTCGTCCGGCGCGGCTCGAGCGAGACCGGACTTGCCGCGCTCGTAGCACACGAGCAGGTGCTGCGGATAGTTCTCGTCCGGATAGCGACCGACCTCGCCGAAGCGCAGACGCCCGGCTCCGCCACGCGCGCGGCGGAGCCCCGGTAGCGCGAGCAGAGGCATCGCCATTCCCGCGAGAAGCTGCAGGCCGATCGCCTCGCCCATGCACGCGTGCAGCCCGTACCCGAAGATCATCTGCTGGCCGGGGTGCCGATCGGGATCCAGCACCGTGGGTCGGGGAACCCGGCCGGGCCGCCCGTCCATGAGCGCGGACTCGATCATGCAGAGCACCGTTCGTCCGGCCGCGATCGCCGTGCCATTGACCCGGAACTCCTGCTCGCAGGTGCGGTAGATGATGCTCGGCTCCGGCGCGAAGCGGCTCGCCTCGCGGATGTACTGCACCAACCGCACGACGTCGCACGCGGCCGCTGCTGCCTGCACGCGCGCGAACGCGTCTGGAGGCATGAGCAGCAGCCGATCGATGGCCCGGGCGAACTGGCGCGGCGGCGGGCCGAGCGTCCCGGCCACCAGGCCGCAGATCGTG
>Ga0184615_10001011_pt1 | contig 15317 bp, 15 predicted proteins | sample PLM4_65_coex_FD_133134 | JGI IMG/M metagenome (GOLD analysis project Ga0184615, IMG submission 133134) | Groundwater sediment microbial communities from an aquifer in East River, Colorado, USA - PLM4_65_coex | ecosystem: Environmental > Terrestrial > Soil > Riparian zone | place: USA: East... | reverse complement strand
GAGCAGCCCCATGATGCTCTTGCCGTTCACCTTCTGCCGGCCGTGCTCGACCGTGATCTCGGCCTTGAATCTGCCGGCAGCCTTCACGAACTGGGCGGCCGCACGGGCATGGAGTCCCAGCCGGTTTCGGATGACGATCTCCCGCATGACGGTCGCTGCCTTCATCCGCCAGCCGCCTCCCAGCTTTCAACGCTCAGGAACAGTTTCAGGCTGCTGATCCCCTCGGGTCCACCCAGGGGCCAGTGGGGCAGAAGCGCGATCTGCTGCGCCACCCGCTCGTAGCCTGCCTCCGACTGGGAGATCGTCTGGACCGGACAGCGCCACAACGTCCCCGGCGGGTCGAGCGTGAGAAGGGCCGCCAATCCCAACCAGGCATCCACGATGCGAAGATCTCGGACCCCCGCAGTCTCGGCCACGGCGAACAGAGAGGGATCGGCCGGGCGTTCCCCGTTGATCTCCACGTAGCGGTCCGGCGGGGGACCCATATAGAAGGCCAGGTTGAGCTCCACCCCGAATCGCGATGGCCCAGCGATCCCCTGGGGCTCCAGCCGGTACTCCACCGTCAGGCGGGGCGCATCGGGGGCCAGACGAAATTGCTTGCGCACGCGGAGGGAGGCATCGGCCCGCACCTCCCGCCCCTCCAGGTTCAGGACGGGAGCGGCTCCCTTCCGGGCGATGCGCGTCTGGTAGGCGGTCAGTGCCAGGCCCGTGCAACCCCCCTGGCGACACAAGTCGGCCAGCGTCGCCTCCGCGGGCAGCCAGTGGTCGAGGAAATTGGCGCGCCGGTAGGCGTCGTAGTGGAGGAGGTTCACGAGTCCCTCCTCCTTCGCGCCGCGCTCCTCGTGGATCGTGGCCGCCCCCTCGCCCTCCCTTCGGGCAGAGCTCCCCAGTTTCCGGTGATAGGCCTCGGGCCGCCGTGTGAGCGTGTTCCCCAGGTTGAAGGCCTTCCCGCGCGCGTCCAGCTCCACCACGCCGCCGCCCCGGGCCGGCTCCACCACCAGGGCGAGGTGGGGGCTCTCCAGCAGGACCTCCGCCGCGCCGTCGGCGTCCCAGTCGTGCATCTCGATCCGGACGGACTCCCTCGTGGCCGCCTGGCCTTGCAGCGCCTCCTCCGCGCGGATCAGGTGGTGGAAGACCGCGTGGCGTAGGTGCGGCAGATACAGCCCGCCGAAGACCCCATGCCAATACGCATCGTTGCACTGGCCGCGCCACAGCGCCTCCAGCGCAGCCGCCCGCTTGCGGCTCCGTCGAGGGAGGGCATGAACCCGACGGCTCACCCGGAGCATTTTCTTGTGCAGGGTGTTGGCCTCTGGGTACTTGGTCAGGAAGTTTCGCCAGAATCCCCCACGAAAGAACGGGCGGATGCGCTCGGCGTCGGGCAAGCCCTCCAAACGAGCCAGGGCGTCCTCGAAGGCCATGCCGGCCTCGGCAGGCAGAGCCCACTCCGTCATCTCGGTGTAGGCCGTCGTGGGTAGGTAGATCCGCCCGCGGGGCGGGTCCGCCATCGCCTGGCTGAAGGTGGTGAAGTGCACCCAGTCGCCCTGCTCCAGGAGCGCCCGGAAAAAGCGATCCAGCCAGCCGCGCCGATACACCCAGTCGTGCGTCCCGGGCCATCCACCGAACTTCTCGGCATCATCCGCCATCACCGCCACGCCCCCGGGGGCGAGGGACGCTCGCTCGCGAAGGTAGGCCACCGTCTCGCCCGGTTCCCGGAACGGGATCAGATACCGTAAACGCTGGCTGATGGGAAACAGCGCCAGGGAAACCCCCTGCTCCTCCGTGAGGAAGTACCCCGTCAGCGCCGAGTCCGGCAGGCCCGCCGCCTTGAAGTGATTGTCATCCAGGATCACGTACTCGACGCCGGCCTCGGCGATGGGCTTGGCCAGCTGGGGCTCCCACACCCGCTCCGCCAGCCACATCCCCCGGGGGCGCACCCCGAAGCGGGAGGTGAGGTACGTGGTCATGCGCTGGATCTGCCCCACCTTGTCCGGGTCCGGGATGGCCGCCAGGATCGGCTCGTAGTATCCGCCGGTGAGCAGCTCGACCTGCCCCCGGGCGATGAAACCAGCCAGGCGGTCCAGGAACTCGGGGTGCGTGGCCTCCAGCCAGTCGAAGAGAACGCCAGAGTAGTGGAGGGCGAAGGGGACCTGCGGAAACTCGTTCAGGACCTCGAGGAAGGGGACGTAGGAGCGTTGGTAGGCCTCGGCGAAGACCTCCGGAAGATTCCCCACGGGTTGATGTGCATGGATTCCCAGGATGAATCGAATACCGCCCATGCGTGTGGACTCCGCGTGCGGCGCATGGCCCTGGCCCCCGATCGGGACTCACTCCTCGGGAGGACCCGACTTGCCCTGCTTGGCGAGGAACTCGCTCGCCAACAGAATGTTGCGCTGACCGTACTTGGCCAGCTTGTCCGCCAGGGCCCGGAGGTCCCGCTCGTCGCGGACGGAGGGGAGTTTCATCAGCATCGGCAGGTTCACACCGGTCACGACCTCGAGCTGGCCTGCCTCGAGATAGGAGAGGACCAGATTGGACGGGGTCCCGCCGAAGAGGTCCGTGAGGATCAGCACCCCGCTGCCGTCATTGACCCGCTGGAGGACGACCTCGATCTTCTTCCGCGCCTTCTCGATGTGTTCTGCGGCGTGAATCGAAACCGCCTCCACCCGGGGCAATTTCCCCACGATCTCTTGCGCCGTCCGCAAGAGCTCCGCCCCCAAGTCGCCATGGGTGACGATCACGATGCCGACCATCGTTTGCCCTCAGGCCCGCTCCACGTCGCGGTGGCGCACCGAGACCTCGTGGCCCGCTTCCCGGAGGAGCCGCGCCAATTCCTCCGCCAGGACCACGGATCGGTGGCGTCCCCCCGTGCAGCCGACCGCAATGGTGAGGTAAGCCTTTCCCTCTTGCACGTACAGGGGAAGCGTGAAGCGGAGAAACTCCTGGATGCGTTCCACGAATCCCCGGGCTGGGGCGAAGCCCAGGACAAACTCCACCACCTGGGGGGCCCGGCCGGTGAGCGGCTGCAGGGCCTCCACGAAGTGGGGGTTGGGCAGGCAGCGGGCGTCGAAGACCAGGTCCGCGTCCACCGGCAATCCGTGCTTGTAGCCGAAGGAGACCAGGGACAGGACCGTTCGGGGCGGCGCCGGCAGATCCAGGAACGAAGTAGCCAAGAGCTTCCGGAACTCGTGCACCGTGAAGCTGGAGGTGTCAATGACCAGGTCCGCCTTGGCCTTGAGGTGGGCCAGGCGCGCACGCTCCGCCTGGATGCCCTCCAGCGCCGATCCGCCGGGGGCCAGGGGATGGGGGCGTCGGCTCTCGCTGAACCGGCGCACCAGGACCTCGTCGCTGGCCTCCAGGAACACCATGCGAACCAGGTGGCCATCCCGTCGGAGGTCCACCAGGATGTCGAAGAGGCCGTCCAGGAAGCGGCCCTCCCGGGCGTCCACAACCAGGGCCACCCGGTCGATCCGTTTCTCGGACTGGGCACACAGTTCCGCAACCTTGGGGATGAGTGTGACCGGGAGGTTGTCGATGCAGAAGAATCCCAAGTCCTCCAGGCAGCGGCTGGCGGCGCTCTTTCCCGCCCCGGACATTCCGGTCACGACGATGAAGTCAATTCCCGTCATCTGACATCCCCCGGGCTCTGGTCGCCTCCCGTGGCCGGGGGCGTGTGGCTCGGCCCGTCTTTTCAACCGCATTCCGTCGGGAGATCGCCGACGACCGCGTCCTCCCCCACCGGTCCCGGCGGGCGGCCTCACTCCGTGTCATCTTGGCTGAAGCTGGGAAGGTCGGGGTCGGCGCGGCGCACGGCCTCGTCCACCCGGCGTCCTGAAAGATGTGCCGCGAAGCTGCGCGCAGCGTGGACGCCCATCAGCTTCAGGAGGTGATTCCGCGCGGCGACCTCCACCAGGATGGCAACGTTCCGCCCGGCCGACACCGGGATCCGTAGCATCGGGACGGGAACACCCAGCACGGCATGGGTCTGCTCTTCCAGTCCCAGTCGATCATACTCACCCTCGGGGCGCCAGGGCTCCAGCAGGATCACCAGCTCGATCCGCTTGCGATAGCGGATGGCCGCCACCCCGAACAGATCCCGGATGTTGATGATGCCGAGGCCCCGGACCTCCATGTGGTGGCGAATCTGCGTCGGGCCTCGGCCGATGACGATCCGGTCACTCTCCCGCACCACCTCCACCACGTCATCCGCCACCAGGCGGTGTCCCCGGGTGACCAGATCCAGAGCCGTCTCGCTCTTGCCGGTCCCACTCTCGCCCAAGAGCAGCACGCCGATCCCGTAGACGTCCAGCAGAACCCCGTGGAGCGTCGTCTCGCCCAGGCCGCCCTCCGACATCGGCCGCAAGCCCCGTCTCAGGCCTCGGGCTCGATCAGCCCGAAGTGGCCGTCGCGGCGCCGATAGAGGACATTGACCTCCTCGGTCACCGCGTTGCGGAACACGTAGAAGTTGTGTCCCAGGAGCGTCATCTGGAGGATCGCCTCGTCCACCGCCGCGGGTTTGACCGCGAAGCGCTTGGTCTTGACCACCCGCGGCTCCTCCTCGGCCACGGGGGCGGCGGTCTCGACACGTCCCCCGCGGTTTCCGCCCCGGGCCGCGTGGGCCATGATCCGCTCCTTGTAGCGCAGAATCTGCCGTTCCAGCTTCTCCGCTACCAGGTCAATGGAGGAGTACAGATCGTCGCCTTCCTCTTCCGCCCGGATCGTCAGATCCCGCACCCGGAGGGTGACTTCCGCGATCTGCCGGTGTTTTGCCACCGACAGAACCACGTGCATCGTGACGATGTTCTCCAGATACCGGGTGAGGCGATTCAGCTTCTCTTCGGCGTACGCGCGGAGGGCCGGGGTGATCTCCAAATTCCGGCCTTTGACCGAGAGTTGCATGGTCGGGCTCCTTCCGGGAACTGCAGGCGCGGTGGCTTGACCCCCGCGCCGTCGGGACCACGGGCAGGTCCGCGGCGTGGGGGGTCCATTCGGGATTCCAAGCTCGTCGGTCCTGTGGGACATCCTCCGCTGCTGGTCTACACGGGCGAGGCGACACTCAGTACCGCTTGCGCCGGCTGGAGGAGGGAATCCTCAGCTGACTCCGATACTTGGCCACGGTCCTGCGGGCGATCTCGACCCCGTGCTCCTGTCGCAGAATCTCAACGACCTTCTGATCCGAGAGGGGCCGGCCGCTGTCCTCGACGGTGAGCAGCTTGTGGATGAGATCCTTGACCTTGAGGGAGGAAACCGCCTCGCCGCTGGTGGCGGGGACACCTCGGTGGAAGAAGTATTTCAGCTCGAACAGTCCCTGCGGGGTGTGGATATACTTGTTGGTGGTGACCCGGCTGACCGTGGATTCGTGCATGCTGATATCCTCGGCCACTTCCTTCAGCGTGAGGGGACGCAGGGCGGTGATCCCCTCCTCCAGGAACCTGCGCTGGAACTTGACCAGGCTCTCCGCCACCTTGAACATGGTCCGCTGGCGCTGCTCGATGCTCCGGATCAGCCAGAGGGCGGAGCGCATCCGGCCTTCGAGGTATTCCCGCACCTCCCGACCATTGCCGGTCTTGTTGGCCAGGATGGCTCGATAGTAGGGACTGACCCGCAGGCGTGGCATCCCATCGTCGTTCAGCACCACCACGAACCGGTCGTCCACTTTGACAATATACACGTCCGGCGTGATATAGCGCGGGTCCTCCGTGCCGAAGGTGCGGCCGGGTTTCGGCTCCAGGGTGGTGATATACTCCACCGCCTCCTGGATGTCCTTGACGGGCACCCCCAACGTCCCCGACAGCTTTTCCCACTGGCGTCCCTCCAGTTCCGCCAGGTGGGCAGAGATCAACTCCTTGGCCAGGGGGTGCTGGTCCGGCCGGCCTTCCAGCTGGAGCAGCAGGCACTCCCGGAGGTCGCGCGTCCCGACCCCGGTGGGCTCGAAGCTCTGGACGAGGCGCAATGCCTCATCCAGTCGCGCCAGTCCGACCTCCGCCTCGGCGGCCAAAGCCTCCAGCGGCTCCTTGAGGTAGCCGGACTCATCCAGATTGCCGATGAGGAGGGTCCCCAGGCGAAGCAGTTCCGGGTCCGAGGTACTGAGATGGAGCTGGAACAGGAGATGATCCATGAGGGAGTGGGGCTTGGTGAGGTGGACCTCCGCATCGATCCGTTCGATCTCCTCTCGCGGGATCTGGGGCCGATAGTCCGAGGCGTCCTGCAGGTAGCTCTCCCAGTCGAAGTCCTTGATGCGGTCAGCGCGCTCCTCCTCGGCCTGCTCCTTCTCGGTCGGCTCCGGCTCCGGTGACTCCTGCTCCTGGGAGAGTTGGGGCTCGGTCACCTCCTCCAGGTCCTCGTCCAGGACCGGGTTCTGCTCCATCTGCTGCCGCAGTTCCTGGACGAGCTCCAGTCGCGACAGCTGGAGCAGGCTGATCGCCTGCTGCAGCATCGGCGTCATGATCATCCGCTGGGTCTGGAGCATGCGGAGCCTGGTGTCGTACGCCATGGATATCGGTTTCGTCCCCCTCAGAGCGAGAAGCGTTCCCCCAGGTAGATCTCTCGGGCCAATTCATCGGCCGCCAGTTGCGCGGCCGTCCCGGAGCGCAGGATCTGTCCTTCGTGAATGATATAGGCCCGGTCCACAATCTGCAAGGTTTCTCTCACATTATGGTCGGTGATGAGCACCCCGATCCCCCGATCCTTGAGCTGCTCGATGATGCCCTGGATGTCATACACTGCGATGGGATCGATGCCGGCGAATGGTTCATCGAGGAGTATGAAGCGGGGCTCGGTGGCCAGGGCGCGGGTGATCTCGGCCCGCCGCCGCTCACCTCCCGAGAGGGTATAGGCCGGGCTCTTGGCCAGGTGGGCGATGTTCAACTCCTGCAGCAGGGTCCGTGCCCGGTCGGCCCGCTCCCCCGGATGAAGGCCCAGAGCCTCCAGGATCGCCAGGATGTTCTCTTCCACCGTGAGCTTTCGGAAGATGGAGGGCTCCTGGGGGAGGAATCCCATCCCCCGGCGCGCCCGCTGGTGGACCGGCAGGAAGGTGATGTCTTCGCCGTTCAGGAGGACCCGGCCAGAGTCGGGACGCGTGAGACCGAGGATCATGTAGAAGGCCGTGGTCTTGCCGGCCCCATTGGGCCCCAGCAGCCCCACCACCTCGCCGGCATCCAGCGAGAGACTGAGGTCCGACACCACGACCCGCTGCTTGAAGGCCTTGACCAGCTTCTCCGTTTTGAGGACGAACTCCGTCGCGCCGATCGTCATCTGTCCGTGGGTGGCAGCGGAGGGGAACCTCACCGAGGCGCGCCACCTCGCTCCCGGCTCTCGCCGCGCTTCGGATACAGCACCGCGTTCACGCGCTCCCCGTCGCAGCCATCCACCCGGCTGCGATCCTCACGCAGGAGCAGCGTGATCCGACACCCGGTCACCACATCGTTCTCCTGCCACACCTTGGGGTGCCCGAGGAGGACAGCGCGATCCTCCCGGGGGAAGTACTCGGCCCGTTCCGCCACGCCCCGCCGTTCGCCATGGGACAGACGGACGTTCCCCGCCGCCGTCACCCGCTCAAGCTCTTCCATGCGGTCGTCGAAGAAGAAATCGATCCGGTCCGCCAAGATGCTGAGACCCCGCCCACGATCGTTGGCCGCCACGTTTCCCTGGTAGATGGCCACGCGGGCCTTGCGATTGACCTCCAGGCTGTCGGCCGAGATGGTGATGGCGGCCCGCTCCTCCGCGGCCCAGGAGACACACGCGAGCGCGGGGGCCGAGAGGAGGACGGCCGCGAGCACCCATCGTCCCGGCATCATGGCGCCGCCTTCCTCCCTGCCGGTTTTGCCGCCGGTCGCACGGCCGGTGCCACGGGCGTGGCGGCAGGACGCAGCTGCGAAGTGATGTTCTGGAAGATGCGCACCTGTTCCAGGTCGGTGTCCGCCTCCAGGCCGCGGCCGCGACTCACCATACCGCCGCGCGAGACCGTGACCGGCTGGTCGGTCTGGAGGCGTCGGGACGCCGCCAGCCATCGAACCGACTCCGTCCGGATCTCCACCCCCTGGTCGGACCGTCCGAAAACCTCACCCTCCAGGCGCACGTTCTTGGTCGCCAAGTCCACCGTGGCTCGGTTGGCCGTGCAGCGGAGCTGCCCCTCGCCGGAATAGAGGGTGACTTCCACCGGACGGGTGATCCGGGAGAGGACGGCATAGCCCTCCCGCTCGTGGACCTCGGCACGGTCCGCCCACAATTCCCACAGCCGGGATCCGTCGCGGGTCTCGATGAGGTGGACTTGCCGGAGGGTGACCTCGGCCGGCCTGGGGGCCGGCATGGAAGCCTCGGCCCCGGAGACCGTGCGCACGCCAACCTGGCTGGTACCGGCTACGAAGAGGATACCGGTAATCGTCAACACCCACCGCAACGGCAGCCGCATGACAGCTATGCTATAGCACACCGGCGCGCGCGGTGTAAAGCGAATCTCCCGCTGCCGGGAGGTCACCACACCGGGTGGACGCCTCATTCCAGGGCCGAGATCCCGGTGATGTCCCGCCCCAGGATCAGCGTGTGGATGTCGTGGGTGCCCTCATAGGTGAACACGGATTCCAGATTCAAGAGATGCCGGATGACCGGATATTCGTCCACGATCCCGTTGGCCCCGTGGATGTCCCGCGCCAGGCGGGCGATTTCCAGGGCTGCCGCCACATTGTTTCGCTTGGCCAGGGACACCTGCGTATGGCGCAGCCTCCCACCGTCCTTGAGCCGGCCGAGCTGGAGGCACACCAGCTGCGCCTTCGTGATCTCCGTCAGCATGTGGACGAGCTTCTGCTGTACAAGTTGGAAGGAGGCGATGGGCCGGCCGAACTGGATGCGCTGGCGGCTGTAGATCAGGGCGGCCTGGTAGCAGGCCGCCGCCGCGCCCACGGCTCCCCAGGCGATGCCGTACCGCGCCTGGTTCAGGCACGAGAGGGGCGAGCGCAATCCATCGGTCATCGGCAGAAGATTGTCGGCCGGGATGCGGCACTCCTGGAAAGACAGCTCCGAGGTCACGGAGGCCCGCATGGAAAGTTTCCCATGGATATCGCGGGCGGTGAAGCCGGCCGTTCCCCTCTCTACCAGGAAGCCCCGGATCACGCCGTCCATTTTGGCCCAGACCACGGCCACGTCGGCAATGCTGCCGTTTGTGATCCACAGCTTGGTCCCGTTCAGGATGAATTCACCCCCGACCTTCACCGCTTTGGTGGCCATATTCCCCGCGTCGGATCCGAAATCCGGCTCCGTCAGCCCGAAGCAGCCCACCGCTTCCCCCACCGCCAGCTTCGGCAGCCAGCGCTGCTTCTGCGTCTCCGAACCAAAGGCGTGGATCGGGTACATGACCAGGGAGCCCTGCACCGACGCGAAACTGCGCACACCCGAGTCCCCCCGTTCCAGCTCCTGAAGGATCAGGCCGTAGGCCACATTGGAGATCCCCGCGCAGCCAAAGCCCTGCAGGTTGGCCCCCAGGAATCCCAGCTCGCCCATTTTTCGGATGAGGCCGGACGGGAATGTCCCCTCCCGGAAGTGCCGGGTGATGACGGGCAGGATCTGCTCGTCCGTAAACGTCCGGGCAACGTCCCGCATCATCCGCTCCTCCTCCGAAAGGAGTCCCTCGACCTCGTAGTAATCCACCCCTGCGAATCCACTCATCGTTCTCCCCCTGCCCGAGAGGCTACAGCGGCAAACGCGTGCCGATCCCGCGCACCATGGCGCGCTGATAGACGTGGGTCGCCGTCACCATATCCTCGATGGCCAGGCCCAGGTGCATGGCCATCGTCCGCTGCTCGGGCTGCGTCCGTCGCGGTTTCTTCCCCGCCACCACGTCACCGAGATCGCCCTGGACCCTCGGCGTCGCGCCGAAATAGCCCATCGTCCGGTAATACTCCATCTGGGCCACATCGTCGGTGTAGAACAGGTTCATGGCCCGGATGGCCTCCGGGGTGAAGAGGCTGTCGAAATCCACCGGCATGCAGAAGGCGCCGGGTTTGATCCAGTCCGGGCGGATAATAGGCCTCGGCTGCTTCAAAATCTCGGTTGCGGTCACGATGATGTCGGCGTTCCGAACCGCCGATTCGCAATCTTCGGCCGCAACCATTTCTCCCCCGTAGGCCGCCTGCATCTCCTGGACAAAGCGTTCCCGGTTGGCCCGCACCCGGTCATAGGCCTTGACGAGATGAATGCCTGGGAACTGGACCAGCATGGCCTCCAGATGGCTTCGTCCCTGCACCCCGCAGCCGATGATCGTCAGCACGGCGGCATCGGGGCGCGCCAGGTACTGGGCCGCCACCGCGCTGGCCGCCCCCGTGCGTTTGGCGGTGATCCAGGTGCAGTCCATGACCGCCATTGGGATGCCTGTCTCGGGATCGTTCAGGACGATCAGGCCGCCGATCGTCGGGAGACCCCGGGCCGGATTCTTCAGGAAGTTCCCCACCCACTTGATCCCCGCCGCAGGCGGGGAGGCGACATACGCGGGCATCGCGTGGAGGAAGTCATCCGCAGCCGGATGGATGCCGATCTTGGGTGGCATCTCGACCCGCCCCGCCCCCTTCTCCCGGAAGACTGCCTCTACCGCGGCGATAACCTCCGCCATGGGGAGGCCGATCTTCTCGACCTCCGCCCGTGACAGATACAGCATCTCCGTCGTCATGTCCTCCCGGCTTCTCCTCTGCCCGCTCGCGGCTCTCGGCTCTAGGCTCCCGGCGCCCCTCTGCCCTGCCCTCAGGCTCCCTTCAGCTCATGTCGATCTGTGCCCGCTGAAGTTTCCCGCTATAATCGATGTAGACCGCCTTCCACTCGGTGAAGACATCCATGACCTGTCGGCCGCCCTCGCGATGACCGTTGCCCGTCTGGCGGATCCCCCCGAAGGGGAGGTGGACCTCGGCGCCGATGGTCGAGGTGTTCACGTACATGATCCCCGTCCCCAGCCCATCAATGGCGCGGAAGGCCTTGCTGATGTCCCGCGTATAGATGGCGGCAGACAGTCCGTACCGGCTCGTATTCGCCGCCTCGATAGCCTCGTCTAGCCCCGCCACGGGGAGGACGGCCACGACGGGGCCGAAGATCTCCTCCTGGGCGATCCGCATCTTGGGGACGACGTCGCCGAACACGCTGGGCGCATAGAAGAACCCTTTCCGGCAGTCGCCTTCCCTGATGATCTCGCCCCCGCACATCAACCTGGCCCCTTCCTTGAGGCCGAGCTTGGTGTAGCTGTGCACGCGCTTGAGCTGGGCCTCGTTGATCACCGGTCCCACGTCCGTGGTGGGGAGAAGACCGTCGCCCAGCCGAAGTGCCTGGGCCTTCGTCACCAGGCGGTCGGCAAACTCCTTCACGACCCGCTTGTGGACGAGAATCCGCGAGGCGGCCGTGCAGCGCTGGCCCGACGTCCCGAATCCACCCCAGAGTGTTCCATCCACGGCGAGGTCCAGGTCCGCATCGTCCATCACCAGGATGGGATTCTTCCCCCCCAGCTCCAGCGAGACCCGCTTGTGCTCGGCGGCGCAGGCGATGGCCACCTCCCGCCCTACCTCCGCGGATCCTGTGAAGGAGATCAGTGAGACGTCCGGGTGCCGGACCAGGGGGGCTCCCGCCTCCTCGCCGTAGCCGTGGACGAGGTTGACCACGCCAGGCGGAACGCCCGCCTCCAGCAGGACCTCCACCAGGCGCACGGCCATCAACGGGGCGTCCTCGGCAGGCTTGAGCACCACCGTGTTCCCCGCCACCAGCGCCGGCATCAGCTTCCAGGTCGGGATCGCCAGGGGGAAGTTCCAGGGGGTGATGGCGCCCACGACCCCCAGCGGGGCTCGGACCGTCATGGCAAACTTGTCCGGGAGCTCCGAGGGCGTGGTTTCACCCCAGAGGCGCCGTCCCTCACCGGCAATGTAGTAAGTCATATCCATGGCTTCCTGCACCTCACCCCGGGATTCTTTGAGCACCTTGCCCATCTCCCGCGTTATGAGGTGGGCCAACTCCTCCTTGCGACGCCCGATGATCTCCCCCGCCCGGAAGAGGATCTCTGCCCGCCGCGGAGCTGGAATGCGGCGCCAGGTGGCGAAATGGGCCTTGGCAGCCTCCACAGCCCGGTCCACGTCCCGGTGGTCGGAGCGAGGAAAGCTCCCGAGCACGTCTGTCTTGTTGGCCGGATTGATACTGTCGAAGGTCGTGCCGTTCGCGACATCGACCCATTTCCCATCAATGAGGTTCTGGAATCGTTCTGCCATCATCAAAATCCTCCGCGGACGAGAGGTAATTCCGACCAGCCTCTCATGGGTGGTGCAACATTCGTCTCCTCCGCGAGAGCGGCAGGAGACTCATGTCCACAACCTCCGCGCCGCGAGACGTTCTGCCCCCGCGGCGAAAAGGAAAGGCCCACGGGGTGTCCCATGGGCGGGCGAGGGGTGTATTTCGGGAACAGAAAGGAATACCGGGGGGAGACTATCACATGCGGCGAACCGACGGCAAGGGAGAACCGCTTTTCCTGGCTCGCCAGATTGGGTCAGAACACTCTCATAACAAACTTTATGTTTCTGTCATAACCATATGATAAAACTTACTGAAAAAATACTCAAATCTGACCTTGACGACCCCGGGGAATATGAATACACTTATGAGTGCCGCTGGGGGATGCCGCCCCCAGCGTGAGGGTGCCGAGACTACTTCTTCTTCTTGGCAGCCTTCTTGGTCGCCTTCTTCTTGGTCGCCACGCAACATCACCTCCCTTCAGTGTCACAGTACTCGGAACGGTCTGAGTGCCGACTCAGACAGGGGTGGGTGTTACTTCTTCTTCTTGGCGGCTTTCTTGGTCGCCTTCTTCTTGGTCGCCACGCCACATCACCTCCCTTCGGTGTCAGGTGCCCTCACCTCTGCACCCGTCGTCTTCTCCCATGTCCCCCTGACTCCCTGCCACGTCTGGTCACAGCAAGGTCAACTGGGGATTCTTCGCCCGAGCGAACTCCAGTGTTCGCTCGATGAATTTCTGGGCGTCCTTGATGGCCCCCTCCACTTCGTACCGGGAGATGGGCTGCCCGGGCTCTTCCAGGATTGTCTGCGAACGCCGCCGCATCCGATCAAAAGCGTTCACCAGGGCCCGCATCTCCCCCCCCAGCATCGCCCCCGCCAGAAGCACGACCGTCCTGGACTGGTCCCGGCCGCGCGGGCGCAATCCCTCTGCCGTGATCATGGCTCGCGCGGCTCGGAGCATTCCTTGATGCGCAATCGCGTACGCCCATTCCCGATCGATGCTGGCGTTGGCCCGCGCGGTTGTCAGATCCTTCAGCGCCCGGGCGATGAGCACACTGGCGACCGGGAAATTCGGTTTGATGTCCTCGACGAGCCCCTTCTCCCGAAGATCCTCATACGCCATCGTCGCGCCCGATGAGCAGGACGTTCCTGCCGCCAAGGACCTCGGTCAGGAAGGGATCCGCCTCCGCCCGTCGCCGCTGAAACTCCCCTTCGTCGAAGACCGTGTAATTGATCTCGCGGCCCAGGTGATCCTCCAGGCGTGTGATCGCCTCGTTCAACTCCGCGAGATCCACCCCGCCTACAATCAGCAAAAAAACGGCTCCCATCCCTTCGCCCGGGGGATGGGAATTCGTGGAGTACAACCAGGCCTGACGCACGCCGCCGAGGGGTGCCAGGGCCTCGTAGATTTCGGCCTGCACGCCGACAGTCTTGGCCACGATGCTCTTGACCTCGGAGTAGATGGCGGCAGTCTTGTTCACGGAGTAGTAGCGGAGATTCCCGACCTTCTCGCTGAGCAACAGGCCGGCCTTCTCGAGATTGTCCAGTTCGCGCTTGATACCGGAGATGTCGCGGTGCAACTCGCGAGCGATTTGTCGGACGTAATAGCGGCTCTCGGGGTGAGTGAAGAACAGACGGAGGAGGGCCACCCTGGTGTGAGATGAGAAAAGCCTTGTCAGCATTCATGTTCACCATTCGTTGAGTTATATACAACGAGCGTTCTTGCCTTGTCAACACTTTTCTCAAAAAAAAATCATTTTGGTTTCCCCTCCCCCCCAGACATTGACGCGCCCGCTCTGCCTCCCCGCGGGCTCGCTGAACGGAGGGCCAGCGCCAGGAGCCCAGCGAGCCCGGGCAGGAACACAAGAATCCACACACTCACGCTCAGGCCGACGAGGTCCGCCAATATCCCCGACATTCCCACGCCGAGACCACCAGTCCCGAATGCAAGACCCAGCGTTAGGCCGGATGCCAGCCCCACATTCTGTGGAAGCAACTCTTGCGCGAACACCACGGTCACAGAGAATGACGCCAGGAGGGCCATCCCGGCTGTCGCCAGGAGTATCCACCGCGACGGACCAGACGCCGCCAGCGCGGCGGCCATCAGCAGGGGATAGAGCAGCAGCGATCCTGCGATCACCTGCTGCCTCCCGATACGATCGGAGAGATGGCCACCCAGCAGCCCACCCAGAGCACCGAAGAAGAGGAACACGAAGAGGGCCCGCCCGGCGAGCGCCAGCGGAACGCCCTGCGCCAGGAGGAGCATGGGCAAGAAGATGACCAGCCCGGAATACCCCCAGGATCGGAGCGTGATGAGCATGCAGAGCGTGCTGAGTCTCGCCCAGGGGATCGGCGTGCTCTGCGGGTTCCCACTCTGCGCCGCTCGCTGAAAGGGCACCTCCAACTCCCGACGGTTCAAATGAATCACGGCAGCCGTCAGGGTCCCGAGGATCATCAGCACCGCGGTCCCCTTCAGACTGAACCGTGTCAGGAACCAGGTGGCGAAGATCGGCCCCACCGCAAAACCGAGATTACCTCCAGCGGTAAAGAACGACATGCCCAACCCCCGCTGGGCCCCTGACGCCTGCGCGGCGGCGAGGGAGGCCACGGGATGGAAGGCGGCGGTACCGATCCCCGTGAGCGTCAGGACCAGCAGCAGCGCCCAGTAGCTCGGCACCAGCCCCACTACCCCCATGAACATGCCGGTCCACACGATGCCGGCCGGCAAGAACCACTGGGTCTTCCACCGATCGGACAGCCACCCGAAGAGCGGCTGAATCATGGACGAGGAGATGGTGAGCAGGGCTGCCGCCAGCCCAACCCGGGAATAGCTCAGCCCGAACTGCTGCCGCAGGAGGGGAAGGACGACCGGAAGGATGTTCTGAAACGCATCCACCACGGTGTGGCCGAGCACGATGAGGTAGAGCGGCCGCAGACGCACCCTTCACCACCCGAGTGAAAGGCGCGCGGCGGTCAGCAGAACGGCCACGACCAAGGCCGGCAGCAGATTCGCGACGGGGAGGCGCTTCACATCGAGGAGCAGCAGGCCGATCCCCAGGATGAGCAGGCCGCCG
>Ga0184615_10001010_pt1 | contig 15322 bp, 9 predicted proteins | sample PLM4_65_coex_FD_133134 | JGI IMG/M metagenome (GOLD analysis project Ga0184615, IMG submission 133134) | Groundwater sediment microbial communities from an aquifer in East River, Colorado, USA - PLM4_65_coex | ecosystem: Environmental > Terrestrial > Soil > Riparian zone | place: USA: East... | reverse complement strand
GGCTTGGCGATTTCCCGTTTCAGGAACGTCGCGATGTCCTCGCCGTGCGGGATATATTCGTCGTCTTGCACGTAGTGCCGGTGCGTCCATTCGACGGAAAGAAATTCCGGACGATCTCCCAAGGCCGCCTTGAACTTCTTCGCGGCGTTGTCCTTCGGCTTGAGGACGAACTCCACAGTCTTTTCGGCCCCGGCGGCCTTCACGGTCACGTGGAAGGTCAAGTCGCTGTCGTGGAACGCCTGCTCCTTGGCGAGGTTGGCGGCGGTGAACGTCTTCTCGTAAGGCTCGGTGATGATGGCCGGCTGATCGTGCTCATCGGTCTGCCAGAAGACCACCTTGACCTTGTGGAACGCGAAACCCTCCTTGCGGAAGAGCTTCACGTGTTCGTCGTCAAAACCTGGTTTCCAGCCCTTGTGGTAACGCTCCTCGATCCATTGCCGGTGCGCGTCGGTCATCCGATTGCGTTTGTTGCCGAAGGATTTGGGCTCTTTCTCGAACTGCTGGCGCGCGTCGATGAGCATTACGCGCCCGCGATGGCTGGCGGGCTTCTCGTTTCGCAGCAGCCAGATGTAGGTGAAGATTCCGGTGTTGTAGAAAAGCTGGTCGGGCAGCATGACGATGGCGTCGAGCCAGTCGTTTTCCAGAATCCAGCGGCGGATTTCGCTCTCGCCTGAGCCGCAATCGCCATTGGAGAGCGGCGAGCCGTTGAAGATGATGGCGATGCGACTGCCGCCCTTCTCTGGCGGTTGCATCTTCGCGAGCATGGTCTGGAGGAAGAGCAGCGCACCGTCGTTCACGCGCGGCATGCCGGCCTGGTAGCGGGTCTTCTCCAGTTTCCGGGCTTCCTTCTCGTAGCCGTCCTTGCCGCCCCAAGTGACCCCGAAGGGCGGATTGCTCAGCATGAAGTCGAAGCGGAACTTGGTTTCTGGAAGCTGGTCCCCCGGCTCTTTGCTGTGCGCCTCGTGGGGGATAAGCGAGTTGCCCGGATACACCTTGGCCTGCTGGTCGTTCTTGATGAGCAGGTCGGCCTGACAGATAGCGTAGTTCGTGGGCGAAAGCTCCTGCCCGTGGATAGTGACGAACTTCTCAACGCGAGCCTTTTCCGCAGGCGTGGCCGCGCGGTCGAGCAGGTGTTCCTCGGCCACGGACAGCATCCCACCGGTACCGCACGCCGGGTCGTAGATGGACAAGTGCCGGTCGGGGATAGGTATATCCAGTAGCTCGACCATCAGTCGAATGACTTCGCGCGGGGTGAAGTGTTCCCCGGCCTCCTCGCCGCTCTGTTCCGAGAAGCGCCGTAGCAACTCCTCGTAGATGTAGCCCACCTCCAGGCCGGAGAGATTGTCCGGGCCAAGCTCCAGTTCCTTATATTGATTCAGGATCGGGGCGAGTCGGTTGTTCTTTACCATCGTGCCGATCGTGGCGCGGTAGTTGAAGTGCTCGATGATGTCGTCAACGTTCTTCGAGAAGCCGTTGATGTAGGCGCGGAAGTTCTCTTCGAGGAGCGTGTGATCTTCCTCATAGACCTTGCGGAGCGTCCATTTGGTCTTGTTCGAGAACGGCGACTGCTGGGGATTCAGTTCGAGTTCTTTGACCAGCTTGGCGAGTTCCTTCTCAGTAAGCTTGGGCCGCTTGGCCAACACCTCCGCGCGCTTCGCCTCGCGCCAGGCAAGCAGCACGCACTCCAGCCGCCGGATGACGATGATGGGTAGGATGACGCTCTGGTATTCGTACGCCTTGAACTTGCCGCGCAGGCGCTCGGCGGACTTCCAGATGTCGCCGGCAAGGTTGTCGAGCTTTTGTTTATTCAGGGATAGGCTCATTGGTGCAGTGAGCAACGGTTATGCGGAAAATCGTCAGGGTCAGAAAGTGCTGATGGGGTTAGGTCTTGCATCGACACATCCTATCTCGGGGGCACCACTCTTCGACCTTCCTTTTCCCATACTCTCCGTATGAGCGACCGGCAGGGGGCTGGCGGTAGAACGGTTCTCAGCGCGACACCGCTCCATCGGTTGATCTGTGCGGCCAGCATAGCCCTTCGCGGGGTTCGGGGTCAAGAAAGTCGAGAGAACCTGGCGGTACCGGGCCGGCGCGGTTGCGGGGGTTGGCGGGATGTTGGTATTCTGCCCTGGGTCCACCCATGACGATCACCGATTCCAACACCGCGCGCCTCGACATCGCTGCCCGCTCCGCCGTCTTGCTGGAATGGCCGGCGGTGCTCGCGCAGCTTGCCGGCCACGCCGCCACCCCGACCGGGAAAGAACGCTGCCTTCACCTGACCGGGTCCGACGACCGGTCGACGGTCGAGGGGTGGTACGCCGAGGTGCGGGAGTGGCTGGTCCTTCACGATCAGGCGGGGGATCTGCCGTTGGCCGCCGGAGCCGATTCCCGCTCGGCGTTGCGCGCGGCGGTGGAAGGGGGCGTGCTCGAGGCGGGTCAATGCCGCGAGATCGCGCTCGTTCTTGATCAGACGCGGGATGTTCGCCGCGTGCTGGGCGGGCACCCGGCGCTGGGTCGCCTCGCCGAGCGGGCTCGGCGGCTCGACGACCTGCCGGAGCTGCGGCGCGCCATTGAGGACGCGGTCGATCCCCAGGGCAACCTTCGCGAGACCGCCACCCCGGAACTCTCTCGGCTGCGGCGTGAAGTGGACCGGCTTCGGCTCTCGATCGTCGAACGGGTCGAGGGACTGCTGCGGTCGCCGATGTACGAGCCCTGGCTCCAGGACACGTTTGTCACGCAGCGGGAAGACCGGTACGTCTTGCCCATCAAGATCGAGAACCGCGCGAAGGTCAGAGGGATCGTGCACGACCTCTCGGCGAGCGGGGCCACGGTCTTCGTCGAGCCGGAGGAGCTGGTCGAGGTCAATAACGAGTTGAAGTGGGCCGAACTGGCAATGAGCCAAGAGATCGAACGCATCTTCAGACGACTCACCGATCTGACGGCCCGCCATCGGTCGGTGATCGAAATCAACCTCGATGTGTTGACGGACCTCGACGTGATCCAGGCCAAGGGCCGTCTGGGGCTCGCCTACCGGGGCTCGATTCCCGCCGTGGTGGCAGACGGCGCCATCGCTTGGCGCGGGCTCCGCCATCCGCTGCTCGCCCTGCGCGGCGTCGCGGTCGTACCCAACGACGTGATGGTCGCGCCTGGAATCCGCGCGGTGGTGATTTCGGGGCCGAACACCGGCGGGAAGACCGTCCTCCTCAAGGCGATGGGGCTGGCCGCGCTCATGACCCGCTCCGGGATTCCCCTGCCGTGCGCTCCGGACTCCACGGCGCCGCTCTTCCCGGCAGTCATGATGGAGGTCGGCGACGATCAGGACCTGGCGCGGGACTTATCCACGTTCGCAGGGCACATCCGGGTGATCGCGGCCATGATCGAGACGACGCCGCCGGGCGGGCTGGTCTTGATCGACGAATTGGCGACCGCGACCGACCCCGACGAGGGCGCGGCGCTCGCGCAAGCCGTGTTGGAACAATTGATGGCGAAACACGCGCTGGCCGTCGTCACCACCCACTACACCGCGCTCAAGGCCTGGGCGGCCGGGGGTCTGCCTGCCGGGGAGACCGGCGCGGATCGCCTGAGCGCGGGCATGGGCTACGACGCCGACGCCCTGGTTCCGACCTATCGCCTGGCCCTGGGGCGACCCGGCGCGAGTCTGGGGTTGGACGTGGCGGCCCGGCTCGGCCTGCCCGCGTCGGTGCTCGAGCGCGCGAAACACCTCGTGGCCCCTCAGACGGCGGCGCTCGAGCGGGCGATCGCGGCGCTGGAGGCCGAGCGACAGACCGTCGCCTCCACCCACGCGCGCCTCTCGGCCTTGGAAACGGCGGCGAGGGAGGCCGCGCTCCGCCAGGATGCCGCGGCGGCAGCCATTGAGCGGGAGCGGGATGACTTCGCCGCCACGCGGAAGGCGCGCATCGCCGCCGAGGTCGATCGCGCCAAACGCGAGATCGACCGGCTCTTGGAAACCGCCCAGCGTGAGCACGAGCCCAAACGCCTTCGCGTGCTCCGGGCGGAGATCGACCGCGTCGCGGTCCCCGCTCGGACGACCTTGGACGAGGCGGAGTCGGACGCGCCGGCCCCCGACCTGCCGGCCGGCGCGCGCGTCCGCATCCCTTCGTTGAAAGCCGACGGCGTTCTCCTGGACGACACCCGCGGCCGCCGCCGGGTCCGCGTGCGCGTCGGTGACCGGGAAATCTCGTTGGCGCCGTCGGCACTCAAACCTCTTCTACCATCCGAGACGACCGACTACGCCGGGTCGGAGAGCCTCGCGCGTGGTGGAGTGCCCGTCGCCCCGACGGCGGTCGCCGAGACCGTCGACCTCCTCGGCCGGCGCGTCGAGGACGCCCTGGACCGGATCGATCGGGCGCTCGACCAGGCGATGGCCGCCGGCGCCACACGCCTGCGTCTCCTCCACGGACACGGGACGGGGCGGCTGAAAACCGCGATCCGCGCCCACCTCGCCGCCTCGCCGTACGTCGCCTCCCACCGGCCCGGCGAGGATGCCGAAGGGGGTGACGCGGTCACGATCGTCACGTTAGCGATCAGCTCATAGCTCATAGCTGTCAGGAAAGACAGTGTGTTAAGATCCGTTTTCCCATCCTTTTCTGTGAGCTGTGACCTATGAGCTATGAGCTAACGAAATCGATCGTCATCAAAGGCGCCCGCGAGCACAACCTCAAAAACCTCGACGTGGTCATCCCGCGCGACCGGCTGGTGGTCATCACCGGGTTGTCGGGCTCGGGCAAGTCGTCCTTGGCGTTCGACACGATCTTCGCCGAAGGCCAGCGACGCTACGTCGAATCGCTCTCGGCCTACGCGCGGCAGTTCCTCCAGCAGATGGATAAACCCGACGTTGATTCGATCGAGGGCCTGTCGCCGGCGATCTCGATTGAACAGAAAACGACGAGCAAGAACCCGCGCTCGACCGTGGGCACCGTCACCGAAATTTACGACTACTTCCGCCTGCTCTTCGCGCGGATCGGGCGGCCGGTCTGCCACCGCTGCGGTCGCGCGATCACCGCGCAAACGGTGTCCCAAATGGTGGATGCGACCATGGCCCTCCGCGAGGGGGCCAAGATCCAAGTCCTGGCGCCGATCGTCCGGGGACGAAAGGGCGAGTATCGGAAGGAACTGGCGCAGTTAGCCCAGAAGGGGTTCGTCCGCGCCCGGGTGGACGGCAAGTGGGTTCAGCTCGACGACGTCGTCGAGCTCGACAAGAAAAAGAAGCACACGATCGAGATCGTCGTCGACCGACTGGTGGTGAAACCGGGCATCGAGCGCCGGTTGGCGGACTCGATGGAGGCCGCGCTGCCGCTGGGCGAGGGCATCGCCATCGTCAACGTCGACGGGAAGACCGACCACCTCTTCAGCGAACGCCTCGCGTGCATCGAGTGCGGCGTCAGCTACCCCGAGATCGCGCCCCGCATCTTCTCCTTTAATAGCCCGCACGGCGCCTGCCCCGCGTGCGACGGGCTCGGAACCAAGCGCGTCTTCGACCCGGCGCTGGTCGTCCCGCAGCCGCGCCTCTCGCTGCGGGAGGGCGCGCTGCGCCCGTGGGAACGACGAACGTCGGCCTACTACGCCGAGATCATCGAAGCGGTGGCGCGGCATTTCGGGTTCTCGGTGCGAACCCCCTTCGGGGACTTGGACCCCGCGCACCAAAAGGCCCTCCTGTATGGCTCGGGAACGGACGAGATCGAGTTCTGGTTCGAGAAGGACGGCCGCCGGCAGTTCTACGCGAGACCGTTCGAGGGCGTCATCCCCAATCTCGATCGCCGCTACCGCGAAACCGATTCGGCCTACATCCGCGAGGAAATTGAAGAGTACATGACGCTGCAGCCCTGCCCGGCGTGTCACGGGGAGCGACTCAAACCCGAGAGCTTGGCCGTGAAGGTCGGCGGGCTGTCGATCGCCGAGGTCACGCGGTTTTCGATCCAGGCCGCCGATCGCTTCTTCCGCGATCTCACGCTCACCGAGAAAGAGGCGTTCATCGCCCAGCGCATCCTCAAGGAAATTCGCGAGCGGCTCGGATTTTTGGTCAACGTGGGCGTCGAGTACCTGACCCTCGACCGGTCGGCCGCCACGCTCTCGGGCGGGGAGGGCCAACGCATCCGCCTCGCCACCCAGATCGGCTCCTCGCTCGTCGGCGTGCTGTACATCTTGGACGAACCGTCCATCGGGCTCCACCAGCGCGACAACCGCCGTCTGCTCGACGCCCTCATCCGGCTTCGGGATCTCGGCAACACCGTGCTGGTGGTGGAACACGACGAAGAGACCATCCTCGCGGCCGATCACGTGATCGACATGGGCCCCGGCGCCGGCATCCACGGCGGCGAGATCATCGCCCAGGGGCCGCCCAAGGCGATCATGGCCAATTCCGCGTCGCTGACGGGACGCTATCTCAACCGCGAGGCGGCGATCGCCCTTCCCCCGCGGACCCGTCCGCCGCAAGGGTTTTTAAACATCATCGGCGCGCACGAGCACAACCTCAAGGACGTCACCGTGGCAATCCCCCTCGGCCTGTTCACGTGCGTGACGGGCGTGTCGGGGTCCGGCAAGAGCACGTTGGTCATCGAGATCCTCTACAAGGCGCTGGCCCAGCGGTTCTACCGCGCCGCCGAGAAGCCGGGGGCCTGTAAGGGGATCACGGGCCTGGAGACGTTGGATAAGGTGGTCAACGTCGACCAATCGCCGATCGGGCGGACGCCGCGATCCAACCCGGCGACGTACACCGGGCTGTTCACGTTCATTCGCGACCTCTTCGCGCAACTCCCGGACTCGAAGGCCAGAGGGTACAAACCGGGGCGGTACTCGTTCAACGTCAAGGGCGGGCGGTGCGAGGCGTGCCAGGGCGACGGCGTGATCAAGATCGAGATGCACTTCCTGCCGGACGTCTACGTCACCTGCGAAGCCTGTAAAGGACGACGGTACAACCGCGAAACGCTCGACATTCAATACAAGGACCAGTCGATCGCCGACGTCTTGAACATGACGGTGGAGCAGGCACTCGGGTTCTTCACCGCGATCCCCCACATCCGAGGCAAACTGGAGACGCTGCGGGACGTCGGCCTGGACTACGTCCGCCTCGGGCAGTCCGCCACCACCCTCTCGGGGGGCGAAGCGCAGCGGATCAAGCTCTCCAAGGAGCTGTCACGGCGCGCCACCGGCAACACGCTCTACATCCTCGACGAACCCACTACCGGCTTGCACTTCGCCGACATTCAGCGATTGCTCGACGTCCTGCACCGCTTGGTGGAGGCGGGCAACACCGTGGTCGTCATCGAACACAATCTCGACGTGATTCGGAACGCCGATTACGTGATCGACCTGGGGCCGGACGGCGGCGACGGCGGCGGCGAGGTCGTCGCCGCGGGGTCTCCCGCCGAAATCGCCAAGGTGGCGCGCTCCTTCACCGGGCAGTATTTGCGGCAAGGCCGCGGCTGAAACCGGGGATTTCCGCGCAATCTTCCGTCGCCCCTGCCGCGCCCTTGCTCGCCTCCCCCGAGGTCCGTATAATGCCTTCTCAGCGGCACGGGCGAATCCCACGCGGATCAGGAGTCCTACAGTGGTGACGACGATGCGACAACAGATGGAAGTCTTCACCCTCGACCTGCGCGATCGAATCTGCAGCGCCTTCGAAGCTCTCGACACCGCCAAGTTCGAGCAAACCGCCTGGAAACGAGAGGGCGGGGGCGGAGGGGGCGTGATGTCGGTCATGCGGGGCCAGGTGTTCGAAAAGGTCGGGGTGAATTGCTCGTCGGTGTGGGGAGACCTCGATGCCGAGATGGCGGCCAAGCTCCACAGTGCGTCCACCGCGTTTTACGCCACGGGAATTTCGCTCGTCGCCCACATGGCGAACCCGATGGTCCCCGCCGTTCACATGAACGTGCGGTATCTCGAGATGGATCGCTGGTGGTTCGGGGGCGGCACGGACCTGACACCGTATTATCCGTTCGAAGAGGACGTGCGCGATTTCCACGGGGCCCTGAAGGGGGCGTGCGATGCCCACGACCCGACGTACTACCCCCGTTTCAAACAGTGGTGCGACGAATATTTCTTCCTCCCGCACCGCAATGAACCCCGCGGGGTGGGGGGGATTTTCTTCGATTACCTGAACGATCGGCCCGCGGAGACGCTGTTTGCCTTTGTGAAAGACGTGGGCGAGGCGTTTCTCCAGGCGTACCCCATGATCGTCGCGCGCCGCAAGGACCTGCCGTACACCCCGGCGCAACGCGAGTACCAACTCCAGCGTCGCGGGCGCTACGTGGAGTTCAACCTGATCTACGATCGCGGGACATTGTTCGGGCTGAAAACGAAGGGCGACGTCGAAGCGATCTTGATGTCGCTCCCGCCGGCCGTCACCTGGAAATAACCGCGTCGTCCATGGCCACCGCGAGCCGCACCTCGCCGGCGGTCAGCGGGCGCACCTCCCCCGGTCGCAGCTCGCCCAACGCGACACCCCCGATGCGGATGCGGACCAGCGTCTCGACCCGGTAACCCAGTCGTGCGCACATCCGGCGGATCTGCCGGTTCCTCCCCTCGGTGAGCGTCACCTCGATCCAGGTCCCGCGGTCCGCGTCCCGAACCACCGAGACGGCGAGCGGAACCGCCGGCCCATCGGCCAACACCACACCCGACGCCAAGCGGTCCAGGTCCTCCGCGGCGATCGGGGGTCGGACGCGCACGTGATAGGTTTTCGGAATGCCGGAGTCGGGGGACGCGAGCCGCGCGCCCCAGCGGGTGTCGTTGGTCAAAAACAAGAGGCCAGAGCTGTCCCGGTCCAGGCGGCCGACCGGGAACAGCCACGCGTCCGACCACCCCGGCGCGGCGGTGGTCAGCACGTCGTACACCGTCCGCCGGCCGTGCTCGTCCGAGCGGGTGGTCACGATGCCTTTGGGTTTGTGCATCATGAGATAGACACGCGGCGCCGGGGCCGTCGGTTCGCCGTCTAGAACGATCCGGTCTCGATCGGGATCGACCCGCGACTCCGGATCGGTCAGGAGCCGGCCGTTGACGGTGACGCGCCCCGCCTCGATCCACTCCCGCGCCCGCGCGCGCGAGGTCAACCCCAGCTTGGAGAGCGCACGGGCGAGACTGACGTAGCTCATAGCTCATAGCTCACAGCTCACAGCTCATAGCTCATAGCAAAGGCGCATACAAAGAGTTTCTGTCTTGCTGTCACCTGTGAGCTATGAGCTGTGAGCTAATCACACGTTGGTCTTGATGTGCGCCCCTTCGCTCCCCAAAACCTTCTCTGCGATCGCCGCGAGCTCGAGATCGTGGTCGTGGCTCTGGGCGAAGATGCGACACTGTACCAAGCGGGCCGGGATGTAATCGAGGAATTCCTGGAGGGGTTCCTTGGAGACGGTGCGCGAGGAGGGGTTGTACACGTAAATCTGCTTGCCGCCCATCATCAGCGGATTGACCGGCCGGGGGTCTTGGTACGCCAGGTCGACACGAAACGGAAGATCCTTGAGCTTCGGCGGCAGGCCCGCCTTGATGCCGGCTTCGAGCGCCTCCTGGCTGATCAAGGTCCGGCCCCGTCCCGGCTCGCGGATGGACAGCGTCGCGTCGTAGGCCATCTTCCACATCACGTCGCGGTGGAGGATCTTGCGCCACTCCTCGCCAAGGCGTTTCTTGACCCGGTTGGCGGAGCGCGGCCAGTGTCGAACCTCCTCGATCAACGACCAGTCGGTCAACTGGAGGTAGTCATCCATTCGATCCAGCGGGTTGTGAGGAAACACGAACCGCATCGTCTCGGCGAAAATATCCCGCAGATGAAGATCGATCGCCCGCGTGGTCCGGTGGTAATACACGTTGGTATACAGATAGAGCCGCGCGTTGAGGAACATCGTCAGCGCCGAGCAGCCGGCGCGGTGCAGCGTCCACCCCTGGTCGGTAATGAACGTGTAGTGGATGAGACGGTCCAAATCCACCGGCCCGATCGCCACCCCGCACATGTAGGCGTCGCGGAGGACGTAGTCCAGGTTGTCCGCGGTGTAGATCCCGGCGATCATCGGCCGGAGGAACGTGAGCCATCGGGGATATTTGGCGTCGTCGTGCGGGGTGTGCTTGCAAATCAAAAACCCGATGTGTTCGGGATCGAGCGTCTCGCGCGGGGCGAATGCGCCGTGCGGGCTGCGCCGAATCTTCCGGATCAGCCCGCCCAGTTCATCCACCACGATCCGGCGACCGATGATCTCGTGGGTCAGGTCGAAGCGATCGAGAAAATTGTCATCGAAGAAGTGGCAGAACGGCCCGTGCCCGATGTCGTGCAGGAGGGCCGTCACCCGCATCAACTCCTCGATGTACGCCGCCGAGGGGCAGTCCGGCACGGCGGCCACCAGCGACGGATACAGGTGCGTCGCGAACCGCCCCGCGACGTGCATGGCGCCCACGCAGTGGACGAACCGCGTGTGCTCGGCGGACGGAAACACCCAGCGCGCGCTTTGGAGTTGATAGACGTAGCGGAGCCGCTGCACCCACGGCGTATCGATCAACTGCTTTTCGGTAATTTCCCGTCCATCCGGCTCATCCTTGGGCACGGTGAACGTGATATAGCCATGAATAGGATCCGCGAGCAGCGCCGACCCCTGGTACTGCGCCGGCCGTCGCGACCCCGCTTGCCCTTGATTAACCATGCTTTGAATGATCTCGTGTCACTGTTTTCCCAGGTGATCCGAGGCCGCCTGACCGCCAAGACGGCGGCGAATGCAAGGCGGAGGGAAGGGTTCGCCCCGGAGCGTACTGGGTCGTACGTGAGGAGCGAAGCCGCCCCGACAACGCCGCAGGCGCCCCGTATCGGCGGTCAGTGAGAAAAGAGGCACACCAGAGCGAGACATAAGCCGAATTCTGTCCCCGCAGCTCGCGCCCCGGGGTGATGATCATTTCTCTGGGACCTCGGTTGCCCGAGGCCTCAAGCGACCTGACCCGAGGACATTGGGCGGGCCGCCCTTCTCTCCGGAAACACCGGAGAACGTCCTCCTATTTGGTCTTGCTCCGGGTGGGGTTTGCCGTGCCCCCTTGGTCACCCTCGGGGCGGTGGGCTCTTACCCCACCGTTTCACCCTTACCCCGGGACGAAACATGCCATCCCGAGGCGGTTTATTTTCTGTGGCACTTTCCGTCCCCTTGCGGAGCCTCCGCGTTACGGAGCACCCTGCCCTTCGGAGTTCGGACTTTCCTCTCCGGCAAGCCGGAGCGATCATCCGTCCCACTCTGGTGTGCGCCTGCATTATAGTAAGGTGGCCGAACGATTGTAAATAGACGCTCTGTGAACAGAACCCGGAGCGCCTGGCCGCCGAGACGGAGGCGAATGCAAGGCGGAGTGAAGCTTCGCACCGGAGCGTACTGATTCGTACGTGAGGATGCGAAGCTGAAGCGACAACGCGGCAGTCGCCCCGTCTCGGCGGCCAGGCGGCTTGACAAGCGGCGCAAGGGCTTGCTATTCTCCGCCCATTTCGGGATGCCGTATCGCCTTCCGGGTGGTCGATCTCAGCGGGACGGCGAGAGCGGGAGAGGGTGGGGGGGAAGCGATCATTCACTCGGACCAGGAGGGGGCGCATGACCAAGGCAGAGTTGATCGACAAGATGGCCGATTCCGCGGGTATCTCTAAGACCTCAGCCAGCAAGGCGCTCGGCGCGTTCGTGTCGGGCATCACCGGCGCGCTGAAGAAGGGCCAGCGCGTCTCGTTGGTCGGTTTCGGTACGTTCGTGGTGTCCAAGCGTAAGGCGCGATTGGGGCGCAATCCTCGCACCGGCGAAGCGATCAAAATCGCGGCCACGAAAGTCCCGCGTTTTTCGGCCGGCAAGACCTTCAAGACGGCGATCAAGGCCGCGATTCGCTAACCATCAAGCATCCACGGGCCGCGACGGCCCACGGTCATGGCGTGAGCGGCTGTGACGGTCTTCGTCACAGCCGCTTCCTTTTGCTTGACAATTTTGGGACCCTTTGCGTAGGATGTCTGCTCTGCGCTCAGGAAGGCACGTAGCTCAGGGGGAGAGCGCTACCTTGACACGGTAGAGGTCGGCGGTTCAAGACCGCCCGTGCCTACCATGGTGTCGCAGGAACGAAGGGCGGTGCGGTCGGGCATCGTGGCGAGGGGACGACGCCCCTTCTCGCGTGGGTGCCCTTTTATTTTTTGATGTGGAGTGAGGCGCACGACGAACAACTCATGTCGGCCCAGATTATCCTGACGTTTCCGGATCAGACCTCAAAAACGTATCCGAGCGGTGTGACTCCCCTGATGATCATCGAAGGGTTGAATGCCGAGGCACGGTCGCGGACGGTGGCGCTCAAGGTCGACGGACGGCCCTGGGACTTGCACACGCCCTTGACCGAGAACGGCACCGTCGAGCCTCTGTCGTTCGATGCACCCGAGGGCCGCGAGGTCTTCCGCCACAGTTCCTCGCACCTGATGGCCCAGGCGGTCAAGCGCTTGTTCCCCGGCGCCAAGCTGGCCATCGGTCCGGCGATCGAGGACGGATTCTACTACGATGTGGACTTCGATCGGCCGCTCACGCCGGAGGATCTCGAGAAGATCGAGGCCACGATGCACGAGCTGGCCCGTGCCGCGTTCCCCATCCGACGACAGGAACTGTCCAAGGCGGAGGCGATCCGCTTCTTTCGGGAGCGCGGCGAATCGTATAAGATCGAGATTATCGAAGGGATTCCCGATCCGACGGTGAGCCTGTACGAACAAGGCGACTTCGTCGACCTCTGCGAGGGGCCGCATCTCCCGACCACCGCCTCGGTGGCGCACTTCAAGTTGATGACGGTCGCGGGCGCGTATTGGCGCGGGGACGAGCGCAATCGGATGCTCCAGCGGATTTACGGCACGTCGTTCCCCACCAAGGAGGCACTCGAGGCCCACTTGGCCCGTCTGGAGGAAGCCAAGCGGCGCGACCATCGCAAGCTCGGCCGGGACCTTGACCTGTTTTCCATGACCGACGAGGTCGGCGCCGGCCTCGTGCTCTGGCATCCCAAGGGCGCGCGGATCCGCCGGACGATCGAAGATTACTGGCGTGCCGAACACGACCGCGCGGGGTACGACCTGGTGTTCAGCCCGCACGTCGCCAAGCTTGACCTCTGGCGGAAGAGCGGCCACGTGGATTTCTACCGCGAGAATATGTTCGCGCCGATGGATGTGGAGGGGGTCGAGTACGAGCTGAAACCGATGAATTGCCCCTTCCATATCATGGTGTACAAGTCGCACCCCCGCAGCTACCGCGAGTTGCCGCTGCGGTTTGCGGAACTCGGGACCGTGTACCGCTTCGAGCGGTCGGGCGTCCTGCACGGCCTGATGCGGGTGCGGGGATTCACCCAGGACGACGCGCACCTGTTTTGTCGCCCCGAGCAGATCCAACACGAGGTTACCAAGGTCCTCGAATTCATCACTGCCATGCTCACCGCGTTCGGCTTTCCCGACTACGACATTTACCTGTCGACGCGCCCCGAGAAGTACGTGGGCGCGCTGGCCTCGTGGGATCTCGCCACCTCGGCCCTCGAAGGGGCGCTACAGGCCAAAGGGTTGCGGTACGAGGTCGACCCCGGCGAGGGCGTCTTCTACGGCCCGAAAATCGATATCAAGATCAAGGACGTTCTGAAGCGGTCCTGGCAGTGCGCCACGGTACAGGTCGATTTCAATTTCCCCGATCGGTTCGGGTTGCGGTACACTGGCGAGGATGGCAAAGAACACCAGCCGATCATGATCCACCGCGCGCTCCTCGGATCGCTGGAACGCTTCCTCGGGGTGCTGATCGAGCATTACGGGGGCGCATTCCCGACGTGGCTCGCGCCGACCCAGGCGATCGTGTTGCCGATCGCCGATCGCGTCCACCCGTACGCGCACGAGGTCGTCCGCGCGTTACGGGAACGCGGCGTGCGGGCCGAGCTCGATGCCCGTAACGAAAAAGTGGGTTTGAAGATCCGCGAGGCCCAACTGGCCAAGATTCCGTATATGCTGATCGTGGGCGATCGCGAAGCGGCCGCCGGAACGGTGTCGGTGCGGGGGCGGGACGGTCAGGAAACGCCGGCGCAATTGATCGATGCGGTGGCCGCCCAGATCCTGGACGAGATTCTGCGGAAGGACCCCGGTCCGGCGCCGATGCCGGCATCCGCTCACAAGGGACGCGCGTGAGGGCCCTCGGCTCTTCACGGCCCTTCTCCCCTCCGCTCACCACGCGGTCGGGCGCCCCTGTCACGGCTCGACACGCGCGGCCAGTCGCCGCGCGACCGGGCGAATAAAAAAGGAGACACTCTATCGCTGCAAAACTCCGGGTCAACAACGAAATCCGCAGCCGTGAAGTGCGGGTCATCGGGCCGAACAGCGAGCAGCTCGGCGTTCTCTTAGTCAAGGACGCGCTGCAACGCGCTCAAGAGGCCGGCCTCGACTTGGTTGAGGTCGCGCCGACGTCCGTTCCGCCCGTCTGCCGCATCATCGACTACGGAAAGTATCGGTACGAGCAGGCTAAGAAGCTTGGCGGAGCCAAGCAGAAGTCCGCTCAGTTGAAGGAAGTCAAGCTCCGGCCGTACACCGATACGCACGATCTGGATTTCAAGATGCGCCACGCCAAAGCGTTTCTTGCCGACGGTCACAAGGTCAAGATCACGGTCATGTTCCGCGGCCGTGAGATGGCGCACCAGGATGCCGGACGGACGTTGTTGACCAAGGTCGTCGAGCAGCTGGGGCCCTCGGCCAACATCGAACAGCACCCTCGGATGGAGGGTCGCAACATGAACATGCTCCTGGCTCCCAAAGCAGGGGCCTCGGGAGCGTAACGCGACAGGGGTTCCGCGCCGCGCCAACAGAAAAGAAAGGGAGATCATGCCACGCACCGGAACCAAGCTCAAAACGCACCGCGGAACCTTCAAGCGGTTTCGCACCACCGGATCGGGCAAGTTGGCCCGGAAGCGCAGCGGCAACCAGCACCTGTTGACGCATAAAGGCGCGAAACGGAAGCGCGGGTATGCCAATCCGGCGGAACTGACGCCGGCCGACCGCGATGCGATCAAGCGGCTGTTGCCCAACGGAACCCGGTAGGGGCGGAGAGCCGCACGCGGGCGTAGAACCAACCACGGGCGTACCGCGGTACGCCCCTACATTAAGAAAGATCAGAAGGAGAGGGGATCGACAATGCCCAGGACTAAAGGCGGACCCAAAACTAAAGAAAGGCGCCGCAAGCGCCTGAAGCTCGCCAAGGGAGCGTACGGCGGGAAGAGCCGGCTCTTCCGCACCGCCACCGAGCTCGTCGACAAAGGCCAGCAATACGCGTACCGCGATCGCCGCGCCCGCAAGCGCGACTTTCGCCGGCTCTGGATC
>Ga0184615_10001009_pt1 | contig 15340 bp, 14 predicted proteins | sample PLM4_65_coex_FD_133134 | JGI IMG/M metagenome (GOLD analysis project Ga0184615, IMG submission 133134) | Groundwater sediment microbial communities from an aquifer in East River, Colorado, USA - PLM4_65_coex | ecosystem: Environmental > Terrestrial > Soil > Riparian zone | place: USA: East... | reverse complement strand
CGATCGTAGGCCACGCCGAAGCTGAGTCCGCCGAGCAGGCTGAGATCGATCCCGCCGCTGATGCCGAAGTTGGTCTCGGTGTCGGACTTGATGCCGGTGCCGGAAAGCCGTGCGAAATCCAGCCGGGGCGCGATCCAGGGCTTGATGGCCAGGGCGGGATTGGGAATGCGAAGCGCGATGCCGAGGCCCACCGGCGCATGCAGCTGCTTCACACCATCGTTGTTGGCGTACTCCGCCCCGCCCTGCAAGGTGACGGACAAGGGGATCAGGGGACCACCGAAGACCTTGAGATTCAGGTACCCGCCGACCCCGGTCTGTGCCGGGGCGGAACCTTCAGGATTCCAGCGGGAAACGACGGCGCTCAGGCCGAACGGTCCGAGGCCCAGCGCCGCCCGCGCGCCGAAGGACTTTCCCTTGCCGTAGTCTTCGTTGGGAAAACCGATCTCGCCGCCGATCGTCAGTCCGCCGACGATGCCGGCGTTGCGCACCGGCAGGCCGGTGGCGGCCTGGGCCAGGAGCGGAGTGCTGGAAAGCCCGCCCAGGATGGCGGTCATGAGGACGGCACGAGTAAGTCGGGACTTCATCAGACCTCCGTTGGTGCCCGGTTCAAGGCGCCGCAAGCTAGTGTCAGGTTGAGGGATAAGTCAATCGGCCGTTGGCCATTGGCCGCTGGCCATCAGCTGTTTCGTAGTGAAGCGACCCTCTCCGGCGAATGCCGAAAAGGGTCGCTTGTTAAGGGCAGCCAACGGCCAACGACCAATGGCCTACCTGTGCCACGCCAACCCAACCCCGAACCCGTCGATATCGCCGAGGGCGCCGCTCAGGCGGGCGTCCCAGGTGCGGGAGAGGTTGATGTCGACACCGAGTCCCAGGCCGAACTGGACGTCATCAAAGGCATCCCCGAAGGCCGGGGCGATCACCGGGTGCACCCACGGGACGAAGCTCACGCTGGAGTTCTCCAGCAGGACCTGCCGGCCCAGGGTCACGCCCAGGGGGACCAGGAAGCCGTTATTGCCGTCGGAGAAGAGTGCACCGAACCCGGCGGTAATGGACGCGTCGAGCGGGAAATCCTGGGAGTGACGGGCGATCGGGGCACGGACCTCGGCGCCGATGCCGAAGATGCCGTCGCCGTTGGGGCCGGACGGATCCATGTAGCCGAAGCGGAGACCCCAGTCGAACGACCCATTGCGCGCCGCGCGGCGATACTCGCCCTCGAGCGCGATGCTGATGCCATCACCCGGATCGGAGATGTAGGCGCCCAGCTCGCTCTGCTTGAACGCGCGATAGGGGCCCTTGAAGATCGGAGTGCCCAGCGTCTGCGCCGAGGCGGCACCGGTACCTCCCAGTGTCAGCACCAGCACCGCCAGCCACAGCTTACGACGCATTCCCTGCTCCTTTCACCTGTTCCGCGACGATGCGGACCGTGTTATTGACCGTCTGAAGGAAGCCCCCATCCACCGCGAAGCGATGGGTCACGGCGCCAGCCTGGACCACCAGCGGTCCGCGGCCAAGGAGCGTCATGAACGGAGCGTGACGGGGCAGAATTCCCACCTGCCCGTCGAAGGCCGGCGCCACCACCGAGTCGGCCTCGCCGTCGAAGATGGCGGCTTCCGGAGAGATCACCGTGACCCGCATCACGAACTCGCCAGCTTCTTGGCCTTCTCGACAGCCTCATCGATCCCGCCGACCATGTAGAAGGCCTGCTCCGGGAGATCGTCGAACTCACCCGCGAGCACCCGCTCGAAGCTCTCGATGGTGTCCTGCAGCTTCACGTACTTGCCTTCGAAGCCGGTGAACTGCTGGGCCACGAAGAACGGCTGCGACAGGAAGCGCTGGATCCGGCGGGCCCGGCCCACGATCCGCTTGTCGTCCTCGGAGAGCTCGTCCATGCCCAGGATGGCGATGATGTCCTGCAGGCTCTTGTACTTCTGCAGGGTGCGCTGCACCCCGATGGCGACGTTGTAGTGCCGGTCGCCCAGGTACTGCGCGTCGAGGATGCGGCTCGAGCTGTCCAGCGGATCGACCGCGGGATAGATGCCCAGCTCGGAGATCGCCCGGGAGAGCACCACGGTCGCGTCCAGGTGGGCGAACGCGGTGGCCGGCGCCGGGTCGGTCAGGTCGTCGGCCGGCACGTAGATCGCCTGCACCGAGGTGATCGAGCCCTTCTTGGTCGAGGTAATCCGCTCCTGCAGATCGCCCATCTCGGTGGCCAGGGTCGGCTGGTACCCCACCGCGCTCGGCATCCGGCCGAGCAGCGCTGACACTTCGGAGCCGGCCTGGGTGAAGCGGAAGATGTTGTCGATGAAGAGCAGCACGTCCTGCCCTTCCATGTCGCGGAAATACTCGGCGACCGTCAGACCGGACAGACCGACCCGGAGGCGGGCGCCGGGCGGCTCGTTCATCTGGCCGTAGATCAGGGCGCAGCTCTTGATGACGCCGCTCTCCTCCATCTCCAGATACAGGTCGTTGCCCTCGCGGGTCCGCTCGCCCACGCCGCAGAAGACCGACTTGCCGCCGTGGCCCTTGGCGACGTTGTTGATCAGCTCCATGATCACGACGGTCTTGCCCACCCCGGCGCCGCCGAAGAGCCCGATCTTGCCGCCTTTCACGAACGGCGCGATCAGGTCGATGACCTTGATGCCGGTCTCGAAGATCTGGGTCTTGGGCTCGAGGTCGACGAACTTCGGGGTTTCGCGGTGAATCGGCCAGCGCTCGTTGGAGGCCGGGATGGGCGCCCCACCGTCCACCGGCTCGCCCAGGACGTTGAGAATCCGGCCCAGCGCCGCGGAACCCACCGGTACGGTGATGGCGGATCCGGTGTCGGTCACCTGCATCCCCCGGACCACGCCGTCGGTCGTGGACATGGCCACCGCGCGGACCTGGTTCTGGCCGATGTGCTGCTGCACCTCGGCGGTCAGCCGGATCGGCAGCGGGCCGGTGTTGTCCTCGAGCACCAGCGCGTTGTAGATCTCCGGCAGATGCTCCGGCTCGAACTCCACGTCGAGGACCGGGCCGATGATCTGGACCACCTTGCCGATGTTGTGCGTGTCGATAACGGTTGCCATGGCTTGATTCACACCTTGGGTTTAAGGCCGTTGGCCATTGGCCGTCGGCCGTTGGCTCTCCGGAGCCGTGCCTGATTCTGGTGCAGTTCCTACACACCGCCTGCCTGATCCGATCCCGTCCCAGCCAATGGCCAATGGCCAACGGCCTCCTACCCCTCCAGCGCCGCCGCGCCGCCCACGATCTCCGCGATCTCCTGCGTGATCGCCGCCTGGCGCTGCCGGTTGTAGGTCCGCTTGAGGATTTCGTAGATCTCGCCGGCGTTGTCGGTCGCGTTCTTCATCGCGGTGCGGCGGGCGCCGTGCTCCGCGGCCGCGGTCTCGACCAGCCCGCGATAGACCTGGTTCCGCACGTACAGCGGCAGCAGCTGCTCCAGGATCTCGTCGGCGCCGGGCTTGAGGATGTAGTCCGCCTTGACCCCGCCCTTCTTCCGGGCAGGCGCCTCGACCGGCAGCACGCCGAGCGTCGTGGGAGGGGTGGAGAGGGGGCTGTTGAACTTGGCGTAGACCACGTCCACGCTGGCCAGCCGGCCGGCGGCGTACTCCGCGATCAGGTTCTCCACCAGTTCGACGGCGTGCTGCGCGGTGGGCTTGTCGCCGATGTCCACCCGCTGGCTCGCCAGGGGCCGGCCGAGATAGCGGAAGAACCCGATCCCCTTCTTGCCGACCCCGTGCAGGTCCACCTGATAGCCCTGCGCCTCGAGCTGGCCGATCCGCCGGCCCGCTTCCTTGATCAGGTTGGAATTGAACCCGCCCGCCAGACCGCGGTTCGAGGTGATCAGCAGGACGGCGGCGCGGGTCGGACCGCCCTTGCCGGGCGGAAGCGGCTTGCGGAGCAGCGGGAACCGCTCGGCCAGCTCCGGGGTGATCAGGTCACCGATGACCTCGGCCAGCGCCGCGGCGTAGGGCCGGGCCGCCACCACGCGGTCCTGGGCCCGCTTGAGCTTGGAGGTGGAGACCAGCTCCATCGTCCGGGTGATCTTGCGGGTATTCTGGACCGACCGCATCCGCCCGCGCAGCGCCTTGTTGGAGGCGGGCATGCTACTCGGCCTTGAACATCGGCTTGAAGGCGGCGATCGCAGCCTTGAGCTTCGCCGTCAGGTCCTCGTCCAGCGCCTTCTTGGTCCGGATGCCGTCGAGCACGGCCGGGTGGGACGAGCCAAGGTAGCTGATGAAATCGGCCTCCCATTTCCGGATCTGGGGGACCTCGACGTCGTCGAGATGGCCGTTGGTCACCGCGTAGATGATCGCGACCTGCTTTTCCACCGGCACCGGCGCGTACTGCGGCTGCTTGAGCACCTCCACCGTGCGGGCGCCCCGGGCCAGCTGCCGCTGGGTGGCGGCGTCCAGCTCGGAACCGAACTGGGCGAAGGCCTCCAGCTCGCGGTACTGCGCCAGCGCGAGGCGGAGCGGACCGGCCACCGACTTCATCGCCTTGATCTGGGCGTTGCCGCCCACCCGGCTCACGCTGATGCCGGCGTCCACCGCGGGGCGGACGTTGGAGTAGAACAGATCGGTGGTGAGGAAGATCTGGCCGTCGGTGATCGAGATGACGTTGGTCGGGATGTAGGCCGAAACGTCGCCCGCCTGGGTCTCGATGATCGGGAGCGCCGTGAGCGACCCGCCCGGCTTCTTGATGCGGGGGTCGAGCTTCACCACGTCGGCATTCTCGGAGATCTTGGCGGCCCGCTCCAGCAGTCGGCTATGGAGGTAGAAGACGTCACCGGGATACGCCTCGCGGCCCGGAGGACGGCGGAGAATCAGGGAGAGCTGGCGGTACGCGGCGGCCTGCTTGGACAGATCGTCGTAGACGCAGAGGGTCGGCTTCCCCTCCTCGTACATGAAGTACTCGGCGATGGCGCAGCCGGAGTAGGGCGCGATGTACTGCAGCGGCGCGGGATCGGACGCGCTGGCCACCACCACGATGGTGTAGTCCATGGCGCCGCGTTCCTTGAGCTTCTCCACCACCGTCGCCACGGTCGAGCGCTTCTGCCCGATGGCGATGTACACGCAGATGACGCCGGTGCCCTTCTGATTGATGATGGTGTCGACCGCGATGGCGGTCTTGCCGGTGCCACGGTCGCCGATGATCAGCTCCCGCTGGCCCCGGCCGATCGGGATCATGGCGTCGATCGCCTTGATGCCGGTCTGGAGCGGCTCCTTCACTGGCTGGCGGACGATGATGCCGGGAGCGACCATTTCGACGGCCCGGGAACCGGTCGCCGCGATCGGGCCCCGCCCATCCACCGGCTGACCCAGCGCGTTCACCACCCGCCCCAGCATCGCCGGACCCACCGGCACCTCGAGCAGACGGCCGGTGCAGCGAACCTCGTCGCCCTCCTTCAGCTTGAGGTAGTCACCCATCACCACCGCGCCGACGTTGTCCTCTTCCAGGTTCAGCGCCAGACCGGTCACTACGTCGCCCGTCTCGGCGGCGGTGAACTCCAGCATTTCGCCGGAGACCGCCTTGTTCAGGCCATAGATACGGGCGACGCCGTCGCGCACTTCGAGGACCGTCCCGACTTCGTTGACGTCCACCGAGGCCAGGTCGGCCTTCTCGATTTCTCGGAGCAGGACGTCCTTCAACTCGCCCGGACGCAGTAGGGATTCGGTCGCCATAGGTCTCGCGTTGGATGGGTTGGTACCGGGTCCAGCCTAGCTTGTGAAAACTATCACAAGCGGTAAGTCAAGGCAACCGGGCCCCCTTATAGCCCGGTTTCTCCCAGGAGCAAGTCGTTCGAGGGGCGGGCCGGGGGGGAAAGGCGGGCAAGGCCGGAGGGGGCCAAATTCTCCCTGTCCGCCTGGTCGGCTGCGTCCGCCCTGTCCGCCTTGCCCGCCACTTACGCCCGGCTCCGCGTCTTCCCCCGCGCGAAATTCGCCAGCACTCCTCGCGGCCCCAGGGCCGACAGTGCCCGGCTCGGGACCCCCGCGATCCGGCGCGCGGTGGCGTTGAGGTGACTGGCTGTGGCAAAGCGGAGGATGGACGCAACGGTGGAGACATCGTAGCCGGGATTCCTGAGCAGCGAGGCGGCGCAGGCCACCCGGGTGAGATCGATGACCCGCTTGAGATTCGGTGCGCCGCCGGCGCCGAACTCCCGCGAAAGGTGCTCCCGGGTGCACCCGACCCGCCGGGCGATCTCGCCGGTCCGGATGGGCTGATCCACCCGGTCGAGCAGGTCGGACCAGACCCGGCGCTGCAGCGGCTCCGCCAGTCGGAGCAGCCGAACCGCATCCCCCAGCGCCCGCCGCCGTTCGGCCGCGGCCGACGCCCGGATCACGAGGTCACCCACCACCGCGTTGTCGACCCCCTGAATGAGGACCTGGGCCACTCCAGCGGCCCGGCACTCGAGCAGCAGCCGCCCGTCGTCCGGCTTGAATGGCGCCAGGGCCACCCAGGGAATCCCGGGAAAGGCCACCGCGAGGGGTTCGAGCCCGGTGAGGGGAATGAGTGCGGGGTTGAACACCACCGCATCGACCAGGCGGGTACTGAGGGTCCGGCGGAGGGCGTGGGGATTGCGGCAGACCACCAGCATCCAGGGCCCGCCGGCTGGCAGGCTCCGGCGGAGGGTCTGGGTGGCCTCGGCGCCGCTGATGAGAGCCGCGACCACCGGCATGCTACGACTCCGCGGTCTCCGACAGCGCCGGTGCCGCCGGCATTTCTCCCTGCGGATCGGACGCGGTGACGGGCGCCGTCACCACCGGCGCCGGGTGCGGCCGCCGGGGGCGGCCGGCTCCCATCGCGACCAGCGTGCGGGCCATCTCCCCTGCCCGCTTGAGCACGCCGCGGGCATTGTCATAGGAGAGCATTTCCAGCGATTCCTCCAGCGACAGCCAGCGGAAATCGGTGATCCCCTCGTCGAGCTGAGGGACCACGTCTGCAGCCGGACTCTCGAACAGGAAGAAGTGACAGAACTTGTGGATGTAGCGGCCGCGGAAGCGGAAATGCCAGTCGATGATCCGAATCGGCCCATGGAGGCTGAGATCGCCGAGCCCGGTTTCCTCGGCCGACTCGCGGAGCGCGGCTTCCGCCGGGGTCTCCTCGCCCTCGAGGTGCCCCTTGGGAAATCCCCAATGCTCGTAGGGATCACGAATAAGGAGAAAGCGGGCGCTCCGATCCGGCTGGCGGCGGAAGACGATGCCGCCGGCGGAGACCTCGCGCTCGGCTTTGGATTTCTTCTTGCTCATGATGGGCAATGGCCGTTGGCCGTTGGCCGTTGGCTGTTCTCCGTGCACCCCACCCGTCGTGCCATTGTCACCCGGGACCTCCCTGAAGCCACCAATGGCCAATGGCCAACGGCCGACGGCCCTAAAACACCGAGAACTTGAAATACTTCCGCGGATTCATCTGAATGTCCGCGATCAGCCGCCGCAGCTCCTGCATGGTCTCGATCGTCTCGTTGTAGAGCGCCGGATCCTTCGAGAGCAGACCGAGTGTCCCCCGCCCCTCCTGCAGCCGGGAAAGCGCCGAGTCGGCCGCAAGGAGAATGCGAACGATACTGGTATCCTGGCCCTTCACCGTCGCGAGGATGCCCTTGAGGTCGGCCGAAGCCTGGCGGAGATCGGCGGAGCCGGCGCGACTGTTATCCAGAATCTGCTGCAGCTGTCCGTTGCTGGTGGCGGAGTCTACCCGGGCGAGGGTCGTCCGCAGATCCCGTGACGCCCCCAGGACCTCGTCGGAGGTCCGCGCGACGTTTCCGGTCACCTGGTTGAGACGGCTGGTCTGCGCATCGGTGAACCGGACCAGCCGATCCGAGATCTCGCCGAAGTCCTTGATGCTTCGCCGGAGCTCGGCCACGGCAGTGGAATCGAAGGCCTCCTGGACCCGGTTGGCGACCGAGGCGATGTCGGTGGCGATGCGGCCCGCCTGGGCGGTGAGCTGCCCCACGTCGGGCAGCGTGGCGCCGGGCCAGCGATCACCGCCCGGCTTGGCGGTTTCGGCCAGCATCTCCCGCACATTGGGATCGTCCTGCGGCTGGTCGCGGGAAACGATCGTGGCGCTCCACTCGCCGAAGAGGCTCTGCGACGCGGCGATCACCGCGGGGCGGACCGGCAGGTCGACCCCCTGGAAGACGCGGAGATCGGCCTCGACGAATTCGTCGGCCAGGCGGATGGCCTGCACCCGCCCGACCCGGACCCCGCGATACGTCACCGGCGCGCCCGGGGTGAGACCGCCGACGGTGACGAAGCGGGCGACGTGGTCCGATTCCCGGCGGCCGACGTTGGCCTCGGAGAGCCAGAGCGCGCCGGCCACCACCGCCGCGAGCCCGAGCAGCAGCACCAGCCCCACGAGAAACTCGTTGCCGCGCTTCATGCCTCGGCTCCCTGGGTGACGAGCCGGTCGGGATCGAACGGCCGCCCTTCAATGAAATTCCGGACCACGGGATCGTCCGTGTGCCGGACCTCGTCGATGGTCCCCACCTGGCGGACCCGCCCCTTGTAGAGCATCGCGATGCGGTCGCCTACGGTATAGGCGCTGCGCATGTCGTGGGTGACGACGACGCCGGTGACTCCCAGCTCCTGCCGAGCGCGGACCATGAGTTCGTCGATGACGGCCGAAGTGACGGGATCGAGTCCCGTGGTTGGTTCGTCGTAGAGAATGTAGCGCGGCCTGAGCGCGATCGCGCGCGCAATACCGACCCGCTTGCGCATGCCGCCCGAGAGCTCGGCCGGCATCCGGTCTTCGGCGCCGGGCAGGTCGACCAGCGCCAGGCTCTCCCGGATCCGGGTCTGCATGGTCTCCTCGTCCAGCCCGCGGCGTGCCAGACCCAGCCGGATGTTGCCGGCCACGGTCATCGAATCGAAGAGCGCCGCGAACTGGAAGACATAGCCGACCTGACCCCGCATGGCGTCCAGTCCGTCGCGGTCGAGCGCTCCGACATCCTGCCCATCTACTTCCACCGTCCCGGCATCGGGCGCGAGCAGCCCGACGATGTGCTTGAGGGCCACGCTCTTGCCGCTGCCGGAGAACCCGATGATGACCGTGGTCTCGCCCTCGGGGATGTCGAGCGTGAAGCCGTCGAGCACCACCTTGGGACCGAAGGATTTGTAGACGTCGGAGAAGCGGATCATTGGCGGATCGGCGGACCGGCGGACCGCCTCACAGCAGCACCAGCGCCCAGAACGCGTCCAGCACCAGGATCGCTTCGCAGCCGATCACTACCGCGCGGGTCGTATTCCGGCCCACGCCCTCGGCGCCGCCACGGGTGGCGAGGCCCATGAGGCAGCCGGCCAGGGCCACCGCGGCGCCGAAGCTCGCCGACTTGACCAGGCCGAACCAGATGTCCTTGAAGCGATAGAAGAGCCGGAGACCCTTCACGAACTCGAGGGTGGAGAGATCCAGCAGATTGATGGAGGTGATCCAGCCGGCGAGGACGCCGAGGGCGACGGCGAGCGCGGTGACCACGGGGAACATGAGGATCGCGGCGAGCACCCGCGGCATCACCAGGTAGCTGTGGGGATTGTAGGCCAGGGTCTCGAGGGCGTCGACCTGCTCGGTAACGCGCATGGTCCCGATCTCGGCCGCGATATTGGCGCCGACCCGGCCGGCCAGGGCAAGACCGGTGAGCACCGGTCCCAGCTCCATCATGATGGTTTTCCCCACCAGCGCGCCGACGAAATACATCGGCACGGCGCCGGTGAAGATGTACTTGGAGAGCAGGGAGAGGACGATGCCGGTGAACGTCGCGATGAAGAGCGCGATGGGAATTGAATCGACCCCGAGGCGGCGCATCTGGGGAATGACGTGCGGAGCCCAGGTCCGCACATCCGACACCGCCCGGCCGGTTTCAACACCCCATCGCCCCACGCGCGTCACGAACTGCGGCAGCGAGGCTCCGGGAGAGGCGATAACCTGTTGCACGGGTTCAAGGTACGGCGGAGGAGGGAGGGTGTAAATAGGCCGTTGGCTACGCCGCAAAGCTCGCCAGCGCACGACCAACGTCGCCGTCACGCAGTCTCTTCAGGGCCCGATCCCGCAGCTGGCGCACGCGCTCACGGGTGACGCCCAGCATGCCGCCGATCTCTTCGAGGGTATGCTCCCGCCCGCCGTCGAGGCCGAAGTAGAGCCTGAGCACCTTGGCGTCGCGGGCCGGCAGGGTGTTGAGTGCGGTGTCGATCTCCTCGGTGAGGAAGCGATCCATCGCCTGCTCTTCCGCGTCCGACTGGTCGTCGGCGATGAAGCGTTCGATCAGGGAGCGGTCGCCCTCGGGATCGAGCGGGGCATCGAGCCGCACCTCGCTGGTGTTGAGCGAGGCCAGGGACTGCACCACCTCGAGGGAAAGCCCGGTGGACTTGGCGATCTCCTCCGGGGTCGGCTCGCGGCGGAGCTCCTGGCGCAAGGCCTCCGCGGTCCGCACGATGCGGGAGAGGTCGGCGGTGCGGTTGAGCGGGACCCGCACCGTGCGGCCCTGCCGGGCGAGCGAGGCGAGGATCGCCTGGCGGATCCACCACACGGCGTAGGAGATGAACTTCACGCCCTGGTCGGGATCGAATTTCCGGGCCGCGGTGAGGAGGCCCACATTGCCCTCGCCGATCAGGTCGGTGAGGGGCAGCCCGCGGTTCTGGTATTTCTTGGCGACCGAGATGACGAAGCGGAGGTTCCGCTTGACCAGCTCGTGCATGGCCTCGGGATCGCCCTGGCGGACCAGCTTGGCGATGGCGATTTCCTGGGGCGTGGTCAGCAGGGGCGTCTGACTGACCTCATAGAGGTACTGATCGAGGATGTCGCGATCCGAGTCGTAGACCCCGAGGGACTTGCTGGTCTCCCGGCGGCCCTTGCGGGGCTTTTTCGGCTGGTTGTTCGCGAGGATTTCCTGCACCGGCGAGAGTTTGCTTTCCGTCTTCACCTCGGCCGCCGGTTCCGACGCTGCGGCCTTGGCCGCCTTGCCTCTCGCGGGGCGTTTGGCGGGTTTGGACGCCCCGTCTTTCCCAGTCGACCCCGAGCGCTTCTTCATGACCGGACTCCACCCTCCTCCACATCGAGAAAGTGCGCGCGCCAGCTTGACATACGCAGCGCAAGCCAAGTAGCTTGTCGTGCTCTTGCAGTCGCAGGAGCGCCAGCGGGGCGCGCTAATATAACGGGGGCGTAGCTCAGTTGGGAGAGCGCGTGAATGGCATTCACGAGGTCAGGGGTTCGATCCCCCTCGCCTCCACTCGCTCGCTCCGCGGATGAAGATGGCGGGAACTGGTAGCGTCAACGCATGCGTTGGCGCGCACCCTCCCAAGTTGCAAAGTCGGGTGCCGGCCTGTAGAATCCGGCCACTCGCGGGAATAGCTCAGTTGGTAGAGCACAACCTTGCCAAGGTTGGGGTCGCGGGTTCGAGTCCCGTTTCCCGCTCTCGGCAGCAGAGCTAAAGCTCTGACTTCGATTCCAGCGGCTGAAGCCGCCGAAAAGCAGAGCAGGCGCAGTACAATCGTCGCGGGGTGGAGCAGTCTGGTAGCTCGCCGGGCTCATAACCCGGAGGTCGTGGGTTCAAATCCCACCCCCGCTATTGCGGAAGTCGGACGGGCGGACGGGCGGAACGGTGATTCGGAGTGATGCGCGCTTCAGCTATATCGCGCTTGGCTGGGCGACACCTGCAAGCCGCTGACTCCAGGACACTGACCGCCTGACCGCCCGTCCGGCTATCCGCCCTGAGGGCGGTTAGCTCAGTTGGTTAGAGCGCCACGTTGACATCGTGGAGGTCACAAGTTCGAGCCTTGTACCGCCCATCGGGCCCTTAGCTCAATTGGATAGAGCATTTGACTACGGATCAAAAGGTTGGGGGTTCGAGTCCCTCAGGGCCCGTCAGCGCCAAGCCAGTCCTTGGCGCCCACTACGGGGCGTAGCGCAGCCCGGTTAGCGCGCCTGCTTCGGGAGCAGGAGGTCCCCGGTTCAAATCCGGGCGCCCCGATACGAGTACCAGAGCGCCCAGTCAGCTCACCGCACAACTCAGGCGGCCGACGACTGGGCGCTTCTGTATGAATCCCGCTGTCCCATCGACGCGTCGTTGACCAACGGTCTCGACAGAGCCGACATTGACTCCAGCCGCGACCCGGATGAACCACCCCCCGGCACCACTCCCCGTCTCAGCCGTCGCCCTCGATCTCGATGGCACCATGCTGGACACCGCGGGTGACATCGCCGCCGCGATGGATGCCGCCCTGGCCTCCCTGGCCCTCCCACCACTCGGCCCGGCGGTCATGCGCGGCTTTATTGGCCAGGGTGTCCTCCATCTCCTGCGCACCGCACTGACGCTGGCATCGAACGGCGCAGAGCCGTCGGACGAGTTGCTCGCCCGGGGACAGGTGGCATTCACCCGGGAGTACGCGGCAGGCCTGTATCGCCGTACGAGGTTCTATCCCGGCGCCCTCGAAGGGCTGCAGGCCCTCCGGGCCGCGGGATTCCCGCTCGCATGCGTGACCAACAAGCCGGCCCGGTTCACCGATCCGCTCCTCGCGGCCATGGGCCTGACCAGCTACTTCGCGCTGGTGATCTCGGGAGACACGCTGGCGGTCAAGAAGCCGGAGCCGGGTCAGCTGCTCCACGCGGCCCGACTGCTCGATGTCCTGCCGGCGCGGCTCCTGGTCGTGGGCGACTCGGTGCACGATCTGCGCGCCGCGCGGGCAGCAGGGTGCCCGGTCTTCTGCGTCCGGTATGGCTACACCGAGGACCCCGCGCTCCTCTCCCGTCAGTCTGATGCGGCTCTGGACAGTCTGGCGGATATTGCTGGCCGGATTGTGCGCGCCGACCCGGCCCCGGGATATTTGCCCCTCGCGGGCGCGGGGCCGAGTCCCGCTTTCACCGCCTGAATCCGGGAGACACGGTGGCCGAAAAGCGAGTCGTTCTCCTGCTGGTGGACGGGCTCCGGCCCGACGTGGCCGAGTCGGCGCTGGCGCGCGGCGATCTGCCGGCGCTGGAGGCCATGGTGCGGGAGGGAAGCACCGGACGCGGGGTGACCGTGTTCCCGTCCACCACGTCCGTGGCCTACCTTCCGTTCCTGACCGGATGCACACCCGGGCGCTGCAACGTTCCATCGATCCGCTGGCTGGAACGCACCCGCTACTCCGGCCGCTGGTGGCGGGACAGCGAGCTGGTGCGGAGTTACTGCGGCTACCAGGCGGGCCGGCTCGATGGTGACGTGACCCCGGGAATCCGGACCATCTTCGAGCTGGTCCCGCAGAGTCTGGGCATTTTCACACCGGTGGCGAAGGGGCTGACATCCGAGCGCGACCCGTCGCGGGCCGAGCGGAAGTTCTGGGGCGCGCTGGCGCACTACCTCGAGTGGCACCAGCCCTCGGACGAAGCGGTCCGGCGGCATCTCCTCCGCGGGATTGATGGGCCGTGGCGCTTCATCTTTGCGCAGTTCCCGGCGGTGGATGGCTACACCCACCAGAGCACCCCGCGGGCTCCCAGGGTGCTGCGCGCGCTGCGCGGGGTAGACGATACCGTGGCCGCGGTGCGCGCCCGGCTGGCCGCACGCGGTGAGCTGGAGGACACGCTGATCCTGCTGGTCAGCGACCATGGGGCCGCCGAGGTGAAGGTGCACCTGGATCTGGCCGACTGGTTCCGGGTGCAGGGAGCGCGCACGCTCTCCCACCCGATCATCTGGGAAAAGGAACCCCAGGCCGCCGTGATGATCGCGGGCAACGGGTCGGCGATGGTCTATGCCCAGCCCAATGTGCCGCGGACCGAGCGCTGGGGAATCGATCGGCTGCGCCGGCCGGAGAGCTTTGGCGCACGCGGTGACCTGATCGCGGCGCTCACGGCGGAGGCTGCCGTGGCCTTCGTGGCGGCAGAGGAGCGCCCCGAGACTGTGCGGGTGGCCTCGAACGACGGCGAGGCGGAGATCGTGCGGGCGGGCGACCAGATTCGATATCGGCCGCTCACTGGTGATCCGCTCGAGATTGGCGGCGAGACTTCCAGGACCGACGCGGAGTGGCTGGAATCCACCTGGGATGGGCCCTACCCCGACGCCATGGTGCAGTTGCTCGATCAGTTCCGGGCCGGTCGCACCGGAGACCTCATCGTGGTGGCGCGCGAGGGATACGATTTCCGGAGGCGATTCGAGGTGCCGGAACACAAGTCGGGGCACGGCAGCCTGATCCGCGCGCACATGCAGATCCCGGTCTGGGCCAGTGTTCCAGGAGTGACCACACCGATGCGGTCGGTGGACCTCTTTCCGGCGATGCTCGAGTGGCTGGGCGAGCCGATTCCGGAGGGAATCGATGCGCAGCCGGTCTGGAGTCCGGCCCGGGTCGCGACGGTTGCGTAACGGGGGCCAGCAGGCGATTTTCCTCCTCCCAATAACGCGCCCGTAGCTCAGCTGGATAGAGCGCTTGCCTCCGGAGCAAGAGGTCGGACGTTCGAATCGTCTCGGGCGCACTCTCCAGAACTCCACGCCTCACCGTCACTTAGCGACGGATGAGGCGTTTCGATTTCAGGGGCGGGCGCCGGCCGTGGTGCCAGCGTGGTGCCAAGCCCCAGCTGCAAGAGCCGCTGCCTGAGCGTCTCGCGGTGCTGGTCGATGCGGTATTCGACGACCTCGGAGCGGTGGCGGAGGGTGCCCAGGTGCGCGTAGACCCGCCTCACCATCTCCTCGGACCCGTGGCCAAGCTCTCGGCTCACCGTGAAGAGACTGACCGGCGCCCCGTGGTCGAGCGTCTGTAACCGGGCGGAGCAGTAGGTGTGCCGGAACATCTTGGAGCGAATGGCACCGGCCTCCCACCCGCCTCGCACGGCGACTCGATCGAGCAGCTTTCGCGGCTCGCGGAGCATCGCCTCCTTGCCCGTCGCGAGGCTAGGGAAGAGGAGCCGCCCACCCTCGAGAATGCGCTTCCCGAACACGAACGGCCGCAGAATCCCCTCAAGCTGAGGCCAGAGCGGCACCACGCGGTGGGAGGTTCGGTTCTTAAGTCCGCGCCACCGGTTCGGTCGGAATGTGACGGTCTTCCGGTCGAAGCTGACATCGTCCAGTTCTAACCCCAGCGCCTCCGACATCCGACCGCCAGACAGCAGAAACGTCGCGATGAGCGGGTAGGCGAGCGCGGTGTCCTCCGTGGAAGGGACAGGATCGCGTCCCCGGAGGATACGGCCGACCAGAACGTCGGAGACCCCATGGGCGGCACCGACCGCGACGGATCGATCGGCGCCGGGAGGTGGGGCACTGGGAGGTCGATACCGTGCTCGGCGACGATCGGGAGCACGCACTGGTGACCGCGGTGGAGCGTGTGACCGGTCGGGTGGCGATCGGCAAGCTCACGGCGCTGACGGCCGACGAGCTGACCCATCGTCTGCTCTG
>Ga0184615_10001008_pt1 | contig 15348 bp, 8 predicted proteins | sample PLM4_65_coex_FD_133134 | JGI IMG/M metagenome (GOLD analysis project Ga0184615, IMG submission 133134) | Groundwater sediment microbial communities from an aquifer in East River, Colorado, USA - PLM4_65_coex | ecosystem: Environmental > Terrestrial > Soil > Riparian zone | place: USA: East... | reverse complement strand
CTGGCACGATCGGGCGTCCGTCCTCCCGAGCGCGCCCCGCTTGCCCGCATCCTCCAGGGCGCCCTCGGGATCCTGGCGAGCCGCATGCGGCGCGCCGGCGTGGCCCTCGAGGTGCGGCTTCCCGACGACCTGCCGGAGGTCAACGCCAGTCACGGCGGTCTCGAGCAGCTGTTCCTGAACCTGTTCACCAACGCCCTCGATGCGATGCCGGCCGGAGGCAAGATGCGCGTCACCGCCCGCCTCGCCGGCGACCGGATCGAGGTCAAGGTCGCCGACAACGGCACCGGAATACCGGCCGAGCAGCTGAAACGGATCCACGAGCCCTTCTACACCACCAAGGACGAAGGGTTCGGCCTGGGCCTGGCGATCTGCCGTTCGATCCTCTGGGAGAACGGCGGCGACATGAAGGTCGACAGCGCCATGGGTCGCGGCACGACGGTCGCCGTGACGCTTCCCGTGGCCGCGCCGGCGCCGGCCCGTCCGCCGGGCGCCGCCCGCCGCCCGGCCGACCCGGCCGGCAAGCCGGCCGCGGGCGGGGGGCGGGGGTGAAACCGATTCACGGGCGCGTCCTGGTGGCCGACGATGATGCGTCGATGCTGCGCACAGTCGAGCGCATCCTCGCACCCGGGCACACGGTGCGCGGCTGCGGCTCGGGTGAGGAGGCCCTGCAGGCGTTCCGCAAGGAGCCCTTCGACGTCGCCATCATCGATATCCGCATGCCCGGGATGGACGGTTTCGAGCTGACCCGGGAAATCAAGCAACTGCGTCCGGCCACCGAGGTGATTCTGGTGACCGGATCGATCTCCGACCTCGACGACAAGCTGGTGCGATCGGTGCAGGAGCGCGCCGGGTTCTTCATCACCAAGCCGTTCTCGCGCGCCGTGCTCACCTCGCTGGTCGAGCGCTGCCTCGAGATCCAGGCGCTCGAACGCGAGCGCGCCGACCTCATCCGCCGTCTGACCGAAGACCTGGAGCGGGCGCGCCGGTTCCAGATGGCGCTGCTGCCGAAGGACCTGCCGAAGTCGTTCGGGGCGATCCGCGTGGCCGCCGCCTACGTATCGTGCGAGGAGGTGGGCGGGGACCTCTACGACGTCGTGCCGCTGGCCGACGATCGCCTGCTGTTCTTCGTGGCCGACGTCGCCGGGCACGGCGTTGCCGCCGCCCTGGTCACCGGCATGATCAAGACCGCCGTCGAGCGCTCCCTCCAGGAGAGAGCCGACCTGGCGGCGGCGGCCGGGGCCGTCCTGCAGACGCTGGCGCCGCTGAGCCAGCAGCGGGTCGTGACCCTCATCCTGGCCATCGCCGATCCCCGCCGTCGGACCCTCGACTACCTGAACGCCGGTCACCCGCCGGCGCTGGTATGGGGTCCCGACGGTCGTGCCGAGACCCTCGACGCGACGACGCCGCTGCTGTCGTTCGGCCTGGGGCTGGCGCGCGACCCCGTACGCCGGCGCGAGTTCGGCCCCGGCCAGCGGCTGGCGCTCTACTCCGACGGTCTCTACGAGGTGCGCGACCCGGCGGGGAACGAGTACGGCCGGGAGCGCCTGCTGCGCGAACTGGCGGCCGACCGGGGTCGCATCGAACCGATGACCGAAAAGTTGATGCAGGCAGCCCGCGCCCACGCCGGCGGCCGCCCGCCCGAGGACGATCTCACGCTGCTGCTCGCCGAGTTCGGGAAGGGGTAGCGGGCGCCCGGCCGCGCCGCCCGCCGCGCGGCCGTCAGAACCGGTACGACATCGTCGCGTAGACCTGGTCGTTGTCCTCGGCCTGCCCCTGGTTGTGCTCGACGGTCGTGGTGAACATCCAGTGGCGGCCGGCGAACAGGTCCCAGCTCAGCCCGAACCAGTCGTGGTTCCCCTCCGGCACCCAGGAGCCGAGCACGGTTTCGCGGCGCACGCCGCCATAGGCCTCGAGACGCGACTTCGCGGTGAGGCTGAAGGACGCGGCAAGTGACACGAGCCAGCCCTCGAGCTGCTCGTTGGTGTAGTGCGTGCCCCGGGTCGACAGGCTGAGACCGGCGGAGGTCAGTCCGCGCACCCCGAGCAGGATCGTGGCGGCGTCGGCGGTGTCGTCGTCCCCGGCGTCGGATCGACGGAACGAGACCCCGTAGGTGAAGTGGTCGCCCGCCCCGCCGTCGGCCCCGAACCAGAGGCCGCGCCGGTATTGATCGTCGAAATCGGTCTCGGGCGAAACGTAGTCGCGGTACAGGAGCACGTTGCGCCGCGAGTCGTAGCCGGCGTTGAGGCCGAAGGTGTCGGTCGCGCGCCAGCGCAGGCTGGCGTAGCTGCTGGTGGCGGTCCAGCGATCGCCCTCCTGCTCTTCGCGCCAACCGCGGTTGATATCGATCTCCTGCGTCAAGAACCCGGAGAGCCGGTGGTCGTCGTATCGCCCCTGCAGGAACAGGAACTCGCGGTTGATGGTGCCCTCCTCGTGGGAGACCACCGCCCCGCCGGTCACCGCCCAGCGCCGCTTCGCCGCCACGGCGCTGCCGTACTCGGCGAACCCGCCGTAGTCGCGCACGGCGCGCGAGTAGCCGTAATCCTCCGCGTCCGGCTCGGTGCCCGCGAAAGCCCCGGCGGCGAAACGGTCCTTGCGGTATTCGCCCAGGAAGCCGTCGACCAGGCTGATAACGGCGAGCGACGGCGAGAACAGTCTGCCAAATGTGATACGGAAGGGCGATCCGGCCTGCTGCCATGCACCGGCGAGGCGGTACACCCGCGTGCGGTTTTCGGTCTGGGTGTCGCCGTCCGCGAAGGTCCGGTAGCTGCGGCGGGCCCGGACATCGGCGTACATGTCGAAGTTGGATCCGCCGACGCGGGTCCCGTCGATCCGGAAGTCGATCGCCGGCTGCTGATAGTCGGGGCCGTCGTTGCTGTCCCAGACCCCCATGAAGCGGACACCGACCCGGCCGCGCAGCCCGAACGCGCGCAGGCTCGAGTGGGTGGGGGAGGCGGCGGCAGGCGTGGGGACCGGCGCGGCGACGGGGGTAGGTGCCGTGGCAGATGCCGGGTCCGGGGCGGGCGCCTCGGCGGGCGGGTCACCGGCCGCAGTCGTGCCGGCCTCCGCGGTCACGGTGCCGGGCGGCGGGTCGGGCGGGGGGGCGGGCTGGGACGCCGCGGGAGGCGCCGGGGCGACCCCGGGGCGCACGGCGTCGCCCGCCCGGATCTCGCCTGTTCCTTCGACCTGCCGGCAGTCCGCTTTGTGGGGTGTCGTCAGACGCACCTCGAGCAGCGCCACCACCACTCCGTCGCGCACGACCTCCAGACGGTCGCCGGCCGAGAGGCCCTCGGCCTCCCCGGCCGAGATGTAGACCGACGACAGCGAAACGGTGGTGACATGTGGTGCGGTCGGTGACTCGTCGGCGATCAGGCCGGGGTTGGCGGCGCCGGTCGCCAGCGCTCCGGCCTCCAGGAGGAGGGAGAGGGTGACGGGGACGACGCGCCGCACCGCGAACACCATGGGCCGCGGGCTCATGGTTTGTCTCCCGTCGGGTGGCACTGGTAGCAGGCCCGGCTGTCGTAGGAGTAGTTGCCGATGCCCGCGTGATTGTCGGAGGTTTCGGGCTCCCGGTGGCACAGGAAGCAGGAGAACTCGCGGTAGGTCCCGCTGTTGACGTGACAGTCCGAACACGCATCCCATCTCCCCTGGTGCTGGCCGCGGTAGATGGGGAAGAACGAGCCGTCGTGCTGGGTGTAGCGGGCGCCGCTGAACGAAGTCGTGTTGTGGCACAGGGCGCAGTTCTGATCGAAGCCGGCAACCACGTGGTACGGGTCGCGGGTGGCCTCGTAGTCGGGTCTGTGGCAGGAATAGCAGTTCGTCGGCTTGCCGTTGTAGACCCCGTCGGCATGACAGGAAGTGCAGGCGAGCGCGAGGTGCGACCCGGTGAGCGGGAAGCTCGTCTGGGCATGGCTGAAGGTCGCCCCCTCGAACCCCGAGGTGTTGTGGCACAGGGCGCAGTCGGTCGGGAAGCCGGCGGTGCGGTGCGCCGGGTCGGTGGTGTTGTTGTAGTCGTCCTGGTGGCAGGAAACGCAGGCGGGATCTAGATTCGGGTTGAACGGCACGCCGTGGCAGTTGCTGCAGTCGAGTGCGGTGTGCCGGCCGGTGAGCGCGAAACCGGTGCGCCGGTGGTCGAAATCGAACGACACGGTGTTGTGGCAGGCGATGCAGTCGCGGCGGTCGGGATGGCTGGTGGCCGGCGGCCGCTGCGTCGCGGTCGTGAAAGCGCTGTTGAGATGGCAGGCGTCGCAGTCGGTCGGCACGCTCAGGTAGGTCATGGCCCACTCCGGCTGGGTCCGATGGCAGGCGTCGCAGTCGGCGGTGACATGCGCCCCGGTCAGAGGGAACCGGTAGGTCCGGTGGCTGCGGACCATGTTGATGCGGTCGATGAAACTGCGCGGCGTGTGGCAGCGGGCGCAGTCCAGGCCGAATTCGCCGATGTGGACATCCTGATGGCAATGCACGCAGGCAGTTGAGGCCGGCGGCTTGTCGAATTCGAGGGTCTTGTGGCAGGCACGGCAGGCGGCGGTGCGGTGCGCCCCTTCGAGGCGGAACCGCGGGCTGTGCTTGAACTCCTTGGTCGGCGCGATGGGCAGGAACGGCTCGTCGCGATGGCACCACGAGCAGTCCTCCGACCAGTCGCCATGAGGGTAGGGCCGATCGCGCGGGTCCTCCTGGGCCGGCGCCGCCGCGACGACGAGCATGGCGACCACGGACAGGATAAGGACGCAGGGCAATTGGAATCGACGGCGCAACATCGCTCGGTGGCCTCCCCGGGGTTGACCCGCCCGACGGCATCGGCGGGATGGTCGATGTCCGCGTCAGCAAGGACGTGGCCAGAGCACAGGCATGACCGTGACCGGGCGGCCTATGGCGAACGCGGGTTTGCGTCTTGAGGCCGGCGCCGGCGGGGAGACGTCCCGTGCAGCCGTGCCGGGTCGGGACCTTCGGCCGGGCCGCGAGGTTCGGGAGGGGTCTGCCTGCGACACGGAGCAGGGTCCGGAAGATGTCCTGGGATGTCGGCCCCCCCATCAGATTTTAGAAAAATTTGCTGCGGAGAGGCGATGTATGACGCAGAATTAGCGTCTGTTAGGTCATCAGGGCGACCCCCGGTTCGGGCGCAACGGGGTCTTGAAACGGCTTATGGAGGGGGGCGTTTGTGAAACTCCGCACAAGTATCCGATTCCCAGATCAGAGGCTTCGGCCGGGAATCAGTCTCTCCCCGAAAACCCACGCCGGGCGGTCGCTTTGCTGCCTCCCCCGGCGTGGCATGCCGGTTGCGATGTGGCCCATGTGCATGGGATCGCAAAATCTCTCGAACAGGTTCTCGCACGGCGCCCTCACCGGGGAGGGCGCTTCTCGTATATGTGCCTTGATCAACGCCGTAGGGAAGCAGGACGACGCCGCCGATCACGATATCGAGGTCGTCCTGCCGGACGGCAGCCGGGACACCACCTGGAGGAGGAGCTAGCACTATGACCCACAAGACAAGGGCCACGATCAGAACCCTGAGCATCGCACTCCTGGCGCTGGCTGCGACCTGGGCGGGCGCGTGGGCCGCGGTCCAGTACCTGGACGACGGCGCGCTGCAGAACCCGACCAGCGGCGGCTGGGACCTGCCGGCGCAGGGCACCTGCCCTGCGGACCCGACCCAGCCGACCCGGGCCGACTGTCTGGCTCTCAGGCTCCCCATCGTGCAGGCGAGCTGCGTCGCACCCAACTACTCGTGGAACACGAGCGGCGTCTGCAACGACCTGGTGAACATCACCCAGGTCGATTGCGAGGCACAGCCGGACCGCCTGTGGAACAGCGGCACGAGCGTCTGCGCCATCGTCATGAAGGGCGACGATCGGAACAACCTCGTCTGCGCGCTGCATGGCGGCACCTGGGCGACGACAACCGCCCCGGTCACGCCCCCCGGGTACCTCGGGAGCTGCATCGGCGCCTGGGTCATGCCGGCGGGCAGCACCTACACGCCGCCCCTGGTCTCCGGCAACGGCCCCGGCGACCAGTGCCTGCGCTGCCACAACGCCCTCACGCAGTACAACGGTCCGCGCGTCCGCGACACCGAGAACTTCCTCTACACCGGCCACAAGAACATGGCCCGCAAGGTGGCGGTCAACAAGCCCTGGGGCGGCCCGCCGTTCAGCTGCACGAATCCCCTTTACACCGACGAGCAGACCTGCGAAACGAACGGCGAAGAGTGGCACCCGACGATCTACCCGTCGGATGACACCGGCAACGTCATCGATTGGATCACCGGCACGATCACGGTCGGCGGCAACGTCCGCGACCTGACCTGGATCTACGGCGACTGGCTCGGCCCGCTGCCGCGGGCGGTCTACAAGGCCCCGGCCGGCGCCAATACCTGCAGCATCCCGCTGGCGGGCGCCTGCAGCAACCCCGTCTACCTGACCCAAGTCGACTGCCAGGCCAATGCCGGCACGTGGACCGCCAACAGCACCCAGGCCGGTTGCGAGTTCAACGGCGGGATCTGGATCGCCAACGCCGGTGCCGCATACACCTGCGCCCGCTGCCACACGACCGGTTGGACCAGCGACGCGGTGGTCAACACCGCGAAAGAGCCCGAGAAGTCGTTCCCGGGCATCGCGTGGGCCAGGACGGGCCCCGCGGTCTTCGGCCAGGTCAACACGGCCGGCGGCGTGACCGGCGATCCCAGCAAGTCGTCGTCGTGGGACGTCTGGGGCATCTCCTGCACCCGCTGCCACTCGTCGGCGGTCGACAACGGCACCTTCTCCTCGTGTTCCGGCTTGACGCAGGCCACCTGCACCACGACGCTCCTCGGTACCTGGAACAGCTCGACGCTGCTCTGCACCGGCGGCACCCCGCCGATCACCGCCGCCATCTGCACCGCCAACGGCGGGACGGTCGTCAGCAGTTCGCCCACCGGCATGTCGAGTCATCACAGCAATCTGACGTCCTTCGATGTCGGTGCCGGCAGCGGCATCTGCAGCGATTCGCGCTTCACGGCGCAGGCGCAGTGCGACGCCGCCGGCGGTGCGTGGCTGACGGCGTGCTCCCTGGCCGGTGTCTGCAGCAACATCGCCTACACCACCTCCGGCACCTGCGCACTCGGCGGCGGCACCTGGACGAAGTACGACCAGCAGGCCGCCTGCACCACGGCCGCCGGCACCTGGTATGCCATTTCGAACACCATCGCGTGCAGTGTGGCCGGTGTCTGCAACACCATCAACCCGGCGCATAACACTTCGGCTCTGTGCACGGCGGCCGGCGGGCAGTGGGCCGCGGCGACCGACATCGTCCGCTGCCTCGACATTCACGAATACGGCAAGGACAACACCATTCCGGCGTACGAAGCCGCCCGCTGGACCGGTTCCAAGCCGAACCGCGGGCCTATCATCACCAGCGTCTGCATGGGCTGCCACCGCCAGGAGACCGGCGGCATGCCGTACGCCAACACGACGGCCTCCGCGGGAACGCTCGACACCGTCAACCCGGGCCAGTACCTGAAGGTCGGCCCGGCGCACAACGACGTGGCCTTCGTCAGCCATCCGCACGGCAACATGTTCCTCAACAGCCCGCACGGGAAGTTCACCGGCACCTTCAGCCAGATCGGCACCGGCTCGTTCAATTACGCGATGACGGGGCTCTACAAGAGCTTCTTCCAGACCGAGGCCGAAGCGAACAACATCGGCAACGGCTGCACCGGCTGCCACGATGTGCACGAGAGCGTTGTGCCCGAGACCAGCCCGTTCCCGGCGATCCACGAGGAGTGCACGGAGTGCCATGCCAAGGACCTGAACCTGGTCCAGCATCCGAAGCTGACCGGCACGCCGCTGGAAAACATGGCCACCGACCCTGTCGAGGCCTGCGAGATCTGCCACATGCCCGGCGGGCAGCACCTCTTCCGCGTCAAGGCGGATCCGGCCTACACCACCTTCCCGAACACAGCGATGACCGCGACGGTGAACGCCAACACGTCGCCCGACGGCAACTTCAACGAGGCCGTCTGGGTCGACATGGATCATTCCTGTGGCCAGTGCCATGGCGGCGGGACGGCCCAGTTGGATCCGGCGCTTCCTCCTGTGACCGGCAGCATCGCCGCCGGCAGCAAGATCCTGGCGGTGGCCGACTCGAGCGTCTTCCTGCCCAACCAGCGAATCAGGATCGCCGGTGCCGGCTCCCTGACCTATGACGACGAGGGCGCCGTGATGAACGGCGACTTCGATACCTATATCGTGTCGGTCGGCCCGGGTGTGGTCAACCTGGCGGGCGCCGCCACGAAGGCCGTCACCAACGCCGCGGTCGCGATGAACCCGACGAAGAACGGCGCCGGTTACATGACCCGCGCCGCCCTCGCCGGCTGGGCCGCCGGAATCCACAACGACAAGCCGACGGTCACCTTCTCCACCTCGATCGGCAGCCCGAACACCCTGACCGTCAATGTCGACGCCTCGGCGACGATGTGCAGCGGCAGCGCCGCCAAGTGCGACGCCTACGACTGGAACTGGGGCGACGGCACGCCGGACGGCTCGGGTGTCACCGCGTCGCACACCTACGCCGCGGCGGGCGCCTACGACATCACGCTCACCGTCGAGGAGTACGGTGTCGGCGGCGCATCGGCCACGCGGACGGTCAACGCGTCGACTCCGGACTATCCGCCTGATGCCATCATCACCGCCTGCAACTTCAACGCGAACACCTGGACCCTTGATGTCATCAACGGCTCAACCGACGACAACAGCATCAGGCAGGTGACCGTGACCTGGGGCGATGGCTCGGTGATCTCCAGCGACACCACGGGGCCGGTGTTCGGCCCGTTCAATCACACGTACCTGAACAGGAGCAGCGAGTGCGGCAACAATCCCCCCGGCAACACCGCCCCGATCAACCAGGCATGGTGTAGCGGTGTGGGTGGCAACTGGTCCAGCCGCAACACCTGCTTGAACGTCCAGCCGACGGTGTGCACCGGTGCCGGCGGCAATCTCCTGTACGTGGTCACCCTGAAGGCGCTCGACAGCGACGGGCAGGAGGACACGGCCACCTGCGCCGTGTCGCCGGCCTACTTCACCATCAGCGGCACGGTGAAGACGCCGCTCGGCGGCAACCTCGCCGGCGCGGTGGTCACCGTGAGGAAGGGGACGCTCGTCACCGGCCAGACCGTCGGGACCGGCGTCAGCGCCAGCAACAGCACCTTCTCGGTTGGCAACCTGAAACCGGGGACCTACTCGCTCTGGGTGACCAGAAGCGGTTACACGTTCGCCGCGCCGGCGTCGACGATGGTGGTCGGCCCGAACGACTCCGACACCATCACCGCACTGACCGGTCTGGGCCTGGCGCCCAAGACTCCGTCGACGGACTCCAAGAAGAAACACGGCCCCAAGAACCCCGGCGGCGTAGTTGACGTGCCGGCTCGCTGAGCGAAAGGAAACGACGATGCGAACTCGTCACATCATTGGAGGGACAATGAGACGCCATATACGGACCGCACTCGTACTTGCCTTCGGACTGCTCCTGGCCTCCTCGGTCTTGGCCTACGACCCGCCGGCGCCGGCCGCAGGCACCGGGATCAACGGGACGGTCCACGACCTCGGGACGGCGCACAACGGGATGAACTACGTGGCCCTTCCGGCCGACACGCTCCAGAGGGTGTGCATCTTCTGCCACGCTCCGCACAACACCTACAGGCTCAGCCCGGCGAACGGCGGCCCGGGGGCGGGGGTCGGCAGCGGTCCGCAGGCTCCGGATGCCTTCGACTACCTGCCGCTCTGGAACCATGAGCTCACGGGCAATTACGCGTCGTACAGCATGTATCAGAACGGCCCCGGCGCCCCGCAGATCGGCGCCAAGGCCTCGCAGGCGATCCAGAACGGCATGATCCCCGGCAGCACGTCGCTCCTCTGCCTCTCCTGCCATGACGGCAGCGTGGCCGTGAACTCCTACGGCAACGCCTCGCAGCCGGTGGCATCGCGCAGCAGCGGCGGCGGCACGATCGGCGCCGGGTACGTGATCGGCAAGGACAACTACCTCGGCAACCACCACCCGATCGGCTTCAGCTACGACGCGGCGCAGGCCGTGGATACCGAGCTGCGTGTCGCGGCGACCGCCACCATGGGCGCCGCCGGCACGGTGGCCGATCACCTGTACGGGGCCGCCAACGCGATGGAGTGCGGCACCTGCCACGCGGTTCACAACAAGGGGAACACGGGCGAGAGCCTGCTCTGGAGAAGCGACGCCAGCAGCCGCCTTTGCCTGACCTGTCACGACAAGGGGACGGATCCGGGCGTCACAACCCCATAGTTATTGACCGCTTCATTCGTGGCGAGAGGGGAATGGAACCATTCCCCTCTCGCTTTTTTTTGCCCGAGTCGGGTGCGCACGCTGGCCGATGAGGCTCGAGTCAGGTGCTAGAATGCGCCCGGTTCCCGCGTGCCTGCTGGAACCGTTCTTGCTGTTCGATCACGGGACGGATGCGCCGATGCGCGGCGCCATCGCCGGGGGAAGTGACCGATGACCCGACGCGCTCGAGGGTTCACCTGCCTGGCCCTGCTGCTCCTCTCCGCGGCCTGCGCCACCTCCCCGCGCAAGGCCGAGACGCCGGTGTTCTTCCCGCCGCCGCCCGCGCTGCCGCGCATCCAGTACCTCACATCGTTCCGTGGACTCAAGGACGTCGAGGCGCAGTCGTCGTTCGACAAGTTCGTGGTCGGCGAGCAGCAGGATCTGCGGATCGACAAGCCGTACGGCATCGGCATCTACGACGGCAAACTCTACGTCTGCGACACCAACGCCACGGTCATCGTCTTCGACCTCGCCGCCAGAAGCTACAGCGGCCTGAAGGGCGCCGCGGGGGCGGGGAAGCTCATCCAGCCGATCAACATCAGCATCGAGGCGGACGGCACGAAGTTCGTTGCCGACCCGGCGCGCGGCCAGGTCGTCGTCTTCGACCGGAACGACGACTACGTCAGGGCCTACGGGACCCCGGGGAACTGGCGGCCGGTGGACGCGGTGCCGTTCGAAGACCGGATCTACGTCGCCGACCCGGCGAACGGGCTGGTCAAGGTCTTCGACCGGGCGAGCGGCGAGCCCGTCAAGAGCATCGGCGACAAGGGGGAGCCCGCGGAGCGCCTGGATCGCCCGACCAACCTCGCCTTCGACGGCGAGGGGTACCTCTATGTCACCGATGTCGGCCGCTTCCAGGTGCTGAAGTTCGACCGCGACGGGCATTTCAAGGCCGCCATCGGCAAGCCCGGCGACAACCTCGGGCATTTCGCGCGGCCGAAGGGGATCGCGGTCGACCGCGAGGGGCGGCTGTACGCGGCCGATGCTTCCTTCAACAACGTGCAGATCTTCGGCAAGGAAGGGCGGCTACTGATGTTCTTCGGCGAGGGCGGCGACGTCCCCGGCGGCTTCCTGCTGCCCGCCAAAGTGACCATCGACTACGACAATGTCAAATACTTCTCGAAGTACCTCGCGCCCCAGTTCCAGGCCGAGTACCTGCTGCTGGTGACCAACCAGTTCGGTGAGCACCCGGTGAGCATCCTCGCCTTCGGACAGGAAAAGGGTAAGCACTACCCGACCGAGGAGGAGCTCTTGCAGCAGATCGAGGACAAGCGGAAGCAGGAGCAGGAAAAAGAGCAGGAGAAGCCGCCGACCCCGTGAGATGCTGCGCGCACCGGCAATGGCCAACCGAGGCCCGATGAAGGCGTGGGCGGTCGTCACGTGCGCCTGCGCCGGAGCCCTGCTGACCGCCGCCTGCGCGGCCACCACGCGCTACAAGGTCCTGAGCACCCTGTTCGACGGCGTGCCGCCTCCACGCGCGCAGGCCGCCGCCGCAGGGGAGGCGGGCACAGCCGGGTCGGCCGTCCCGGCGGCCTACGTGGCGCCGCGCGACCACGGCCCGTACGCCGCCCGGCTGTGCGGCGCCTGCCATGAGTCCGCCGCCACCAACGCCCTTGTCGTCCCCAAGGACCAGCTGTGCTTCCGCTGCCACGACCTTCAGATTGACAGGAAGTACGTGCACGGGCCGGTCGCCTCGGGCGGGTGCCTGGTATGCCACGACCCGCACAGCTCGTCGTATCGCTTTCTCCTGGTCTCCGATTCGGACAGCTTCTGTTTCCATTGCCACGATCGCGCCGCGGTCGCGGCGGTCAGAGGGCACGATGGGGTTCAAAGCGGCTGCACCGAATGCCACGACGCCCATGCGTCCGACACGAAGTACTTGCTGAAGTGAGAGGCGGGAAGGCCGGTTGCGTCGAAGAGTCGCTGTCATCCTGTGCGCGGCGCTAGGGCTCGGCGCGCCGTCCGCCTTCGGCGACGCGGGCGACTTCATCCCGCACCCATGGGACAACGGCGCCTACATCGACCTCTTCGGGTCGTATGAGAGCGACGATATCACCCGGGTCAGCGCCCCCTACGGCTGGGACGACACCTTCTTCAGGGAGAAGGTGACCCTGTTCTCCGACGGTTACGTCTACCATCCGCGCTTCCTGCAGTACCACATGTCGGTCGGCGGCGCCCTCAAGCAGGAACGCTACGACACCACCTACCTCGAGCCGGCCGGCTGGACGCACTCGTCGGGTGTGGAGTACAACGCCCGGCTGTTCTTCCTGCCCGAGCACCCCTACAACCTCGAGTTGTTCGCGCTGCGCTACGAGCCGCTCTACAAGCAACAGGCGTCGACGCAGCACAACAGCGTCGAGACCAGTTACGGGGCCTTCTTCCAGTACCGCAGGAAGCCCTGGCTGACCCACGCCAGGTACAGCGTCGACACCCTCGACCAGGGGCTCTACTCCACGACCACGGACCGGCTGGGTCTGGATGGTGAGTACTTCAAACGCTATCTCAACGGCAACCAGCTGTCGTTCAACGCCGCGTACAACCCTTCGACCTCAACCACGTCGGAGGGGGTCGATTCGAACACGGACCAGTACCTGTTCGGGAACCTCGTCGATCTGCGCGATGTGCGGCTGAACACGAGCGTGACGCGCAACGACTACAGCCAGGAGGGCACCTTCTCGGGCGCGTTCAGCAACGACCAGTTCGCCTGGTGGGAGCTGCTCAGCGTCTACTTCCCCTGGGATCTGAGGAGCGAGGTCTCCTACAGGCAGCTGGAGAACGACAGCACCATCCCCGATCCGGTCAGCGGTGTGGAGCGGCAGCTCACCGACGATACCGACGAGCTGACCTTCAAGCTCATCCACCGGCTGTACCAGAGCCTCGACTCCTCCTACGTGTACTTCGACTCGGCCCGATCGTCGTCCGGGGGCGACACCGACACGCGCTTCCAGACGATCAACTTCAACTACACGAAGACGATCCCGGACGAGACCCGGCTGAACCTCGGCCTGAGCCTTGGCCGGGGGACGACCGAGAGCCAGGGGCAGACCGACATCGTCAGCGAGCCGCACCCGGCCCTGGCCGTGCCGGGGAACTTCACGCTGGCGCAGCAGAGCGTCGACCCGGCGAGCATCACGGTCTTCGTGCAATCGCCGCTGCCGCCGTTTGCCCCCGTGCAGCTGATTGAGACCCTGCACTATTTCCTGACGCCGAACGCCAATACCTACCAGGTGAACATCATCAACCTGCCGGCTCCGTTCGTGTTTCCCGGGACGTACGACTTTTTCGCCTCGTACACCCTCACCGGAGGCGACTACGAGCTCGGTTCGACGACCCGCGCCTTCAGCAGCAGCGTCGACCTGTTCAACACCATGCTGACGCCGTATTACAGCTACGCCGCGGTGCGCTCCGACGTGCTCTCGGGCGTTTACCCGGGCATACCGTTCGACTCGACGACCAACACCGCCGGGGTGCGCTATCAGCGCGGCCCGTGGCGCGCCCGGGTCGAGTACCAGGATCTCGAATGGGATGTCAGCCCCTACCACGCCTTCCGGGGCGATCTTCAATATGTCGGCAACATCAACCCCACGCTGAGCTTCTACGGCACGGCGGCCTATGTGAACAAGTACTATCCCGACGGCAGCTCGGCGGGGTTCCCCGACCCCTACACCGACGAGACGTTGTCGGGGTCCGGCAGCGTGCGCAAGGAGATTCCGAGCCAGGGTCTGTCGTTTTCGGTCGGCGGCGCGCTCACGGATACGCGGGGGCTCGTCGACACATCGGCATGGTCGCTGAACTCGTCCCTGAGCTGGAAGATCGGCAAGCTCGACGTGACCGCGGGCGCCAACGTCTACGGTTCCGACACGAGCGGCGCGACCACCGTCGACAGCGACCGGGTTCACCAGTACTACTATGTCACCGTGCGACGGGTGCTCTTCTAGTGAGAGCGAGCGGGTCATGATGGCGATGCGGGCAACGGGTGTGATCGGGATTCGGCAGCGGCCGACGGCCGCCGCGCTCTTCGTTGTCTGTCTGCTCGCCGCCCTCGCTCCGGGATGCGCCGCCACCCGCTGGACGATGCGCGCGGAGCGGCCCGAGATCGCCCTGCAGTGGCCCTACCAGCCGAACCCACCCAAGATCACCTACGAGCGCTCGCTCGGCGGTTTCACCCAGCACCGCGGCGGCGCCGCGGCCCTGCGCGCCATCGTCTACGGCCGCGACAAGGAGGAGGGCAATGCCTTCGTCCTCCCGGTGGCGGTGGCGAAGGGCCACGACGGCCGCATCGCCGTCGCCGACATGGGGCGGCGCTGCGTGCATCTCTTCATTCCGGAGCGGCAGATCTACCTCAGGCTCGACGGCACCAGGACCGAGAAGGTGGTCTCACCGGTCGGCGTCATCTTCGACGACCTCGAGCGGTTGTACCTGTCGGATTCGGCCGGACGGGTGTTCGTCTTCGGGGCGGACGGCGTGTTCCAGATGACGATCACGTCCGCGGGGGTCGAGCCTCTCCAGCGCCCGACCGGGCTGGCCTGGAGCCCACGCCGTCAGTGGCTGTACGTCGTCGACACGCTGGCGCACCGCGTCCATGCCTTCACGGCGGCGGGGGAGCATGTCCGATCGTTCGGCACCCGCGGCGACAGGCCGGGGCAGTTCAACTACCCGACGCACATCTTCTGGGCCGCGCCCGGCGAGCTTTACGTCACCAACTCCCTCGACTTCCGGATCGACATCGTCGACGAGCTCGGAGCGCCCCTGGGCGCCTTCGGTCATCATGGCGACGGCTCGGGGGACCTGGCGATGCCCAAGGGGGTGGCGGTCGACCGCGATGGGACCGTCTACGTCGCGGACGCCATCTTCGACAACGTCCAGCTGTTCAACCGGAGCGGTCATTTCCTGCTGACGGTCGGGGGTCGCGGCACCGACTTCGGCGAATTCTGGCTGCCGGCCGGCCTGTTCATCAGCGACGACGGCGAGCTTTACGTCTGCGACACGTACAACAGGAGGATCCAGGTGTTCCGGATCACGGTGCCCTAT
>Ga0184615_10001007_pt1 | contig 15349 bp, 10 predicted proteins | sample PLM4_65_coex_FD_133134 | JGI IMG/M metagenome (GOLD analysis project Ga0184615, IMG submission 133134) | Groundwater sediment microbial communities from an aquifer in East River, Colorado, USA - PLM4_65_coex | ecosystem: Environmental > Terrestrial > Soil > Riparian zone | place: USA: East... | reverse complement strand
CACCATCTGCTCGATGATCTCAAGGTGTCTCTCCTCGATGCTGTCCAGGACGTTCTCTTCTGCGCCTTCTACATCCACCTTCAGCAGATGTATGCAAGTGACCTTCAGGTCAGTGATGACCTGCGATAACGGTCGAGTCCCGCACGGAACACGTCGGGTGAACAGCAAATGGTTCCACAGGACCATGGGAAGGAAAAGAAAGCAGCTAATAAGATAATTGAGTACGGGTGTGAGCAGCCACCACAAGAACGCGTCTATCATGAAAGGCGGCCTGACCCCGAATCGCTTCAGATCTTTGACCACAGCGATTGGAACACTCAACCAGTCACCATTCAAGCCTTTTACTAGTTTGAGCTGTCTCTGCGATTGCAAGGAGGAGGTAATGATCGTCATGAAAGGATTAAACGAAAAGGTTTGCGGCGTTGCTTCAGTTGAGATCCCGAAGGGATGCAGAAATATTCTGGAGCCGTTGGCCTTTACCAGGTGATCGCTGGCTGCGTTCAGCGCACCAGCCTCGACCAGAATCGGAATGGGCTCAAAGGCATGCACAGTGACGTTCTTCCGCTGCTGGGCGAAAAACACGCTGGATAGACCGATGTTGGCGCCGATGTCAAAGACACAGTCGCCGTCACGTAATGTGATCCCATGCTTGGCGTAGGTATTGGACTCAAATATCTCGAACTCTAGAACGCGGATTTCGCGAAGGCTCAGGCCATACACAGCCTGGCCGGCGGAGAAAGTGAATGTCCTGGGCTTAAGATGGGAGAGATACCAGTTACCGAGCAATCGGAGCAAGAACGGCAAAGCGGTCAACAAGAGAATGAAAACGATGAGCATCAGCACCTCTCAAGAGAACCCTGGGACCGGCAAGGTATCCTGGTCACACCCTGCGAAAGGAGGTCCGGGAAGAGACACGGAGCCAGGGAGCGCTCCACGGAGGCCCGAAACCTACCAACAGGCCCTTCGAGGACTAGAGTTTATATAGAGGAGGACGTTGCATTACAAGTATTATTTCTCTCCCTGGGCGGGCCCGAGCGGCGGGCCATGGCGGATGCGGCGAACAAAAAGGGGAGGCGAACTGAATCCGGAATGCGGAATTCGGAGTGCGGAATGGAGGCGAAACAACGATCGTGGCTCATGGTTGATGGCTGCCGCTGGGGGGCTGAACTTCTGGGGAATGGTGTCCAGTCCTTTACTTTCTTGCTTCCTGGGCCGAGGGTGGAAAAAGCCCTTGGAAAAAGCCACTTGGTGTGGTACTCTCCGCGCATTCCGCAACGGACGCCGAACGATTCAGGCCCTGGAGCGGGACCAACAGAATAGGGCAGGTCCTACGGCCTGAACGGCGGCCTCTCCGGCGATCCCTCCGTTAATCCCCCACACTCAATCAAGCCGGAAACAACAGCGGTCACACCCGATCCCTGCGCGGGCATCGTGTGCCCGCGGAAAGCACAGGTCCACGTATGTCGTTCGAAGAACTCGGACTCCACGCAGAACTGTTGAAGGCCACCCAGCGGATGGGATTCGAGCATCCCACGCCGATTCAGCGGGCGGCGATCCCGCCCCTCATGCAGGGCCGCGACGTCCTGGCCACCGCCGTGACGGGCAGCGGGAAGACCGCCGCGTTCCTCCTGCCGATCCTCCACAACCTGCTGGAGAAGCGCCGGGGGACCACCCGGGCGCTGGTCGTGGCCCCCACCCGGGAGCTGGCCGCCCAGATCGCGGACCACCTCCGCGAGCTGGCTGGGCAGACCGGCCTCACGGGCGCGGCGGTGTACGGCGGCGTCGCCATGGAGCCGCAAGTGCAGGCGTTTCGGAAGGGAGTGGACGTCCTCATCGCCACGCCCGGCCGGCTCCTTGATCACTTCCAGTACCCGTACGCGCGGCTCGACGCCCTCGAGTATCTGGTGCTGGACGAGGCCGACCGGATGCTCGACATGGGGTTCCTGCCGGACATCCGCCGCGTCCTCCAGCATCTGCCCAAGAAACGACGGACGCTCCTGTTCTCGGCGACGCTGCCGGCGCCCATCGTGGAGCTGGCGGACGACCTGCTGGAGAATCCCGTCGCCTTGAACGTCGAGCGAAAATCCGCCCCGGCGGCCGGCATCACCCACACGGTCTTTCCGGTCCCGCACGAACTGAAATCGTTTCTCCTGCTGAAGCTCCTGCGGCAGGACTCGGCCAGGAGCGTCCTGGCCTTCACGCGGACCAAACACCGGGCCAATCGCCTGGCCGACTTCCTCGAAAGAAACGGCGTCGCCTGCGCCCGCATTCACGGCAACCGGAGTCAGGTGCAGCGGACGGAGGCGCTCGCGAGCTTCAAGAAGGGGCGCTTCCGCGTCCTCGTCGCCACGGATATCGCGGCCCGCGGCATTGATGTGGAGGCGCTGGGACTGGTCGTGAACTTCGACGTTCCGCACGTGCCGGAGGACTACATCCACCGGGTCGGGCGCACGGCCCGGGTCGAAATGACAGGGGACGCCTATACGTTTGTCTCGCCGGACGAAGAGGGGAGCCTTCGCGATATCGAGCGGCACATTGGGAATCGCTTGCCGCGCCAGAAAGTTGGCGGGTTCGACTACGCAAATCGGCCCACGGAACGGCTGGAGATCCCGCTGGCCGAGCGCATCGCCACTCTCCGCAAGCGGAAGGCGGAGGAGCGGACCCGGGCAAGGGCCAAGGATGAGCGCCGCGGCGCGCAAGGCATCCCGGCGGGTTCGGCCGGCAACGGGACAGGGTGGGGCAAGCGGTCGGGCAGTGCGCCGAGGCGTTCTGCGAAACCTGCGCCGGGCCTGAGCCGTGGGGAGGCCGTGCTGGCCTGGGCCCGCCAGGCTACGGGGCCCGACCACGGTCCTGGGGGCGGACGCAGTCACCGACCCGGGGGAAACGGCCCGACATTGAGCAGGAAGCCAGGCTACCCCCGGTAAGCAACACCGCATGAGAAAATCCCGATCCCCAGCTTGGGACTACCCGTGTAATTCTTAGCGGGGGGTCGGAGGGTTCACGGGGGAGGGGTCAGGGACCGGAGGCTCCAGGCGTACTCGTGGCCGTATTCTGTGAGGCGCTGGTGGGGCGAGACGGTCCGAACTGCCTCGACCGGAAAGGACTGTCCGGCCCGCTCATGCCTAGATGACCTTCTCGGCTCGCAGCGTCGCGATCTGCTCCGGGCTGTAGCCGAGGCGTAGAAGCACCGTCTCGGTGTGCTCTCCCAGGGTGGGTGCGAGCGTGCGGAGGGTTCCGGGGGTCTCGCTCAGCTTCGGTACCACTCCTGGCACCTTCAGAGCCAGTCCATCCCGCGTCACGATCTGCTGGATCATCCCGCGGGCGGCGTAGTGGGGATCGCCTGCAATATCCCTGGCCGAGTAGATCCGCCCCGCCGGGACCTTGGCCAGGGTCATTGCCTCCAGAGTCTCGTCGATGTCCCGGGTGGCGGTCCACGCCGCGATCGCCGCATCGATCTCGTCCACCCGTGCCACACGTCCTTGATTATGGGCCAGGGCGGGGTCGTTTGCTAGGTCGAGGCGGCCGATCGCCTCCATCAACCGCCTGAAGATGCTGTCGGCATTGCCGGCGATCAGCACGTACTGCCCGTCCTTGCAGGGGTAGGCGCTCGTCGGCGCGATGCCCGGCATGCTGCTCCCCGCACGCTCGCGGACGTATCCGAAGGCATCGTATTCGGGCAGGAGGCTCTCCATCATGTTGAAGACGGCCTCGTAGAGGCCGATGTCGATGACCTGGCCTCTTCCACCATGAACCTTCCGGTGATGCAAGGCCAGCAGAACCCCGATCACTCCGTGGAGCGCCGCCAGGGAATCCCCGATGCTGACACCCACCCTGACCGGGGGACGTTCCGGCTCCCCCGTGATGTACCGGAGCCCCCCCATGGCCTCGCCGATGACCCCGAATCCTGGCAAGTCCCGGTAGGGCCCTGTTTGCCCGTACCCCGAGATCCGCAGCATGATGAGCCCGGGATTCAAGGCAGAGAGATGTTCCCAGCCCAGGCCCCAGCCCTCCAGGGTGCCCGGCCGGAAGTTCTCGATGGCCACGTCGGCCTCGCGGATGAGCTGCCGGGCGATCTCCTGTCCCGCGGGATGGCGCAGGTCCAGCGTCATCGATTGCTTGTTCCGAGACTGCACCTGCCACCACACCGAAGTCCCCTGGTACAGCTTGCGCCACTTGCGGAGCGGGTCGCCCTCGCCGAGTGGTTCGATCTTGATCACCTCGGCGCCGAATTCCGCCAGCATCTTGCCGGCAAAGGGGCCGGCGATGAGCTGGCCCAGCTCCACCACCTTGATGCCCTCGAGCGGCAAACCGGGCGATGCCTGTTTCATGGTTGGTTGCCCCTCAGAAGCGGTCCGCCAGCGCGTGGAGCGCAGGACCCGCGACCCGAAATACCGTCCACTCCTCAAGCGGCCGTGCCCCGAGATTCCGGTAGAAGGTGATGGCCGGCTCGTTCCAGTCGAGGACCGCCCACTCCAGGCGGCCGCAGCCGCCAGGCTCCATCGGTGAACATGCCCCCCGCAATCTCACCGGAACCAATCGCATCGGCCCCTAAGCAGGAACGACCGGCAAGAGGATGTGGGACGGGTGATCCGCGTCGTGGTAGACCGTCTGGGTGGCCGTCCGTAGCTCCGCGTCCAGGCCGAAGGGGTTGCCGGTGTTCGGGTTCCGATCGAACTGGGGGAAATTGCTGCTGGAGATCTCTACCCGGATGCGGTGGCCGCGGAGGAAGCAATTGCTCGTGGACCAGAGGTCGATGGCGTACTTGTAGACGTGGCCCGGCTCGAGGAGCGCCGGCCGCTCCCAGGAGTCGCGGTACCGTGCCCGGATGATTCCCTGGGCGACATTCATGGCATAGCCGTCGGGGAAGACGTCCACCAGCTTGGCGGTGAAATCGGTGTCGCGGGCCTCGGAGGCGGCGTACAACACGACGGAGACGGGTCCCGTCACCTCCATCTCCTCCTCCAGCGGCGGGGTGGTGTACACCAGGACGTCGGAGCGCTCCTCGGCGGGGCGCTGGTCCCGCGGCCCCATCGTGATCGGTGTGACATCTTCGCCGCAACAGGTGCTGCCGCCGAGCGTCGGGACAGGGTGCCCCGGATCGTAGACGAAGGTGTCCGGTGGCTCGTTGACAGGCGCGGCCGTACCCAGGCCGCCGTTGCCTTCGAGGGAATTCGCCGTCCCCCGGCTGTGGAAGTAATAGCGCGTGTAGCGCGTGCCGGGGATCGGCCACGTGTCCGCCTCGCGCCAGCGGTTTCGTCCCATCACGAAGACCTTCACCCGTGGCTCGTCCAGGATGCCGTTGTCCATACCCTTCAGCCAGTAGTCGAACCAGCGCAGCTCCTCGCCCCGAAGGTCGATGAGGGAGGCCGGCCAGAAATCGATGTCGCCGGTCTTCGAGCAGGTGCCCCGGTCCCCCAGGCAGTGGATCCAGGGGCCGATGAGGATCTTCTGGCCGCGGCGCGCCTTCTCGCTGTGCCCCTGCTTCTTCACACCCATGAAGTTGTTGAGCGTGGACTGGAGGAAGACGTCGTACCACCCGCCGAACCCGTACGCCGGGACGTCGATCTCGGCGTACTGCATCTCGACGTTCCCCAGGCGCTCCCAATAGGCGTCGTAGCTCGGATGGCGGATCCACTCCTTGTAGAACTGGTTGGGCCGTCCGGCGGCCTCGTCGCCGGTGATCAGCGGCAGGTGCCAGTAGAGCGTGGACAGGTGTACCTCTGTGGGCAACCAGAGGTACTGCATCCGGTTCGTCTTTGTGTGCATCTGGATGGCGCCCCAGCGCAGGTTGAATCCGAGCTGGAAGGCGCCACCGGTGTAGACCCAGTTGTGATAGAGGTTGGAGAACCCCACGCGGGGCGCCAGAGCGCTGAGATAGGGATTCCTGAGCGGGGCGGGCAGCCACTGGGTCAGGCCCACGTACGACGCGCCGCTGGTGCCCACCTTGCCCGTGGACCAAGACTGCTTCCCCGCCCACTCCTGGGCGTCGAAGCCATCCCCGGCCTCGTGGAGGAAGGGCGCCCACTCCCCCTCGGAATCGCCCCGGCCGCGTACGTCCTGGAGCAGCACCGCGTAGCCCCGCGAGGCGAAGTACACGGCGTCCTGGACGTCCGGCTCCCGATTGTTGTTGTAAGGCGTGCGGATGAGGATCACCGGGAACGGGCCCCGTGAATCGGGCAGGTAGATGTCGGTGGAGAGCCGGACGCCGTCCCGCATCGGCACCATCACGTTGCAGTGCGTCCTGATCCTGTAGATCGGCTGGGACACCATCGCGTCGGTCATCTTCCGTCTCCCTCACGAATCTCCCGACATCGCTCCAGAAAAGCGGCAATGCGCAGACAAGTACTTGATTCTTGGGGCAATGTCTTCCGGCGAGGAGTTACGTTGATACCCGCAGATCTGTCGCGGCTCTCTGCAGCGGCCGGTCCAGGGTCCACAGAGCACAGCCGGAGATCAGGGTCGAGGCAAGGAGATGCAAGTCCACCCAGCCGAGCCCACGGCCATAGAGGCGGGCCGAGTCAAGGAGGTGCAATACTTCATGGTGCTCCGCCACTCGGGATTCGGGTAATGCCGCCAGGAGACCCAGGATCTGCCCGCGCTTCCGGAGATTCCCACATGCCAGTTCACCAATGACGAACGGGTGGCAGAGCACTTGGCATCGCGGAGAAGCACCTGGAGGCGGGCATTTCCGGCTCGCAAGTGTTCGACCCAGACCGAAGTGTCTACGAGGATCACGCCGCCTTCCGGGGACGCCGCCGCCGGATAGGCAACAGACTCTTCTCGGTGCCGCCCAGTTCGGCTAGCCGACGGGCACTCTCCCGAGCAATCAGAGCCTCCAGCCCGAGCCGGACGAGCGCAGTCTTTTCTTCTACACCAGCGAGCCTGGCAGCCTTGCGAAGCAAGGAATCATCGATGTTCAAGGTAGTTCTCATATGCATGAATATGCATCCAGGGGACATACATGTCAAGCAGCTTTCCTCCGCCTTACCCAGGGCCGCATTCCATTGGACAGTCATCGACAGACGCGGGTGGGCCTTCGTAGTCGCCTCGGAGTTGCGATGGGGGCCGGTGCGCCGGGTCGGTCGGCCGACGACGGGCCGGGCCAAGCAACTCATCGCGATCCGAATTGACCCCCGACTCCTCGCGGAACTGCGCCGGCTGGCGGCGCGGCAACGTAAGCAGTACCAGACCCTCGTCCACGAGCTGCTTGAAGCTGCCGTGAGCCGGGAGGCGTAGCATGGCCGTGAAAGGTGGCGGCTGGGGAAGAAATGAGTGGTCGGCTGAAGGCTGAACGCTGACAGCCGATGGCTTCTCTTTTCTTGACACCGCCCCCCGCCAAGAGGGAGCGTCTCGCTTGGTTGAACGTGGTTTCCCTGCGGGAGAGTTGGAGGGGCGGGGATGCCGGCTGTAAGTGACCTGCGAACTCGGCGGCCCTTCGGAGATGCTGATCCCCCGAGGGCCTTTGTGTTTTCGGGGTACGCTCCCATTGGGAAGGGGTACCCAGGTGTGTTACATCCCCATTGGGCTAAGGTGACGAACTTGGCAACCCCTCTACGGGGCCCGACCACGGTCCTGGGGGCGGACGCAGTCACCGACCCGGGGGAAACGGCCCGACATTGAGCGGGAAGCCAGGCTACCCCCGGTAAGCAGCGGGAGAAAGTACCGGACATCAATTTGGGGCTGACGACTCTGCTCTTGGACGGCGCCGAAGATCCCTGGAGGACGACTCTTGCCGCGACGCTGTGAGGCGATGATCGTGGGATCCCGGCAGGATGCTGGAAAACTCGTTTTCCGTCAGGCTGCTCAAAAAGGTCCAGATGCAAGGCGGCGCGCGATGCGCGGGGTACCCACCGCAGGTGGGTCGGAGGCGTACTTCGTCCGTACGTCGCAGCGCCGCGCGAGCGCGCCGGGTACCCATCCGGAGGATGGGTGCCGCAGATGGGCCTTTTTCAGCAGCCGGCTAGGGGTTCTGGGATTTCTGAGGCTGGAGACGGCGGGGGGCGGCTACCCATACGCAGACGGCGGCCGCCACGGCGCTGACGATCGAAACCAGAAGGGGCAGGCGGTAGCTTCCCGTCAGGTCGTGCGCGTAGCCGGCGAGCCACACCGCGGCCGCCCCAGTGGCGTGGTACAGCAGGTTGAGGGCGCCGAAGATGAGGCCGAAATGGCGCCCCCCGAAGAATCGTTCGCCGATGACCGGCGTCATGGCTGGCGAGACGGCGTAGCCGACGCCCATCAGGACTGCGTACGCGTACAGGCTCCAAAGCGGTGACGCCGGGCCGATCAGGAGGAGCACGATGATACCAGCGATGACGCAAGAAATGCCTCCCAAATAAATCTGCTCCAGCCACCACCGATCCGACAGAAATCCCCACCCGATCTTTCCAGGAATGCTGACCAGGCCTACCAGCCCTGCGATCCCGGCGACGAGCAGCTTGGGCTGGCCCACCTCCACGAGCCGTGCGACGTGGTGCGTCAGGACCAATTGGATCGGCCCGTTCAGCAAGCTGATGATCGCGCTCACCAGCCAGAACTCCCGGCTACAGAGCACCGCGGTCAGGACCCGTCCCCGGGGGGTGCTTGGGGTTCGGATGGAGGGTCCAGAGGGCGCATGGGACGGGGGCTCGTCGGGCGGCCTCGTTCCCTCCCTCAGGGCGAGGAGGCCGACGGGAAAAACTACCGCAGCGGCGATGCCGGCGAGTGTGACATAGGCCGTGCGCCAGCCGGCGTGCTCGATCACAAGCTGCGTCAATGGAACCAGGACGAGGATTCCTAACCCCACCCCGGCTGAGGCGATGCCGATGGCCAGCCCTCGCCGCTCCCGGAATGTCCGCGTCAAAAGGACCGAGACGGGCACATACCCCGTGAAGGAAAGGCCGAGAGCCGACAGTATCCCATGGGTGACGTACAGGTGCCACAGGGCGGTGGCCGACGCGTTCCCGATGAGGGCGATCGGCACCAGGAGACCTCCGGCCAGGACCACCCGGCGAGCCCCGAAGCGGTCGACCAGGTACCCCGCCGGGAGACCCCCGACGCCGTAGAGGATGATGAACAGGGAATAGATGCCGGCCGTGGAGGCATAGTCCCATCCGAACTCCTGGATGAGGGCCACGTAGAAGACGGACGCGCTGTACCAGACGCCCGACGTGATCGTCATCAAGGCGGCGCCGGCGGCTACCAAGCCCCAGCGTTTCCGTGATCCGAGGGAGGAAGGGTTCGAGGGAGAGGGGTCAAGGGTCACGGGAGGTGGGCTCCCAGGCGAGCGGCTGGCGGAGGAGGGGCGCGCACATGGCGGCGCGAGACTAGCAGAACCCTCAGCGGGATTCAATCCGCTTGAGGATGCACTCCGAACAGAACTGGATACCTACGGACTTACCCGCTCGATTCCTGGCGGGTTCCCAAGAATAGTCGGACGCGTGAGGGAGACTCTTGCTGCGACGTCGTCCTGGTAACTGGAGCCTCCCAACTGCTTCGAATGAGAGCCTGGGTGGAGGATCAGGATGGCCGTTAGTAGGTGCCTCACTCCTCGCCACGATCCATAGCGCACTGGTCGAAAAACCGTAGCGGTATATTTTCTGGCGCCTCGATGCCTACGGGTGGACCGGGGCGGCGGGCCAGGACGTGCGCAACGAGGGAGAGGTATCGGACCACGACCCTCTCAGTCGATACAACACAGTCCAGGCGACAGTTGAAAAAGGGGGCCCGCGCATAGGCCTCCTTCAGGCAGGGAAATCCTCGGAACTCTCCTCGACCACAGGATGGCCTGCGGAAATCAGCCCAGAGCAGGGCCGGGAGAGGTGGGCCTGTGTTAGCAGGATGCTGAAAAACTCGTTTTGCGCCAGGTTGCTCACAAAGGTCCAGATGCAAGGCGGCGCACCCATCTTTCGATGGGTACCCGGCGCGGGGTACCCACCGAAGGTGGGTCGGAGGCGTACTTGGTCCGTACGTCGCAGCGCTGCGCGATCGCGCCGGGTACCCATCCGGAGGATGGGTGCCGCAGATGGGCCTTTTTCAGCAGCCTGCTAGGGGAAGAGGCCTCGTTCTTTGTACACGCCCTCCAGGTGGGACAGGGCAACGATATATGCGGCCGTCCTCCAGTCCACCTCGTGCAGCCGCGCCATGTCACGGACCCGCTCGTAGGCGGCGATGATCTTGTTCAAGAGCTTCCGGTCCACCTCCTCCAGTTCCCAGTACTCACTCCGCTTGTTCTGAAGCCACTCGAAGTAACTGACGATCACGCCCCCCGAGTTGCACACGATATCGGGAAGGATCTCGATCCCGCGCTCCCGCAGGAGGGCATCCCCTTCGGGGTCGGTGGGGGCGTTGGCCCCCTCCGCCACGAGCCGGACGTTCACCAGGGGGGCAGTCGCCGCGGTGAGCTGGTTCTCCAGGGCCGCGGGAATGAAGAGGTCAGCCCGCGTGGAGAGAAACGTCTCGTGGTCCACGCCGCTCGCGTAGCCGCTAACCCCTCCGTGCTGGCGAACGTACCCGGCCAGCCGTTCGGCATCGATGCCGTCCGGGTCATAGATGGCGCCGGTGACGTCCTCCACGGCGATGAGGCCCGCTCCAAGTGCCTGGAGCAGACGCGCCGCCCAGGAGCCCACGTTCCCGTAGCCCTGGACGATGAACCTGGCCTCGTCGAGTTCGAGCCCGTGATCCTGCGCCCACCGCTGGATGAGGAAGACGACGCCCTGACCGGTGGCCTTGTCGCGCCCCTCGCTCCCTCCGCTCTCGATGGGCTTGCCGGTCACGACGTGCATGGCGCGATGCCGCTCGTGGGCGGGCAGCATGGAGAGATAGGTGTCCAGAATCCAGGCCATGATTTGTGGGTTGGTGTTCACGTCGGGCGCGGGGATATCGTACTCGGGACCGATGTTGTCGCCGAGCGCGAAGCAGAATCGCCGGGTGATCCGCTCCAGCTCGGCCCGGGAATACTTCGATGGCTCGATCTGGATTCCACCCTTCGCCCCGCCGAAGGGGATGCGCGCGATGGCGGTTTTCCACGTCATGGCGGCGGCGAGAGCCCGCAGCTTGTCGATCTCGAGCGCCGGGTGGAACCGCAGGCCCCCTTTGAAGGGCCCCAGGGCATTGCTGTGCTGCACCCGGTACCCGGTGAAGATCTCCACGTGGCCGTCGTCCATCTTCACCGGGAAGTGGACGATGATCTCGTTCATGGTGGCCGAGAGGATCCGGCGGATGTCCGGATCGAGACCCATGAGATCGGCGGCCTTGTCGAACTGGCGCTGGACCGCCTCGTACGCGGGGACCGGCCCCGTCGGAGTGCTGCGATCCCGTGCCGGCGCTTTCGTCGCCGACTCGGACCTCATGGGGATCACGACAGCCTGTGTCATGTTCCGCCTCCTCGGGTTCCCCCGCCGCCGGCACCGGGAGGAGCCTCCGGCACATCCGCGCTGGCCCGGCCGGGGTCACCCGAAAAACGTGCGCGTGATTCGGTCCGCCTCAGCCCAATAATTTCACCGCCAAGACCGCCAAGATCGCAAAGAGCCGCCAACACTCATCAAGTCAGAGGGGCTGCCGGATCGAGATTTTCCGAATTGCACCTTCGAGTTGTCCCGGATCAACCCTTTGGATATGCGCGGTTCCTTTGCGTGCTTCGCGTGCTTTGCGGTTGAATTTGCACTATTCAGGCTCAGGCCAGCTCGTCGCAGTGCCAGACGCCACCCTCGGGCTTCGGATAGCGACAGGTGATCCGGATGGCGCACTGTCTACAGAGCCCTCTGAGCTCCGTGGTCTCTGCGTCCTCGAAGTCGGGAGACGGGATGACGGGCGCGAAAGCCCTGGCCGGAAGCGTGTCCGGCAACTCGTACTCGTCACAGGAGAGAATCGGGCGGCCCGGATCCCGCGGGAAGGTGCACCCGCTTGCGTTTACGCATGTGGCGCATAGCCCCCCGTACAGAACTTCCTCACGCTCAAGAACCAGCTCGTCCTGCCTGACTGCCGTTGCCGTGGACATGTTTCGGCCTCCCTTTCTTTGCCGGGGCACACCTCATGCGGGGGGCGTTCCCCGCCGTCCTCGTTTGCCCATGATGTACCGCAAACGAAGTGCCATCCGGCAAAGCGGAGATCAGCCGGCCTCGTCCTGGCGGCAAGAAGCGTTCTCTCCAAGAGTTACGGATCGGGAGCGCAGGAGGGAAGAGGCGGGCGGAGGCGCGCCGGGGCCGGGGAGTTTTGCCCCGGTGGAGCGGTTCTCCCCGGGTCGCTGTCAGGACGCGAGCGGTTCCAGATGCTTGAGCTTCTCGCGGAGGGTCTTGCGGTCGATGCCCAGGATCTTCGCGGCCAGTGTCCTGTTCCCGCCAACGCTCGCCAAAACGGCCTGGATGTGCTCCGACTCGACGTCGGCCAGGGTGCGGTTCACACCCTGCTGCCGGGGGACCGAGAAGCGCATCACGGCGGGCAGGCTCGGGACGTCGATCTCGTCACCTTCCGTCATCACGACCAGGCGCTGGACGACGTTCTCGAGCTCACGGACGTTCCCCGGCCATTGATATGCGAGAAAACTTTCCAGCACCGCATCGGAGAGCCGGGGGACAGGCTGTCCCTGCTCGCGCGCGAACTTCTCGGCGAAGTGGCGTGCCAGGGCGAGGATGTCGCCCCCGCGCTGCCGGAGGGGCGGCACCTCGATGTTGATCACGTTCAGGCGGAAGTAGAGGTCCTCGCGAAACGCCTGCCGCCTCACCAGCGTCAACAGGTCCTTGTTGGTCGCGGCCAGGATGCGCACGTCCACGTGTCGCGGGCGCGTGGCGCCGACCATGGACACCTCCTTGTCCTGGATGACCCGGAGGAGCTTGGTCTGGCACGCCAAGCTCAGCTCGCTGACCTCATCCAGGAAGATGGTGCCACCGTCGGCCGTGAGAAAGAAGCCCGCCCGCGACGTCACGGCGCCGGTGAACGCCCCCTTCATGTGCCCGAACAGTTCACTCTCAATCAGCCCTTCGGGGATCCCGCCGCAGTTGACCGGCACGAAGGGCGCAGAGGCTCTCGGCCCCCCGTAGTGGATCGCCCGCGCCACCAGTTCCTTGCCCGTGCCGCTCTCGCCGGAGATGAGCACCGTGGCCGTGGTCTGGGCGGCCTTCCGGATGGCCCTGAAGACCTCGCGCATCACGGGGGACTGACCCACCAGGCCGGCCGGGGCTACGACCTCCTCGGCCGACTCCCCGGCCGCACGCCGCCTCTCCCGCTTCTCCAGGGCCCGTCGGACCGCGTCGAGAAGTTCCTGGTCCGTGAACGGCTTGGCCAGGTATTCCTCCGCGCCGGTCTTGACCGCCTCGACGGCCCCCTCGATGCTGGCATAGCCGGTGATCATCACCACCTCGGTATCCTTCAGGTTCTGCCGGACGTGGCGGACCAGGTCGAGGCCGGTCACCTTCGGCATCCTGAAATCGGTGATGACCAGATCGACGGGGGTGGATTCCAGCACGCCCAGCGCCTCCGGGACGCCTGGCGCGGTAAACACCCGGTAGCCCTCGGCCTCCAGGTTGCGCTGGAGAAGCTCGAGGGTCTCCGGCGCGTCATCCACCACCAGGACCGACTCCTTGGCCTGGGTCTTCGTCATGAAGACAGTTCTCCTTCCGGTCCGCCCGAGCCCGAGATGGGAAGGTACACCTCGAAGCGGCTCCCCTTGCGGGGCTTGCTCGTCACGCGGACGGTCCCGCCGTGGGAGGTCACGATGCCGTGCACGACCGGCAGCCCCAGGCCCGTTCCCTCTCCGACCTCCTTCGTTGTGAAGAATGGCTCGAAGATCCTTTCCAGGACCGCCGGGGGCATGCCGATGCCCTGGTCCTCCACGGCGAGAACGACGCGATCGGCTTCGGTATAGGTCTCCACTGTCAGCAGCCCGCCCTCGGGCATGGCCTGGATGGCGTTGACGAGAAGATTCACCAGGACCTGGTGGAGCTGGTTCGGATCCGCCAGGATTTCGGGCAGATCGGGCTCGGCCCGTCGATGGATCTCGATCCCCGCCCTCCGCGCCCGCGACTCGACGAGGAACAGCCCTTCCTCCACGACGCGGTTCAGGTTGACCTTCTCGCGGGCCGGCGGCCGCCCGCGGGCGAAGAGCATCAGCTTCCGCACGACTTCGCGGGCGTGAAGGGTGGCCGCAACGATCTTGTCCAGGTCGGCAACAGCCTGTGGGGGAAGGCCGGGCTGCTTCCGGCAGAGCTGCGCGAAGCCCAGGATCGTGCCAAGCGGCTCATTGAGCTCGTGGGCCACCCCCGCGGCGAGCTGCCCGATGGTGGCCAGGCGGTCGGCATGCCGGAGCTGATCCTGGAGCTGTGCCCGCTCCTCTTCGACGGTTCTTCGCTCGACGAGCGAACCGAGCTCTGCTGCGACGGCCTCGATAAGGGCCCGCTCCTCCGTGAGGAAGGGTCCCTCATCCGCGAGAGGGCGCGGATCGACGTAGATGACCTCCACCTTTCCTCGGTTCTTTCCGCGAACGATGATGTCGGCCGCCTGCGACGGCATCCCCTCCGCGTAGCCCGCCGTTGCGTAGGTGCGGTCGTCCAGGACGACTCGTGCCCGGGTCGCCTCCGGGTATTGCCAGGCCGGGGGCAGCAGTGCGACCACCTCGCCGAGGATCGCCGCCAGGCCACGCTCGGACCTTCCAACCGCGCGGGCGAGCCCGTAGAGGCAGGTCAGCTCCTTTACCCGCTCCTGCAAGGCGTTCTGGGCCCTGTGGCTGGCGAGGGCGATTCCGAGCGCGATTGCCATTCTCTGCAGAAGCTCGAGCGCAGGCGGACGGCGGGACTTTTCTCCAGGCCACGTGAGGTCGAGCAGGCCTCGATCGTGGTCACCGATCCGGAATGGGAGGGAAGCCATGGTCGTCGACCGATCCGGCCTCGTCGTGCCGGCCTCGCCCGCGCCAGGATGGACAACGCCTGTCGCCACGTCGGCTTCCAGCATCGCGCGCTTCCCAACCTCATCCAGGCTGTTCTTCACAGCTCCCGAGATGGGAGGGAGGCCCTCGACGACGAATCCGCCGTCCGTCCCACGACGTGCGCTCCACCGAGTTTCGTGGGAACCGGTTTGGAGACGGAGCTCCAACGCATTGCAGCCCATCCGCTGAATGATGAACCGCGCCGCGTCGGCCACGAAGCTGGCCGTGGTCCCGCCGCGGTTCGCACGCTCGAGGACGGCACACGACAGGTCGTGGAGTGCCAGGCCGTCGAACACCCGATCGCCTCCCGATGGCATCCTTGAGGTTCTCCAGCGATCCGTCCGAAGTGGGGAGGGGACGCCCCACTGCTTCTGAGGGGCGAGCCAGATTCCTCGCCCACCCCTCGCCATCGAGCATGGGCTCTGGCGGGAGAGGTTGTCAAGAGAGAAGAGGAGT
>Ga0184615_10001004_pt1 | contig 15360 bp, 12 predicted proteins | sample PLM4_65_coex_FD_133134 | JGI IMG/M metagenome (GOLD analysis project Ga0184615, IMG submission 133134) | Groundwater sediment microbial communities from an aquifer in East River, Colorado, USA - PLM4_65_coex | ecosystem: Environmental > Terrestrial > Soil > Riparian zone | place: USA: East... | reverse complement strand
GGGGATCAGGTTCGGTGATTGACCGGCCCGATCTGGGCGGTCACGCTGTTCTGCAGTACAGCTTCGAAGGTGAAGCGACTGAGGGGGCGGACATGCTGAAGCTCGGCATACGAAAGCATTTGCGCATCGCAATTCATGCTCACCTTGCGGCGGCAACTATCTTGGCGCTCGCGCTCGCGCTCGCCAGCGCTCAAGCACAGGCGCCGCAACCGCCGGTCTCCGCAGGAACCGCGGCGGGCGGGACGGCATCCGAAGGGAAGCCGCCGCCGACACCTCCGAAAATCGTTGCGGTTATGAACGAGCAAGGCGAGACGGGCAAAGATATCGAATTGTCGATCAACGATGACCTCTACATTCAAGTCGCGCCGCGCCGACATTTCGATCCGGACGGGTACCGCTTGCAGCTCAACGGATACGAGATGGGCCTCAAAGCGCGATACGACGATGTTCGCAACGCATTCGTCTTCAGTCTCGAGCGTCTGAAGGAGGGAAGCGCAGCCGCAGAGAAAGAAAACAAGGCCGCTTGGTCGCACATATTGGGCGAGCCCGACGGGTGGACTCGACAGGTTCGGCTGGCGGTGTTCGCGAAAGGGGCAAGCGAGCCGCTGGCAAGTGAACCCGGCGCTACCGAATTCAACCTCATCGTCATTCATAAAAAGATTTTCTGGCTCTCCATCGTCGCGGTCGGGGTCTTGCTCTGGTTTCTTTACAAATGGGCGGTGCGGACACCTCTGCTTCGCGATCGTGTGGTGGACGGCATACCGCCCAACCAGCGGATGTTCAGCATGGGCCGAAGCCAGATGGCATTCTGGTTCGTCCTGATCGTCGTTTGCTTCCTTTTCATCTTCGCGGTCACCTGGGACTACAACTCCCTGACCAGCCAGACCCTTACCCTAATGGGCATCGCGGCCGCGACGGCGCTCGGATCGGTCGCCGTCGACCGAAGCAAGGATTCCCCCGACATGAAGGCCATCCGCAGCGCCGAAGCCCAGCTAGGCAAGGCTATGGGTCTGGACGTGCCGATCAGCGGCATCAAAGGGTTGGAAAGCGTCGACAGGCGTATCGCGGAGCTTGAGGCTCTGCCTCCTCCCCGCTCGTTGGATCAGGCGCGCCAGCTGAGCGAGCTTTCGGACGCCCGCACGGAATACAACCGTGCGATCGAGCCCTACCGCACCAAGGGAAGCTGGTGGAAGGACGTCATCGAAGATGAAAGCGGTCCGACCATTCACCGTTTTCAGATCTTCGTCTGGACGATCATATTGGGGTTTATCTTCCTCGTGGAGGTTCACCGCGACCTCGCGATGCCGACCTTCAGCGAGACGCTGCTGGCGCTCATGGGCATCAGCGGCCTGACCTATCTCGGCTTCAAGCTTCCGGAGAAATAGAGCGTGTCGAGGCGCGGTTGCCCGGTCCCGCGCCCCCTCGCTATAGTCACCGCCATGTCACATTCGCGTCGGGGTCCCACGGGCCCGACGGAAGGAACGCCGCCATGCACGAGCTGCGATTTGCGTTGATTCTTTATGGGCTTGCCTGGCTCCTGCGGGTGACGGGATGGCTCCATCCCGCGTTCCGCGCGCGGCTGAAGGAGATGAACTTCACCGCCCAGATCAAGACCTACGACAACTCCACGGGTCGCTGGTACGAGTTCCGCGACGGGCGCGTCCTCACCGGCAGTGGCATCAAGCCGAACGCGCAGGCGACGCTTTCGTTCAAGACTGCGCGGCTCGCGGCCAACCTGCTGACGCCGCCGATCAACTGGCTCGACCAGATCAACGCCCTCAAGGAGTTCATGGTCAAGATCGAGGGCGACGAGAAGTATTCCAACTGGCTCGCCCAGACCATGATGATGACCCAGCATATCGGCTGGAAGTTCGGCATCGATCTGCCGGACGGCACGAAGCGTTACTGCAACATGACCAATGGCGGGCCGGTCTTCGTCTACGTCAAGGACGGCAAGATCGTCCGCATGACGCCGATCGACCTCTCGGACGAGGACGGCGCGTCGTGGACCATCGAGGCGCGCGGGCGCAAATTCACCCCGCCGCGCAAGACCACCATCGCGCCGCACGGCCAGAACGCGAAGTCGATCGTCTACGCGTCGAACCGGCTGCTTTTTCCGATGAAGCGCGTCGATTTCGATCCGAAAGGCGAGCGCAACCCGCAGAACCGCGGCACGTCGGGGTACGAGCGCATCTCGTGGGACGAGGCGCTCGACATCGTCGCGAACGAGATCAAGCGCGTGAAGCGCGAGCACGGCCCGGGCGCGATGGCGTCCTCGCACGGCTCGCACCACACCTGGGGCAATATCGGCTACTATTTGTCGGCCAATTACCGCTTCATGAACGCGGTCGGCCATACCGAGGTTCACCACAATCCGGACAGCTGGGAAGGCTGGTACTGGGGCGCGGTGCATCACTGGGGCTACACGCTGCGCGTCGGCCAGTCGGAAACCTACGGCACGGTCGAAGACTGCCTGCAGAACTGCGACATGATCGTGTTCTGGTCGGCCGATCCGGAAGCGACGTCGGGCTCCTACGGCGCGCAGGAAGGCACGGTGCGCCGGCAATGGCTCAAGTCGCTGCCGATCAAGATCGTCCACGTCGATCCCTACTTCAACAACTCGGCCGCCTTCCTCGGCGGCAAGTGGTTTGCGCCGCGCCCGACCACATCGCCCGCAATGGCGATGGCGATCGCTTATGTGTGGATCGTCGAGAACCTGTACGACAAGGACTACGTCGCCAAGCGCACGATCGGGTTCGACAAGTGGAAGTCGTATCTGCTGGGCGAGGAAGATGGCATTCCGAAGACGCCCGAATGGCAGGAGGCGGAGACCGGCGTGCCGGCGCGCGACGTGCGCGCGCTCGCCCGCGAATGGGCGTCGAAGCGCACCTATCTGGCGCCGGGCGGCTGGGGGAACGGGCATGGCGGCGCCTGCCGCAACCAGACCGGCATCCAGTGGGCCCGCGTGATGGTGTGCCTGATCGGCATGCAGGGTCTCGGCAAGCCTGGGGTCAACATGGGCAACCTGCAATGGGGCACGCCCATCGATTTCAATTTCTACTTCCCGGGCTACGCCGATGGCGGCATGTCGGGCGACATCGAGCACACCTCGCTGCCCGTCGCGCTGTACCAGCGCATGCCGCAGCTCCCCACCATCAACACGCCGTTCCAGCGCATCCCGCGGCTCCAGCTGCCGGAGGCGATCATGGAGGGCAAGGCGGAGGGCTACCCCTGGGTCGGCAAGTCGATCGAGCATCAATTCGCCAAGTTCTCCTATCCGGCGCCCGGCCATTCGCCGGTGAAGATGCTCTACAAGTACGGCGGCTCGATGATCGGCACGATGGGGGAGACCAACCGCCACGTGAAGATGTACCAGTCGCCGAACCTGGAATTCGTCGTCAACCAGTCGATCTGGAACGAGGGCGAGGCCAAGTTCGCCGATATCGTCCTGCCGGCCTGCACCAATTTCGAGCGGCCGGACATCTCCGAATGGGCGGCGCTCGGCGGGTACGGCCATCACGGTCAGCAGCAGCTCAACCACCGCGTGGTGATCTACCAGGCGAAGGCGATCGAGCCGCTCGGCGAGTCCAAGTCCGACTATTGGATCTTCAACGAGATCTGGAAGCGGTTGAACCTCGCGTCCTACTTCTCGGAAGGCATGAACGAGCTCGACTGGGTCAAGCGCATGTTCGACGCGTCGGACCTGCCGAAGGTCGTGTCGTGGAAGAAGCTCCGCACCAAGGGCTACTACGTGATCCCGGCGGAGAAGGAAAAGCTGCGCGCGCCGGTGTCGTTCCGCTGGTTCTGGGAAGGGCGCAAGAAGGACGTGCCCGAGCCGCACCCGCTGCCGTCGGACTACGCCGGCGAATATCTCGACGGGTTGCAGACCCAGTCGGGCAAGCTCGAGTTCGACTGCTCCTCGCTCAAGCGCTTCCCCGATCCGGAGCGCCCGCCGATCGTGAAATACGTGCCGTCCTGGGAGGGGCCGCATTCGGGCGAGCTGTTCGCGAAGTATCCGCTGCAGATGCTGACGCCGCACTCGCGTTTCTCGTTCCACACCCAGGGCGACGGCAAGTCCGCCTTCATCAACAATATCGAGGACCATCGCGTCTGCATCGGCGGGTACTACTACTGGGTCATCCGCATGAATCCGGACGACGCGAAGGAGCGCGGCATCAAGCGCCACGACCTAGTGAAGGTGTACAACGACCGCGGCGCCGTGGTGTGCGCCGCGCTGCCGACGCAGCGCCTGTCGCGCGGCATCTGCCATGGCTACGAATCCTCGGCGGTCTACGATCCGCTGGGCGAGCCGGGCAAGTCGGTCGACCGCGGCGGATGCCTCAACCAGCTCACGCCGTCGCGCTCGCAGATCGCCCGCGTGCACGCCATCGCCGGCGCCAACTCGCTGGTCGAGATCGAGCCGTGGGACGGCTCGACGGAGCTCGGCGGCAAGGCAAGAGCTGAACGCAAAGAACCGGTGCGCGAACGCGTTCCCGTGCCGGCGGAGTAAGCACGATGAAGAAGTGGAACCTGCTGATCGACGTGGCGGAGTGCACCAACTGCAACAACTGCACCTTGGCCACGATGGACGAATACGTGGGGAACGAGTTCCCCGGCTACGCGGCGCCCATGCCGCGGCTCGGCCATCGCTGGATCGACATCAAGCAGAAGGAGCGCGGCCAGTCGCCGATGGTCGACATCGCCTACGTGCCGACGACCTGCAACCACTGCGACGATGCGCCCTGCATCAAGGCGGCCACGGACGGCGCCATCAGGAAGCGGCAGGACGGGATCGTGATCATCGATCCGGTGAAGGCGAAGGGCCAGAAGCAGCTCGTCGATGCCTGCCCCTACGGCGCCATCTGGTGGAACGAGGAGCTGCAGCTGCCCCAGCACTGGCCGTTCGACGCGCATCTGCTCGACAGCGGCTGGACCCAGACCCGCGGCCAGCAATCCTGTCCGACCGGCGCGATGAAGGCCATCAGCGTCGAGGATGACGAGATGGCGCGGATGGCGAAGAACGAAGACCTGGTGGTGCTGAAGCCGGAGCTCGGCACCAAGCCGCGCGTCTACTACCGCAACATGTGGCGCTACACGACCGCCTTCATCGGCGGCAGCGTGTCGAAGCAGGTGAACGGGATCGTCGACTGTGTGGAGGGTGCGAAAGTGCGCCTCAAGCAGTCGGGCCAGACAATGGCGGAGCTCACCACCGACAACTATGGCGACTTCAAGTTCGATAAGCTGCCGGAGGAATCGGGCGCCTACACGGTGGAGATCGAGGCGCCGGGCGCCGCGCCGAAATCGATCGACGTGACTCTCGGCACCAGCACCTATCTCGGCGAGATCAAAGTGTAGGGATTTTCCCTCTCCGCCGCGACGCGCGGCGCGGCCGCGGCGGACGTGGCGTCGAGCGTGGCGATCAAGGCGAAGGCCGTCATCGCGGTCGGCAGCGCGATAAGCTTGCGGGGCATAGGGGTGTTCCTTTGCGGCGGATTTCTCGCGTCACGAGAAATGCCCGAGCTGGCACGGCGGTTCCCTCCTGCAACGCAGGCGTCCGGCTTCTCGCCGGTTGGGCGGGCTTCGGCGCGCTACTCCTTCGCGACGCCGTCAGGCAGGTCGGCGATCAGACGCAACAGCGCGATCATGCGCTTGTGCTGCGCGCGCGGGATGGGGGCGAGGATCCGCTCCTGCGCGGCGATCAAACTGGGGATGGTTCGCGCGAGCAGGGCCTCGCCCTCGGTCGTGAGGCGCAGCGCGTTGGCGCGCTTGTCGCCGTCGGTGCGCCGCCGCGCCACCAGGCCGCGGCGCAGGAGGCGGCGCAGCATCTCGGCCAAGGTCGAGCGGTCGATGCCGGATCGGCGTACCAGCTCGATCTGGCTCGCGCCCGGATTCTGGTGGATGCAGAGCAGCAGGGCGAATTGGCGCGGCGTCGGGCCCGTCTCGCCGATCTCGTCGACGAACAGGTCGACCGCGCGCTGCTGGCAGCGGCGCAGCAGATGGCCGGGCATCGCGTCGAGGCGCAGCGACGCTAGGGAGCGCGCGTCGAGAGCGGTCGTGCCTCGGGTCGCTGTCCGTTTCGGCGCTGCGGCGCGTCCCACCCTCGATCGCCTTCCGAATTTTAATCTGTACACGGATGAATTTATCGCCTAGCATTTTTTCTGGCAACAACGATCGACGAGAGGGCGCCATGGAGTTCGGCATCCAGTTCTTCCCCGATGTGGGGCCCGAGGAAAAACCGGCGCACGTCTATTTCGACGAATGCATGCGCCTGTGCGAGCTGTGCGACGACTACGGCTACACCCACGTGCGCACGGTCGAGCACTACTTCAAGCCGTACGGCGGCTATAGCCCGAACCCGATAATCTTCCTTACCGCGGCGGCGGCGCGCACGAAAAAGGCGCGGCTGATCACCGGCGCCGTGCTGCCCGCCTTCAACAACCCGCTCAAGCTCGCGGGCGAGGCGGGGATGCTCGATGCGATCTCGGGCGGGCGGCTCGAGATCGGCGTCGCGCGCGCCTTCCTGCCGCACGAATTCGAAGCGTTCGGCGTGTCGCTCGACGACAGCGTGGCGCGGTTCGACGAAGGCATGGAGCAGCTCAAGCGCCTGCTGGAAGGCGAGAACGTCACCATGCAGGGGCGTTTCCACTCGTTCAAGAACCTCACCTCGCTGCCGCGCCCGACGCAGAAGCCGCGCCCGCCGTTCTGGACCGCTGCGCTCAACACCATGGATTCCTTCGTCAAGGCGGGAAAGGCGGGCAACTACATGATGGCGATCCCCTTGACCGCCGAGCGCATGGCCGAGCTTCTCGCCGCCTATCGTGAGTCGTGGCGCCGCGCAGGCCATCCCGGCAACGGCAAGGTGATGCTCGCCTTCCACATGACCTGCCACGAGGACCATGACGAGGCCGTGCGCATCGCGCGCGATCCGTTGAACCGTTATCTCAAGTCCATCGTGGAGGCCTGCGCGGACTGGACCAAGGGCGCGTCCCTGTCGAACTATCCGGGCTACGACAAGATGGTCGAGCGGCTGGCCAAGGAGACGTTCGAATCCCAGGTCGCGTCGCATTCGGCCTTCGTCGGCACGCCGGCGGAGCTGATCGACGCCATCGCCGAATACGATCGCTTGGTCGGCGGCATCGACGTCGCCTCGCTCCAGGTCAACTTCAACACGATTTCCTACGAGGATGCCGCGCCGTCTATGCGGTTATTTGGCGAGAAGGTAATCCCACGATTTCGGGCAAAAGCTCACGCCGCCGAATAGTTAACGAATTTTATCCACAGCGATTGTCGGGATTTTTTACAACCGACGATTGACCGGACTAGACGGTCACCGATAAGTCACTGTAATTCCACGAATCAGCGATTCCGGCACGATTCTTGCAAGCAGATCGCATAGGCCCCGCGCCGTCGTTCGGCGCGATGCCCGTTAACTATAACCGCGGCAAGGCGGTCGGGATTGAGGCGGCGTCGGTGACAGACGAGGCGACATCATTTCTGGAGATCGCGCGCTCGCGCGCCCAGGAGGCGCGCGAGCGTTATGCGCTGCTCGCTGCCGAGCTGTACAAGACGCCGCGTGGATTGCTGACCGATGCCGAGCGTTCGCGCATGACGGGCATGATCGCCGGCCTCGTGGAAGGAATCATGACCGCGCTCGACCGTCATGGGGGCAACCGGCACGCGCCGGAGTCGGAGCCGATCCTGGCGGCGCTGCGCCGTGCCGAAATCCTCACCGATCCCGAGCTGATCGAGGCCGCCTATCACCGCCTGCTCGAGTTCGAACTCCAATCACGCGCGCGCGGTCGCGCGCAAGATCAGAGCGCGGATCCGATCGCGTCGCTTCTGCGCAATGCGAGCATGCCTGTCGTCCATGCGGTGACGGAGTTCAAGGTGTGGCGGTCGAAGCGGCTCGATGCCTATCAGAACCCGGTATTGCTCGCCGTCGATCTGCCGAACGGGTTGGCGAGACGCCTGCACTGGGCCATCGCCGCCGCATACCGCGTCCACGAACCCTCTGCCGAGGACACGGTCGAAGATGCCACGTCGCGGGCGCTCGCGGAGCTGGCCGATTCCGCCGCGGCGCCGCCGGCGCTCGCGGCACGGCGCCTGGTCGAGGCGCGTCTTGCCGGCGCTCCGCTGCTATTGCCGTTGTTCGAGGCGGGCGAGATCGAGCTGTTCGAGGCGCTGCTCGCGCGGCTGAGCGGTCCCTCGACTCTTCTCGTGCGCCGCTTCCTGTTCGAGCCGGGCGGGGAGTCGCTCGCGGTCTGCGCTCGCGTCCTCGATTTGGGGTGCGATGCGCTCCGCGCGATCCTCGATGAGGTACGCGCCGTTCGTCGCGATGGCGGCGACGCGTCACCCGCGCTCGCGCTGTACGATCGTCTCGGCGCCGAGGCGGCCGCTACGATCGTCAAGCGCTGGGCACGGCAATCCGAATTCCAAGCGGCGGTGCGGCTCCTGGAGGGCTGAGGCCCCCCGTGCTATGAAGCGCGCGAAATGGGTTTCTGGACGTCCTGGATGCGTTCGCCCACGGGCGCCCGCGCGACCGCGGTGGTCGCTCTCTGCGCATTGACCGCGGCGCTCCAGCTCTCCGACATGCGCTATGAAACCGTGCGCTCGTCACTGGTCTCCGGCATGTTCGCCCCGTCCTGGGGCATGAACCGCGGCGTGGTCGTGCCGCGCGAAGATCCCTCGATGGCGTTGCTCAACCGCGCTTCCGGCCAGCCGGTGGCGGTCCTGGTGCGCGAAATCCCGAACATTCGCAGCCAAACGGCCGTGCGGATCGGCATCGAGGCGAAGGCGACCGACGTGACACCGGGCCGGGAGTTCTGGCAGGCCGCCCGTGTGCTGTTGTGGAGCTACGACAGCTCCGGCGCGCGGCTGCGCTACATGCCATACGAGGTGCTGCGCCTCGAAGGCTCGTCGGACTGGCAGGAGGGACGGCTGACCGTGCCGGTGATCCCCGCCGTCGCCGCGATGCGCATCGTCATGGTCCAGGCCGGTCAAGCCGGCAGCATGCTGGTGCGCGGCCTCACGGTCGATGGCGTCATCGAGTCGAGGTCGTATGCCGTTGCGCGCGTGGTGCTGATCGGGCTTTGGGTCGCGGTCGGGCTATGGTGCATCGCGCCTCTGTTCCGCCGTTGGTCTCGCGCGCGATCGGTCGTCGCCGTCGTTTTGGCGGCGACTTTGGTCGGTGCCTTCACGCCGCAGCCTCTGCTTTCGGATTCCATGCAAGATGTCGCTATCGAGGCGCAGGTGGCGGTCGAGCCGGCGCGCGTCGCGATGGCGCGGTTGACAGCGCCGATACGCGCGATCGCGCCGGAGGCTCCGGCGGTGACGGTGGTGACACTCGAGGCGACGCCGGCACCCGCGGCGGGAAGTGCGGCCGCGTCGGCACAAACGGCCGCCGCACCTGCCGCCGCTCCGGCCCCCGGGCCGGCCGGCATGCCCGGCGCGGCGCCCGCGATCACAACGCTGCTGGCGGATTTTTCGCCGCAGCTCGGGGTCGATTGGGGCCATGTGGTGGCGTTTGCCATGCTCGCGGCGGCTCTGCCGTTCGCGTTTCCCGGCGCGCCGCGTTGGCAGGTTTTCGCCGGGCTGCTGCTGTTCGGCGTCGCGATCGAGGCGGTGCAAAGCTTCTACATCACCCGCGGGGCGGAATGGGACGACGTGGCACAGGATGCGTTGGGGACTGCGCTCGGCCTGCTCGCGGCGAGCGCGTTTCTGTTTTGGCGCGACAGGCGAAAGAGCGCGGCATGACGATCCAGGCATTCGGCGCTGCCGGACTCCGATTTAATTCATTCGCAATCGTCTACCGGCAAGATTGCAATCGTCGGGTGGCTAATAGTAATAGTGATTCAGCGATGACGCGCTCTGTCGAACATTACGAGCGAGGCTGATTGATCCCAGAATGACGGTAATAACGACACCGGCACCAGATCCGTCGCGCTATTCAAATACTTGTAGATGGTCGGTCGCGATTTTTGCTGCGCGCGAAAGCGTAGATATCTTGATGGCTACGATCGAGGCGGCCGCTCTCGCTGTAGAAGGGGAGCGCGCCATGATCGACGTGGTGGTGAACGGCAATAAGCCTCTCGCGGAAGGAGTGGCGGCCGCGGCGCGTTCCCAAACGGGTTCGAAGGCCGTGCGGGTTTGGCACGTTGCGGTTGGCGACAAGGCCCATGCCTGGAACCAATATATCTACGATATTTGGCCCGGCTCGGGGATCGCCTTTTTTGTCGATGGTTACGTGCGGGTGAACGCCGACGCGTTTGCCCTTGTCGGCGAAAGCATGGATCGCTCCGAACAGGCTCTCGCCGGGACCGGCGTCCCCACACAGGGTCGTTCGGCCGATGCGATGCGCGCGGTCATGATCTCTCGCGGCGGAATTCACGGCAATTTGTATGCTCTGCGCGGCAACACTATTGCGGAATTGCGACGTCGCGGTTTTCGCGTGCCCCGGGGAATCTATCGCCTGGATCCCCTCGTCGGCGCCGTACTCTGTTTCGGACTCGACCCGGCGAAGCATAAGTGGAATACACAACGTGTCGTTGTTTCCCCGACCGCAAGCTGGTCGGTACCTTTAAGTTCGGTGAATTCGCTGCGCGACTTGAAAACGCAATTCAACAGGACCGTCCGCCAGGCGCGCGGCCGGTTTGAAAGCAGAAGCTTTCGCGAGCATTTGTCGGTGGAAAAAAGGTCGCCGGAAAGCTTGCCGGAAACCGTGCGGGAGTTGGTCGTTGGTTGGATCAGGAACCATCCCATCGCGGCGTTACGGCTTGCGTTCACGGACCCGCTTTCTATCATCGCTCTCTACAAGCTCTGGAAGCAGCAGGATTGGTCCCAGAAAGATGTGCCACCGGCCTTGGTGTCGACGATTTTTTGTTGAAAAAAGGCATCTTCTTATCCTTCGTACCATCGAGCTGTTTTCATCTCGGTTAGTTTGGCAATGACGATCCTGGTTACCGGCGCCGCCGGCTTCATCGGCTACCACGTTTCCGAAGCGCTGCTCAGGCGCGGCGATCACGTGCTCGGCCTCGACAACCTCAACGCCTACTACGATCCGGCGCTGAAGGAGGCGCGGCTCGCGCGGCTCAAGCGCCACAACGCGTTCGAATTCATCAAGACGGACCTCGCGGACCACGAAGGGTTCATGCGCGCGATGCAGGGGCGCGACGACGTCACGCGCGTGATCCATCTGGCGGCGCAAGCCGGCGTGCGCTACTCGCTCGATCATCCCTTCGCCTATGTCGATGCGAACCTGACCGGGCACTTGTCGATCCTCGAATTCTGCCGGCACCAGAAAGGGTTCGAAAACCTCGTCTATGCCAGCTCCAGCTCCGTCTACGGCGGCAACACCAAGCTGCCCTTCGCGGTCGAGGATCGCGTCGATACGCCGGTCTCGCTTTATGCCGCCACCAAGCGCGCGAACGAGCTGATGAGCCATTGCTACGCGCATCTCTATGGCATCCCGCAGACCGGGCTGCGCTTCTTCACGGTCTATGGCCCGTGGGGCCGGCCGGACATGGCGCTCTACATCTTCACCAAGGCGATCACCGAGGGAAGGCCGATCAGCGTCTTCAACCACGGCGACATGAAGCGCGACTTCACCTACATCGACGACATCGTCACCGGGGTGATCGCCTCCTGCGATTCGGTGCCACCGGCCAAGGACGGCGTGCCGCACCGCGTCTACAACATCGGCAATCATCGCTCCGAGCCGTTGATGAGGCTGATCGAGCTGCTGGAGCAGGCGCTCGGCAAGAAGGCGGAGACCCGCTTCGAGCCGATGCAGCCGGGCGACGTGAAGGAGACCTATGCCGATATCAGCGCCATCCAGCGCGATCTGGGCTTCGCCCCGACGACGCCGATCGACGTCGGCGTGCCGAAATTCGTCGCTTGGTACCGCGAATACCACCGGATTTAGGCGTTTTTGCCTCGTAACTTCCTTTAAACCCGTTCCGCCTATGATTCCGCGGGTTATTTACAAGGTTGGACCTGCTGCCTAGACTGGCCGTCTTCGCGGGAGAGGCAGGGGTCTGACGTTCGGGCGGTTTTGTCCGGGGCGCCGGAGACGTGTGTTTTAGCGCTGGTGGAAGTTGGAATGGCTAAAATCCTCAAGGATCCCGCGGCGATAGAGCGCGTCCCGGGCCGCGACCTCCGCGCCACGCCGGCCGTATCCGGCCCGACGGCGCAGCCCGGGCTTGGCACCAAGCGCCGGGTCATCCTGATCGAGTTCAACGAGCTGTGTCCGCCGCTGCTCGACCGTTGGATGGCGGAAGGCAAGCTGCCGAATTTCAAGAAGTTCCATGACGCCGCGCAGGTCTTCGTCAGCGAGGCCGACGTCAAGTCCGGCCCCCATCTCGAACCGTGGGTGCAGTGGTACTCGATGCACACCGGCCTTTCCCACGAGCAGCACGGCGTCTCGCATTTGACCGACGGACCCGAGGCCGGCCACCGCGACATCTGGCAGATGCTGATCGAGGGCGGCAAGCATGTCGGCGATTGCGGCAGCATGAACGCGAAAGGCTTTGCCGCGCCTGGCTCGTTCTACCTGCCGGACCCGTGGTGCACGGTCGAAAACACGAGCCCCGAGGAGCTGCGCATCTTCTACCGCTTCGTGTCGCGGTACGTGCAGGAATACACCAACCCGACATTTACGCTGTCGCGCGCCGATTATCTGCGCTTCGTTTCGTTCATGGCGACGCATGGGCTGCGGCCGTCCACGGTGTGGTCGATCGTGAAGCAGCTGGCGACCGAAAAGATTTTTGATGGTAAGCGCAGCTGGCAGCGCGCGCCGCTGCTCGACCGCATGCAGATCGACGTGTTCCGGCACTATCAGCGCACGTTGCGCCCGGATTTCGCCACCTACTTCGCGAATTCGACCGCGCACTACCAGCACTCGTATTGGCGTCATATGGATCCCGGCGCGTTCAAGGTGCAACCTTCCGCGGCGGACCTCGATGCCTATGGCGATGCGGTCCTGTTCGGGTACCGGCAAATGGACCGGCTGCTCGAAGATTTCTTCGCGATCGAGGACGACAACGTGATGCTCGTCCTCGCGACGGCTTTGTCGCAGCAACCATTCCTGCGCGGCGAGGACGAGGGCGGTCACACGTATTATCGGGTGCGCGACATCGACAAGCTGCTCGACCGCCTCGGGGCGGGCGCGGCGCAGGTCAATCCGGTCATGACGCACCAGTATCTGGCCCATTTCGCCGACCAGGCCCAGGCCGATCGCGCCAAGGATTTGCTGTCTTCGGTGCGCTATGACGGCCGGCCGGTGTTCGATTTCGCGCCGTCGAACCCCGCCACGCTCTATTTCGGCAACGGCGTGCATCGGGTCGTGCCGGAAAGCGCGGAGGTGATGCTCGGCGGCGTGTCGAATCAGCCGCAGCCCTACTACGAGGTTTTCTACCACATCGACGAGATGAAGAGCGGCATGCACCACCCCGACGGCGTGCTGTGGTTCAAGACCGGCAACCATGCGCGCCACGTCGACAAGGTTTCCATCCTCGATGTGCTGCCGACATTGCTCGATTTCTTCGGCGTCGCGCCCTCATCCGCGGACGCGCGCGCCTTTCGCGGCGAAAGCCTGATGGCCCGCCTGCGCCCGGGCGCGCATTGAGCGGACTTCCCCTTCGCGTCTGGCGGCTGGCGTAGCCCGTGCGCGGCATACTCCTTTCGCTGATCATTGCCGCATCTTTGCCGGTGATCCTGGTCAGTCCGTATGTCGGCGTGCTGGTCTTCTCGTGGGTTTCCTACATGAACCCGCATCGCCTGACCTGGGGGTTCGCATCCGGAATTCCGTGGACGATGATCGTCGGCGTGCTGACGTTCGCGGCGTGGTTTTTCTCGCGCGAGAACAAGAAACCCCCGATGACGACGATTACGGTGCTGACAGTGATCTTCGTGGTGTGGTGCGGGATCACGACGGCGCTTGCCTACAACAAGGCTCCGGCGCTCGCGTATTACATCCAGTACGTCAAGATCATGGCGATGACGTTCCTCACCATGATCCTGATTCAAGACCAGCGTCGGCTGAACCTGCTGATCTGGGTGATCGTCGTGTCGATCGGGTTCTTCGGCTTTCGCGGCGGCCTCTTCAGCCTGCTGACCGGCGGCCAATTCCTGGTCTGGGGACCTCCGGCCAGCTTCATCGCCGACAACAACGCGCTCGCCGTTGCGCTGATCATGGTGGCGCCGCTGGTGCGCTACCTTCAGCTTCGTGCGACCAACCGCTGGATACGGCTCGGCCTGCTGGCAAGCCTGCCGTGCTTCCTGGTATCGATCATTACGACATATTCGCGCGGAGCTTTCCTCGGGCTTGGCGTCACGATGTGTTACCTCGCCATGAAGTCGCGCCACCGCATCCGGTTCGGAATTCTGATCGCCGTGGTGCTCGTGGGCAGCCTGAGCTTGATGCCCGACAAATTTTTCCAGCGCATGGACACGATCGAAACCTACGACAAGGACGCTTCGGCCCTATCGCGCTTGAACGCGTGGTACTTCGCCTGGAACATTGCGGTCGCCCATCCGATTACCGGCGGCGGCTTCGATGTGTTCGACTACCAGCCCCTCTGGCCGCGCTACGCGCCCAATTCAACCAACGTTCAGGCGGCGCACTCGATTTATTTCCAGGTCATGGAGACGCAGGGCTTCGTCGGGCTGTTCCTCTTTTTGACCATCTTCTTCCTGGCGTATCGAGCCAATGGCTGGGTGGTAAAGCGAACGAAGCATCGACCGGATCTGCAGTGGCTCACGGATCTTGGCTCGATGATGCAGGTCGGCCTGGTCGGGTTCGGTGCCGCCGGCGTATTCCAGAACCTCGCCTTTTTCGACCTCCCGTGGCATTTCGTGGCGATTTCCGTGATCGCGCGCCTGATAACGCAGCGCGAGCTTGCCAAGCCCCCGCCCGAGGCGGAAGCGGCCCCGACGCGCGACGCGCGGCAGCCGCGTGATCCGCGCCGCCGTTTTCCGCCTTTGCCGCAGCCGGTCCCTGCCGGGCGCGCCGGTCACGCCGCTTACAATGCGGCAACCGCCCGGCGCCTTCGACGCGGCTAATCTGCGGGTTGCCGCGATGCCGGCGCGTCGCGCTCGGGCGTGCCCGGCCGTACCAACGACGATGGGTTGGGTGAGCTGCGTTCGGCCTCGCGCACGCGTTTGGCGCAGGCGATCAGGGCGCGGCGAGACCAAACGAGCGCATAGGCTTTGGGCAGGTATCGGCCGCTGGCGAACTGATTTCGGCGCGTTTGCGAGGTAGCGAACGCGCCGCCCCCATCGGGTTCCACCCGCCGGAAGAACGTGCGCGCGCCATTCTGCTCCGGCCAGACGCGAAGATAGGCCAAGTGCGGGCTGACCCGGCTG
>Ga0184615_10001003_pt1 | contig 15370 bp, 12 predicted proteins | sample PLM4_65_coex_FD_133134 | JGI IMG/M metagenome (GOLD analysis project Ga0184615, IMG submission 133134) | Groundwater sediment microbial communities from an aquifer in East River, Colorado, USA - PLM4_65_coex | ecosystem: Environmental > Terrestrial > Soil > Riparian zone | place: USA: East... | reverse complement strand
GCGCTTTGGCATCCCACAGGAGGTCGTCCTGGGCCCGGAATCTGAGACATTCATCTACTATCGCGACCAGTCCCCTGGATGGTTTTCCCGAGCCAGCGAGCGCTTCGAGATGCTCACGGTCAAGTTCGACACGAAGGGAATTCTGAAGGAGTTCGAATACCGGTATTCGGGGAAGTAGGTCCTGTGCGAGGTTGAACCACGCATCCGCGTATGGCCTCCTGCGTATGGGGTATGCTCGGGCACGAACCATACGTCACTCGCCATAGGTTCAATGCCAGAGGATACCTGTTCGGGTGACCTGAACCGCCCTCCGCCGATGCGCACGGCTACCGGCCCTCGGGCTCGGGCCAGTTCACCAGAATCATCCCGCCCGCCACCAGCCCGCCGCCCGCCAGCAGCTTCGCCGTGAGAGGCTCGTGGAGCAACAGCCCACCCAAGAGCATCCCGAAGATGGGGGTGAAAAACGTGAAGCCGGAGAGGTTGCTGACCGGGTAGACCTGGATCAGCCAGAACCAGACCAGGTAGCTGGCGAAGGCCACGATGATCCCCTGGTAGGCGAGGGAGGCGATCACCAGCGGGCTGAGGCCCAGGATGCGCGGGGACTCGAGCAGCAGGCTCATCAGGGAAAGCTGCACCGCGGAGACGCCGAGTTGATAGAAGAGCATCTGGGACGGCGTCATGCTGGTCCGGACGACCCGCTTGAGGTAGAGCGAGGTGGCTGCCCACAGCATGCCACCGGCCAGGCTCATCAGGTCGCCCATGATCTGCAGGCGGGTGGGCCGCCCGAGACTGTCCCAGAGGGTGAGGATGACCCCGGCAAAGGCCAGGACCAAGCCGGCGAACTTGCGCCCTGTCAGCGGCTCGTTCCGCAGGAGCCAGTGGGCGCCCAGGGCCACGAAGAACGGGGCCGTGTACACGAAGATCACGGCGTGCGATGCGGTCGTGTAACTCAGGCCGAGGTAGATGCACACGAACTCGGACCCGAAGAGGAGGCCGATCGCCAGGCCGTGGAGAAGGGTCCGATCCCGGTGGACCAAGGGCAGCGCACGCATCCGGGCCCAGACCGCGACGAGCAGGGCCGCCATGGTGGATCGGACCGCGGCCTGGAAGATGGGACTCACGCCGCGGTTCGCGACCTTGATGGAAACCTGCCCCATCCCCCAGAGGAAACACAAGGCCACCACGATGGCCATGGCCCTGCCGTCCAGGGCCTGCCTTGGAACGCCCATGCGATTGTCACCCCCTGGCAGATCCGTGGCAATATACTCCGAGCGGCGAGCGGATGATAGTGCTTGGTCATGAAACGCTCGTATTCGCTCCCGGCGTCCTGACTTCGGACTTGATCGGGACGGTGGGTCCTGGTACAAGAGAGATGGTCCGTCTGTGCGGAGGTGGCCATGAGCCAGGAACCCCTTGAGCCCTTCGATGTGGTGTGCCCGTGTTGCCGGGCAAAGCTGCGCGTGGACCCGGGTCTGAGGGCGGTGCTGTCGCACGAGCTGCCGCCGGAGGAGCGTGCGGTCAAGGACCTGACCGAGGCCGTAAAGGGCCTGAAGACCCAGGCGGCCCAGCGCCAGGCCAGATTCGAGGAATCCATCAAGGCCGAGAAGAGCAAGAAGACGCTCCTCGACAAGAGGTTTCAGGAGGCGCTGAAAAAAGCCAAGGACGAACCCATCACCAAACCCACCCGCGATATCGACCTCGACTGACCATCGCTCGGGCTGCTTGCTTCGATCTTGACACGGGGGTGAGACGGCACCGTGTGCCCCAATCCGCAGGAGGAGTGCCAACGTGACTAGGCGCTTCTGGCCACCAACCGCCTAGGCGTCTAAGCGTTCCTGCTCTCTGTTTCATCGCTGATCCTCCGGACAAGGCTGCACCTCCCGTAAGATTCGAGCACTTCGGGCATTTCGTGCCCGCACCTTTTCCCCCCTTTCCTGCGGCACTCAACTTGCCTTCCCCTCGGGCACCATTAGGTGATCGTGTGATCTGAGCGACCATGAGGTGAGTGATGTCCCGGAGTGTGCAAAATCGGCTTCTGTCGTTGCTCGGCGATTCGCCTCCTTCTGCTTGTGGTAGTATTGCTCATCACCTCTCTTCCCGCCCTCACGATCGGCGTGCGGGCATTGGGCGCCTGGAGCAGTTGAGATTCCGGTTGCCGGGGACTGGCTGGCATGGAGCCAATGGACTCTGGGGGAGGAACCGGGGTGCAGACGTCGGCGAGGGGGATTGGCCAGGCGGCTCGCACGCGGTGGATCGTCGAGGACGGCGCGGGTTCCCCTCCTCGCCAATTTCCCCGGAAGAGCGCTCAGTTGAAACGGCTCAGTAGCAATACCGCGAGAACAATGCAATACTACAGGCGTGGGGGCAGGGGGCCGTGCGTGTCTCGTGGCATCTCCGGACTGGCGGCTCTGGACCTTCCCTCAGTCTGCGGATCTTGCCCAAGAGGCGGCGTGGGTCGCATTCCATGGCGACATCGTCCGAACCTTCGAACGAGGCAGACCGAAAGAGCGCCTCTGGTGACCTCCGGGCTTTTCCGCAGCCATGGCCCTGGTGGAGAATTAGAGGGTGCGGTCCAAGGATGGCGGACAGTCACCCGACCCGTTTCCGGATACAGGGGGTGGGAGCCTTCACCGCCGTGTGGTGAAGGCGGCCCCAAGGCGGCCCCTGGCGTGAGCCTGCCATGAGCGTCTACGTGGGCGTCGATGTCGGTGCCGTCAGCGTGAAGACGGCGGTTGTCGGGGATCCAGAGGACCGGGACGAACTGGACCGGATGGCCCGGGATGGGGCGTTCACGCGGCTGCCTGCACCCCGGCCGCTCCTGCTGTCCCGCTATCGCCGCGCCATGGGAGACCCTCTGGCGACCGCCGAGGCGATGGTGGCCGCCGTCCAGAAGCACATCCGCGACGTCCGCTGGGACCGAATGCTGGTCACCGGCTCTGGCGCATCCCTCCTCCAGGATCGGTGGTCCCTCGATCGGGTGAACGAGTTCAAGGCCATCGCGGCAGCCGCGGGCTTCCTGCATCCCGAGGTGGCGACCGTCTTCGAGATGGGCGGAGAAACCTCCAAGTTCCTCCGGCTGGAGCGCGATCCCGCCTCGGGGCGGATCAGTATTCTGGACTACGAAACGAACGGGGACTGCGCCGCGGGGACCGGCTCCTTCATCGACCAGCAGGCGACCCGCCTTCGCTACGATGTCGAGGAGGTGGGGGTGATCGCCTGCTCTGGCTGCTCGGCCACCCGGATCGCGGGTCGATGCTCGGTTTTCGCCAAATCGGATATGATCCACGCGCAGCAGAAAGGGTACACGCCACCCCAGATCCTTCGCGGGCTGTGTGATGCCGTGGCCCGGAACTTCAAGGGGAGCATCACCAAAGGGAAACCCGCCGTGCCGCCCGTGATCTTCATCGGCGGCTTGGCCAGGAACCAGGGTGTCGTGCAGGCGCTGCGGGAGCTGTTCAAGCTCGACGAGCAGCAGCTCTTCGTTCCGGAGGCGTACGCCTGGTTCGGAGCGATCGGGGCTGCCATGATCTGCGCGGAACGGGGGGAGCGCCGGACCAGTTGCCCACCGGCACTGCAGACTGGCGGCCCGCAGGCGATACAGGACGATTCCGTGCCGAGTGGAGGGAGAACCGAAGGGGCAACGGCCCGACCTCTCAGCCTGGAGAACGTCCTACTCCTTCGGGATCGGGTGCGGCCCTACCGGCTGCCCGAGAACGGAGACGTGCAGGACGCCTACCTGGGAATCGACATCGGCTCGGTCAGCACGAACCTGGTCGTGCTGAATGATGCGGCCGAGGTCATGCACGAGATCTATGTCCGCACTGAGGGGCGTCCCATCGAGGTGGTGAGCGCCGGGCTCCGCTCCATCGCCGAGGCGCTGGGGAAGCGTGTCCGGATCGCCGGGGTCGGAACTACCGGCTCTGGCCGCGAGTTGATCGGGGAGCTGATCGGTGCCGACACCATCAATGATGAGATCACGGCCCATATGACCGGGGCGACGCATGTCAGCCAGAAGCTGATTGGGGAGCAGGTAGATACGATCTTTGAGATCGGTGGCCAGGATGCCAAGTTCATCGCGGTCGAGAATGGCGTGGTGGTGGATTTCGCCATGAACGAGGCCTGCGCCGCCGGCACGGGCTCCTTCCTTGAGGAGCAGGCCGAGCGCCTGGGCGTCTGCATCAAGGGTGAGTTCTCGCGCCTTGCCTTCCAGTCCCGACACCCCGTCCGTCTGGGCGAGCGGTGCACTGTGTTCATGGAGCAAGACGTGAACGCCTGGCAACAGCGCGGCGCCACCCGCGAGGACCTGGTGGCGGGCTTGGCGTACTCCGTGGCTCTCAACTATCTGAATCGCGTCGTCCGGGGACGCCGGATCGGCAACTGCATTTACTTCCAGGGCGGCACCGCGTACAACGATGCCGTCGCCGCAGCCTTTGCGGGCATCCTCGGCAAACGGGTCGTCGTGCCGCCGCACAACGGCGTGGTGGGAGCGATCGGGATGGCCATTCTGGCGACGCAGAAAGTGCAGGGCACGGGACGCCCGACGACATTCCGTGGCTTCGACCTGGGGGCGGTGCGGTATTCCCTGCGAGAGTTCGTGTGCAAGGCGTGCTCGAACGTGTGCGACATGCAGGAGTTCACCGTCGAAGGGGTCAAGACGTATTGGGGCGACAAGTGCAGCGACAAGTTCCGCAAGCGCTCCCGGACGGAACGGCAGCCGGTAATTCCCGACCTGATGGCCCTGAGGCGCCAGCGGTTACTGAATGGCTATGCAGGCCCGGTGGGGACAGGGTCCCGCGTGGGCATCCCGCAAGCCATGTTCTTTCACGATCAGTTTCCCTTCTGGCGGGCCTTCCTCGAGGAGCTCGGCTGTGTCGTGGTCCTCTCCGACGAGACGAATCGCAAGATCGGCCATGACGGCATTGACCTCACGGTGGCGGAGCCCTGCTACCCGATGCGTGTAGCGCACGGCCACGTGAAGGACCTCCTGGACAAGGGGGTGGATTGGGTCCTCCTCCCCAATGTGGTCAATGCCGAACCAACGCCGGACGCCGTTGAGTCGCAGATGTGCCCATGGGCCCAGACCCTGCCCTTTGTAGTGCGGAGCGTCCCGCGGCTCCACGATGTCCAGGATCGGTTCCTGGCGCCCACGGTGCAATTCCGGCTGGGGGAGGCCCACGTTGCCAGGGAGTTGCTTCCCCTGGGGCGTGTGCTGGGCGCCGGTGTGGCTCAAACCCTGCGGGCGACCGTGCGCGCCTTTGCGGCGCAACGGGTCTTCCGTGCTGCCGTGGAGGCGGCAGGACGAGACGCCCTACGGACACTGCAGACCACCCGGGAGTCTGGCATCGTCCTGGTGGGTCGGGCCTACAACGTGTACGACCGTGGAGTGAATCTCGATGTGCCCGGGAAGCTCCGGGACTACTACGGGATCAATGTGGTGCCCATGGACTGTCTACCGCTGGGTGAGGAGGACATCCGGGACGTGAATGACAACATGTACTGGCACTCGGGCCGGCGCATCCTGGCAGCCGGAAAGCTCGTGGCCCGGCTTCCGAACCTGCACATTATTCACATCACGAACTTCAAGTGCGGGCCCGACTCCTACATCAAGCATTTCCTGGGCGATGCCTCCGGCAAGCCGTTCCTCAGCCTCCAATTCGACGGCCACAGCAACGACGCCGGAATGTTGACCCGATGCGAAGCCTATCTGGACAGCAAAGGAATGCTCCGATGGTGGCGAACTCCGGCTTAGGGCTGACAGGCCGACGGCTGTATATCCTTCGCATGACGGGCAGTGCCGAGGCGATGGCGTCGGTCTTCCGATCCGTGGGGATTGACGCCATCGTCCTGCCGCCCCCTGACGCGCGGACCCTGGAGTTAGGGGCGCGCCATCTAGCGGGAGAGGAGTGCCTGCCGGCCAAGGTGACCTTGGGCGACTTCTTGAAGGTGCTCGAGGCCCCGGGCTTCACGCCCAGCGGGACCGCGTTCCTTATGCCCACGGCCGAGGGTCCGTGTCGCTTCGGGCAGTACGCCCCCTATATCCGCAAGGTCTTTCGGGATCTCGGGTACCCGGAGATTCTGATCGTCTCCCCTACCTGCGGCGATGGCTATCAGCGAGGAGCCGTTCCGGGGGTGGAGCTGACCCGGGCGGTCTGGCGTGCTGTGGTCGCCTCGGACACTCTCCACAAAGTCCTACTGCGAACGCGACCCTATGAGTGCCATCCGGGAGATTCCGACGCCGCCTATACTATTTCTCTGCGGGAACTCTGCACAACCCTGGAAGCACCGAGCCGCCGACCCAGAGAGCACCTGGACGCCTTGGTGGCCACGATGGTCCGGATCCGGGACCGCTTCCGGGACATCCCAGCACGCTATGAGCGGGAGCGGCTTCTCATCGGCATCCAGGGGGAGATCTTCTGCCGATTGGAGGAGTTCAGCAACGATCACCTCATCCGTCGCCTGGAGGCCTGTGGCGGTGAGGGCTGGCTCACGGATATCTCCGAGTGGATCTGGTACTCCAACAGCGATCACGAGCGGATTCTCCGACGTGACGGGAAGCGGATCTCTTTTGCCATGCTGGGGGCCAAACTACGCGATTACATCCAGCGTGCCGACGAGGTGGCACTGCGCGCCCCCTTCGTGGAGGACTTTCGGGGCTACGAGGAGCCGGAGGATATCGAGGAGGTCCTTCAGGCCGGAGAACGGTATCTGCCACGAACGGGCGCATCGGGAGAGATGGTCCTTTCGGCTGGAACGGTGGACTACTACTTCCGGAAGGGAGCCGACGGCATCATTGACATCAGCCCCTTCTCCTGCATGAACGGCATCGTCTCCGAGGCCCTGTATCCTCGCCAGAGCCAGGAGCATGCAGGGATCCCCATCAAGAATTTCTACTTCGACGGCAAGGGTGGGGATATCACCGACGACCTGGAGATCTTCCTGGAAATGGCCCGGACGTACCAGCGCCGGAAACCTCACCCGCGCCGCTATCCTGCCTGCTTCGCGTGAGCGCCCTTCGACTTTCACCTTGACACATCCGGCAATTCTCGCGGTATGATGATTCCAGCGCAAACACGGGGAGCGCCCTGGCATCCGGCGTCGCCTGAGTGCCCATGGTCGCGTGGCTGCGGGGGAGGAGAGGTCAGCGTGAACTCTCGGCGAGAAGAGTTTCTGGTGGACACGCAATGGCTGGGGGAGCATCTCACCGACCCGGCCATCCGCATCGTGGATATTCGTGGCATGATCCGGCCGGTGGAGGCGCCCAAGCCGTGGTACCTGGAAGGCCGGGAGGAGTACGCCGCGGATCACATCCCGGGCGCCGTCTACGTCGGCTGGCTGACCGACATCGTGGAGCCCGACGCGCCCGTGAAGATGACCGTCGTCTCGCCCGAACGCTTCGCCGCCCTCATGGGGCGACTGGGGATCGGGGACGAGCATCTGGTCATCGCCTATGATGACGACGGCAACCACATCGCGGCTCGGCTGTGGTGGATCCTGAACTACTACGGGCATCCGACCGTTCGCCTGCTGGACGGGGGCTATCCCAAGTGGGCGGCCGAGGGGCGACCGGTGACCGCGGAGGTGCCACACCACCCCCCGGCCGCATTCACGCCGAGGGTACAGGCCGGCTGGCGGGCGACGAGCGACGAGGTCCGGCAGGCCATCCGGGACTCCCGGGCGCAGCTGGTGGATTGTCGGGGGCCGCGGGATTTCCGCGGTGAGGTCGGACGGGGCGAACGGAAAGGGCGCATCCCCGGCGCGGCGAACGTCCCCATCGCAAGCCTCTGGGAGGGCCCGTACAAGACGTGGAAGGCGGAGGCGGACCTGCGCGCAATCCACGAGGCCGCCGGGGTGACCCCCGACAGGCGAGTCATCACATACTGCAATGCCGGGGTATCTGCGTCGGTTGGCCTCCTGGCGCTGAAACTGCTGGGCTACCCGTCGGCGAGCAATTATGCCGGCTCCTGGTATGACTGGGAGCGGGATCCGAACAACCCAAGCGAGGTGGGCTGAGGCTACCAGGCTCACAGGAATCTCTCCCTTGCAGAGAGTCTCTCCTGGGTGGGTTGGAGCAGCCGCTGACGGGCCCGCGCCCGACACCCGCAACCGAGGGGACACATCATGACCGAATTCTCCTCTCCTCTGGTGATCGAAGACCTCCCTGCCACTTTGCGACGGCCGATCCTGCTGGCGGCCTTCGCCGGGTGGAATGACGCCGCCGAGAGCGCCACGTCGGCGGCGCGCTTCCTGTGCCAATGCTGGTCGGCGCGGCGCATCGGCCAGATCCTGCCCGAGGAGTTCTTTCACTTCGGGCTCACCCGGCCGGAGGTCCGGATCCGGGGAGGCTCTCAGACCCGGGAGATCCGCTGGCCGGCCATCGAGTTCTTCCTGACACAGGAGCCTTCCCTGCCCCGCGACGTGATCGTGCTCCTCGGGGTCGAGCCACACCTCAAGTGGCAGACGTTCTGTGGCCACATCCTGGAGGTGGCGCGGCGGGCCCAGGTATGCCTGGTGATCACCTTGGGTGCCCTGCTGGCCGATGTGTCCCACACGCGGCCCGTGCGGGTCTCGGGCGTCAGCACCGATCCCGAGATCGCCACGCGTTTGCAGACCACCCCGACGCGATACGAGGGGCCGACAGGGATCCTGGGCGTACTGAATGATGCGTGCCGGCGCGCGGGACTTCCCGCCGTCAGCCTGTGGGCGAATGTCCCCCACTATGTCTCCGAGGTCAGCAACCCCCATGCCATCCTGGCCCTGGCGCGCCGCGTCCTGGAATTCCTGGAGTGGCGGACCGACCTGGGAGAGCTTGAGGGCGCCGCGGCGGAGTTCGATGGGCAACTGGCCCGCATCCTGTCGCTGAAACCTGAGGTGGCGCGCTATATCGAGGAACTGGAACGGCGGGACGCCAAGGCCGAGGCTGCCGAGGAAGAACCGATCAGCGATGCGCCCGGCGCCGCCCAGCTCATTCGGGAGGTGGAGCAGTTCCTCCGCGAACAGCGGGGGGAGACCGGACAAAGTTGAGCCGTGCGGGTCAAGGTGGGGCGGGCGGCATCGTCGCGGCGTACTCGCCCGCAGAGCGCAAAGAGGTTCCCGATGCAGATCGTGACCGTGGCGAGCAAGGTCCAGTTTTCCGACGAGAAGATGGTCAAGCTTGGCCTCTTTGAGACCGACCGCTTGTTCTTCGACCTGTATTGTCTCACGCCTGGCCAGGCGCAGAAGGTCCACACGCACAGCGGCTCGGACAAGATCTATTATGTCCTGAGCGGCCGGGCAGCCGTGCGCGTGGGGGAGGAGCAACAGGAACTGACGGCCGGTCAGGCGGTGCTGGCACCGTCGGGGGCGGAGCATGGGGTGACCAACCTGGCCGACGACCCGCTGACGCTCCTCGTGCTCATGGCGCCCAAACCGGCGCACTAGCCCGTGTCATTGTACCGGAAGATTCGCGACCTCTTGCAGGCAGGGCAAGCCGTCGCCGTCGCCACGGTGACCGCATCCCGTGGCTCCACCCCCCGCGAGGTTGGGGCGAAGATGCTCGTGGTGGGGGAGGGCCAGATCGTGGGGACGGTGGGCGGCGGGTGCGGCGAGGCCCAGGTGCTGTGGGATGCAGTCCGCTGCCTGTCCGAGGCCCGGCCCATGATGTCGATCGTGGATCTCACGGGCGAGATCACAGAGGAGAGCCCCACCAACTGTGGCGGCATCATGGACGTCTTCATTGATCCGATGCTGCCAAGCGATACTGCCCGGGCGGGGTTGTCCTCCGCACGCGTGGCAGAGATCCTCACCCAGGCCATGGATGCCCACGAGCCGGTGATCCTGGCTACCCTGGTCGGCTCTCCCGACCCAGTGCGCTTTCCGATGGGCATTCGCGCGGCCGTGTGGTCTTCCCGCCAGGAAGGTATTGAGAGGCTTCCGGCCGGGCCGGTGATCCTCGCGAGCGCGACCCAGGCGATGGCCGAGCATCGGAGCCGCCGCATCAGCGTTCCGATCGAAGGCAGCGGCGGGGATGCGTCCGTCTTTCTCGAAGTCGTGGCACTCCCCGAGGAACTGGTGATCGTGGGGGCAGGGCACATCGCGGTCCCCCTGGCCAGGATGGCCAAGATCCTGGACTTCCGTGTCACTGTGGTTGACGACCGTTCGGCCTTCGCCAATCCTGCCCGGTTTCCCGATGCCGATCGCGTGATCGCCGCCGACATCGAGAAGACCCTTGCGGACCTTCGAGTCGGCCCCCGCACCTACCTCGTCCTGGTGACGCGAGGTCACGCCTTGGACCAAGCGGCCCTCATGCAAGTCATTCATCAGCCGGCCGCCTACATCGGGATGATCGGGAGTCAGCGCCGGGTCCGGGCGGTCTTCAACCATCTGCGGGGCATGGGTGTGGCCGAGGAGCATATTCAGAGGCTGTATGCCCCCATCGGTCTCAGCATCGGCGCGGAGACCCCGGCCGAGATCGCGGCGAGCATCCTGGCAGAACTGGTGGCGGTCCGTCGAAAGGGCCGCACCTCCCACCGCCCGGGCCGTCCAGCCCTTCCACAGACTGCAAACGACCCTGGCGCCTGATCTCGCCGGCATGGACCCCGGCCGTTTCCGGGTCCATTCCCAGGGGGCTCGACCTCGCGGAGCGGCTCGTTGACACCCACCGGGTGCTCTGGTAGCGTAAAGGTCATTCGAGGCTCACACCGTGACCGAGACGGTTCAAGATCGTGTACTCCGGGTGCAGGACCGGATCCGTGCCGCAGCAGCACGCGTGGGGAGAGATGCCTCTTCAATCATGCTGGTGGCGGTGAGCAAGACGGTGCCGGTGACATGCATCCGGGAAGCGGTCGACGCGGGGGTCAGGATCCTCGGAGAGAACCGGGTCCAGGAGGCACGAGACAAGATCGCCTGCCTGCCTGGTCGGGCGGAGTGGCATCTGGTCGGACACCTCCAGACCAACAAGGCGCAACTCGCAGTCCGACTCTTTGAGCTGATCCATTCGGTGGATTCCCTGAAGCTGGCCCAGGCCCTGGATCGCTCGGGAGCGCAAGCGGGCAAGGTAGTGCGGTGCCTCATCGAGGCAAACCTGGGCGGCGAAGAAAGTAAGAGCGGCACAACCGAGCAAGGTATCTCTCCATTGCTGGAGGCGGCGACACAGTTGCCTCACCTGCGGATTGAAGGCTTGATGGCGATCCCACCCTTTCTGCCCAACCCCGAGCAGGTGCGGCCCTACTTCCGCCGTCTGCGGGCTCTGCGCGACACACTGAAGGGAGAAGGGCTCACTCTGACCGAACTTTCCATGGGGATGACGCACGATTTCGAGGTGGCCATCGAAGAGGGCGCGACCATGGTGCGGATCGGGACGGCGATCTTTGGCCCCCGGCCCGCCTGATCGGATCGAGAGCGATCTCCGGATACCCACTGGGTGGCGACAGCGGAGATCGCCACGCGCTGTCGAGCCTCACTGTCGCTAGCGAACACAAGGAGGTGCGGTATGCAGATCTTTCTTGATACGGCCGACGTCAAGGAGATTCGCGAGTTGGCGAGCCTTGGCCTCGTGGACGGCATAACGACCAATCCATCCCTCGTAGCAAAGGAAGGCCGCCCCTTCCGCGAGATCGTGGACGAGATCATCCACATCGTGGACGGGCCCATCAGCCTCGAGGTGGTGAGCACCGACGCCCAGGGAATGTTGGCGGAGGCCCGCGATCTGGCGAAGATCCACGCCAACGTCGTGGTGAAGATCCCGCTCATCGCGGAGGGTTTGAAGGCGGTCAGGCAACTCACGCTGGAGGGGATCAAGACGAACGTCACGCTGTGCTTCTCCCCCAGCCAGGCCCTTTTGGCAGCCAAGGCCGGCGCCAGCTATATCAGCCCCTTCGTCGGGCGGCTGGATGACATCAGCCACGTGGGGATGGACCTGGTCCGCCAGATTGTGACCATCTACAGGAACTATGGGTATCCAACCAAGGTGCTGGCCGCCAGCCTCCGGAACCCGCTGCATTTCGTGGATGCGGCCATGGCGGGGGCCCACGTTTGCACCATGCCCCCGGCGGTCCTGCGGCAGCTGTTGAAGCATCCGCTCACCGATATCGGGTTGGAGAAATTCCTGGCGGACTGGAAGAAGGTTCCCAAGACTTCTTAACCTTTTAACCTCCAGACTTCCGCAGAAGACGGGACTGCCGCCTCAGGGTTCATCGCGATACCCTTACCCACACCCGGGCGCCCGCATGTGGCCACGGCCGCTCCGTGCGTGCCGGTCCGGCTTTCCCTTTCCCCGAACCCTCGTCTGTTGGTCCAACTTTTCCATTGCGTCGCCCGAAGCATCACGAGTTGCATCCGCTCAAGTGCGGCTCACCTACAACATGGAAGGAATTGAACGGTCATTTTACTTCTTTGAGTTCCCGTCTCGTTGATCTCAGCGAGGTCTACGATGACTTTCAAAATCTCCCGAAATGTCGACCAAAAGTAAAACGTCAATTCATTAATTTGTTGGAAAAGGTATTGAAATGTATACATTTATGTAAGCTAATAATTATAGTGATTGAAGCACAATAGAATTGGATCAATACGTTTTTTTTGTTGTGCGGTCGAATTCCTCTCGTCATGTTGCATATCCAAACGGATATTTTTTTCTTGACACTACTAGAACGTTATTTTATAATGATCACCTAACCCATGCAAACCGACGGGTGGTTGCCTGGGGTTCGGTCTTCTTCCTTGCTCTTTGTCTTCTCCACAACTCATCCACAGGGAACCCACAGGGTGAGCCGGAGAGGATCCACGTTCTCCCCTCAGGGGGCGCCCGGATGGAGCATCGCCGAAAGGAAAAGTCAGAATACGTCGTCCAGTCGGTGGACCGGGCACTGGATATCCTCGAAGCGTTCAATTACGGTGAGGAAGAGCTCGGGGTCACCGATCTGTCCCACAAGCTAAATCTGCACAAGAACAACGTCTTTCGCCTCCTGGCCACGCTGGAGACTCGAGGCTACATCGAGCAAGACCAAAAGACGGGCAACTATCGCCTGGGCATCAAGATCTTCGAGGTCGCGAACGTGTTCCTGCACCACCTCGGGCTGCGACGCCAGGCACGTCCTATCCTGGAGGAGCTGGTGAGCAAGTGCAACGAGACTGCCTACCTGGCCGTGACGGACGGCACGGATGTGGTGTACGTCCTGATGCACGAGACCGACCATACCGTTCGCGTTATCCCGCGCCTGGGCCACCGGCTGCCCGCCTATTGCACGGCCTCGGGCAAAGTCCAGCTTGCCTTTGAATCGCGGGATCGTCTCGTCCAGCTTTTCAAGGACCGTCCCTTGCGGAAGCTCAGCCAGAATACGATCGCTGATTTCGACCAACTGGTGCGGCACCTGGCAGAGGTGGCGCAGCAGGGATACGCCGTGGACAACGAGGAACTCGAGGAAGGGGTCTGCTGCGTGGCGGCTCCCGTGCGGGATTACTCCCACAAGGTTGTGGCTGGAGTGGGGTTGTCGGGTCCGGTGTCCCGGTTCTCTCCAGATCGCATTCTGAACGACCTGGCTCCCCTGGTCAAAGAAGCGGGCGTGAAGATCTCGCAACGCTTGGGGTATGAAATCCCTGGAGACATCCTGGCCTGACGCCGGGGAGGGGGGTGGCTTCATCGTCTGGATCGTCATGAGGAACTTCGATTTCTGATGCGTAGGATGGGAACGCTGAAGGGAGGTGGGAAGGGGGCGAGAGGAAATTCCTGAGTGGAATGTTCATGGGTTGGCTTATGTCTCATCAAGGGGGGAAGACAGCATGGCAGAAATCAAAAGCTCTGACATCCCCGTGTTGCCGTGGCCAGCGGTGCCCAGGCTGACGCCCGATGAGGTGTACAAAGGCCTGAGCGAGCAGGCGAAGGAATACCCCACCTGGCTGGAAGCGAATGTCCACTGGCGCGACGTAGGCAAGAAGCAGGAGAAGCTGAATCGCATCCGGGTTCTGGATTGCTCCATCAAGATGAACATCGGTCACTGGTGCTCGTCGCTTTTCGCAGAGCATGGAGCCGAGGTCATCATGGTAGAGCCCCCCGGGGGGGACCCGACGCGGAAGCATACCCCCTTCGGCCGCAAAGAGTGGATGTTCAAGGACAGCGAGACCGGCGAGGCGGTTGGGGGAAAATTCCTCCACGAGTGCCGGAACAAGCTGTCCATCACGATGAACCTGGAGACCGCCGAGGGCCGCGAACTGCTGAAGAAGCTGGTGGTGGATTCGGATGTCCTGATCGAGAACTATCCGCCCGGCCAGTTCGATGCCTGGGGGATCGGGTACCGCCAGCTCTCCCAGATCAACCCTCGCCTGGTGTATTGCTGGGTCGGGCAGCGGGGACAGTGGGGACCGCTGAAGGACAGGCCCTGGATGTACGATCCCGTCGGCCAGAGCGCCTGCGGCTTCACCCATGGCACCGGGGCCCCGGTGGCCTTCGGGGGCCGGCCCACCCGCTCCGGCTTCTGGGTTTGCGATCACGTGGGCGGGACCTCGGCAGCCATGGGGATCATGGCTGCCCTGAACTACCGCGAGCGGGTCTCGGGCCGCGGCCAGTTTGTCGAGGCCACAGCGGCGGCCGGGATCATGCGGATCATTGACTACAACTGGGGCTGGCAGGGGATGGACGGAAGCGTCCGGCCCCGCTTCGGAAACTGGGACCTGGCCATCAACATCTACGCGGTGAACCCCTGCAAGGATGGCCAGATCATGGTGGGTGGCGGCCACGACCGCCTCTGGTTCCGGATCTGGAAGACAGTGGGGAAGGACCGGCCGGAACTGGAGGAGCACATCATCGAGGATCCCGCCCTGAAGGTCGTGGTGGACCGGCTCCCCTTCTATGCCCAGGTCGAGACCTACACGACCTTGTCCGAGTGGTTCAAGGACAATAGCCGCCTCGAGGCCGAGACGAAGCTGCAGGCGGAAGAGGTGGCCTCCGGCGGCGTGACCTTCACAGACGAGGTGGCGGAGTTCCCGCACTTCAAGTACCGGGGTCACGTGAACGTGATTGACGATGTCCTCTACGGGAAGGTGCTGCACGCGCCGCCGCCCCAGTTGGCCGAGAAGGCCCCGCCGCGGCTGAAGTGGATCGGCCGGCCGACCGGCTATGACAACGAAGAGGTCTATCGCCGGATCTTCGGCTTCAAGAAGGACGACCTGGACCGCTTGAAGAAGCAGGGGACCATTTAGGGCTGTCGAAAGGGGGAATGAGCAAATGGCCGAACAGGTGAAGGGCTTTGAACAATACTGCCGCGAGACCTTCGATGCCAAGAAGATCTTCGAAAAGCCCGAGGCCTTCAAGGGGTACGTGGCCATCTCCACGACCCAGTATATCCTGGGCCCCTCCTGCGCCAACTACTTCGCCGAGTTGGGGATGGAGACGATCAAGATC